>ERZ724525.2481-NODE-2481-length-10566-cov-5.019408_pt1 | contig 10566 bp, 7 predicted proteins | sample MGYA00376058_ERZ724525 | MGnify/ENA primary metagenome ERZ724525 (study PRJEB28724, sample SAMN07190888) | wastewater metagenome | isolation source: influent of sewage treatment plant in Hong Hong | place: USA: Christiansburg, Virginia | collected 2016-03-01 ...
AGGTGCGCCAGGTCGATGGTGTGGTGGCCGAGGTCAAGGCCGCCGAAGCCGAGACGCAGCTGCGCAGCCCCGTGGGCGGCGAAGTGGCGAATGTGCTGGCCAAGCAGGGAGAGCTGTCACCTCAGGGCGTGGCGGTGGTGACGGTGGTGGATTTGAACGATCAGTGGGTGGTGCTCAATGTGCGGGAGGACCAGTTGCAGCGCTTTGCCATGAAAAGCCGCTTTATCGGCAGGCTGCCAGCGTTGGGAGACCGGCAAGCCGAGTTCGAGGTGAACTTTCTCGGCGTGTTGCCCGACTTTGCCACCTGGCGCACCACGCGTGGCAGCCAGGGTTTCGATGCGCGCACCTTTGAGGTGAAAGCCAAACCCGTGAAGCCCATCGAGGGCGCGCGCCCTGGCATGAGCGTGATCGTCGAAGGCAATGCCGGAGCCGGTGCGTGAGCGTTTTTTCCGCCAGCTTGCGCCGCGAATGGGGTCGGCTCAGAGCCAGCCCCTGGGATTGGGCCATGGTCAGCTGGGTGCCTCTGCTGACGCTGGCGCTGATGTGCTGGATTTTTTCGGCAGGCCAGCCCTATCGCTTGCCGATTGCCGTCTGGAGCGAAGACCACTCTGCGCTGTCGCGCCAGCTGGTGCGCATGCTGCAAGCCACGCCGGGGCTGGAAGTGCGCCAGACCGTACTGAATCAGGGCGAGGCGGCGGACGCGCTGCTGCGCATGGAGGTCTATGGCGTGGTGCATATCCCGCCCGATCTGGAAACCCATGTCAAGCAAGGTCGTGGCGGCACGGTGACCCTGCTGCACAACGCGCAGCTGGCCACGGCATCCAGCCTGCTGCAGCGTGATTTGAAACAGGTGGTCGGAACGCTGTCGGCCGGCGTGGAAATGCAGACAGCGGCCAAGCGCGGCTCGCCCCACCAGGTGCTGCGGGTGCAGATGGAGCCCATCAAGACCCAGTTGGTGGCGCTGTTCAATGTCTCCACCAATTACGAGCAGTTTCTGGCCGCGGCCCTGGTTCCTGCGCTGATCCATATTCTGGCGATGACGGCCGGCGCATGGTCCGTGGGGCGCGAGCTGCGTGAACGCACGTTGGGAGGCTGGTTGAGCCCCGGTGGTCGGTCCGCAGGCATGGCTTCGGTGGCGGCGGCGCTGCTGGGCAAGCTGCTGCTGCCGGCGCTGCTACTGTGGGGCTGCGGCATGGCGGCTTTGCTGTATCTGGCGCAACTGCGGGGCTGGACGGTTGCGGGCAGCACCGGCTGGATTGCCGTGGGACTGGCCGCGCTGGTGGCCGTGAGTCTGGCGGCTGGGGCCGCGCTGGCGGGCATCACGCTGTCGCTGCGCATGGCTCTGTCGGGCACGGGCCTGCTGTCGGCTCCTGCGTTTGCGTTCAGCGGCGTCGGCTTTCCCTTGCTGGCGATGACGGACAGTGCCAGGGGCTGGGCGCTGGCCATGCCCTACACCCATTACGCGAGGCTGCAAATCGAGCAGTGGCAGATGGGCGCACCCGTGGCGCAGACCCTGCCCGTGGTTGCCGGCCTGCTGCTGGCTGCGCTGGTGTTGCTGGCGCTGGCCTCGGCGGGTTTGTTGCGCGGTCTTGGCCGGCCCGACAAATGGGGAGGGCGCTGAGTCATGGTCCGTTGCGACGCCGGCTTTTTCAGGCTCTGGCTGGACAGCCTGATCATCATGCTGCGCGACAAGGGCGCGCTTTTGCTGCTGGTGGGTGCACCGGTGCTTTATGGCTTTTTCTATCCCTGGTTCTACAGCACGCAGGTGGTGCAGCGCGTGCCCGTCGCCGTCGTGGTGCAGGACAACTCCAGCCTGGCCAGGCAAATGCTGCGCTTTGCCCAGGCCAGTCCCCGCATTGATTCGCAGCTGGTAACGGCCGATGAGGGCGAGGCCCGCCTGGCCTTGCTGCGTGGCGAGGTGATGGGCTACGCGTTGCTGCCGCGCGATCTCAAGCGCGATGTGTTGCGCCGCGCGAATGTGGTCGTGCCCGTCTATGCCAATGGTGCTTATCCGCTGGTGAGCAAGCAGGTGCAATACGGCTTCGCCGAGGCTTTCGGCACCGTGTCTGCAGGCGTGGAAATCAAGCGATTGGAGGCCAGCGGGCAAAGCGCACCACAGGCGGCGGTGGCGCGTTCTCCCGTGAATTCGCAGGCCGTGGCCTTGTTCAATCCTACGGAAGGCTATGGCAGCTTTGTGGTGGCGGCCGTGGCAGTGCTGATCTTGCAGCAAACCTTGTTGATGGGCTGCGCGCTGCTGGTGGGAACCTGGCGTGAGCAAGGTTCTGACCGTGCCAGTGCGCGCCAATGGCTGGCGCGGCTGCTGGCGCTGTGTGTGCCGGGCTGGCTGGCGGGGCTGTTTTACTTTGGCTGGATCTTTGTCTGGCAGGACTTTCCGCATGGCGGCAACCCCTGGGCGGCTCTTGCTTTGCTGGCCTGCTATGTGCCTGCGGTGGTGGGCTGTGCCAGCCTGCTGGGCTGGTGGCTGGCCGACCGAGAGCGGGCCTTGCAGCTGGCCTTGTTCACCTCAATTCCCTTGGCCTTTCTGGGGGGCTTCACCTGGCCGGTCGAAGCCTTGCCCGAGCCGCTGCAGTGGCTGCGCTGGCTTTCGCCAAGCACGGCGGGGATAGAGGCCTCGCTGCGTTTCAATCAGCTGGGTGCGCCCTTGTGGGCAGGCTTGTCGCAACTGGCCTGGTTGGCCAGCATGGCATTGCTGACCTGGCTGGCCGTGCTTTGGCTGGGCGCGCGGCCGTCCGATGAGAAAAATGAGTCAAATCGGCATCTGGCCAACGCAGGATAAGCGCATGCAGCTATGGTTTTAGACGGCTCTAGCCTTTTGTCGCTGGGCTTGCAGGCCCAGTAGCACCAGCACCACGGCTACCAGGGGCAGCATGCCGATGTTGATGCCGTTCCAGCCGGCGGTGTGCAGCAACTGGCCTGAACCGAAAGAGGCGACGGCCACCGTGCCGAAGACCAGAAAATCGTTAAGCGCCTGCACCTTGGCCCGCTCTGCCGGGCGGTAGCACTCTGTCAACATGGCGGTGGCGCCAATGAAGCCGAAGTTCCAGCCCACGCCCAGCAGGATCAGCGAGCCCCAGAAATGGAAGATTTCCAGGCCCATCAAAGCCAGCGCTCCCGCTGCGCCAATCATCAGCAGTCCCAAGGCGGTGATGCAGCGTTTGCCAAAGCGTGCAATCAGCTTGCCGGTAAAGAAGCTGGGCGCAAACATGGCCAGCACATGCCATTGAATGCCCATGGCCGCCTCGCCCACGCTATGGCCGCAGCCCACCATGGCCATGGGCGCAGCCGTCATCAAAAATGCCATCAGCCCATAGCTGACCACGCCGGCCGCACAGGCCACGATGAACTGTGGCGTGCGGGCAATCTCGGCCAGCGGCCTGGCTTCGCCCTTGGTCATTGTCTTGGACTGGGGCGGCGGCAGGCGCAGCGACATCAGCAAAGGCAGGGCTAGCAGGGCCAGAAAGGCTTGGCTGTAAAAGCTGCCGGCAAACGGCGTGGCCGGTTGCAGATCGCGGGTCCAGATCACCACCTGCGGGCCGATGATGGCGGCGATTAGTCCGCCAATCATCACGCGTGAAATGGCCTTGGCCTGCTCGCTGGGCTCGCCGACCAGGTCAGTGGCGGCAAAGCGATAGCTCTGCACGCAGGCTGCATAAAAACCGGCCAGCGCGGTGCCGATGCAAAAGGTGATGAAGTTGCTGTGCGCAATGCCTTGCGCAGCGACCACCCCCGAGATCACGCCCAGAATGGCTCCCAGGACATAGGCGGCGCGGCGGCCCATGCGGTTCATGATCCAGGCCGCAGGCAGGGTGGAAAGTGCCAGACCCAGCTGATAAATGCTCACCGGCAAGGTGGAGGCCGTGGGATTGCTCGACAACTGCTGCCCCACCAGCCCGCCCAGCGAGATGATGATGGGCGGCGACGCCCCGCCCAGAGATTGGGCTGCGACCAGCAAGCCCATATTGCGATTTTGTTGTGTGTTTTTGTCTGATTGCATAAATCGTTTGGGCTGTGGATGCTAGAAGCCTGAATGACATCTTGCCGTATTCAAATTGACGGCGCACAACTGATTGACATGCGAATAATAAATTGATGATGCAGGTACCTATGTCTTCTACGTATTTGAAATTTTCGTTGTGCAGCATTGGGGCCGCCTTGAGCGCTTTGTGTTTTCCTGCGCAGGCGCAGGAGGCTGTTCCCCCTATCCACGAGGCACCCGTCTGGTCCGCCAGCTATCGCGGCACGCTTGCAGGCAAGTCGGTGCAGCTTGAGCTGTGGCGGCTGGATGGAGCAGTGGGCGGCAGTTATTGCTATGAGCCCTGCAACCGTCCCGGCGCGATGATTGACCTGGAGGGCGCAGCCAGCGGGCAGCTGACCGAAACACCGATGACAGGCAGCAGCGATGCGAAACTCACGGGGCGCTGGTTACTGGCTGCCTTTTCCGGCATGGCCCCCACGCGTTTGCAGGGGCAGTGGCAGTCCATGAATGGCAAGCGGCGCTGGCCTGTGGATCTGGCACTGCAGCCGCCAGCGTTTGCGCATGCCACGCGCTATGAGTTGCGGCTGATGCTGAATCAGCCCGTTCGCTCACTGGCCGACTGCGGTCAGCTCACGGAACTGGACGTTTCAGCCATCCATGTGTACGAGCAGGGGCGCTTGAAACAAAAGCTGCCCACCGCAGCGCAAGGCAGTTGCTGGCTGGTGCAGCCAAGCTGGGTAGATGCCAATTTTGATGGCTGGCCCGATCTGACACAGGCGCAGCAATTGCCTGCAGGGCCGAATATTCCGACTACGACCTGGCTCTATGACCCGGCTAAAAAGCAGTTTGTGCTGGGCCCGCAGGCTTTGCAGGACATCACATCCCCTGTGTTTGATGCCAAGGCTCAGCGCATTTACAGCGAATGGCGTGCCAGTTGCTGCAGCCATGGTGTGGATATTTATGCATGGAAGCCACAGGGGTTGGGGCTGGTAGCGCAGGCCGAGAGTTATATGCTGCCCGTGCGCAAGGGCGGAAAGCTCATGGCTTGCTATCAAATGCCGCAATATGTTCAGGGCCAGATTCGCTGGCCCACAGGCCTTTACCAGCGAGCCGATGGCCTGAGTCTGGGGCGCGAGCCCAGCGGCGACTGGTGTGATGCGAACCCTGCAGAGACCATGGGGCAGAACCAGCTGCAGGTGCTGGCCGAGCCTGAGGAGGGCAAGCCCCCTCGCGTGCTCAAGGCCTATGGGTCCAGCTACCAGCAGGTAAACACGCCGCAAGGGCCGCGTTACTGCCCGGATTTGATGGTGTTTGATGCCGATGCACGCAAGCTAGTGCGCGTGAAGTTGACGGAAAACGCCGAAGAGCTTTGCGAGGCGGAAAAGCCGTAGTTCTATTGAGTCGTGCATAAAAAAGGCATCCAAATGGATGCCTTTTGTTTTGCTTTGCTGGTTTACTTCAGCTTGTGGCCGCATTCCCCGCAGAACACGTCATCTGGCGCGATGGTGGCTTTACAGGCTGAGCAGTGGGTCAACGCCTGGCTTTGGCGCGATTTTTCCTCGGCCTGAGCTTGTGCCTGAGCTTCAGCTTTGACACGGGCTGCTTCACGCGCGGCGGCCTCTTGGCGTTCAGCCTCACGTTTTTCTGCTTCGTGCTGGGCCTGCAGCTCGCTTGCGCGGCGCGCCGCATTGGCTTGTTCACGGGCCTCTTCGGCTGCCTGTGCCGCTTGCGCGGCTGCTGCGCGTTCAGCGGCTTCGGCTTGCGCACGCTGGCGGGCCGCTTCAGCCGCTTGGGCTTCAGCACGTTCCTGGGCTTGCTGAGCTTGGGCTTCTGCTTCAGCCTTCAGACGAGCGGCTTGGCGGGCGTGGGCCTCAGCAGCCGCAGCCGCTGCTGTGGTCGCTGCAATGATTGGGGCAGGCGATGCGGCAGGGGTAGCGGGTTCAGCATTCACTGCGGTATCGGCTGCTGTATCTGCGGTTGTATTTGCCGCTGGATTTTTGGCAGAGGCTTCTTGCAGGCGATCTGACGCGGCTTGCTTGGCGCGCTCTGCAGCGGCCATGGTGCGTTCAGCGGCTGCCATGGTGTGGGCCTTGGCTTCTTCGGCTTTCTTGCGTACATCGCCAATCAGGCCATTGAGTGCGTCTTCGGCTTCCGACGGGTCCACGCTTTCGCGGGCTTGCAGATAGATCAGGTTCATGCCCATCACGGCGACCTGGGCGAGCAAGGCGCCAATCACGGCGAACAGTACCCCCAGGCCGGAGATCAGGCCTGTGCTGGCACTGCTGCCCATCATCATGCCCATCATGCTGCTGCCCATGCCGCCGCCGTAACCATAGCCGCCCAATCCGCCCATGTTGCTTGCGTTGGAGGTAATGCTCATGGCCATGCCTGTCAGCGACATGGTGGCTGGCACCAGGCCTGCAAACAGCATCACGCAAATCAACGTGAGGATGATGTAGAGCACCACTTCCATCAGCACCACTTCAACCAGGCGCTTGCGGGCAATGCTCAATACGTTGGCCAGAGCCGCCTTGACGGACAGGCCGCTCCACAGAGCCGGGCCCATCAGCGGGCCAATGACCCAGATCATGGCGATCAGCAAAGCTGCCGCGACCAGAACCAGAATGGGGTGGGCTACAAAGGCCAAAATTCCGCCAAGAAACGGAATCTTGCAGACAAAGTAAATGATGGCGGCGACCAACCCATAAACCAGGGTGGCCGCAAATACGATCAGGCCGACCAGAATGAACTTGGGCAAGCACAGCAGACCGGCAGAAGCGGCCGCTGCAAAAGAGCGAATCGGTTCATTTTTTGCCTTGTCCATCAGCATGATGCCAACAGCCGATGACCCAGCCATCAGCACTACCAGTGCGATGAGCATGATGATGCTGGATATAAAAACCGTTTTGGTGAGCATCGATGCACCAAGAGCGATCAGCAGGCTAAAGGCCACCAGCGTCAGAAAGCTCATGAGCAGTGGTCGCCACTGAGTCAGCCCTTCTGCGGCTCTGGCAAGGGTGCCGAAACGAATATCTCCCAGTGATTGCTCTCTCATGTCGCGTCCTGTCTTATTGATGGATCTTGAGCCCTTGGATGACCTCAGGCCTTGGTTGCACCGCTCAGGCGGCGCTTAGAACTGGTAACACAACCCTTGATACGTCGTTTTCGCCTTGTCGTACTTCTGTACTGCTTGCGGCTTCGCACCTCGTCTCAAACGCAAACCTTTGGTTTGCTGGGTAGTGCGGGCAGCTCTTAAAGCTTGCCGCGAATAGCACCTGCTTCGATGGTGTAACGCTCCACGCCGCTAGGTACTCCGGCATCAATTCGCTTGATGACCGAAACGGGCTTGCCGCCTTTGGACTGGGTGGTGCCTGTGGCGGTGTTCACACGTCCGGCTTTCACATCAGCATCGGCTTGGTCAACCACAATGCTGGATGAGCCGCGGTTGTCGGCCAGTTCATTGGCCAGCTCCTTGAGCAGATCCATGGCACGGGTGTATTCCTTGCGGCCCTTGGCGGCCAGCGGCATCTCCACGCTCACAGATGAGAAGGCGCGTACCTGCAGCGTCTGGCCGCTTTGCGCGTCGGCAATGGACACGGGCTGTGTCAGCACAGGCCCAGCCACGGCGCGCTGCTTGACGGGGAGAGACTGCATGGCTTGCACGGCCTGAGCCTGAATGCTTTGCGCTTGCTGAGTTTCTTGATTCAGCGCGGCTTGCAGGCGAGAGAAACGCTCGCTGTGGCCACCGGACATGGTGGTTGCCGCAGCCGAGGAGCCGCAGCTCGGGTCAGCCGCGCTGGTCACGCGAGAGAGCATGCAGCTCAGCGAGGTGGAGGCTTCTTCCAGAGTGGCGCAGCCGCTCAGAATGGTGGCGGCGCAGGCGATGAGTGTGAGTTTGGCAATTTTCATGAGGTTCAATCCAGCAGGTCATCCAGCGAAGGGCCGCCGCTTTTCTTGGCGGGTTGCACTTTCACAGGGGCAGGCTTGTTAGGGGCGACTGCAGGTGCTGCTGGCGCTGCTGATGGAGATGCCAGCTCAGGACCGGTGTTGATGACAGGAGTCGCTGGCGCTGGGTTTGTGACTGGTGGCGGGGCAATGGTGACGCTGGACGGATCATTCAGCGGCGCGGCGGGTACTGCGGCTGCATTGCCGCCTTGTGGGCCTACCAGTGCATCGGCCTTGGCTTTGTCCTCGGGTGACACCGAATCCTTCCCCGCCTGCGATGTGGGTGGAGTGCTGTTCGCGCCGCTGAGAGCCTTCATGTTGCTGGCCATCAACACGCCGCCTGCGACGGCTGCCACGATCGGGGCCAGTACGGCCCATTTGATCCATGCCTTGCTGCTGCGTACTGGCTCTTGAGGGAACGCCGGGGGGCTGTCATTGCGCTGAGGAAATACAGGCGCATTGATCGCCGCAGGCGGGGCGGCGGTCCAATCCATGGGCTCAATCAGTGGTGGCTCTGTGCGTGCAATAGACGCAGCAGGTGCATCAGTAGCAGCCGTCACTGCTGGCATGGCTGAGATGGCTGGCGCGGGGACGGCAGACGTAGTCGCAGCAATAGATGGAGGAATGGTAGATGCAGCGGTAGCAGGAGCCGCTACCGCATCTTCAACAAACACCGTGCCGCATTTGGGACAGAACTTGGCCTGTGGCTTGCAAACTGCCCGGCAGTCGCCACAGGTTTTTTCAGTGGGGGCGGTTTCTGCCGCCGGAGTCTCTTGCCTGGCGCCGCAGTTCTTGCAGAACTTGGCGTTGGGAGTCAGCGGATTGCTGCATTGTGAACAATTCATTGTCTGCAATCGATGAAATAGGTTGCGGGCATTGGCTGCTCAGTCGTATTACTGCTGCTGGCAAAGCCCTGAATGAATAGGTGCTTGCCGCATCATGCTTGCTCAGGCAATGGTTTCAGTGCACCAGTGATGATTACGGCCTTGATAGCTGCTTTGTATCTTAGCTGCGCATTAGCGAGTACCCGGCGACTGATGCGACTTGGCTGTGCATCTAGGTAAGTGCGACAGCTTTTTGTCAGTGAGCGGTTTCGGATTGCCAAGTTTTGATTCTATTTTTTAAATATCAAAAATATGGGTTCGGCTAAGTCGATGATATTTTTAGAAATATTGAATTCCTCAGATTTCTGGTTGAGAAAATCCCCAAAACGTAGAACATGAAGCGTGATTGATTTAAACAAAATGCTTTAAATGATTGATAGTGTTTTTTGTTGTGGAGGTGCGAGGGTAATAGCGGCCTTGGTGATTGCAGTTTCCTGGAAAAACCAAGGCCGGTCTTTATTTCTCGGCAGTCAGTGTCAGTATCTCGATACGAGGTAGCACTCCCAGTCGCACGGCAAAACCGGCCCATAGTCCTGAGCCGCTGCTGACGAACAGCTTCATATTGCCAATCTCATACTCGCCGCGCACAAAGCCGTTGTTGACGGGGGCGACGACCCATTGGTCTAGCCCTGCAATCAGTCCGCCATGGGTGTGGCCGGAGATTTGCAGGTTCACGCCCTTGGTCGCATTCAGACGGGCGAACTTGGGCTGATGCGCCAGCAGAATATGAAACTGTGCACCGGCCTTGCGGGCCTGCCTGGCCACGGCATCCACATCGGGCGGAATGCCTTCGGGCACATCCGGGTTGGCGTTATTGGGCGATGTGCGGCCATAGACCGGGTCGCCAATGCCTGAGAGCGCCAGCTTGCTGCCCTTGATGTTGATGACCTGCATGCGGTTTTCCAGCAGGTTCAGACCCAGATTGCGAAACTCGGCCATCCAGCTGTTGTAGCCGCTGTAGTACTCATGATTGCCCGGTGCAGCCCACACACCATAGCGGGCGCTGAGCCTGGCCAGTGGCGCCACATTGGCGCGGCCGCTGGCCGCGTCGCCATCCACCAGATCGCCCGGCAGAACGATCAGGTCTGGCGCGGCCCCCATGGTGCGATCCACAATGGTTTTGACATAGCGTGCATCGTTGACGGGGCTGGCATGAATATCGGCCAATACGGCAACACGCAGGCCTTCCAGTGCGGGGGGCAGGTGCCTGACAAGCAGCGGCTGCTCAATCACTCTGGGCGGCTGCAGCGCATTGAAGACGCCAATGGCGCTCAGCCCCCCCGCCACGACGAGCGCACCGACGGTGATGGCCGGAATATGAATGAGCTGAGCCATACCCTGGCGGCCTGTGAGCGCAGCGAGCAGCCAGAGCAGATCGCGCAGCACGACAAAAACAGCCAGCATCAGCAAGGTCGCCAGAACCCAGCCGCCGGGTACTTGCAACTGTGCAACCAAAGAGTAGGGCAGAGCATTGGTCTGCACCGCATACAGCAGCAGTGCCGGAAAAATACCCAGTGCGGTGGTGATTAGCGCTGCCAGCAAACGTGCCAGGCGCGAGGTGCCGGTGAGGCTGGAGATGGGCCACCAGATCCAGAGGGCCAGCAGCGGAATAACGAAGGATGCAGTCGAAACCATGAGCAATGGGAAAACGTAAATTGCCGCGAGCATAGCAAGCGAAGGCTTAACAGGCTGCTGAAATACTCCCCACCGTCGTTTCCCGGTTGACGTCTTGCCAGGACA
>ERZ724525.2482-NODE-2482-length-10566-cov-4.415089_pt1 | contig 10566 bp, 7 predicted proteins | sample MGYA00376058_ERZ724525 | MGnify/ENA primary metagenome ERZ724525 (study PRJEB28724, sample SAMN07190888) | wastewater metagenome | isolation source: influent of sewage treatment plant in Hong Hong | place: USA: Christiansburg, Virginia | collected 2016-03-01 ...
GCTGGCTTCTGGCGGGTACCTGGTTTGGCCATGGTATGGATCAATCTAGCGGCGGATTTGGATGTCTTACACCGGTGTGCGGCAACAATTTGCGGCTTTCCCTGCGTATACATGGGGTGAGCGCTGCGGCGTTTCTACGGCCGTGTTGTTGCCTGTCCTCGTTTTTTCCCTCCAGTGGCATCTTTGGTATGCCATCCAGCCTTACGCCTGGTTCCTCTTCTACCCGACAGTTTTTCTCTCTGTACTGATTGGTCGCTTGCGCGGGGGCATTCTTGCCACGTTGATCAGTACTTTGCTGGTCTGGTTTTTTTTTCATTCCGCCGGAATTCAGCTTCGTTCTTCACTCGCCCTGGGCGCTGCTGTCAATAGTCGTTTTCGCCGCCAGCGGCATTGGCTTCAGTTTCTTTTACGAGCATCTCTACCAGCGCCAGCTCCAGGCTGCTCGAAAAGCAGGGGATGCCCGATTCCAATTGCTCTTCGAGCAGGCCATGGACGGCGTGATGATCGCCGGTGCTGGCGGTTGTTTTATCGAAGTCAATTCCTGTCTGTGCCGGATATCGGGCTATTCCAGGGAGGAATTACTGGGCAAGAATATCGCGCTGTTGCTGCCGGAGGGCGATCTGGGAAAAATTCGCCAACTCATTGCAAGCTGTACCGAGCAGGGGGCCAAATCGAGCGAATGGCGTTTGCTAACTAGAGAAGGCAAGAGTTTTCCGGTAGAGGTAACGGCCTGTCAGTTTTCCGACGGCAGTTGGAGCGCGATCATTCGTGACATGAGTGAACGCCATTTTGCCATTGCCCAGGAAAGGGCAGCAGAGGAGAAATTCCACGCCTATATGGATGCGATCCCGGCTGTCGCCTGGATGAAGGATGCCGAGGGGCGGTATATCTATTACAACAAGGCGTGGATCAAGGCCTTTGGTCTGCGCCATGAGGAATATCTAGGCAAGCCGACCTCGTCTTTCATGCCTGAAGTTGTGGCATCAAAGCGGGCAGAAAATGATGCAATTGTCCTAGGTGGCGAGCAGGGTCAGGAATTTCTTGAGGAAACCTTTGATGCCTGCGGCGGGTCGCGCATCTGGAACAGCATCAAGTTTCCGATACGGAGTGGCGATAGCCCACCCTTGATCGGTGGCGTGGCGATTGAGGTAACCGAGCAGCGCAAAGCAGCAAAGGCGCTGCAGGACAGCTCGGAGCTGAATCGCGCAGTGCTCGATTCAGTCAGATCCCAGCTTGCGGTAGTGAATCGTCAGGGAGTCATCATTGCCGTCAATGAAGCATGGCGCAATTTTGCCCGGGAGAATTCCAGTTCACTGCAACAGGAGGCCGGTACCGGCATCGGCGCCAATTTTCTGGAGGCCTGCCTGCAGGGTGTTCCCGGTACAGAAACCCAGGCTGGTCCGACTGGTGAAACGATCCGACAGGCTGTGCTTGATCTCCTGCAAGGGAAAACGGAAAGGTTTACCTGCGAATGTTCCTGCGTCACGCCGGCGGGTTGCCTGTGGTTTACGCTCAACGTCACGCCGCTGCGGGCTTCGTCCGGTGGTGCGGTGGTTTCCTATTTCGACATTACCGAGAACAAGCGTTCGCATGAAATACAGCGGGTGGCCGCCGCCCAGCTCAAAGCCATTGCCGCCAAGCGACTGACCATACAGGAAGAGGAAAGACGCCTGCTGTCGATGGAGTTGCACGACCATTTCGGACAAACCCTGACCAGCCTGCATCTGCATCTTCATGCCTTGCATGCGGAATTGACCGAGAGCGACCGGGGGCGGACGATAGTTCTCGAAGGCATCGCCAGCGTCGAAGAACTGGTGGAGACCAGCCGCGACCTGGCGCGCCGCCTGCGCCCTCCGGCCCTCGACGATCTCGGCCTGGCCTCCGCCGTGCGCTGGCATGTGAATCAGATAGCCAGTTCAAGCAATATTGCCATTGATCTGCAGCACAATCTCGACGACAGGCGCCTGGCGCCGGCCCTTGAACTGGCCTGTTTCCGGGTGCTGCAGGAGGCGATCTCGAATGTCCTGCGTCATTCTCTGGCGAGTGCCCTGTCCATCGCGTTGTCCCTGGAGCTTGATGGCCTGCATCTGTCGGTCAAGGATGATGGTCTTGGTTTCAATGTCGATGAGACTTTCAGCAAACTGCAACAGATGGCTTCGCTCGGACTGATCGGCATGCGCGAACGGGTGGCGGGTTTTGGTGGAAGTCTGCAAATCAATGCCAGTCCGGGTCGCGGTAGCGAAGTCCTGGCTTTTTTCCCCTTACCTCCTTAGTCGCCAATGACGAACCCCATACGTATCCTTTTAGCCGACGACCATAATCTGGTACGTGCCGGTATCAAGGCTTTGCTCGAAAGGGTAGCCGATTTCAGCATTGTTGCCGATGTCGCTGATGGCACATTGGCCATCCAGTGCGCCGCAGAGCTGTTGCCGGACGTTGCCATTCTCGATATTGCGATGCCTGGCCAGACCGGCCTGCAGGCACTGGAGAAGATTCATCAGGCGCACCCCGGTGTGCGCATCATCATGCTTTCCATGCACGATACCGAGGAGCATGTCATCGCCGCCATGCGTCTGGGTGCCGTCGGCTATGTGCTGAAAAATGCCGCCCCTCAGGAGCTCGAACTGGCGGTGCGCGCCGTCATGAATGGCAACAATTGGTTGTCAGCCAGTATTTCACGCCAGGTAGTGGACTCCTACCTGGCCCGGGTGCGGACCTCGGATCACCGGGATGGCCTGACTGCCCGCCAGATGGAGGTTCTCAAGCTGGTCGCCGACGGTCAGCGGACCAAGGAAATCGCCTATGCCCTGGGCGTCAGTATCAAAACGGTCGAGACTTACCGGTCCCAGATCATGAACCGCCTGGGCATCCAGGATGTCGCCGGCCTGGTGCGCTATGCCATCCGCCAGGGTATCTCGGAGTTGTAAGGCGCAAACTGCGCTCAGCAGCGGAAGCGAGCTACCCGGTCCTTGAGCGAACGGGCCAGATTTTCGAGTTGCGTCGCCGCTACAGAAGTCCTGCCGGCCTGCTCGCTAGTGTGTTCGGCCTGGCAGGCAATGGTTTCCACGTTGCGACTGATTTCGCCGCTGGCGGCACTTTGCTCGGCCAGCGCGTTGGAAATTCCCTCGACGGCTTCGGCGACATGCAGGGCACTGCTGCGGATGCCATCCATGCTGGCTCCAGCCTGAATGGCCATGCCAACGCCAGTCTCGACCTGAGCCACGCCGTGCTGCATGGCGGCGACGGCGACCTGTGTCTGACCCTGGACACCTTCAATCATATGGGCAATTTCCCCAGTCGATTTGCTGGTTCGTTCAGCCAGTTTGCGCACCTCGTCGGCGACGACAGCAAATCCCCGGCCCTGTTCACCGGCCCGGGCTGCCTCGATGGCGGCGTTAAGTGCGAGCAGGTTGGTCTGTTCGGCGATTTCCTTGATTGCCTGGACAATGACACTGATCTCCTGCGACTTGGCACCCAGCGCAATGACTGTTTGCGAGGCGCTGCGCACGGTGTCGGCAATGCCCGACATGCCGGTGACGGTACTGGCGATGACGGCGGCGCCCTCGCGCGAGGTGCTTTCGGCCTGACTGGACATCTGCCGGGCTTCGCTGGAGTAGTCGGCGACTTGCTGGATGCTGACCATCATCTGCTCAACCCCAGCCGCCATGGTCGCCGCCTGGTCGCTCTGGTTGTTCGAAATGCCCGAGACATCGGCGGCAGCTCCGGCCAGTTCGCGCGCGCTACCGACCAGTTCGTCGGCAGTCAGGCGGATCGCGCCGATCGCTTCGGAAAGGTGCTGACGCATATCCTCGGTGGCGCGCAGCAGGCGACCGACCTCATCGCCCCCACCAGGCTTGACCGGCTGCGACAAATCACCGGCGGCAATGCGATCCATCGCTTCGACGGTTTGTTCCAGTGGCTGCGAAATCCACCGGCGGCTGACCACCAGGAGGAGCGTGCCGGCGGCCAGCAAGAGAACGAGTGCCGCGACCAGAATGCTGTTGCGCACCGGGCTTACCTCGCGGGAGAGTTCATCGATGTAGCCACCGCTGACGACCAGCCATTGCCAGTGATCGTAACTCGCATAAACCGCATATTTTTCACGCGCTGTTGTTTCGCCCAGCTCCTTGTTGAGCCATGGGTAGCGTGTCATGCCCTGGCGCGCGGCAAGCATTTCCTTGGCGAACTCCCGCCCGTTTCCGTCGCGCGAGTCGAGCAGAGTTTGCCCCTCGCGGGTGGGGTGAGCGATCAGCATGCCTTTGTCCGGGCCAGCATCGAGAATGTAGGGGTAGCCGGTCTCGCCGATCTTGATCGCTAGCACTTTTTTCTTCAGGGCGAGCAGGGCATCGGTGCTGTCGCTGCCGACTACCAGGGTTGCGATAACTTTGCCATCGGCGTCTTTGAGCGGCTCGTAATGAGCCACATAATCCCGCCCGAGGAACTTTGCCCGGCCACCATAGGGCTCGCCCTTCAACAAATGAGGCAGGGCCGGATGATTGCTTTCGAGGGGCAGGCCGACTGCGCGACTGCCATCTTCCTTGCGCACGGAGGTGGCAATGCGTACAAAATTATCGCCATCGCGCACCAGGACCGAGGCGATCCCACGATTGGCCGCAGCAAAACGGTCCATCAGGGCGCTGTTGTTGTTGACCACCGTGCTGCCCGAACGCAGCACGGGTACCCGCAAACCGCTGCTGTTAAGCTCGCTGCCCGGGGTGCTGCTGAAACCGTCAGGAAACAGCAGGACCATGGCCCGCGCCTGGTTGGCGGCATCACGTTCCAGGCTTTCGGCGTAGGCACCTATCATGCCGATGATGATGTTGTTGGTGGCGGCCACCTCGGCCAGTCGTTTCTCTTCCAGATGACTGCCTAGACGACTGCCGAGAAACCAGCTTCCAGCCACGACGAGTACGAGCAGGGTGCTGCAGACGATCAGGTTGAGGCGGGTGGCGATCGATAGATCACCAAAGCGTTTTGCCACGATGGTTTCCTTTAGGAAAGGGTTTGTCCGGCCCCTGGCCTGCGCGATTCGAGCCAGCGTAGAACGGTTGCAAAAAAGAAATCGGGATCAAGGGGTTTGCTGACAAAGTCGTCCATGCCGGCCGCCAGGCAGCGTTCGCGGTCCTGGTCGAAGGCGCTGGCGGTCAGCGCAAGAATCGGGACGCTGTCCAGCGCGGGCATTTGGCGCAGGATGCGGGTAGCGTCGATGCCATCCATTTCCGGCATCAGCATGTCCATCAGGATCAGGGCGTAGCGATTTCGCCCGGCCATTTCTATCGCAATGCGTCCGTTGTTGGCACATTCGGGAATGAAGCCGATGTCCTCGAGAAAGCTGCAGACGATTTCCTGATTGATCTGGTTGTCTTCGACGACCAGTACCGGCGCGCCAGCGAATTTGCGCTGCAACTGCTGTTCGGCACTTTCACTCGGGGCTGCGGGTTGCTCGTTGCTCGATACGCAATCGGGGCAGTCGGTCTGGATGATGTCCAGCCAGAGGGAAAACCAAAAACTGCTGCCTTTTCCGAGTTGACCGCAGACGCCTATTTCACCGCCCATCAGATCGACCAGCCGGCGGCTGATGGCCAGTCCGAGACCGGTGCCGCCATAGCGGCGGGTGGTTGATACGTCGGCCTGCTCGAAGGCGGCGAACAGGCGCTCCTGATCGGCCATATTGATGCCGATACCGGTATCGCTGACCGCGAAGCGGACCTGTACACGTTCCGCTTCACGCTGGAGCAGCACGGCGCTCAAGGTGACGCCGCCGTGTTCGGTAAACTTGACGGCGTTGCTGGCGAAATTGACCAGAATCTGGCCAAGACGCAGTGCATCGCCGCGCAGACAGAGCGATAGCTCGGGCGCAATGCGGCAATCCAGGGCCAGACCTTTTTCTCCCGCCTTGTCGGCCAGCAGGTTGTTAACCCGGTCAAAAACAGTATGGACATGGAATTCGCCCAGTTCGAGAACGACTTTGCCGGCCTCTATCTTCGAGATATCGAGAATGTCATTGATCACTGAAAGCAAATGCTGAGCTGCCTCGGAAATCTGCTTCAGTCTGGCCTGATGGGCTGCCTCGGTAACATTGCGCTGCAAGAGATGGGTGAAGCCGAGAATGGCATTCATTGGTGTGCGGATTTCGTGGCTCATGTTGGCCAGGAAGGTGCTCTTGCTGCGACTGGCAGCCTCGGCGGCTTCCTTGGCCTGTTCCAGTTGGCGGGTCTGTTCTTCGACGAGCTCATGGAGATGATGGCGATGGCGATCCAGCTCTTTGGCCAGTGCCTTGCGCTCGCTGATGTCTTCCTGGATCGCCAGGTAGCTGACAATCTGCTCTTCCGCATTGCGAATGGGTGAAATATGGGCGAAATGCGTACGCAGTTGTCCATCCTTGCGCTGGTTGATGAACTCGCCGTGCCAGATGTTCCCCTGAGCTAGGGCTCTCCATAGGGAGTCATAGGTTTCGGGCGGCGTCAGGCCGGATTTTTGCCGCGAAGCCTTCTGCCCGATAATTTCGCCAAGGCTATAGCCGCTCATCTGGAGAAAGGCCGGATTGACGTAAGTGATGGTGCCGGCCAGATCGGTCATGACCACGCCGATCGGGTTTTGCTCGACGGCCAGCGAGAGGCGGGCAAGCTGGGCGGTGGCATCTTCCAGCGCACGATTGGAACGGAGGATGCGCCGCAGCAGCAATATGCCGGCCAGAAACAGGGCGGCGAATATGGCCACCGCTCCGTAAAGCCGGTTCTGCCAGTCGGCCAGAATGTCTTGGCTGCCAAGGCCGGAGACGACAACCCAAGGGTAGGCCTCGACTTTGCGGAAGCTGATCAGGCGCTCGACATCATCCACAGGGTCAATGGCGAGGAGGCTGCCCGTTGTGCCGGAAATGAATCGTTCGCTCAGGAATTCCATCTGGCCGGGTGTCTGGTCTACCGTGTTCGGCCGGCGCAGCAGGACCAGGCCGTCGCTGGCGCGGCTGATCGCCAGAAAGCCGCGTGGGCCGAGATCCACCTTGGCCAGCAGTTCGGCAAAATAGCCCAGATTCAGGGTGATGCCGACGGCCCCGAGAAAACCCCCATCCTGCCCGATGACGGCGCGTGCCAGCATGATGGTTGGCTGCCCGGTGGTGCGCAGGTGGAGGCGTTCGGAGGCAACCAGACCCTGACCCGGTTTGTCGCGCAGGCTGCGATAGTAATCGCGATCGGTTACGTCGATGCCGGCCAGGCTAGAGTCGGAGTTGTAGTGCAGTATTCCTTCTGCATCAATTAGGTAGACGCCGACAATCTCCGAAAATCCACTCAGTCGGCCGGTCATCTGCGCTGGCGCGTTACCCATTTGAGTGATTTTTGTTTTGCCGGACTCGAGCAGCGGCCGGGCAATCACCGCAAGATCGAGGAGGGCAGCATCGGCTCGGCGCAGGGAGGCATTGATATGCGACTCGTAAATCGCCAGCACGCCTTTTGACATGTTTTCTGCGGCGAGCATGGCATCGCGCCGACCTTGCCAGAGCAAGGTGCTTACCAGAGTGACGGCCAGCAAGACGATCAGGAAAAAACCGGAATATTGTTGCAGCCACCGCGCTTTGCCGGTGGCCGGCGAAGCGGCGACGTAGGGGCATAATTGAGATTTCGCTTCTCGGTGCCGCTTTGCGTTCGCAGGTGTCATAGGTTTTCCATTCTTCAGCGCTGATCTTGCCCGGAATGCTGCAGTGCCGCATCGGGGAAACCCCTGTGCCAAAGATGGTGAATTCATAAATATTGTTTGTCGATCGGTGCTGGGAGGGCGCCGATCATTTTTTCAACTGCATCAAATTTTTCTTGCTCAATGCAATGGACAATGACTGCCTGTAAATTATTTGGCTAGGCTCATCATGAATTCTCGTGTTGCATTTTTTGCCACGCTGGCAGTTGTTGCCGCTACTGCCGCCCATGCCCAAGGCAAGCCGCCAGTGGTCGATACGACCCCCAAGCTGGCTTTTGGCCAGATGATGAAGAGCGGCGACAAACTGGTTTTTGCGCCCTGTCGGGATCGCAGCTATGCAACGTTTGAGGATGTCTCCAATGGCCAGCAAGTGACCAAGGCACTGAGCCTGGTTGGGCTGGATACGGGTAAAAAACTCTATGTGGAAGTGCTCGGTATTCTGGAGAACAGCATGTTGAAAGCCTCCGATATCAATATGGCACGCGCTGAAGGGCGCTGCCAGTTGCCGGGTGGGCAGGAAGAGCTCTGGCGGGCGGCTGGTAATGAACCGGGTTGGTCACTGGTGGCCAGCCCGGCTAACGAATTGGTGACGCTAAAGCGTTCCGGCAAACCCGATCTGAACGTGCCCTACGCCGTTTTTAAAACAGACGCTGGTACGGCTCAGTTTGAGGCGAGCAAGGATAACCAGAAACTGGCCGTGCGTTTCGAGCACAAGCCATGCCGCGACACGATGGCTGATGCCGTCTATGGCTGGACGGCGACGGTGAGCGTCAATGGCCAGATGCTTAAGGGTTGTGCCTGGCAGCGTTGAACACGAGCGGGTGGGAACGGGGTTTCTTGACGCTCTCGCGCGCCCGCAACTGGCCGCAGCCGCCATCGATGTCCTGACCGGCCGAGTTGCGCAGCTTGGTCAAAATCCGCCGTGAATGCAGGCTGCGGGCGATGGCTCTGGCCTTTTCATCAGCCGGCCGCTTGAACTCCAGTTCATCAACGGTGTTGTACGGAATCATGTTCATGATCGCGTACTTGCCGGTCAACAGCCGAACAATGCCGTCCAGTTCTTCTTCCGTATCGTTGATGCCGTCGAGCAAGGTCCATTGGTATTGAATCGGGTAACCGGTAGTGCGGGCGTAGCGCTCGCCCAATTCGACAAGCTCTTCCGGAGAAATTCTCGGTGCACGCGGCAGCAGTTGCTCGCGCAAATCGGCACGTGTCGTATGCAGGGAGAGGGCGAGGGCAGGGACGACTTTGGCGCGCGGTAGTTGTTCAAAAACCCGGTAGTCACCAACTGTCGAGAAGACCAGACTCTTGTGCCCGATGCCGCCTTCGATACCCAGCAGTTCAATGGCTTCGAGGACGTTGTCGAGGTTGTGAGCTGGTTCGCCCATGCCCATGAAGACGACTTTTTTGACCGGGCGGATGGCGCGCGCCAACACCACTTGCGCCACGATTTCGGCGCTGCCCAGTTGGCGCAACAGCCCATCGCGGCCGGTCATGCAGAAAACGCAGCCAACCGCGCAGCCGACTTGAGTCGAGACGCAAAGGCCGTCACGCGGCAAGAGGACGCTTTCGACGGTCTGTCCATCACCCAAACCGACCAGCAGGCGCAGCGAGGCATCCTCGCCGGCGTGTTGCGAGCGGATATTGGCCAGACCTGCCAAATCGCTCATGATCTCGGGCAGCGCGTTACGAAGAGCAAGTGGCAGAAAGTTCTCGGCCAGCCGGTGCCGGGTATCGAGCGAACGCAGTTGTGTCCATGAACGCAGCACGCGCTGTTCATGGCAGGGCCGGGCGCCCAGCGCCTGCAGGCGCTGGCGTATCTGTTCAACGCGCACGTTGTTGTTCAGTTGGTGGAGAAACTGAAAATATCGGCAAAAAACTCATCCTCGGGTAGTCCAGCGGCGATAAAGTCACGTTTGGTGGCTTCTATCATGCCCGGTGAACCGCAGGCATAGACCTGAAAATCGGCGAGATTTTCATGGTCGACCGTAACAGCCTGATGGACGAGGCCAGTGCGGCCGTGCCATTGATCATTTTCGGCTGGCTCGGAGAGGACCGGGATGTAGCTGATGTTCTGATGTGCCGCCGGCCACTGTTCGGGCAGGCTCGGCATGTACAGATCGACGCGGGCCTTGGCGCCCCAGTAAACGTAGATGCGGCGCTCGCAATTCTCGGCAATCGCGTGTTCGACCAGTGCCTTGATCGGCGCAAAGCCGGTGCCGCCAGCGAGGAGGATCATCGGTTTCTTTGAGTCTTCACGCAGATAAAAACTGCCATGCGGGCCGTTGAAGCGCAGGATGTCGCGCAGTTTCATGCTTGAAAACACCTGCTCGGTGAACAGTCCGTCCGGCACATGGCGGATGTGCAATTGCAGGAGCGCATCGTCATGTGGTGCATTGGCCAGCGAGAAGCTGCGTCGTTTGCCATCCTTGAGCAAAATATCGATGTATTGGCCGGCGAGGAATTGCAGGCGCTCGCTGGCTGGCAGGCGCAGATGCATCTCGATGACGTCGGGTGCCAGTCGTTCCAGTTTCTCTATGCGCGAGGGCAGGGTCTTGACCGGGATGTCGGTTGCCGAAGTGACCTGCTTGCACTCAAGTGACAGATCAGATTGTGCCTTGGCACAGCAAAACAGCGTCAGGCCGGCGGCCTTTTCAGCATCGTTAAGCGCGTGCCCTTGTGCCTTGCCGTGGTCGACGCTGCCTGACAGCACTTTTCCCTTGCATGCCCCGCAGGCCCCATCGCGGCAGCCATAAGGCATGGTCAGGCCCTGGCGCAGGGCGGCTTCAAGTATGGTTTCATCCGCTTCGGCGACAAATTTGTGGCCGCTGGGTGTGATGCTGATCTGATGGCTCATCTAACTGTTTCCCCTGG
>ERZ724525.2489-NODE-2489-length-10552-cov-11.188054_pt1 | contig 10552 bp, 8 predicted proteins | sample MGYA00376058_ERZ724525 | MGnify/ENA primary metagenome ERZ724525 (study PRJEB28724, sample SAMN07190888) | wastewater metagenome | isolation source: influent of sewage treatment plant in Hong Hong | place: USA: Christiansburg, Virginia | collected 2016-03-01 ...
AATGAGAGCTACACCACCCAGACTTGTTCGTGCTGCGGGGCCATCCCTGCCAGCAGTCCGAAAGGTAGAGCAGGCCTTGGAATAAGAGAATGGGTTTGCAGCGATTGCGGCGCGGCACACGACCGCGATGTCAATGCTGCCAAAAACATTCTCGCGGCGGGACATCGCCGTCTTGCAGAAGGAATCCCCGTCCTTTAGGGCGGGGAGGATGTCAAATTCTCCCCAGCCACCGGGCAGGCGATGCCTGCGGTGCCTGGGGCGGGCGTTGGGCCTGGGCCAGCCGCTGCTGCGGGTTCGCGCGCTACGGGCCGGTGGCCAGGCCAGCGGCGGCATGGTTCAGCAACGATAATTCCCGCCATGCAGATTCGCTTTACCAAAATGCAGGGCGCGGGCAACGACTTTGTGGTGCTCGATGAAACCCAGGGCCGCCTGGGCCTGACGCCCGCGCACTACCGCTTTCTGGCCGACCGCCACTTTGGCGTCGGCGCCGACCAAATTCTGAGCGTGCGGCCATCGCCCGCGCCGGGCATTGATTTTGAGTACGCCATCCACAACGCCGATGGCGGCGAGGTGGAGCAGTGCGGCAACGGCGCCCGCTGCTTTGCCCGCTTTGTGCGCGACAAGGGCTTGAGCCGCAAAGACACCATCCGCGTGCAAACGCTCTCGGGTGTGATTGCGCCGCAGCTCACGCCCGATGGCCGCGTCACCGTGGACATGGGCCTGCCCGTGTTCGACCCCGCCCGCGTGCCCTTTGACACCGAGGGCTTGCAGCCCGTGGCCCAGGGTTTGGGGCAAAAATGGCCTCTGGCCCTTGCAGGGCAAGCGCAAGCAGCTACTGTTTTGATAGTGCCGGTGTCCATGGGCAACCCGCACGCCGTGCAGTTGGTGGAGGACGTGGACACCGCCCCCGTGCTGCAAACCGGCCCATTGATTGAAAACCACGCCCGCTTCGTGCAGCGCGTGAATGCCGGATTCATGCAAATCGTGAACCGCCAGCAGGTGCGCCTGCGCGTGTACGAGCGTGGCGCGGGCGAGACGCTGGCCTGCGGCACGGGCGCCTGCGCCGCTGCTGTGGCGGGCATACGGCTGGGCCTGCTGGACGCGCACGTCGATGTGGACACCCGGGGTGGCCGCCTGAGCATTGGCTGGGCTGGCGGCCCTGCCGACCCGGTTTTCCTGACCGGCCCTGCCACCACCGTTTTTGAAGGCCAGATCACGCTGCCTGACACCCCATGAGCCCACATTCCCCACTCCCCCAGATCGCCCCCATCACCGAAGAAGACATCGTGGAGTACCTGGCGCAGACGCCGGGTTTTTTTGAGCGCCATGCCGAGCTGCTCACCAGCGTGCAAATGGTCAGCCCCCACGGCCACCGTGCCGTCAGCCTGCAAGAGCGCCAGGCCGAGATGCTGCGCGACAAGATCAAGGGCCTGGAGCAGCGCGTCATGGACATGGTGCGCAACGCCCACGAGAACGCCGCCATCGCAGAAAAAGTCCACCAGTGGGGCTGCGACCTGCAACGCATCAAGGTGCCCACCGATTTGCCCGATGCCGTGGTGCGCGGTATTCGCACGCTGTTTGATGTGCCGCAGGCGGCTGTGCGCGTCTGGAGCGTGGCGCCCGCCTATGCCAATGCCCCCGTCACCTGGGGCGCCAGCGACGATGTGCGCGCTTTTGCCACCTCGCTGACCATGCCGTTTTGCGGCCCCAATCTGGGTTTTGAGCCTGTGGGCTGGCTGCGCGGCGCCGCCTCCTCGGACGGTAGCGAGAGCAACGAGGTGCACTCGCTGGCCCTGTTGCCGCTGCGCGATGGCCCCATGGACCGCGCCACCCCGGCCTTTGGCATGCTGGTGCTGGCATCGCACGACCCGCACCGCTTTGAAGCCACCATGGGCACCGACTTTCTCACCCTCATCGCTGAAATGGCCAGCGCGGCGCTGGCACGCCTGCGCTGATCGGGCCTCTGCGCGCCTTCAGTGCGCTGCCGTTGCCTGGCCTGGGGGCAGCTCCAGCAGCGCAGCGGGCGGCTGCACCGGCAGGCACAGGGTGAACACCGAGCCCTCGCCCACGTGCGACTGCATGGTCAGCGTGCCGCCCAGCAACTCGGCCAGCGCCCGCGACAGCGACAGCCCCAGCCCCGTACCGCCGTGCTCGTAGCTGATGCGGGCGTGGCCTTGGCTGAACTTTTCAAAAATGCGCTCGTACTGCTCTGGCGGAATGCCCGGGCCGGTGTCTTTGACATGGAACAGCACATGGTCGCTCTGCGCACTGGGCTCCACGCGCAGCTCCACGCTGCCCGTTGCCGTGAACTTGATGGCGTTGGAGAGCAGGTTGTGCAGGATTTGCTTGAGCTTGAGCCGGTCGGTGACCAGTGTGTGCGGCGTTTGGGCGGCGATGTGCGCCTGCAGCTCCAGGGATTTGGCCACAGCGCTCACGCGAAAAAACTCTGCTACTTCATGCACCAGGCGGTGCAGCTCCACGGCATCGGAGTGCGCGGGCATGGCGCCCGCCTCTATCTTGGCCAAGTCCAGGATTTCGGTGAGCAAGGCGCTGAGGTGCTGCGCGCCCTGGCGGATCAGGCCCGCTTGCTCGCGCACCAGTGGGTCTTGGCTGCGCAGCTCCATCAGTTCGGAAAAACCCCGGATGCTGGTCAGCGGTGTGCGCAGCTCGTGCGACATGGCGGCCAGGAACTCGCTCTTGGCCTGGTTGGCGCGGCGGGCGTTGGCCTCGCTTTGCACCAGGGCCGCATGGCTGCGGGCCAGTCGGCGCACGCTGCCCAGAAACAGGGTGACAAAGGCCACCACCGACAGGCTCAGCAGCATCAGCAGCCCCAGCACGATGTTGCGCGTGGTGCGCCAGGGCGCAAAGGCCTGCGCCTCGGAGGTGCCGCTGAGCACCACCAGCGGGTACTTGCCCACCTTGCTGAAGCCGACAATGCGCGCCACGTCGTCCGAGGACTGCGATCGGACGGCACCATCGCGCTGTGCGTGCAGGGCCTGGGCCAGGGTCGGGTCGATGTGCATTCCGACATCGGTGCTGGTGCCGCCCAGCACGCGCACGCGGATCACGCCGTCCAGCCCCGTCAGCGCTGCGGCGCCATCGCTGCCCAGTTGCACGCCGCTGTATACATCGGCGAAATGGCTTTGGTTGAGTGACACCACCACCACGCCCAGCGTGCTGCCATCTTGCGCAATGAGCTTGCGTGAGAGCTGGATGGTGCGGATTCCCGACACCTTGCCCAGCAGCGTTTTGCTGATGAACAGGCCGTTGTACAGCATGCCCGGTGGCGGCGCCGCTGCGTCTGCTGGCAGCAGGTGAACCCGGATGTGGTCGCGGTCCATCAGGTTCACATTTTTGCTGCGCGAGCCGTCGGGGTCGAGGTTGCTGCCCTGAAAGCGCCCATCGGGGCCCACAAAGGACAACTGCGTCAGGATGTGGGGCACCATGCCGGTTTCGTTGGCGATGCTGATCAGCGCCTCGCCGTTGAGCTTGCCTTCTTCGATGCTGGCCTGTACCCGCCACATGGCCTGATCGACGGTATCGAGCACCCGCAGCGTGTGCTCTTTCAGGGCCACGGCGGTGTTGGTGTTCTGGCGCATTTCGGCGCTGAGGGTTTCCTGCCACTGCCAGCGCAGCATGGTGGCCATGGTGGCCCATGCGCCCAGCAGCACGACGGCACTGAACACGCAGGCCACCACAGAGTAGGTGAGTGCTGGGTGATTGCGCCAGCGTGCGGGGTGGAGGTAGCTGGTCATGACAAGGCTGCCGGCATGGTGTCTGTGTAACCCGCAGTGGGCAAGACGATGTGGAAAACAGTGCCGCCACCAGGCGCGTTGGTGGCATGGATATGCCCGCCGTGCGCCGTGATGATTTTGCGGCAGATAGCCAGGCCCAGGCCGGTGCCGCCCGAGCCGTCGCGCGTCTGGCTGGACTGCACAAAGGCCTGAAAAATGGTCTCCAGTTCTGCCGGGGGGATGCCAGGGCCTTGGTCGCGCACCTGGATGTGGATACTGTCCTCGCCAGAGACGCCTGCGGTGATCTGGATGGAGCGGTCCTCGGGGGAAAACTTCACCGCATTGGCCAGCACGTTGCGCACCACCTGCTGGAACCGCGATGGATCGACCTTGACCACCAGCGGGATACGGCCCAATTGCAGTTCCAGGCGCAGGCGCTTGCGCTCCAGCAGCAGCTCCAGCTCGGCGGCCACGTCTTCGATGAGTTCGCGCACGTCGTTGCGCTCGAAGTGGAAAGCGCCCACGGTGCTTTCGATTTTGGCGATGTCCAGCAGGTCATTGACCAGTACCAGCATGCGCTGGCCCGCATCGTGGATGTCGCTGAACATGGCGGCGAGTTTTTCATGCTGGCGGCCCCGCACCACACCCAGCTCGGAAAAGCCCAATATCGATTGCAGCGGCGTGCGCAGCTCGTGGCTGATGTTGGCCACAAATTCCGATTTCGAGCGCGATGCTTCTTCTGCCAGGTCGCGTGCAGCCAGAAATTCGGTGATGTCCATCTTGACGATCAAGATGCCCACGGGCAGGTTTTGGTGGGACGTGACCAGCACCTTGGTGACCTGCACGTCGCGGTAGCTCCCATCGGGGCGGCGCAGGCGCTCTTCATAGCGTATCTGGCCCCCTTCGCGCAGCAGTTGCTCGTTATAGGCGTTGTAGGTGTGGGCCTCTTGCGGTGGCAGCAGATCGTCGTTGCTCAGGCCCAGAACGCTGTGGCGTGGCAGCCCCATGAAGTTTTCCCAGGCCGGGTTGACGGAGAGAAAGCGCCCCTGCAAATCGGTCATGCAGATGGGGAGCGGGTTGCATTCAAGCACCAGGTTGGTGAAGGCCAATTGCTCTTGCAGGTCGTCCTGCGCTGCCAGCAGGGCGGTCACATCCACGGCACTGCCAGCAAAGCCGCGCAACTGCCCCGACCGGTCGTGCAGCGGCACCACCGAGATGTCGAGGGCGCGTGTCTCGCCACTGAGGCCCGTGAGGCGAACCTGGGCCAGGCGCACGCCAGCGGGCTCGGTAGCGTCGAACAGTGCATCAATGCGGTCGCGGGACTCGGCATGCACCATGTCCCGCAGGCGTTTGCCACGCGCCATTTCCGTGGGCTGGTTGGCAATGGCATGCCAGCGCGCATTGACAAAGCGGATCACGCCGTGGGCGTCAGTGCGGAAGATCAGCGTCTGTACGCTTTTGAACAAAACCGAAAGCTCCTGCTCGCGCCGGGTGATTTCGTGCTGGGCTTCATCGCGTTCGCGCTGGGCGGTTTCACGGGCGCGGGCGCTGCGCCAGGAGATCAGGGTCATGAACCCGATCAAGATCGTGGCCACGGCCATGAACAGCAGCGGCCCGCGCAGCGATGCCAGCCACTGTTGCGTGGTGGCCTGGTAGGGCTGCTCGACGATGGTCAGTAGCGGCTGGGTGCTGGAGGCGCGCCAGGCGCCCAGGTTGCGTGACTGGAACGACTGGACGGGGCCATAGGTGCCCTTGCGTGCTTGCTGCATGTCCTGGAACATCGGGTGTGTACGCAGGCTGCTGCCCAGCAGCAGGGTGTCGTTGCCCACTTGTGTCAGCAAGGTGCCGTTGTCCAGTACCAGCAGCACCTGAGTGCCCGCAGTGCCAGCGTCCGTCAACTGCATTTGGTAGCTGGCCAGGGTGTCGGGATTGATCTGGGCTACGAGGAAAAGGGGGGTTGGCAGCGGAATCCGGCGCACCATGGGTATGAAGCCCAGGTTGGCAGGCATGGCCCCGGCACGCGCATGGTCGGTCAGGGTGCGGCCCTTGACCCAAGGGCCTATGGCCACCCGCTCATCGGTGATGGGGGCCGGCGTCAGGCGTTGCAGATCCACCTTGCCGCCCCGGTCAGAGGCCGTGCTGGAAGTCAGCACCAGCCCCTGGGCGTTGACGATAGCGATGCTGCGCAGAAACGGCAGGCTTTGGAGCCGGTAGGACAGTTGTGCTTGCAGCTGTTCGGGGGTGCTGTTCTCATGCACCAGGCTTTTGGCCAGGCTGTCCAGGGCCAGCCTGGCGTTGTCGAAGGTGTGGCTGGCATGTGCCTCCATCGCGCTGACCAGCAGCTCCAGATGCCGTTGATCCCGTGCTTTGGTGCGGCCAAACTCCAGCCACATCAGGCCTGCTGTGCCGACCAGCACCGCCAGAATGAGCAGCAAGCCGGTGGCCAGCACTTTGCGGCTGGGCTGGCCCAGAAAAGCGGGCTGGGCGGTAGAAAAAAGCGTTTCATGGCAAAGGGCTGCATCAGGGCAGAAGAATGCTCTCAAGGCCATGGCGGCGGGCAGCGCTGTCCAGGCGACCATCCTGCCGGATGCGGGCGATGAAACTGCTCAGCGTGGCGCGCCATTGGGCATCCCCGGGTTTGCTGGCGTGGGCGTAGGGCAGCAGATGGATGGGGGTTGGCGGGGGCAAAAGGGTGGCCCATTCTGTGTTGTCGACGAGGGCGCGGCCATAGGGGTAGTCGGTCATGAAGACATCCACACGGCCTGCGGCGAGTTCGCGCTCGCGCGTTTGCGGCAGCTGGATGGATACCAGGCCGGCATAGCGCAGGCGCTGGCGCATCACGGGCTCCATGAAGGTGCCCGCCTGTACACCGACCAATACGCCGGGCTGGTCGATATCGCTCCACTGGCGCACCGTGCGGCTGGTGCGCGTGGTGACCGCATGGATGTCGCTTTGCAGGTAGGGCGTGGAAAACTGGAGCTGCTCCATGCGTTTGGGCAGCATGGCGATGCCAAACATGGCCACGTCACAGCGGTTGGTGTGCAGGTCTTGAACCAGGGTGGGGAACGATGAATCGACAAATTCGAGCTTCACGTTCAGATCGGCGGCCAGTGCCGTGGCCAGGTCAATGTCCAGACCGCTGAGTTGACCAGAGCGCGGGTCGCGAAACGAGATGCGCTGGTAGTCGGGCCAGATACAGACCTTGAGGGCCCCCCGGGCTTGTACCCGCTCCAGAACTTCGCCTGCTACAGCTCCCGTGCAGCCCAAGGCGCTGGCCAGGCACAGCAGCCACGCGGCCCAGAATCGATCCCCTTGGCGCCTGCTCATAAAACCTCCTGCCCGTCCAGTTCCAGGTCAGCAAACGTCACGCGCTGGGCAGTGACGCGCTCGCGCAGTGCCAGCAGGTCGGCACTGTGCTGCATGAAGCAATCCACGACGGCCGGGTCGAATGCCTTGCCGCTCTCGGCTTGCAACATCGCGAGGGCTTCTTCTTGACTGAAAGCAGGGCGGTAGACGCGGTCCATCGTCAAAGCGTCGTAGAAATCTGCAACTGCCACGATACGCCCCGACAGCGGGATGGCCTGGCCTGCCAGCTGGTGGGGGTAGCCTTGGCCGTCCCAGCGTTCATGGTGCGTCAGCGCAATCTCGGTGGCCATCCTGAACAGCGCGATCCGGGATTTGCCCAAAATGTCCGCGCCAATGGCCGGGTGCTGGTTCATGATCAGGCGCTCTTCTGGCGTCAAGGGGCCGGGTTTCTTGAGGACGCTGTCAGGGATGCCAATCTTGCCGATATCGTGCATGGGCGCCGCCTTGCGCAACAAGCGGGCGTACGCCTTGGGTTCGCCCAGAAAGGAGGCCAGCGCCTCTGCCAGAAAACCAATGCGCACGATGTGTACGCCTGTGTCGTCATCCTTGTATTCCGCCGCCATGGCCAGCAGAAACAAAGCCTCGTGGTGTGCCCGCGCCACCTCTTGCAAGGCCTCGTTGCGCTCGTGGTACATGCGGCCCAGGTCGGAGATGATTTTCTCCATCTGGTCGGCTGCAGCCGGGTCAAATTGGGTGGCCTCTGGGGCGGTCAGGTTCATGCTGCCTCGGAGGGAGTGGTACCCAGGTTGTCGATGGTCTCGATCAATTTGAGGGGGCTGAAGGGTTTGAGCAGATAGGCATCGGCCCCCGCATTCATGCCCGCTTCAATGTCCTGGCTTTGTCCGCGTGCCGTGAGCAGTATCACCTGCGGCATGCCCAGGGAGGGGTCGCTTTTGACGAGGCGGCACAAGTCCAGGCCGTCCAGCTGGCCCGGCATCATGATGTCCAGCAGCAACAACTGCGGACGCAACTGCCGCACTGCTTCCAGGCCTTCGTCGGCGTTGACGGCCTCGTGGATTTCGTGGTTTTCAAATTCCAGGGTCATGCGGATTAGCCGACGGATGTCCGCATGGTCTTCGACGATCAAAATGCGCTGGGTCATGGTGGATGGCATGGGTTAATTTGAATTTATCAAATATATCATAATTACCATTGTTTGAAGTGATAGAATCCGATCCAATGAAAACAAGCTTGGCCATGACCCTGCCAGACGATTGCAGCACGCGCGATGTCGCACAGGTGCTGGGCTTGGCGGTGCGCTCTGTACAGCTCATGGTGGACCGGGGCGAGCTGGAGGCTTGGAAAACACCCGGTGGCCACCGGCGCATTGCGCGGGCGTCGGTCGAGCGTTGGCTGGCCCAGCGCCAGGCAGGCGCTGTGGTGGTGCCTGGCGGGTCACCGTTGCCTGACGCCGCAGTGGTGCCGGGTGCCGCCTCCCCCCCGGAAAAAGACCTGGGCCAGCGTGTTGCCCACAGCGGCAACCGCGCGGCACCGGCACACCCACAGCGCCAGCGTGTGCTGCTGATAGAGGACTCCACGCATTTCCAGACCCTGGTCAAGCTGCTGATGGCGCACAGCTTTCCCGAGGTCGATCTGCACGTGGCCGATGACGGTATCGTCGGTCTGGCCATGGCCGGCGAGTTGCAGCCCGATGTGCTCATCGTCGATATTTTGTTGCCCGGCATTGACGGCGCCACGCTGATTGCCCGGCTGCGCTCCCATCCCCAGTTCCAACGCAGCCGCCTGATCGTGGTGACGTCCCTGGAGCCCGAGCAGCGCGCTCCTTACGCTTTTGCGCTCGCTGGCCTGCCCGTGGTACACAAGCCCCGCCTGGTGCAAGAGTTGCCCGGTCTACTGTCAGAGTGCCTGCGTTTGGTGGCTTGAAGGGGCGCCTTGTGACACCGCCGCGCGTACTGCTTCTGGAGGACGACCCGGCAGTCCGCCGCTTTGTGCAGATGGTGCTGGAGCCTTTGGGTCTTGATCTGGTGCAGTGCGCCACCCTGGCCCAGGCGCGCCAAGCCATTGAGGCTGCCGCCGTGCAACTGGTACTGACCGACCTGACGCTGCCCGACGGCTCTGGCCTGGATTGGCTGCAATGGCTGCACGCCCGTGTGCCGGCACCGGGTCTGGCCTGTCGCACCGTGGTGTTCAGTGGGGGCATTGACCCCGCCATGGAGCGCCAGTTGCAGGCATTGCAGGTCTGGCGCATCTTGCACAAGCCCGCATCGGTGGGGGCGCTGATGGAGTGTGTGGAGCAGGCGCTGGACAGTCTGGCCGAGTCGGCGGCCACGCCGCCTGCCGGTGCCACCACGGCCTCTGATCCCGTGACCGAATTTTTTGCTGGCAACCATGCGCTCTACCGCACCTACCGGGCAGCCTGCCTGGCCCAGTTTGCGCAGGATGTGCGTGCCGGAGACAGCGCTGTGCAGGCCGGTGATGTGCAAGCGCTGCAGCGTGTGGCCCACAACCTCAAGTCGGTACTGACCATGCTGGGGGAGGCTTCGGCAGCGCAATCGGCGCGCAGCACCGAGGAATGCGCCGCCCAGGGGGCGCTGGAGTCCATGCAGCAAGGCTGGCGGCAGTTGCGTGAGCAAGTGCAGCACCTGGTGTTGTTACACGACAGCGCTTGAGCCTGGCGGCTTTGTGCAGCGCGCACAAAACGCCAGGGGCTTGCTCAGCCCGCCCTGTAGGCCACCGCCACGGTGGCCGCAGGCATGTACGTAGGAGCTGGCTTGGCCTTGGCTTGGGGCGCAGTGGCTGCAACGGGTTGTGTGCGGCCATCGACATTTCCAAGCTGGAACACCGACACTGTGCCCACCAGCTCCTGGGCCTGCATATTCAGGCTGGTGGCAGCTGCTGCCATTTCTTCTACCAGTGCGGCGTTTTGCTGCGTCACCTGGTCCATCTGGGCCATCGACTCGCCCACCTGGGCCACGCCTTGGCTTTGCTCGGTGCTGGCGGCGCTGATTTCTCCCATGATGTCCGTCACGCGCTGGATTGCGCCCACCACTTCGGCCATGGTCTGGCCCGCGCGGTCTACCAGGGCCGTGCCAGTCTCCACGCGCTCGACGCTGGCGCTGATCAGGTCTTTGATCTCCCGGGCGGCTTCGGCAGAGCGGCCCGCCAGGCTGCGCACCTCCGAGGCCACGACGGCAAACCCCCGGCCTTGCTCGCCTGCGCGGGCTGCTTCCACGGCGGCGTTGAGCGCCAGGATATTGGTCTGAAAAGCGATGGAGTCGATCACCCCGATGATGTCGGCGATCTTGGCGGAGCTGTCGTTGATGTCCTTCATGGTGCGCACCACGTCGGCCACGACCTCGCCGCCCTGCACGGCCACGTTGGAGGCGCTTTGTGCCAACTGGTTGGCCTGGCGGGCGTTGTCGGCGTTCTGGCGCACGGTGGAGTTGAGCTGCTCCATGGAGGCAGCCGTCTGTTGCAGCGCGCTGGCCTGG
>ERZ724525.2490-NODE-2490-length-10552-cov-7.939888_pt1 | contig 10552 bp, 5 predicted proteins | sample MGYA00376058_ERZ724525 | MGnify/ENA primary metagenome ERZ724525 (study PRJEB28724, sample SAMN07190888) | wastewater metagenome | isolation source: influent of sewage treatment plant in Hong Hong | place: USA: Christiansburg, Virginia | collected 2016-03-01 ...
CCATGAAGATGGAAATGCAGGTGTCTGCACACCGCTCGGGTCGCATCACCATGGCCGTGCAGTCGGGTACGGCGCAAACGCTGGGTGCGGTGATTGCGCATATCCGCTAACTAAAACCCACTTCCACTCAAAGCGCGACCTGTGTGTCGCGCTTTGTTTTTTCTAGCGTTTCCTGGCGCAGCTCATGGCCATGGCGACCAAAGCATCCAGAAACTAGGGCGGCTGGGCCTGCTCTGTCGAGAGCTCAGGTTGCAGCCATTCACATGGGGGTATATCGCAGGGCTTGACCTTTACATGATGTCAATCTCTACAGTGGCTCTCAACGTGAATGGAGAAAGCCATGAATGCATTGACGAAGAACGGCGCTTTCGAGCTGTCGGTGGAAGGAATGACCTGCGCATCCTGCGTGGGCCGAGTGGAACGCGCACTGAAAAAGGTGCCGGGCGTGCAAGGCGCGGTGGTCAATCTGGCCACTGAAAAAGCCAGCCTGACCATTGAGGACCCGGCTCAGGCCTCGGTCATCCTGCCGCAGGTCGTGGCGGCTATCGAAAAAGCCGGCTATGCCGTGCCCGCGCAAAGCGTGGACTTGCAAGTCGGCGGCATGACCTGCGCCTCCTGCGTGGGCCGGGTGGAGCTTGCACTGAAGAAAGTGCCCGGCGTGCAAAGCGCCACCGTGAACCTAGCGACAGAGCGCGCCAGCGTGCAGTGGCAGGGCGATACCGATGTGAGCGCGTTGATTGCCGCCATTGAAAAAGCGGGCTACGAAGCCCAGCCCGTGGTGCAAAGTGCCGGTGTGGCTGGCGAAGACGCGACGGCCCAGCGCCAGGCGGCGGAGCGTGAGTCGCTCAAGCGCTCTCTGATCTTTGCCACCGTGTTTGCGCTGCCCGTATTCCTTCTGGAAATGGGCGGCCACATGGTGCCCGCTTTTCACCACTGGATTGCGGGCACGATCGGCACGCAAAACAGCTGGTACATCCAGTTTGTGCTGACGGCCTTGGTGCTGGTCGGCCCGGGTCGCCGCTTCTTTGAGAAGGGCGTTCCCGCCTTGCTGCGTGGTGCTCCCGATATGAACTCGCTGGTGGCGGTGGGCACCTCGGCGGCATTTGCCTATTCGGTGGTGGCAACCTTCATGCCGACGTTGCTGCCCGCAGGCACGGTCAATGTGTACTTTGAGGCTGCAGCCGTCATCGTGGCGTTGATCTTGCTGGGCCGTTTTCTGGAAGCTAGGGCCAAGGGCAATACGTCTGAAGCGATTCGCCGTCTGGTGCAACTGCAGGCTAAGACTGCCCGCGTGCGCCGCGATGGTGTGGTGCAGGAGATCGACATTGCGCAGGTGCATGCCGGTGATGTGATTGAGGTGCGCCCTGGTGAACGCATTCCGGTCGATGGTGAGGTTATTGAAGGCCAGAGCTTTGTCGATGAATCCATGATCAGCGGTGAGCCCGTTCCGGTCGAGAAAATGCTGGGCGCTGAAGTGGTGGGCGGTACCGTCAACCAGAACGGTGCGCTGGCCTTCAAGGCCACCAAAGTGGGTGCAGATACCCTGCTGGCGCAGATCATTCGCATGGTGGAGCAGGCCCAGGGCAGCAAGCTGCCGATTCAGGCGCTGGTCGATAAGATCACCATGTGGTTTGTGCCAGCCGTCATGGCTGCAGCGCTGATCACCTTTGGCGTCTGGCTAATCTGGGGGCCTGATCCCGCGCTGAGCTTTGCGCTGGTCAACGCCGTGGCTGTGCTCATCATTGCCTGCCCTTGCGCCATGGGTCTGGCCACACCCACCTCCATCATGGTGGGTACGGGCCGCGCTGCGCAAATGGGCGTGCTGCTGCGCAAGGGTGAAGCCTTGCAGCAATTGAAGGACGCCAAGGTGGTAGCCGTGGACAAGACTGGCACGCTGACCAAGGGCCGCCCCGAACTGACCGATCTGGTACTGGCCGCAGGCTTTGAACGTCGCGCGGTACTGGCGCAGGTGGCAGCGGTGGAAGACCGCAGCGAGCACCCGATTGCGCGAGCCATTGTCGATGCCGCCAAGGCCGAGGGCTTGCAGATTCCGGCCATCAGCGATTTTGAATCCGTCACCGGCTTTGGTGTGCGTGCCGAGGTCGATGGCAATGGCATCAAGTACAAGGTCGAAATTGGTGCCGATCGCTTCATGCGCAAGCTGGGGCTGAATGTGGATGACTTTGCGGCGGAATCGGGTCGTCTGGGCGATGAAGGTAAGACGCCTTTGTACGCTGCCATCAACGGCCAGCTGGCTGCCATGATTGCCGTGGCTGACCCGATCAAAGACACCACCAAACCCGCGATCGACGCCTTGCATGCGCTGGGCCTGAAGGTGGTGATGATCACCGGCGACAACCGCCGCACCGGTGAAGCGATTGCACGCCTGCTGGGGATTGATGAAGTGGTGGCCGAGGTGCTGCCCGGCGGCAAAGTGGATGCGGTGCAGCGTTTGAAGCAGGAGCACGGCACGCTGGCCTATGTGGGCGACGGCATCAACGATGCGCCCGCGCTGGCCGAGGCTGATGTGGGCATCGCCATTGGCACGGGCACCGATATTGCGATTGAGGCGGCTGATGTGGTGCTGATGTCCGGCGATCTCTCGGGCGTGCCCAATGCGATTGCGCTGTCCAAGGCCACGATGAAGAACATTGGCGAAAACCTGTTCTGGGCTTTTGCCTATAACGTGGCGCTGATTCCCGTCGCCGCTGGCCTGCTGTACCCGTTCAACGGCACGCTGCTGTCGCCCGTGTTTGCAGCCGGGGCCATGGCGCTGTCCAGCGTGTTTGTGCTGAGCAATGCGCTGCGCCTCAAACGCTTCAAACCAGCGTTGTAAACAGCCTCTGTTACTCCTGTTTTGGAAGCGGATAGCGCTTTTTGGATAAGCGCTACAGGACTTTTAAGCATAAAAAAGCGCCTGTGACAAGGCGCTTTTTTTGAGGCTCAGGTGCTCAGGGCTTGAGCTTGGGGACATCCACAAAGTCGTCCAGGCTCAGGCCTTTTTCGGCCAGCAGGGCTTCGAGTACGGGCTTCAAACGGCCCAGACTTGCCTCCACCGCTTCGCGAACGGTATCGACCACCACTTGCGTGCTGCGCTCGATCTCGATGTTCACCAGATCCCCCACCTTTTTGTCGCCAAACACCGTCATGCGCAGGGTTTCGGGAATCAGCCAGACCTCGAACCAGCCTTCCTTGCGGTTGACTTCAGCGACCGTGAGACTGGCACCGTTGACGGCGATATAGCCCTTGGCAAACACATAGGGGCGGAAGGCTTCAGGAATGCCAAAGCGGATCTTGTGATTGGTGTCGGTCTTGACGATCTCCAGCAGCGGCGCGGTGAAGTCCACATGGCCCGACAGCGGGTGGCCGCCAATCTCGGCCCCATCCTTGGCGGCACGTTCCACATTGATGGCATCGCCCACCTGGTACTGGCCCAGCGTGGTGATGTTCAGGCTTTGCAGCATCACATCAAAGGTGGCGCTGGTGGGCGAGAGGTTCTCGGTCACCGTCAGGCACACGCCGTCGTGTGAGACGCTGGCACCAATGGCCAGATCCTCGCAAAAGCCTTCGGGGAATTCCATGGTGAAGGTGCGCAGACCATCCTGGTCGCGCAGCGCGGCAATGTTTGCCACGGCTTGGATGATGCCGGTGAACACGGGCTGTCTCTCTTCTCAACAGGCGGGCGCAGGGCGCGGGCCTTGGTTCAAAACAGCTATTTTGCCTGCGTTGCGGCAGTGCTTCAGGCGAAGGCGGACTGGCCTTCCCAGAAGCCGCTGATTAAGCTTTCAGGCTTTTTCAGAGCGCGCACCCATGCGCAATCGGGCCAGGCATCCATCTGCACATTCATGCCGGCAAACACGCCATAGCCGGGGCCGGCGGCAATCACTCCATCGGCTTGCAGGGTCTCGCCCGTGCGAATGCTGCAGGCTGCGCGAATGTCGCCCAGCGACTTGATGCCCCAGCCCGCCTGAATATGGTTGCCGCACTCGATGTGGTCATTGCTGGCAATGCCATTGCCCACCTCCAGCAGCCCTTGCACGGTGATCGCTCCTGTGGCGCGCAGGCCCTTGCCGCAGCGCAGCGTGCCTTGCACGTTGATTTCGCGGTCAATCTGAACGCCGCCCTTGATGTCTACATTGCCGCTGCACACCAGCTCCCAGCCAGCGCGCAGTTCTGCGGCGCGTATATGGGCGGGCGCATCGTCGGGCCCGTTGCCTTGAACTTCCACGCTCCACGCGGCCTTGATGCTGCCGCCTGCCTGCAGCAGCTCATTGCAGAAGATGGCGCCGCCGCTTTGAATGTCTTCACCCACTTCCAGCTTGCCCGCGCGTATGCCGCCGCCTACCTGCAGGCCGCGGCCCACCAGCAGCTGCCCCGGCACGCGCACATCGCCGCGCACAATCAGCGTGCCAGCATAGACGAAGTTGTCCGCCTCAAGGTGATCCACTTCCAGCACGCTATGGGTTGCGCCAAAGTTCTCCAGCAGCCAGCGGGCGTCATCCACACGGCCTGCGGCCACCTGCGTATCCATGGCGGCCTGATAGTCTCCACCGCTCAGGTTGTTGCGCACAAACCAGCGGTAACCCATGGCGCAAGGGTTTTTGCCGCGCAAAAAATTCTGTGTGAGTTCCATATCCATGGCTGACCTCCGGGGCGTTCGCTGAATCCATTGAGCAAGGTGCGGCGCGTGGCAGGACGTGACCGAAGCGGTCTTGGACGTACCTTTCCCATGCACCTGGGGTGTGCTTGTTCTGGAAGGCCGTGCGGAGGATGTGAGAGCGTTGCTCTATGCCATCCGCACGGCGGCGGAAAGCATGGCCGTGACACCGCTGAGGCTCACGAATGCGGTCGGAATGCCATGGCGGCGGGTGTGCAGCTTTCGCAGCGCGCAGGCACGCGCAGGCAGCTCTGCAATCAAGGCAGAGCGGCGCAAACGGGCAGCGGTGGAAAGGTGGGTGCAGGCCATGGATGGATGGAGCAATAGAGCCGCAATTATGCCTTCTCGATTTTTTGCGGTCCTGTGCACTGGTATGCGCGGCGTGTTAGCGCCTTGGCGTGCCGGTTCCCGTGTGCAACGCAAGGCATCGTTGCTTTGGGTAACATCAGCTCCCCTTGCGGGCGCGCGCATGGCTCTTGGGTCTTTATCAGGCCACCGCCTTGAAATGCACAGCGCCTTGCCCTGAAATTGCAGCCACAGACCCGCCTTGATTGGGTCTGGGCCTTGAGACCAGTCATGACTCAAAACACCCCCCCTTCTTTTTTAAGCCGCATCGCCATCGCGATCGGCAGCTTTTTCGCCATCCTCGGCAATGGCCGTCTGGCCGCCGATGTGACTCGTGTGCGCGCTGGTGAAGCTTTTGCCGCTGACATTGCCCCCAAGGAAGTCCGCGTCGAAGTACCGGTAGAGAAGATTGTCGAAGTCCGCGTGGAAGTGCCGGTCGAGAAAATCGTCGAAAAAACGGTAGAGAAACGCGTTGAAGTTCCCGTCGAAAAGCTGGTCGAAAAAACCATCGAAGTTGAAAAACTGGTGGCCACCGACACGGCAGCCTTGCAACTGCTGGGCCTGATGCAGCGCGAAGCCCGCTTTGTGGACTTTATTCAAGAAGACGTGGCCCCCTACAGCGACGCTGAAATTGGTGCTGCCGCCCGCGTGGTGCACGAAGGCTGCCGCAAGGTGCTGCGCGAGCATTTCGCCATTGCCCCCGTGCGTAGCGAAGCCGAAGGCAGCCGCATCACCCTGCAAGCCGGTTTTGACGCCGCAGCCGTGCGCCTGACCGGCAATGTGGTCGGCCAGCCCCCGTTCACCGGCACGCTGAGCCACCGCGGCTGGCAGGTCACCGATGTGAAGCTGCCCCAGCTGACCGACATTCAGGCCGCCAAAGTTATCGCCCAAGCCGAAGTGGAGCTGTAAGCCATGAATATGTTTGCCTCCATCGCCGCATCTGGCGCGGCTCAAAATGCTACATCCACTCCTGATTCTGTAGCTGCTACCGCTGAACCTGTAAGCGCTAAAGGCCAAAATAACACTCAAAATTCTGGTGCACAGTTCAGCATCGGTATTGACCTGGGTACCACGCACTGCGCGCTGTCCTATGTGGACAAAACCGCCAGCGACGGCGACAAGGTGGTGCAAGGCGTGCTGGACATTCCCCAGCTCACCGCGCCTGCAAGCGTGCAAGCCTTGCCGCTGCTGCCGTCCTTTTTGTACTTGCCGCATGAAAGCGAGCTGAGCGAGGCCGAGCGCATCCTGCCCGGAGCTGCATCCAGCGACTTCATCACCGGCGAATTCGCCCGCAGCCGTGGCGCGGCCACGCCCATCCGTCTGGTCAGCAGCGCCAAAAGCTGGCTCTGCCACCCCGGCGTGGACCGTCGCTCGCCCCTGCTGCCCGCCGATGCCCCCGAAGAAGTCAGCCGCATCTCTCCTTTGAGCGCCTCGATTCGCTATCTGGAGCATCTGCGCTGGGCCTGGGAGCAAGCCCACCCCGAGGCACCGTTTTCCCAGCAAGACATTACCGTCACCATCCCCGCATCGTTTGACCCCGCTGCGCGCGAGCTGACGGCCGAGGCCTGCAAGGCTGCAGGCTTTGCCAACCTGACTTTGCTGGAAGAGCCGCAAGCCGCGCTTTACAGCTGGATTCAGGCCAGCGGCGGCCACTGGCGCAAGCAAGTGCAGCACGGCGACATCATCCTGGTGGTAGACGTGGGCGGCGGCACCACCGACCTCTCGCTGATCGCCGTGCGCGAGCGCGAAGGCAATCTGGAGCTGCAACGCATTGCCGTGGGCGAGCACATCTTGCTCGGCGGCGACAACATGGATCTGGCGCTGGCCTACGGCGTGGCCCGCAAGCTGGCGCAAGAGGGCAAGCAGCTGGATGCCTGGCAAACCCGCGCGCTGGCTCATGGCTGCCGCGCGGCCAAAGAGCAGTTGCTGGCCGACGCGAACCTGCAATCCGTGCCCGTGGTCGTGCCTAGCCGGGGCAGCAAGCTGATCGGCGGCAGCATCCGCACCGAAGTCACGCGCGATGAAGTGCTGGCCATGCTAGTCGAAGGTTTCTTCCCCAAGGTCGCCGTCAGCGCCAAGCCCCAGACCCGCGCCCGCGCAGCGCTTACGCAGCTGGGCCTGCCCTATGCACAAGATGCCGCCGTCACGCGCCATCTGGCCGCCTTCCTGAGCCGCCAAGTCAATGCGTTGGCCGAGATTGACGGCCTGAACGCAGAACAGACGGACGGCTCCACCTTCCTGCACCCCACGGCCATTCTGTTCAACGGCGGCGTGCTCAAGGCCCCGCAAATCGAGCAGCGCATTCTGGAAGTGATCAACGGCTGGCTGGACGAAGAGGCTTGTGAGCCCGCCCGTCTGCTGGATGGTGCCAACCTGGATCTGGCCGTCGCCCGTGGCGCGGCCTACTACGGCCACATCGCCACCAGCGGCCGCGGCGTGCGCATCCGTGGCGGCACGGCGCAGTCGTATTACGTGGGTGTGGAATCGAACATGCCCGCCATTCCCGGCATGGAGCCGCCCATGTCCGCCCTGTGCCTAGCACCGTTCGGCATGGAAGAAGGCACCGAAGTCGCGCTGAGCGATCTGGAGCTGGGTCTGGTGGTTGGAGAACCCGTGCGCCTGCGCTTCTTTGGTTCGTCCGTGCGCCGCGCCGATCAGGTCGGCACCATGCTGGACTTCTGGGGCCCTGAAGAGCTGGTCGAGCTGCAAGAGATTGAGCTGAATCTGCCAGCGTCTGGTCGCGCAGCGGGGGAAGTGGTTCCTGTCACGCTGGAAGCGCGCGTCACTGATATCGGCACGCTGGAACTCAATGTCGTGCCCGTGGGTGGCACTGACCGCTGGAAGGTGGAGTTTGATGTGCGCGCCGAGACTTCGGCTGAAGCTGCTGAGTAAAGCGGTTTAACCGCTTGAAGGTAAAAACCCGCTGACCAGATGGTTGGCGGGTTTTTTATGGGCTCAAGGTGGCTCTAGTGATTTTGCTGCCTGCGCTTAAAGCTATTGTTTTTGATTTATTTGGGGCATGGTTGAAGAAAGCTTCTTGCCAAGTGATAAAAGGCGGGCCTCAACCTTGGTCAATGCAGTTGTCTTCCCTGTGCCTCCGGAGGCCGGGTGGAGATTGGTGAATCTCCCAAACAAGGCCACAGGCGAATAGAACTGCACTCCGCAGTCCTTGCTGCCAATTGTTACGATCGGCCACCTCCCTAGCGCATCGTTCCTTGGCTTTCATGACTGTCACCTCCACTCGGCCCGCTTACATCGTCGGCATCGACCTCGGCACCAGCCATACCGTGGCCGCCAGCGTGGCGGTGGCTGGGGTTGCGGCAGATATTGAGTTGCTCAACATTGCGCAGCGCAGCACGGCGGGCGAGGTGATTTCACAGCCCTTGCTGCCCTCGGTGCGCTACCAGGCGGCACCCGGTGAGCTGGGCGATAGCTGGCAGCAGCCGTGGCCGCCGCAAGGCGCTGATGCGCAAGCCCCCGCCGTCATCGGCCGCTGGGCGCGTGACTTGGGCACCGCCGTGCCGGGGCGGCTGGTGGCCAGCGCCAAAAGCTGGCTCTCGCACACCGGTGTAGACCGCAGCGCGCCCATCCTGCCGTGGGGTGCTGTGGATGATGTAGCCAAGGTGTCGCCGCTGGCTGCGTCGGCCTCATACCTGGCTCATGTCAAAGCCGCGTGGGACAGGGCACATCCTGAAGCTCCGCTGCACCAGCAAAGCGTGGTGCTGACGGTGCCTGCCTCGTTTGACGAAGGTGCCCGCGCGCTGACGCTGGAGGCGGCGCAACTGGCCGGCCTGCCCGGCGTGCAACTGCTGGAAGAACCCAAGGCCGCATTCCACGACTGGCTGGTGCTGCAAGGCGAGCAACTCGCGCAGCAACTGGCAGATAGCCGACTGGTGCTGGTGGTCGATGTGGGCGGCGGTACGACCGACCTGACCTTGATTCGTGTCGCAAAAGCAGTGGGCGACGGCCTGCCCACGCTGACCCGCACCGCCGTGGGCGAGCATTTGATGCTGGGCGGCGACAACATGGATCTTGCGCTGGCCCATCAACTGGAGCCCGCGTTTGCGGGCGAAGGCCAACGTCTGCCCGCGCAGCGTTTTGCACAACTGGTGCAGCGCTGTCGCCTGGCCAAGGAGCAGTTGCTGGCTGCCGATGCACCCGCGCAAGTCAGCATTATTTTGCTGGGCGGCGGCAGCCGTTTGCTGGCCGCAACGCAGACGGCCACGCTGACCCGTGCGCAGGTGCAGCAGCAGGTGGTTGAAGGCTTTTTGCCGCCCGCTCAGATCAGCGATATGCCCAGCAAGCGCCAAGGCGCGCTGCGCGGCTTTGGCCTACCGTACCCGGCCGATGCAGCCATCAGCCGCCATCTGGCGCAATTTTTGAGTTTGCATGCGGACGGCGCGCTGCCAGACACCGTGCTGCTCAATGGCGGCGTGTTTCACGCCCATGCACTGGTGCAGCGGCTGACCGACTTGCTCAGCAGCTGGCGCGGCAGCCCCGTGCGGGTGCTGCACAACCCGCACCCTGACTGGGCTGTGGCTCGTGGTGCGGCGGCCTATGGGCTGGCGCGGGTGCAGGCTGAGCTGCAAGCGAAATCAGAGGTAAATCAGCCCGAAGCGCAAGCGCAGCAAACGCCAGCAGCTATTAAAAATAGTATTCCCCGCATTGGCGGCGGCGCAGCGCGCAGCTACTGGCTGCTGCTGCCGGGCAAAAAAGGCGAAGCCCCGCAAGGCATCTGCCTGCTGCCACGCGGCACTGAAGAGGGCGTGCGTATCGTGCTCTCCGGGCGACGCTTTGCCCTCAAGCTGGGGCAGGCCGTGCGTTTTAATTTACTGGCCAACAGCCAGAGTCACGTCCCCGTGCAGGCCGGGCAGATTGCGCCCTTGACGGGCGATGGCTGGGTAGAGCTGCCTCCGCTGGCTACCGTGCTGCCTGCGCCGGAAGGCGTGGCCGCTGCGCAGGTCGAGGTCCAACTGCAGGCCTGCATGAGCGAGGTAGGCACGCTGGAAGTGCGCTGTGTGGCGGTGCAGGATGCTGCGCAGTCATGGCTGCTGCCCTTTGCGGTGCGTGGTGCCGTCACTGCAGAAACCATAGCTGTTGGCACAGATGCAGAAAGCGCTGAAGGCTTAAAAGATTCAAAAGAACCCAAAGGCTTGAACTCTCTGGCCGCCAAACTGCCCGAAGCCGTGGCGCTGATTGACCGCATTTTTGGCACGCAGGCGCAAGAAGTCACTGGCAAGGAAGTGCGCCAGCTGCGCCCGTCGCTGGAGAAAATTCTGGGCCCGCGAGATGGCTGGGATGTGGGCCTGCTGCGCGCCTTGTTTGATGCGCTGCTGGCCCGTGCCAAACGCCGCCGCCGCACCGCCGACCATGAGCGCGTGTGGCTCAACCTCGCAGGCTGGTGCCTGCGCCCCGGCGTGGGTGCCGAACTGGATGCGTGGCGCATCACCCAGGTCTGGGCGCTGTACGCCGCAGGGCTGGGCCATGCCAAAGAATCTGCCAACTGGACGGAATGGTGGGTCTTCTGGCGCCGCGTGGCCGCTGGCTTGA
>ERZ724525.2501-NODE-2501-length-10536-cov-5.295869_pt1 | contig 10536 bp, 7 predicted proteins | sample MGYA00376058_ERZ724525 | MGnify/ENA primary metagenome ERZ724525 (study PRJEB28724, sample SAMN07190888) | wastewater metagenome | isolation source: influent of sewage treatment plant in Hong Hong | place: USA: Christiansburg, Virginia | collected 2016-03-01 ...
TTTTTATAGTTAATAGTATATGTTCCTGGAATTAACCCAGATAAAGTAATTGTTCCTGTTGCAGTATTACAATTTGTTGGGTCGGTTTTAGCATTTCCACTAATGTTTGGTGTTGGTTTAACCGTAATAGCAGCTGTTCCTGCTTGCGATGCACAATTGCCTGTTGTTGCTGTAGCAATAACATTGTAAGTACCAGTAGCAGCAGTTGTTGCATTTGCAATGGTTGGATTTTGATCTGTACTATTAAAACTATTTGGTCCAGTCCAAGCATAAGTAATTGCACCAGCAGTTGTAGTTGAAGAATTTAATGTTAATGTTTGATTGCTACAAATTGGAGAATTACTAGTTATAGTAGGTGTTACAGGCGTTTGATTAATTGTAACAGTGGCAGTTCCAGCAGGTGATGTACAATTATTTAAAGTTGCAGTTACACTATAAATGCCACTCATTGCAACTGTTGTGTTTGTTCTTGTTGGTGCAGCTCCTGTAGTACTAAATGATGCAGGTCCACTCCAATTAAATGTTACTCCATTTGTTGCACTTGTGGCTGATAAGTTTAATGCTACACCACTACAAATTGGACTATTGCTTGTTGCAACTGGTGTTGCTGGTGGTGTTGGGTCTGATAATGTAATTGGACCTGCTACAATATTAGAAATACATCCATTTAAAGTAACTGTAATATTGGTATAAACGCCTGCACCTAAATTTGGAATAACAACATTACCGCCAATGGCAGAAATTGTTTGTGCTGGCTGACTAACACCTCCTTTTATAAAATTAACTGTATAACTAGATCCTGTGGTTAATCCAACCAATGTAATGCTGCCTGTGTTTGAAGCACATTGAGTTGGGTCAGTTTTTGAATTGCTACTAATATTGGGAGTTGGTTTTACTGTTACAGTTGTACTTCCTATTGTTGATGTACAAGTTCCATTACTTGCTGTTACATTATATGTTCCACTTGCTGCTGAAGTAGCTGTTGCAATCGTTGGATTTTGTGTTGAATTGGTAAAACTATTTGGACCAGTCCAAGCATAAGTAACCCCAGCAGTTGAACTATTGGACGTTAAATTCAAATCAACTCCACTACAAATTGGACTATTGCTACTCACTGTTGGAATTGCTGGCGTTTGGTTGATTGTAACATTTACAGTTGCTGCAGGCGATGTACAACCATTCAATTTTGAAGTAACTGAATAAATTCCTGACGCTAATGTACTTACGTTGGTAATTTGAGGATTCTGCAATACACTTGAAAAACTATTTGGTCCACTCCAATTATATGTTACACCAGCTGTTAAACTTGATGAAGAAAGTAACAATGTTGATCCACTACACAATGGACTATTAGCAGATGCGGATGGTGTTGCTGGAGGATTTGGATCACTTATTGTAAATGGACCAACCGGTAATGAAGGACAATTGTTTCTTGTAACAGTAACGGTATTGTATGTTCCAGATGCTAAATTATTAATAGTAATTGTTCCAGTTCCATTCGAGGTAAAGTTCCCTGTAATTGTGTTCCCATTCAATACATAACTAACACTATAAGTTGTGCTATTCAACAACCCTCCTAAAATAATTGAACCTGTTGCTGTTGCACAAGTACTTGTATTATTACTACTACTTGTACCAATTACAGGACTAGCATTAACAACAACATTAATTGCAGTTCTATTACTCTCACAATTAGTGGTGGAATTTACTTGACTAACATAATATATTGTGGTTGTAGCTGTTGCTGTTGAAGGAGTAGGAGCAGTTGCAGAACCAACACCTCCTGTTGAAGTTGTGTACCAAAGTAAGGTATGTCCATTTAATGCTGTGGCAGTTAAGGCATTTGCAGTAGCATTTTGACAATAGGTAACAGTTGGAGTAACACTTGGCAATGCAGGAGTTGGATTAACAGTTATCGTAAACACTTGTGGTGTACCTGCACAAGTACCTAAGGAAGGAGTAACAGTTATTGTAGCTGTGACTGGAGAAGCAGTTGAATTACTTCCATTAAAACTACCAATATTTCCACTACCTGTAGCAGATAAGCCAATTGAAGTAGTGCTATTCGTCCAATTAAATGAAGCACCAGAAACTGCACTAGTAAAAGTAAATGCTCCACTTGGAAAGCCATTACAAATAATTTTATTTGCTGGAACAATAGCATTAGGAGTTTCGTTTACAACAACTTGTTTGGTAACTGTTGTAGTGCCACACTCATTCGTAACATCTAAAGAAATTGTAAAAGTTCCAGCAGTGGAATATGTTATAGTTCCAGGATTTGCAGAACTTGATGTAGCAGGTGAACCACTTGGAAAAGACCAAGCATAAGTTGCAGCATTAGTAGCATTACAATTCCCAACTGTTACCGAAGGAGTAATTGTCCCGTTTTGACATATTTGATTGGTTGCAGTTATTGTTGAAACTGTTGGTTTAGATTTAACTGTTACTGTTTTTGTTGTTGAAGTAGAAATACAACCACCGGGGCTTGTAGCAATTAATCCTATTGTGTAAACACCTGGATTTGTAAATTGAATTTGTGGATTAATTGAACTAGCATTAGTTCCACCTATAAAACTGAAATTACTTGTATTGGGCAAACAACCTGTAGTAGATAAGTAACTTACCGACCATGAATAAGTATTCATGCCACAATTTGGATTGTTTGTAATGTTATCTAGAGTAACACTAAACGGGGCACAACCAATATTTTGGTTAAGGTTAAAGTTTGATACAGGTATAGCATTAACACAAATCAATTTTGAAATTGAATCTAATCCACAGTTCTTATTTGCAATTTTTAGCTTTACTGTATAGGTACCAACTTTTAGAAATCGAACAGTGGGTGCTGTACTTCCTGCTGTCCAAAAATCTACATTGGTAGAATTTAAATCGCTTCCAAAACTGCCTGAAACAATTGTCCAATCTACTCCTTGAACACCTGGTGTTACTTGCCATGTTGATTTTCCATCTGTACAAATTCCATTTGTGGAAACGTTTTTAATAGAACCAGTTGTATTTGTTAAAGTCACAACTGTATTTATACAAATTGTGTCTTTGGGAGATATTGTAAATGCAGGTGTGGCTTTTTCAGAAACATAGATGGGAACCACAGTGCCTGATGATTGTGAACATGGGTTTATTGCGTTAACAGATGCTGAAAATGAATTTTGATAAGTTTGACTAGCTTGACTAGTAGTTCCACAAGAACTTAAATTAAAAATGTGAGTTATACTTGTTTGAGACGCTGGATTAAAATTAACAGGAGCAGTCCCATCGTTGAATGTAACTGTATAAATAGTACCAGGAGAGTTTGTATAAGTAATTGGAAAAGTTAATGATGAACCAGTACAAATCGAAGTGTTACCTGGATTTGTAATTCCAACTGAAGGATTACTTCCAACAAATACAAAATAACTAGCAGAATTAATACAACCATTTGTTCCTGTTATAGAATAAATCAAGTTATTCGTCCCAACTGAATATGTATGCTGAGCTGGAGCTCCAAAAGAATTTTGATTAAAATCAGTCGAAGCATCTCCCCATACAATTTTAAAATTTGTTCCTGCAGAGCTATTACCACTATTAAGAAAATCTAGAGGTGCAGATGACGCCCCTGAACATTCTGTGAAATAGTTTTGTCCATTATAAAGAGATGGATTAGGCCCAAGAAGTTCAACCTTTGGTATTTGCTTTTTTGTAACATTTCTAGTTGTTGTATTATCACATCCAAAACTATTGGTTGCTGTTAAGCTAACTGTAAAACTTTGATTACCGTTACCATTGGTTCCAATAAAAGTATGTGTTGGGTTAGTTGTTGTACTAGTATTATTAGCACCAGAATTGGGATCTTGAAAATTCCATAAATAAGTAAGTCCTGTTCCAGTTGATACATTTGAAAAAACGGAGGCAACATTACTACATTCATTATTTTGTGTGAATGTAAAACTTGCAACAGGGTTGGAAACTCCAACAACTGTAACTGGACCAAAAGGGATATTGTTAATTAAAACTTGAAAAGTTCCAGCATTACTTGTTATAAAGTTTTGATTTGTTTGACTCGCAATATTATTCCAAGTTGTTCCACCATCAGGTGTAGATTGCCATTGATAAGTTGGATTAGTTAAAGAATTGTCCGCTTTTAAAGTTACCGATGCACCAGGACATAAGTTAAGAGAACCAGTTACAACAACTATACTCTGCCCCAATGCCTTATTATCAATGCCCAAGAATGCAATCAATAAAATACTAAGTACTAAAATTCTTTGTTTCATTGTATAAATTAAGCAGGGGCACAAAAACACCTAATAAAATAATTAAAATATTAAACAGAGGCAAGAAAACAGTTGGTCTTTTGTTTTAAATAATTGAATTGGCTTTCGAAAATAAGTTAAAAATTGGTTCAATAAAAAGAAAAAATCTTGTTCTAGCTTTCCCAATTCGGTTGTTTGCATTTCCTTCACTTAGACTTTTTATCTATTTGCAAATACAACGGCACTATGAAAGCAAATTGATTTCTTTACTACCAAAATTTACTGAGTTTTTACACAATCTGCCGCTTCAACAATTAACTTTTTCCAAATAGACACCCTTTCTGCTTCTGTTGTTGCTTCTAAAATGGTATAACCCTCTTCTTTATTCCTAATCTTTGTTTTCAATTCATCACATCCTTTAAAGGCTGATAATATATTGGTACTACTTGCTAAATACAAAAATTTAACATCCTTATATCCATTAAACAATATCGCAAAATGATTTACACCTTTTTTGCTTTTCCATTCAAACAAACTTGTGGTACTATTATGTATGTTCTTTACCAAACAACAGTTTTGTAGAGTTTGCTTATTTCGTATTCAATGTCTTTAATCACGTATTCAACCCCATCAATCATTAAACTACGAATAGCTTTTGCATTTAAGTTTACACCATTTGATACAGAGCTTTTTTTACCTTTCGATTTTTCGTTTACCGTTCCTAAATCAATCTCAATCATCTCATGATTTTCACCCATTAGGTTTATATAAATATTGCCTTCATAATTACCCATAATAGAAAATACTTTTCCAAAATGTTTTTCTTTTTTTACTGAAATAGTGCAGAAACTTTCGATTTGAGTTGCAAAAACTAGGATGCCCAATAAGATGAGTTTAACTTTCATTTTTTGAGTTAAAAATAAAGGAGAGCATCTATAAAAAAAATACCCATAAATGGGTATATATTTTTTAATAGATGCTATTGCAAACCAATCTTTATTTACAAAACACCTTTTGTACTTGGCAAATAATTACTCAATGGATCTCTTTTTACAGCCATTTTTATGGCTTTGGCAAAAGCTTTAAAAATGGCTTCTATTTTATGATGTTCGTTATCGCCTTTACACTCAATGTTCAAATTGCATTTAGCTGCATCGCTAAAAGATTTAAAGAAATGGAAAAACATTTCGGTTGGCATCTCTCCTATTTTTTCTCTTTTAAATTCAGCATTCCAAACAATCCAGTTACGTCCACCAAAGTCAATCAATACTTTGGCTTCGGCTTCATCCATTGGCAATGCAAAACCATAACGTTCCATGCCAATTTTATCTACCAAGGCTTTGGCAAAAGCTTCTCCTAATGCAAGTCCTGTATCTTCAATAGTGTGGTGTTCGTCAATATGTAAATCGCCTTTTGTAAGAATGTTTAAATCCATTTTCCCGTGACGTGCAATTTGGTCGAGCATGTGGTCAAAAAAGCCCAATCCTGTATTTATATTGGCTTTGCCACTTCCATCTAAATTTAGCTCAACTGTAATTTTTGTTTCGTTGGTATGTCTTTCATGAACCACTTTCCTCAAACCCAATTTCAAAAAAGTATAAATCTCATTCCAATTGTCTGTTTCTAAAACAATCGTACTTCTTAGTTCTAACTCTTGTTCAGTTGTTAGTTCATGCAAGCCCTTTATATAAATTGCTTTTGCTCCAAGGTTTTTAGCCAATTGAATATCACTCCATCTATCACCAATTACAAATGAGTTCGTTAAATCATATTTTTCTGTATCAAAAAAATGAGTCAATAATGCAGTTCCAGGTTTTCTTGTTGGTTGATTATCGGCTGCAAAAGTTGTATCTATAATTACTTCATCAAATTTAAATCCTTCGCCAGCTAATGTTCTCAGCATGAGGTTTTGATAGGGCTCAAATGTTTCTGTTGGATAAGATACTGTTCCCAATCCATCTTGATTCGTTACCATTACTTTGTAATAATCTAAATCGGCTGCAACCTTTGCCAATGCTGTAATAGAGCCTTTTACAAAATTGGTTTTATCGGTTGAATCAATTTGAAAATCGGATGGTGGTTCTTGTAAAATAACTCCATCTCTATCTATAAATAAAACTCGTTTCCCACTAACCCCTGAATGGAAATTTTGAAAATCTCTTTGCATTTATAATTGATTTAAATAGTCAGCAATTGCATCTATTAACAATGTATTTTCTGTTTCTGTTCCAATGGTTATTCTTAAACACTCATCACACAACTGTACATTGCTTCTATCTCTTACAACAATGCCTTTACTTAATAAATAGTCATACAATTTTCTTGCTTCTTGTACTTTTACCAATAGAAAATTAGCATCACTAGGATACACTTTTTCAACAATAGGAATTTGTATAAAAACTTCTGCTAAAGCATTACGCATATCTACCAACACTTTAATCATATCATTTACTTGACCAACTTCCTCCAATGCTTTCAATGCCAACTCTTGCGTTGCTTGATTGATATTGTAAGGTGGCTTAACCTTATTCATTACCTCAATAATTTCCACTGACGCAAATGACATTCCTAAACGCAAACCTGCCAAACCCCATGCTTTACTAAAGGTTTGCATCACTACTAAATTGGGATAGTCATTCAATTCTTGAATAAAAGACTTTTGCTTGGCAAAATTGATATAAGCTTCATCAATTACAACAATGCCATTGAAGTTGTTTAAGACGGATTCAATATCTACTCTATTTAAAGAATTTCCTGTAGGATTATTGGGCGAACAAATCCAAATGAGCTTGGTATTTTCATCTACCAAATTTTCTAAGTGAACTAAGTCTAATTGAAAATCATCTAGCAAAGATGCTTTTCTAATTTCAACATCATTGATATTGGCACTTACTTCGTACATGCCATAAGTTGGAGGACAAATAATCACATTGTCTTTCTTTGGCTCACAAAAACAACGATACAATAAATCTATACATTCATCGCTGCCATTGCCTAAAAAAATATTTTCTGTAGGAACCGTTTTTACAAAAGAAATCGCTTCTTTTAATTTTTGTTGATGAGGATCTGGATAACGATTGTACCATTTTTTCAAAGGACTTCCTAAGCTGTTTTCATTGGCATCTAAAAATACTTTTGCTTCGCCACTAAACTCATCACGAGCCGATGAGTATGGAGTGAGTTTTTTGATATTTTCTCTGGCTAATTTGTTTATGTCGAAACTCATAGTTTATTATGTTCATTTTTTTTTTCATCTTCCCCTCCTTGGAGGGATGCCAAAGGCGGGGTGGGTTTTCTTCTTTTCAAAAGATGAGCCTCAACCCCATTTACTTTTTCATAACCAATAATCCATGCCTCTATATTTTCTAAACATGCACATGAATTATGCAGTACATCTAAAGCATTAAATCTTAATACTGTAATACCATACTCATTTAGTTCATCATCACGTATTTCATCTTTTTCAACAGCATTTGTGTCCATATGCGTTATACCATCTACTTCAATAACTAATTGCAGATCTTTACAATAAAAGTCTACAATATAATTTAGAATGGGTCTTTGTCGGTCAAAGTCATATCCCATCATTTGAAAATTGTTCAATAACATCCACAATTTTACTTCAGAAAAAGTCATTTGCTTTCGCAATTGCTTGGCTAAATTTTTTAAAGATGGATTATATGGAATAATTTTTCGTTTCATTTTAAACACATAAAAATATTATAAATATTTTACCCACCCCGCCTTAAAGGGCACCCCTCCAAGGAGGGGAAGATTCATTAATTAAGATTCTCTTCTTACACTTACTGCATTCTTATGCCCATCTAACCCCTCTGCTGCTGCCATTAACTCTACAGTATTTGCAATATTAGTTAAGCCCTCTTTAGTTAATTTTTGATAGGTAATTTTCTTTACAAAACTATCTACGCTTACACCACTATAAGCTTTTGCAAAACCATTGGTAGGTAAAGTATGATTGGTACCACTAGCATAATCACCCACACTTTCAGGTGAATAATTTCCCAAGAAAATAGAACCAGCATTGATGATTTTTTCTGCAATGGCCTCATCATTTTCGCAAGAAATAATAAGATGTTCAGCAGCATATTCATTTACCAAATCAATGGCTTCATCCATAGTATTAACAAGTATCGCTTTACTATTTTCTAAAGATTGAAGGGCAATTTCTTTTCTTGACAGGAATTGTACTTGTATTGCTAACTCCTTATTTACTTCATTTACCAATTGTTCACTTGTGCTTACCAATAAAACTTGACTATCTATACCATGTTCAGCCTGACTCAATAAATCCGAAGCAACAAAACTTGCATTAGCAGTTGCGTCAGCCATTACACACACTTCACTAGGGCCTGCAGGCATATCAATAGCAATTCCTTCTTGTTGAATCAATTGTTTGGCACAAGTTACATATTGATTACCCGGACCAAATATTTTATAACATTCATTAATTGTTTCAGTTCCATAAGCCATTGCAGCTATAGCTTGTACACCTCCAACTTTGTATATTTTGTTTATTCCAACAAGGTTGGCTGCAAACAAAATTGCTGGATGCAATTTGCCTTCTTTGTTTGGAGGAGAACATAAAACTACCTCTTTACAACCAGCAATTTTTGCAGGAATTCCCAACATTAAAATGGTTGAAAATAAAGGTGCTGTTCCACCAGGAATGTATAAACCTACTTTTTCTATTCCAATACTTTTACGCCAACAATTTACACCTGACATTGTTTCAACAACCTCAATTTTGGCAACTTGCTTTTGATGAAAAGTATTGATATTGTTGGCTGCAGTTTCAATAGCTTGTTTCAATTCATTGGAAAGGCTTGCGATAGCAAGCGTAATTTCATTTTCAGTTACTACAAAATCATTCAATTCAACGCCATCGAACTGTGCAGTATATTTTTTTATAGCTGCATCTCCATTTTGTTGAACTTCTTTTAAAACTTTGGATACTTGTTCTTGTAAGTTAACATTGTCAAATGTTGGTCTTACAAGTAATTCCTTCCAAGTATTTTTATTTGGGTATAAAAAAATTTTCATTTTAAATGTTTCTTATAATCGCCTTCGACAAGCTCAGGCTGACAGTAAAAATATGTTTTCATCAAATCCTATATTAGTATTCTAAATAATCATTTTCTCAATTGGAACAACTAAAATTCCTTCTGCACCATGGTCTTTTAATTGTTCAATAATATTCCAGAAATCATTTTCATTTAATACACTGTGAACGCTGCTCCACCCTTCTGTTGCCAAAGGCAAAACTGTTGGGCTTTTCATGCCAGGTAATAAAGCAACAATTTCATTCAACTTATTGTTGGGTGCATTCAGCAAAATATATTTATTATTTTTTGCTTTTTTTACAGCCTGAATTCTGAACAATATTTTTGCCAATAACTTTTCTTGTTCTTTATTCAAATTATTGTTTCTTATTAATACAGCCTCACTTTTTAAAATGGTTTCAACTTCTTTTAAACCATTCATAAATAAAGTAGAACCGCTGCTTACTAAATCACATACAGCATCTGCCAAACCTATCCCTGGTGCAATTTCTACACTTCCACTAATTTCATGTATGGTAGCTTTTATATTATTTTCTACTAAATATTTTTGCACTAAAACTGGGTAACTTGTTGCAATTCTTTTGTTTTGCAAATAATCTTTTGAGTAGTCGATACTTTTATCAACTGCAAAGCACAATCTACATTTTCCAAAGCCCAATTTTTCTACTACTTCAACTTGTTTGTTTTTTTCGTAGACCACATTTTCACCAACAATTCCAATATCAGCAACTCCATCACTTACATACTCAGGAATATCATCGTCTCGTAAAAAGAAAATCTCTAATGGAAAATTATCCGACTCTGTTTTTAATCTGTCTTTTACATTGCGTAAATCAATACCACAATCTTTCAAAAGCTTAATTGAATCTTCTGAAAGTCTGCCACTTTTTTGAATGGCCAATCTTAGTTTGCTACTCATTTGTTCAATAATGTTTTGCAGTACAAGTGTGCGACGCAACAAACGCTGAAGCATATTCTACTGCTGGTTACCAAAATAAAAAAGGCTCACTCGTAGAGTAAGCCTTTTAATGTTTTATTGTTTAACAACACACACAAAATAGCCTACCCATTGGGTAAGATATGATGATGATGTACGTGTTGCATTGTGTTCATGGTGCAAAAATAGTAGAAAATTAATACGACCAAAATATTATTTAGCTAACAGTTATTCGTTTGAAGTGGTTAATGGTATTGAACTTTGTACA
>ERZ724525.2502-NODE-2502-length-10535-cov-4.947519_pt1 | contig 10535 bp, 8 predicted proteins | sample MGYA00376058_ERZ724525 | MGnify/ENA primary metagenome ERZ724525 (study PRJEB28724, sample SAMN07190888) | wastewater metagenome | isolation source: influent of sewage treatment plant in Hong Hong | place: USA: Christiansburg, Virginia | collected 2016-03-01 ...
AGAGCTGACCAAACGGTTCAAGCTGGAAGACTATCTGGATGACCTGGCGGAGGCGCTTCCGCTCGGACTCCGCCAGCGTCTCTCCCTGGCGGTCGCCGTCGTCCATCAGCCGGAGATATTGATCCTGGACGAGCCGACGTCCGGTGTCGACCCGGTGGCCCGCGACGGATTTTGGGAGCTCTTGATCGAGCTCTCCCGCAAGGACAGCGTGACGATCTTTATCTCCACCCATTTCATGAACGAGGGGGAACGTTGCGACCGCATCTCGCTGATGCACGCGGGGCGTGTGCTGGTGAGCGATACGCCCGAAGGCTTGATCCGTACCCGTGGCGCTGCGAACCTCGAAGAAGCCTTCATCGGGTACCTCGAAGAAGCCAGCGGAGAGGCGACGCAGAAAGAGGTCGTCGAGGAAGCCGCAGAGACCATGCCTTCCGCAGCGGGAACCTCACGAGCTGATCGTGGCAGCGCGTTCAGCCCCATGCGGCTGTTCGCCTATGCCCACCGCGAAACCCTGGAGCTGAGACGGGACCCCATCCGGCTCACGTTTGCGCTGCTGGGATCGGTGCTGCTGATGTTCCTTCTCGGGTATGGCATTACCTTGGACGTGGAAGACCTGCGCTTCGCCGCCCTGGACCGTGACCGAACGCCGCAGAGCCGGGACTACATTCAAAATCTCGCCGGCTCACGCTACTTCATCGAACGTCCGTTCATCACCGATGATGCGGAACTGGACCGGCGGATGCGCAGCGCCGAGTTGAGCGTGGCGATCGAGATCCCTTCGGGTTTCGGCCGGGATTTGAAGCGAGGACGCCAGGCCGAGGTCGGCGTGTGGGTCGACGGCGCCAGTCCGTTCCGGGGCGAAACCATCAAGGGGTACGTGCAGGGCATGCACTACCAGTACCTCGCCGACCTGGCTCGGCGCACCTACGGCGCCCAGCCACAGACCGGCCTCGCCGATCTCGAGATGCGCTACCGCTACAACCAGGACTTCAAGAGTCTGGAAGCGATGGTCCCGGGGATGATTCCGCTGTTATTGGTCTTCATTCCGGCTCTCATGACGGCCCTCGGCGTGGTGCGGGAGAAAGAGCTCGGCTCCATCACGAATCTGTATGTGACTCCGGTCACACGCCTGGAGTTCCTGCTGGGGAAACAACTGCCGTACATTGCCCTCAGCACGATCAGCTTCTTCGGTCTCGTCGCGCTGGCCGTGGTCGCGTTCAAGGTTCCCCTCAAGGGCAGCTTTGCCACCCTGATGTTGGGAGGAGTCCTGTATGTAACCGTCACGACGGGAATCGGCTTGCTGATGTCCGCGTTCACCCGTAGCCAAATCGGCGCAGTGGCCGGGACTGCGATCTTGACGCTGCAACCCACGGTCCAGTTTTCTGGGTTGACCGATCCGGTGTCCTCGCTCGAAGGGATCGGCGCGCTCATCGGGCAGGTCTGGCCCGCGACCTATTTCCTCGTGATCAGTCGCGGGACCTTTATCAAGGGTCTAGACTTCTGGGACCTCTATGGGTACCTGATTGCCTTGGCGGTTTTCATCCCGGTATTGACTCTGCTCAGCTTGGCATTGCTGAAAAAACAGGACACATGAAGCACGTATCCAATATCATCCAACTGGGGCTCAAAGAGTTGCGCAGCCTGTGGCATGAGAAGATTCTGGCCTTCTTCATCCTCGCGAGTTTCTCGATCATGATTTATTCGGCTGCGACGGCGCAATCCCGAGAGCTGCATAACGCGCCGATCGGCATCGTCGACGAGGACCAGTCGCCGCTCTCGGCCCGCATTATCAGCGCTTTTTATGGCCCCTATTTCAAACAGCCGCGACTGATCTCGATGGATGAGATCGACCCGGGCCTGGATGCCGGGGACTACACATTTGTCCTCGATATCCCTCCGGAGTTTCAGAGAGACGTGCTCGCCGGCAAGCACCCGGCGCTTCAGGTCAACATCGATGCCACGCGGATGACGCAGGCCTTCATCGGCGCGAATTACATCCAAAACATTGTGACGGGGGAAATCGCCGAAGTTGTCCAGCGCCATCGGACCGGGGCCGTGCTGCCGATTACGCTCGCGACACATGTGAAGTTCAATCCCAACCTGAACGGCATCTGGTTCGGCGGCGTGATGGAGATCATCAGCCAGGTGACCATGCTGTCGATCATCCTGACCGGCGCCGCCCTGATTCGTGAGCGTGAACACGGCACCCTCGAGCATCTGCTGGTCATGCCGCTCACCCCGTTTGAGGTCATGGCGGCCAAGGTGTGGGCGAACGGCCTCGTCGTGCTCGTCTGTGCCGCGCTGTCCTTGCAGTTTGTCGTGCAAGGGGCTTTGGGTGTTCCCATCGTCGGTTCCGTCCCCTTGTTCCTGTTCGGCGCCATGCTCCACCTGTTTTCCACGACCTCGATGGGCATTCTCCTGGCCACGGTCGCCCGCTCCATGCCGCAGTTCGGATTGTTGATGATTCTCGTGGTCCTGCCGTTGCAAATGTTGTCCGGCGGCATCACGCCACGCGAGAGCATGCCGGAGATCGTGCAGAACATCATGCTGGCGGCGCCGACCACGCATTTTACGGCTTTGGCACAGGCGATCCTGTACCGGGGCGCCGGCGTGGACGTGGTGTGGCCACAGTTAACCGCCATTATGGGTATAGGAACGGTGTTTTTTGTCGGCGCGCTGCTGCGCTTTCGCGCGAGCCTGTCCTCGCAGAGTTGAGGGAGAGGTGGCCTCGACATACCCTGTGGGACTTCGTCCCTGCCATGGCGCTACTGGGCGGATCGTTGTTCGGCTTCGACATGTGGCGCTTTGGGCGCTAGTTCCAATGAGTCGCGCGATGCGAGGTGTTTCGAACATGAGACAAGGACGATGGGCTGTGGGGATACTGGCGCTGGCGGTGGCCACGGCGGGGCCGGTTCTCGCGGAGGAACTGACGACCGGGCAAGCCGTCGATTGCCGCTATGAGTATGCGACCGAAGGCGTGACCGGCGCGGCATTTCCCACAGACGACGTCTTTCGACCCTTGATGGCCGATCCGAAACAACCGCAGTTCTTTGCCAGCTACCTGGCTGCCCGCGCGAGGACGGATGGGACCCATGCCAATATCGGGTCAGTGGGGTTCGGGGAAAACTTCGGGTTCTATACGAGGCGAGAGGGCTGTAACGGATGGCAAGTCGGTCTTCTCGCCGGGGTGTTTTCCCAATTCAACCTGAGCGCGCCCTCGTCGGATCTCATCAACGCCGATTATGTCGTGGGCATTCCTCTGTCTTGGCGCTCCGGAGGATGGTCGACGAGAGTCCGTCTCTATCACCAAAGCAGTCACCTCGGCGACGAGTTTCTGTTGGGACGACCAGGGTTCAACCGGCTGAACCTGAGTTTTGAAGAACTGGAAGCGCTGGTTTCCTACGACTACCGGTGGGGGAGGTTGTACGCGGGCGGAGGGTATTTGGTCCATCGCGAACCGGCCTCGCTCGACCGGAATCGCGTGCAGTGGGGAGTCGAGTTGCGCGGCCCCTCCATTCCATCACCGATCCTTGGACGGGCGCTGGCAGGGTTTCTCGTCACGCCGGTGCTCGGGGCGGACTTCAAGTCATTCGAGGAGTTGAACTGGGTGATCAATGCCAATGTCGTCGGCGGAATCGAGTGGTCGAGACAGGGATCGAGTCGCCGCTTCCGCTTCCTGGTGAATTACTATCACGGCTTCAATCCCTATGGGCAGTTCTTCGCGCAGAAAGTCGAGACGGTGGGATTTGGGTTCTACCTGCAGTTGTAATCGAGAGCCGCTCGTCCAAATAAGCGAACATGTATGAGAGAAAACGATTGCCGATATCACGGACGATCGGCGAAATGGGATAAGACATGAATGTGTTGGCTCGTGCGCTGTGTATCCTACTCATACTCATTGGGGCAGTCCAGGGATGCGGCCTGTGGGCGGCCGAAGGCGGTGCCTCCAAAGGAAAGCGGCTGTTCGAGGAGCACTGTATGGTGTGTCATGGCCAGGGAGGCAAGGGGGATGGCTATCGTCTGTTCAATCCACCACCGGCCGACCTGACCTCCCCCGCGGTTCAGGAAAAACTTGACGCCGCCTTGCTCAGGACCATTCATGAGGGGCGACGGAATACGGCGATGGGAAGGTGGAAGTACGTCCTTTCCGATGAGGAGGCCCGTGAAGTGCTCGCGTATATTCGGTCTCTCTCACGGTAAGCCGAAGGGATCTGCATTATGAGCAAGGGCACTGGGGCGTCGCGAAAAAATACTTCGAGCGCGCAGTGCAGACCGATGAACAGTCCGCCGAGGCCCACTATGACTTGGCGCTCGCGCTGGACAAGGCGGGAGATCCCCAGGCAGCGATTCAGCACTTCCAGGCGGCGCAGAAGTACGGAAAGGACAATTCCGAGATCCAGAATTCTGGCATCCTGCAGGCGCACTTGAAGGCGAAGCACTAGGGGTCATCCGGAATCAGCAGTCTCGTCGAGTGAACGAAAAGATACGAGGTGCGCCATGGCAGTCACATTGAGGTATGTGTTTTCAATCCCGACAGCCAAAGAGGGGGAATTCACGAAGTGGTTGCATGAAGAAAAAGCAAGTCTGAACGAGCAACCAGGGCTCATTGGCGGAAAGGTGTACAAAAGCATCCAAGCGGACAGCAAATTCAACTTCATTAATGTTGCGATCTGGGAAAGCGAGGAGCAGTACCGGCAAGCGTATGAGAAACACGTGCCCCGCGCCAAGGCCAGGCTTGTTGAGCTCGGAGCCGAGATTACCCGGGGGTCCTATCAGGTCGCGCTTGAATACTGACACCGCGTCCATTGTGATCATTCGGAACATGTCTTGTTTATGCCAAAACTTATGATCTTTAAGATAGAAGCCAAGGAGGTTCGCAGATGACAGGAAAACGAGTGCTCGTGACTGGCTTGCATCCATCCGCGGTTGATTTCAGCAACTATCCGGGATGGACGGCAGATAGGCTCACCGCTAGCCTGGATAGCGAACAAGCAACGTTACGCGAGTTGGGCTACAGCCCCGATGCCTGTTGGTTCAACCTCAAGCAGCCGCCCGAATCTGTGTTGCAAAAGAAGTTGGCGGAAGGGCCGTTCGACTGCGTGATGATCGGAGCGGGGGTGCGAACCAATCAGGATCATTTTCTCATGTTCGAGAAGCTGATCAACACAGTCCATCAATACGCGCCTCACGCCAAGATCTGCTTCAATACCAACCCGACCGATACGGCGGCAGCGGTCCAGCGTTGGGTATAGCGTCTGAAATGCAATGGGTCCGGCGATCTTTCGTGAAACGAAAGCATGCACGAGTGAGAGCTCTGGGCCAGGTTGACAATGCTGAACAGCATAAGGGAAGAAGGCCGTCATGAAGCGAGACAAGAGCTGGACATGGCGTCGCGTCGCCCCTTCGAGCCTCAACCTTAACGGAATAAAGGCTGCGATCGTCGGCGGCACCGGTGGCATCGGACGCGCCTTCAGTCGTTTCATGGCCTCGCGTGGCGCCACCGTCGTGGTTGTCGGTCAGACGTTTCGTGATTCCAAGGTGCCGGGGATCGAATTTATCAAAGCGGACCTGAGCCTCATGCGTGAAGCAAAGCGCGTTGGCGAAGCATTGCCTGCGGAGACCTTGGACATCGTCATCTTCACCACTGGGGTCTTTGCCGCCCCAAAGCGACAAGAAACCGCAGAGGGCATCGAGCAAGACATGGCGGTGAGTTATTTGAGCAGGTTGGTGATTCTACGCGAGATCGCCCCGCGTCTCGGTAAGGACCGTCCAGAGGCCAAAATGAAGTCGCGCGTATTCATTATGGGGTTTCCCGGCTCCGGCCAAGCCGGCACACTCGATGACCTCAACGCCGAAAAGTACTACGGCGCCATGCGCGTGCACATGAACACTGTCGCCGGCAACGAGATGCTCGTGCTCGACGCGGCGAAGCGTTACCTAAACGCGACCTTCTTCGGCCTGAATCCCGGGCTCATCAAGACCGACATCCGTAACAACTTCTTGGGACAGGACACGCTCAAGTCGCGCTTCACGGAATGGATGATCGGCCTCCTGACTCCGAGCGCGGAGACCTACGCCGAACGTCTGACGCCGCTCCTCGTTTCTCCAGATCTGGACGCACACAGCGGCGCCATGTTCGACCGCAAGGGCTTTGCCATCTTGCCATCGCCCAAGCTGATGGACCGCTCGTACGTGAATGCGTTCATCGCTGCCTCGGAGGCGTTGGTGTCTCGGGTGAATGTTCGCCTTTCCTCATAACGATCACGGGAGCCGGACGGCCAAGACCACATGCTGCAAATCTCACCCGCCGACCTGACCTCCCCCGCGGTTCAGGAAAAACTTGACGCCGCCTTGCTCAGGACCATTCATGAGGGGCGACGGAATACGGCGATGGGAAGGTGGAAGTACGTCCTTCCGATGAGGAGGCCCGTGAAGTGCTCGCGTATATTCGGTCTCTCTCTCAATAAGCCAGAGGGGAAGGAGTCAAGCCTATGAGCAGAGCGTCGCAAAGTCCACTGAGCCCCGAGATGCTGCGGAAGGTAGACGCGTACTGGCGCGCGGCCAATTATCTCTCCGTCGGTCAGATTTACCTGTACGACAATCCGTTGCTGAAACAGCCGCTGAAGCGCACGCACATCAAACCGCGGTTGCTGGGTCATTGGGGCACGACCCCGGGTCTGAACCTCATCTATGTGCATCTCAACCGCCTCATCAAGGAACAGGACCTGAACGTCATCTATATCGCCGGCCCAGGACATGGCGGACCGGGGCTGGTGGCCAACGCCTACCTTGAAGGGACATATAGCGAGGTGTACCCGAACATCTCACAGGATGAGGACGGCATGAAGCGGCTGTTCACCCAGTTCTCGTTCCCCGGTGGAATTCCGAGTCACGTCGCGCCGGAAACCCCCGGCTCCATTCACGAGGGCGGCGAGCTGGGTTACTCCCTCTCGCATGCGTATGGGGCCGCGTTCGACAATCCGGATTTGATCGTCGCCGCCGTGGTGGGCGACGGTGAAGCGGAAACCGGTCCGCTCGCGACGAGTTGGCATTCCAACAAGTTTCTGAATCCGGTCACCGACGGGGTCGTCCTTCCCATTCTCCATCTAAACGGATACAAGATCGCGAATCCCACCGTGCTGGCCCGTATCAGTCACGACGAACTGGATCACCTGTTTCGCGGGTACGGCTACACCCCCTATTTCGTCGAAGGGCGTGATCCCAGGACGATGCATCAGCTCATGGCCGCCGCGCTCGACGCCGTTCTGGAGGACATTCGGCGCATCAAGGCCCGCGCGCGCCGAGGGGGCGCCCACGCACGTCCGCTCTGGCCCATGATTGTGCTCCGGACGCCGAAAGGCTGGACCGGTCCGAAGCAGATCGACGGCAAGCGGACCGAGGATTACTGGCGTTCTCACCAAGTCCCGATGGGGGACATGGACAAACCGTCGCACATCAAGATCCTCGAAAAATGGATGAAGAGTTACAAGCCGAAGGAACTGTTCGACAAGACCGGACGACTCAAGCCCGAACTCAGCGAACTGGCTCCCAAGGAAACGCGGCGGATGAGCGCAAATCCGCACGCGAACGGCGGACTGCTGCTCAGGGACTTATGTCTGCCGGATTTTCGTGACTATGCCGTGAAGGTGACAAAACCGGGTGCGATCGTGGCCGAGTCCACCCGCCTGATGGGGAAATTCCTGCGGGACACGATGAAGCTGAACATGGAAGGTCGAAACTTCCGCCTCTTCAGCCCGGACGAGAACAACTCGAACCGCTGGCAAGACGTCTTGGAGGTCACCAACCGCACCTGGATGGCGGATCGCTATCCCTACGACGACCACCTGGCGCCGGATGGTCGGGTGATGGAGATCTTGAGCGAACACCAGTGCCAGGGATGGCTGGAAGGGTACCTCTTGACCGGCCGGCACGGGTTCTTCTCCTGCTACGAAGCCTTCATTCACATCGTGGATTCGATGTTCAATCAACATGCCAAGTGGCTGAAGGTCTGCAACCACATTCCATGGCGGCGACCGATTGCTTCGCTCAATTATCTGTTGTCTTCCCATGTCTGGCGGCAGGATCACAATGGATTCAGTCACCAGGACCCCGGGTTCATCGACCATGTCGTCAACAAGAAGGCGGAGGTTATCCGGGTCTATTTCCCCCCCGACGCCAACTGCCTGTTGTCGGTCACCGATCACTGCCTCCGCAGCCGCAACTACGTCAACGTGGTCGTCGCGGGGAAGCAACCGGCTCCGCAGTGGCTCACGATGGACGCCGCCGTCAAACATTGCTCCGCCGGCCTCGGGATCTGGGAATGGGCCAGCAACGACAGGGGAAGCGAGCCCGACGTGGTGATGGCCTGTTGCGGTGACGTGCCGACGCTCGAAACACTGGCCGCAACAGACCTGCTCCGCCGCCATCTGCCACAACTGAAAATTCGCGTCATCAATGTGGTGAACCTCATGAAACTCCAGCCGCCAAAAGAGCATCCCCATGGATTGAGCGACAAAGAATTCGATGCGCTCTTCACGACCGACAAACCGATCATCTTCGCCTTCCATGGATACCCGTGGCTGATTCACCGACTGACCTATCGGCGGACCAATCACCCGCATTTGCACGTGCGCGGCTACAAGGAAGAAGGGACGACCTCGACCCCGTTCGATATGGTCGTGATGAACGACCTCGACCGGTTCCATCTAGTCGGGGATGTGATCGATCGGCTGCCGCAGCTCGGGTCACGGGCAGCCTACGCCAAACAGGCGATCCGCGAGAAGCTGCTTGAACACAAACAGTACATCGCAATGCACGGCGACGATATGCCTGAGGTGCGTGATTGGAAATGGAGCAGAAACGGGTGATCCAACAGGGTGAAAGTTTTCCTCTCGGCTCGACGGTTTGCCCCGACGGGGTCAATTTCAGCCTGTTCTCAAAGAACAGCACCCTTGTGGAACTGCTGCTGTTCGATCATGCGGGCGATGCGAAACCGGCGACGGTGATTACCCTCGACCCTCGGTGGAACCGGACATACCACTACTGGCATGTCTTCGTGCCCGGTGTTCAGGACGGTCAGATCTATGGCTATCGGGCATTCGGACCTTCCGAGCCGCAACGTGGATTGCGGTTTGACCCAAGCAAACTGTTGCTTGACCCATACGGAAAGGCGATGGCTGTGCCGGACCGCTACAGCCGCATCAGTGCGTCCGTACCGGGTGACAATTGCGCAACGGCGATGAAGAGCATAGTCGTCGATCCCACTAGATATGACTGGGAGGGAGATATCCCGCTGAAACGGCCGTTTGCCAAGACTGTGATCTATGAGTTGCACGTGCGCGGGTTTACCCGCCATCCCAGTTCCGGTCTCTCTCACGAAACGCGCGGTACGTATCGAGGATTGATCGACAAGATTCCGTACCTGCAGGATCTCGGTGTGACCGCCGTGGAGTTGCTGCCCCTGTTCCAGTTCGACGAACAGGACGCTCCGTGGGGCCTCGTCAACTACTGGGGCTACAGCCCCATCTCATTCTTCGTGCCGCACCACGGGTATAGTTCCCGCAACGATCACTTGGGCCCGATGGACGAGTTTCGGGACATGGTCAAGGCGCTTCATCGGGCCGGCATCGAGATCATCCTCGATGTCGTGTTCAACCATACGGCGGAAGGAGACCACGCCGGTCCGACGCTTTGCTATCGCGGCCTGGAAAACGCAGTGTATTACATGCTGGAGGAGGACCGGTCACGCTATGCCGACTATACCGGCACCGGGAACACCTTGAACGCGAATCAACCGATTGTCCGCCGATTGATCCTTGACAGCCTTCACTACTGGGTGGAGACGATGCACGTCGACGGCTTTCGGTTCGACCTTGCGTCGGTCCTCTCACGCGATGAGCGCGGCCGACCGCTTGCGAATCCTCCCATCCTCTGGGACATCGAGTCGGATCCCGTCCTTGCAGGAACGAAGCTCATTGCGGAGGCCTGGGATGCTGCCGGACTATACCAGGTGGGCTCGTTTATTGGAGACAGCTGGAAAGAGTGGAATGGCCAATTCCGTGATGACGTGCGCCGCTTCGTCAGGGGGGATCGCGGATCGGTCCCCCGCGTGGCCCGCCGGGTGTTCGGTAGCCCCGACCTCTACGGGGGACAGGAACGGGAGCCGGAAAAGAGCATCAATTTCATCACATGTCATGACGGGTTCACCATCAACGATCTTGTGTCCTACAACGAGAAACACAATCACGCGAACCGAGAAGACAACCGGGACGGAACGGACGTCAATCTGAGCTGGAACTGCGGGGTGGAAGGGCCGACCGACGATCCCGCGATCGAACGTCTGCGCAACCGTCAAGTCAAAAACTTCCTCACGCTCACCCTGATGTCGGTCGGCGTGCCGATCCTCCTGATGGGCGACGAGGTCCGAAGAACGCAATGCGGCAACAACAATGCCTATTGTCAGGACAATGAGATCAGCTGGTTCGATTGGACGGACGCCGACAGGCATGCCGACATCCACCGGTTCATGAAATGCC
>ERZ724525.2516-NODE-2516-length-10509-cov-4.719246_pt1 | contig 10509 bp, 13 predicted proteins | sample MGYA00376058_ERZ724525 | MGnify/ENA primary metagenome ERZ724525 (study PRJEB28724, sample SAMN07190888) | wastewater metagenome | isolation source: influent of sewage treatment plant in Hong Hong | place: USA: Christiansburg, Virginia | collected 2016-03-01 ...
GTGCAAATGCATTGTTTACAACAAACAAAATCAAAATCAAACAGCTCCACTTTTTCATGCAATTTTATTTACTTCACTTTTAATAATAGGTATTCTAATTAAACACAACCTAAAAAATAGTTCAACTATTTATAGTCAATTAAGTTCAATTTAATACCAAAACTCCCTTCTTGAAAATATTTATTTACAGCGGTTGGTGGTTGATAAGTCCAACGAATAAATTCTTTATAAATTAAGCCAATGCCTTTTGCATAAACTTCTTTCGAAAAACTTTTTTCTTGATAATTGTTTGTACTAAAAGGAATATCGGGCAAGGTTTCATCTTGCTGAAAAATGGTGTATGTATTTTGGATAATTCCTTTTTTAGTAAGAAAAGGTTCATCTGCATTTTGGTACTCAAAGTTCCAATTAGAGAAATAACTAAATGGCGATGGAGAGATTGAATTTATATATTGAGTGCCTTTCCATTGAACTCCTGCTCTTACGGGACTAACTAAACTTACAAAACGCAAATTATTGTCGATGTATTCTATTGTATTATTGTCTGTAGTACTGTAATAGGTTGCAGTGTATTGCCAAGGTTTTGTTTGTAACGTATCAGTTAGGTATCTAAAAATTCTAAATGATGTTCTACCACTTCCGTCATTAAATTTGCTTTCAATACTGTCTTTTGCAATATAGCTATGTACAACAAGCGATTGATTGAAGTTAGCCAATACCGTTGAATCTAACCTATAAATAAACACTTTGCCAACTTGCATGGGGCTCAATTCATCGGCAGTTATTATGGCTAAATTTTCTTTAGAACTGCAACTTGCAAAAACAAATGCAGCAAGGGTTAAGAAGTAAAATAGTATCTTTTTCATATTATAGAGAGACGAAAGATAAAACGAATGTATTCAATTGCCAATTTATTGACACAGTTTGTATGTAAACTGCTGTTTGTTGAATAGTTAACTCAGTAAATTGTTATTCATGTAACGATTATTTAATTGAAACATTAAACAGTTAAAACAAATATAGGAAGCCAATAAATTTTATATTAAACTTCCACGTTGAATAATTCCACCTCCAATAACATCATTTCCTTCGTAAAAAACTGCACTTTGCCCAGGAGCAATTCCTTTTACATTTTCGTAAAAACGAACATTAATTCCGTTATCGCTTATGTATAAATTACTTAGTGCACCTTTGTCTTTATAACGAATTTTGGTTAATGCTTCCATTCCATCTGTAATGCCATCATATTTAATCCAATTTATTTTTCCTACGTACATGTCATTTTTATCAAGGTCAATTTCGTCGCCTAAAACAACTGTATTGGTTTCTGGATTAATTGCTGTTACAAAAGCAGGTTTGCCCAATGCAATATCTAAACCTTTGCGTTGGCCAATGGTATAAAAGGGATAACCTTTGTGTTTGCCTAAACGTTTGCCATTTTTATCGGTAAACCAACCTCCGTCAACCTTTTCTTCCAAGCCATCCACTCTTCGTTTTAAGAAACCTCTGTAATCATTATCTGGTACAAAACAAATTTCGTAACTCTCACTTTTTTTTGCCAATTCTGGGTAGCCCATATCATGGGCCATTTGGCGTATTTCAGATTTTCTGTATTTACCTAACGGCATAATCGTTCTACTCAATAATTCCTGATTTAAACCCCATAAAACATAGCTCTGGTCTTTGGTTTCATCCAATCCTTTGCTTAAAAAATATCTTCCGTTTTCATGTTGTTGAACTTCGGCATAATGACCAGTTGCAATAAAATCGCAACCTAAATTATTGGCACGTTTTAGTAAGGCTTTCCATTTAATATGGGTATTGCACATTACACAAGGATTGGGTGTACGGCCAGCCAAATATTCTTCTACAAAATTTTCAATTACAAAATCGCCAAACTCATCTCTAATATCTAAAATATAATGAGGAAATCCATGGTGTACAGCAGCCATACGAGCATCGTTAAAACTATCAATATTACAACAGCCTGTTTCTTTTTTTCCTGTGGTTCCAACGCTTGTTGCATAATCCCATGTTTTCATGGTTATGCCAATTACTTCATATCCTTCGTGGTGAAGCATAAGAGCTGTAACAGTACTATCAATACCACCACTCATTGCCACCAAAACTTTTCCTTTACGGCTCATAATTTTTTTTCTAAGTGACGAAAGTAAATTTAATTTTTTGGAGTACCATTGTTTGAATGACTAGGAGAGTTGCGATTGAAGGAATATTTATGCTTCAATTGAATGTTCTATTAGCTGCATAAACTGTTCTCTCATAATCATTTTAGCTCCTAAACTTTCTAAATGTTCTGTATAAACTTGACAATCAATTAATGCAATACCTTCAGTTTGTAATTGTTGTACATAGTGAATTAATGCAAACTTGCTGGCATTTGATTCTTTTGCAAACATACTTTCGCCAAAAAATATTTTGCCCATTTTAATGCCATACAAACCTCCCACCAATTGATTGTTTAACCAAGTTTCTGCACTATGTGCATAGCCCATTTTATGCAATTGAATATAGGCAGTCTTTACATCTTCATTAATCCAAGTACCATCTTGGTTTTTTCGTTCAATTTTTTTACAGTTGTCTATTACTTCTTCAAAAGCTTGATTGATTGTAAAAACGAATTTTTGTTGATTGATTGTGGTTTTCATGCTTTTGCTAACAACCAACTCTTCAGGAAACAAAACAAATCTTGGATTGGGGTTCCACCATAGAGGCAAGTCACCATCGTACCAAGGAAAAATTCCATTTTTATAGGCTAAAATTAAACGTTCAGGTTTTAAATCGCCACCAATTGCCAATAAACCATCACCTAAGGCTTCACTAACTGGAGGAAACCATAAATTCTCGTTTAAAACTTGTAAAGCCAAAATGGATTTTTTTGAAGCGAAAAAATTAATTGGATTCTTCAACAGTGGCATTAATGCCTCTTTCTGTAATACTGTTGCACATTGGTTTTAAAGTATCGTAATCGCCATTTTTAACAGCATATTTCCCTTTAAAATGAATCAACATAGCACATTGTTCAGCTTGTTCTTCAGAATGCCCACAAACTTCTACTAAAGTTTCAATTACCCAATCAAATGTATTTACTTCATCGTTCCACACAATCAAGTTAAAAGGATGTAATGTTTTTTCCATTACATCTACATCAACTAAATCTTGTTCTTTTGTATTGCTATTCCACTGGTACATAATTGCAAAAATAATGATAGAAAAGGTTTTTGAAATATTTGTTCTCTATTTTTAACGATTAACAACGAATTGCAATAAATGGTTTGCATAATTTTTTTTAGAAAAACGAAAGATTTTTTTGGCAGATATATTATAGACCCTATTTTTGCACTCCAATTAAAGAAAGGGAGTTTAGCTCAGTTGGTTCAGAGCATCTGCCTTACAAGCAGAGGGTCGGCGGTTCGAACCCGTCAACTCCCACCAAAACCTCACAGAAATGTGAGGTTTTTTTATGTTTCAAAATAATTTTTAAATAAAATGATTGAACTTATAACACAACCATGGAGTTGGTGGTTTTCGGGAATTATGATAACAGCGATTATGTTTTTCTTAGTGTTTTTCGGAAAAACTTTTGGTTTCTCTAACAATTTAAAAACCATTTGTGCTGCTGTTGGCTTAACTAAGAAAACCAATTTTTTTGATTTTGATTGGAAGAAACAATTATGGAATTTAGTTTTTTTAGTAGGTGCAATTATTGGTGGTTTTATTGCAAAGGAATTTTTAATGAACGATGTTCCTGTACAAATTTCTCAAGCTACTATTAATGATTTACAAAAATTAAATATTGCAGCTCCCACGGGTTTACAACCAATTGAATTGTTTGGTTGGAAAGCCATTTTTACCATTAAAGGATTTTCTCTTTTGGCATTGGGTGGTTTTTTAATTGGGTTTGGATCTAGATATGCAGGTGGATGTACTTCTGGCCATGCAATTAGCGGTTTGTCTAATTTACAGTTGCCATCGTTAATTGCTGTAATTGGGTTTTTTATTGGTGGATTGATGATGACATTTTTAATTTTTCCTTTAATTTTTTAATGTATGAAGCTGATTAAATTTTTAGTGCTTGGAATTGTATTTGGAATTGTAATGATAAAATCTGAAGCAGTATCTTGGTTTAGAATTCAAGAAATGTTTCGCTTTCAAGCGTTTCACATGTATGGTATTATTGGCACTGCTGTAATATTGGGTGCAATTGGCGTTGCTATAATTAAAAGGTTTGATATAAAAGATTATTATGGAAATCCAATTGATTTTCATGTTAAACAAAAATTCAACATAAAATATATATTGGGTGGAATAATTTTTGGATTGGGTTGGGCGTTGAGTGGTGCTTGCCCTGGACCAATTGTAGTAAATATTGGGTATGGATTTTTATCGATGATTGTTGTTTTCTTTTTTGCACTTGTAGGCACTTATGTTTATGGAGTTGTAAAAGATAAATTGCCTCATTAAAAAATTGCATTTTTTTAAATGTATATTTCAACATAAAAACTTTTTTCTTCATTTTATTTTTTACGCATGAACAATATTTTAGAATTAATTTTTGAACCTGCTTTAGTTGCAGAAATGCATGAATTTGGGGTTGTTGCAAACTATAAAGAAGGCGATGTAATTATTGATTATGGTAAATACATACGGACAATGCCCATTATTTTAAATGGTACAATTAAAGTCTATAGAATGGATGAAGATGGGAACGGCAACGAAATATTGTTGTACTATTTATCTAGCAACGAAAGCTGTTCAATGGCTTATAGTTGTTGTGTGGAAGCAAAGAAAAGTGAAGTAAAAGCAATTGCAGAAGATGATGTTGAATTGTTGGCCATACCACACAATAAACTCGACGAATGGTTGTGTAAATATCCAAGTTGGAAAAACTACATTATGCGAAGTTTTAATATTCGTTTTTTAGAATTGTTGAAATCTATTGAGAGTATTGCTTTTCATAAATTAGATGAACGTTTAATTGCTTATTTAAAAGAAAAACAACGTTTGTCTGGGTCAAGTGTTATTAAAGCATCACACTATTTAATTGCAGATGAGTTGGCTACTTCTCGAGTTGTTATTTCTCGGCTTTTAAAGCAATTAGAAAACGATAAAAAAATTATTTTGTATAGAAATGAAATTAAGCTGTTGAAAGATTTTTAAAATTAAGGGGAGTTTAATTTTCTTGTTTAATCAGTGTATGAATATCCTTAATTAACTGCTCTATTTCTAATTGTAGAGTACCATTGTAAATACCTCTAATTCTTTTTGTTTTATCAATCAACAGAATATGTTCGGTGTGTAAAAATTCGGTGCTATCTTTTGTAAAGCCCAAATCTTCTTCAGCAAAATATGAAGTACGTGCTAACGTGTAAATGGCAGCTTTGTTACCTGTAAGTAAATGCCAATTGGCAGATTTTATTGCATTGTTTGTGGCATAGGTTTTTAATTTTGCAACATTATCTATCCAAGGGGTTACACTGTAAGAAAGTTGTACAATATTGGTATCTTTTTCAAAGGCATCTTGTACAAGTTTCATGTGTTTGGTCATCGTGGGGCAAATACTTCCACAAGTGGTAAAAATAAAATTTGCAACATGAATTTTGTTGTTGATTTTTTCTTGCGTTATTGTTTTTCCATGCTGATTAGTAAAAGAAAAATTGCCAATTTGATGCGTAATTGAATCGTTTACTGATTGAGTATTTGAAATGAATATTGGTGTAAAATTTGGTTCGTTGTAGTAGGGTAGATGCGTACTTTGTTCTTGTACTTTATTATTTGTACAAGCCACTAATAAAAGTAAAGCCCATACACTATTTCTTAAAAATACTATCCGATACATTGATACAATTTTTTGTTCCTAATAAACCATATCTACGTCCATCTTTAATGATGTAGTTGGCTTTAATTTTTCCATTATCGTACCACCATTTTTGTTCACCTTCTTCGTGTCCTTTTTGGTAGTTTAATATTCTTGATAATGTACCATTTTTATTCCATTCTTTACAAGTGCCTTGGTATTCATCTGCTTCAAAAAAGTAGTTGCTTTGTTTTTGCCCATTCTCCCACCAAGTAATGTATTCACCCACTTTAAACCCATTATCAAAATATCTTTTTTCTTTTAGTTTAGTAGATGCATAATATTTTTTCCATTCACCATGTTCTTTTCCATTGAGATAACCAATTAGTTCTGCTGTGTCTTTAGTTGATGGATAAAGTGTAAACAAAGTACCAGTAAATGGATTGTTTTGTTGCATTACAATTCCATTAATTATGGTTAGTTGTTGATCTTGCTTGTTCAATAAATTTTTGTACAAATCTACTGTAACAATAGGTTTTGTTTTTTCTGGTACACTGCAACTACTCCAAAGAATTAATAAAAAAATAAGTACAAAAAATTTAGTTGGTAACTGTTCCTGATGTGCCATAATATCCACTTCCATTTATGTAAGGATCTGTGTTGGTTACGTGATAATGATAAATGCCATTGGGATAATCTGTTGTAACATGTGTATGACCATGATAAGCATCCAATCCTGTAACAGCTGCACCATTTTCCTCAGGGCCATACACAGGAAAACCATCTAATAAAAAGCCCAATAAAGCAGATTTAGTTGCTTTAACTGTTGTTAAATAAGTTGGCTCTACATGATAATGATAATGACTTCCACCATCTGGATGTCCCCAATATTTATCAAAGCTTACAATCTCGTTTGTAAGTGGTTGAGCAGGCCCAGCATATTGATTGTAAAAAGGAACACCATTTAAAGAAACTCCAATTGCTCCTAAAGGTGTAGCAGCATGATTGCTTGCAACTGCTGGATTTAAAGGAATTTTGAAAGTATAGTTTTGTGTGCCAATAGTATTGGGATTTTTATTGAAAGTAGCACCGCTAAAAGTTGTACCACTAAAAGCCTCATACAAGCTGTTTGATGTTGGATAATATACACTTTTATGATCGGGAGAGCCTGTGCTTTTTATAGTGATAAAAGTACCATCGCTGGTAATACTTGTAGCTCCATATATTTTTGCATACACTGACGGAACTGTTGTAGTGTTATTGCTGCTACCAGTATCGGTACTTTTTTTACAACTTAGTGTTGCTATTGAAAGTAAAAAAAATGAACAAATTAAGGGGATGTTTTTTTGACTCATAAAAAGTTAGGGGTTTAGTTTATAGAAGGTTTTGAAATGTTATTAAGCATACAGTAGCGTTTGTGCTTTTTAATTGAACTTGAATGTGTGTAGACATGATGTAGACCTAAAAGTTTAATAAGCTAAAAAGTAGTATACCAAAATGTATTCTTTCCACAATTAAATTATTTATATCAACTTATACGATACATGTAGTTTAATCCTGTGGTTGATTTCTATTTTTTTTATCTGGAGAAAAAAAGGTAGACAATTCTTTACTTAACTCATTAAAATTTGCCAACTGATTGGGTAAACAAATCTTTTTAATAGCTATGAAATGATTGTAATGAGTAGATTCTATTTTTGATTGTAAAACTGCTAATTGATTGATTAAAGAATCTTTGGTTACACCATTATCATCTGCAAGTGTATTGTACAAATTATTTTTTGTTTGCTTAAAATTATCTGTTAGCAATTGCATTTTTTGTTTGTGTTCATCAATTAAACTTTCATATTGAGCAATTTGTTCTTTATTAAAGTTTAGTTTTTCTATAATAATTCTTTTGGGTCCATCAGTATTCATTCCCATTCTTGGGGGTGGAATGTGTGGAGGTTTGTTTAATACAAGAATAGTAATCAAACCAATATTGGCAAGCAATAAAAGCAGTACTGCAATGGTTAGTAATTTTATTTTACTCATGGTATAATTGGTTTGAGTTGTTTAGGCTCATTGAGCTAACAACAGTTTCGATAGAAGAACTACTTTGTGTTTTATTAGATCGAGTAAAAACCCACACATTTACAGTAAGCAATATAAAAGCCCCTAATACAAAAGCCAATTGCCACTTTATGGAAGCTGATTGGTTTTGTGTATTGGCAATTTGTTGGTTGATACGGGTTAATAAAAAAGTTGGTGCTTCTACTTGCTGTATCTCTTTTAGCTTATTCAGCTGATTGTTGATATTCATTTTCTTCAATTATTATTTTATACGATCAATGGGTTGTTATCCTTCGCTTTGTGTTAATTTATTTGCAATATTATTTTTTGCTCTTTGTAAAAGCGATTCAATGGCTTTTAAACTTAGGTTCATAATTTCAGCTACTTCTTGCTGAGGTCTTCCATCAATTTTGGTTAAAATAATGGCTGTTTTTTGATTGTTGGGCAAGGTATTAATTATGTTTAGTAAGTTTTGAAGCCTTTCTTTTTCCTCTGAAATTATTCCAGGATGTTGTACATTTTGAAGTTCGATAAGGGGTTCGTTATTGGAAGGATAAAACAATGAAGTAATAAACCCCAAACGTTTTTTCGTTTTTTTCGACTTTAGAAAATCTAAACAGTGGTTAACTGTTATACGACAAATCCATGTTTTAAATGAAGCAATAGTTGAATTGTATAAATGGCTATTTTGATGAACTTTTACAAATACTTCTTGGGTAATATCTTGAGCATCTTCTTTAGTTAAACCATAGTGTAAGCATAGGTTATACACTACATTTTTATGTTCATTATAGATGTTTTCAAATAATACTTCCTTCATAATATAAACACTATAAAAATAGGGTTTATACCGACTGAAAAAAAATGAACAGTATTTTGATGCAAATGCTTCTCTTGCTAACAAATAAAACTAATGCGAAGAAGATGTAAAATTTAATTATTTAATTATTTAATGTATGTACAAATTAATGAGTAAGGTTATTTGTTTAATCTAAACTGTTTTCTCAACTTATTAATTTTTTGCTTGAATACTTTTAAGTCTTCAATTTCTTGTTGAATAAAACCATTGTCTTCTAATTTGCCCATTACTTGTTCCATTTCTTCTTGTGTATCGTACACCATTTTTCTAAAATCGCTGTTGTAATCTTTAGAACGAGTTTGATAGATGCTTTGAGACATCCAAGTTTTTGTATTAACAGCTTCGGTTAATAGTTTATTGAAGAATGTTTCATCTAATTGCTTGGCTGAAATTTGGTTCAACTCTAAAATAGCACCAATTGCATGATGTACTTTTTGGGTTTTGTATAAGGTTGATTGTTGGCTGTAAAAATCGTGTACAGCATCCCAAGATTTAATAGTTCCTTTTTTTATTTTTTCCTTTAAAGTATTAACTATATCCAATGGCATTAACTGACCACCAATATTTAGCCACTCATTTCTTTTGGCTTTTGAAGTATATTTTTTTATTAAATCGTTCCAATTGTTAAACTTAGTTTCTTGTACCAATTCAAGCATTGTAGTAGTAAAATAATAATGCACAAGTTCTTTATACAATTGGTAAGCTTTGTCTGTTTTTAATAGCTTGGTGTTTCTTTTTGAATTTTCAAAACTACTAACATTAACTTCAAAGCTGCTCCAATTTGTTGTGGGTGAGTTTAATAAAATTTTCCCTTCTTCAATACATTGTTCTTTGGATAGTTTAATTGCAGGATTGTTTTTTTGTAAAAAATTTCTGCCAACTGCTTCCTCTAAAATTTGGAGTGCTGTGAAAATTTCATTGATAGTATCTGGTGCTAAATAATTGTATTCAATGTGTTGAATTCTTTCAATGCGTTTATCTCTATCTACATATTTCCAGCTGTTTCTTGCCAATGCATACATGTTGTACATCAACCAATAACATGGTATTATAACCAACTCGTCTTTGCTAAAATCGTTGCTTACCAAGCTAAATGGAAGAGGAATATTTAATTCTGCTGGATAATCGCCTTTTGCTAAAATTGTAAAAGAAGCAAATTTACTATTGTGTTTTAAACTAACACAAAGCCCTGGCCAAAATCCACGTCCTGCAACAATTTCACCATCTGCTGCTCTAGAATTGTGGTTAGAACCAATTGTTGCACCAGCAGCAATATTGCTTTGCCCCATTACCAAAGCAGCACACAAAAATGAGTTGTTGTGATGTTGCTCATGTGCAGGAAAAATTAATGTATTTAAAACTTCGCAACAAGAAATGGTTGCATTGTTACCCAAGTATGAATTGATTAATCGAGCCCCATATTTTAATTGTGAGTGAGAAGCCATAATAAAACGAACAGCTTTTACACCATAAAAAATTCTACAGCCAAAGCCAATAATTCCGTTTACAATTTCACAACCTTCACCAATTTGTGTGGTGCCTTCGCTTCCAGAATTGATGGTTAAATTTTTAAGCTTATTGGCTCCTTTTATATAGGCATCTTCACCAATCCAAACATCTTTTATAATGGCAGTATTTTTAATAACTGTTCTATCGCCCACTTTGCCATAGTAACCTCTTAAGTCATTAAACCTAGCTTCTGTAAACTCTTTAAATTTTTGCAATAGACTTGCGTCATCTCTGTATTTACTCCATAAAAATGCATCGCCAGGTAACATTCCAT
>ERZ724525.2519-NODE-2519-length-10506-cov-5.823366_pt1 | contig 10506 bp, 7 predicted proteins | sample MGYA00376058_ERZ724525 | MGnify/ENA primary metagenome ERZ724525 (study PRJEB28724, sample SAMN07190888) | wastewater metagenome | isolation source: influent of sewage treatment plant in Hong Hong | place: USA: Christiansburg, Virginia | collected 2016-03-01 ...
CCATATGGTTCACGGCACGATGTGCGCATGAATACTATTTTTCTACAGCGTCGTTAGGCATATTGAGATATGTCACCAGAAGTACTCCAAAGTCTGCTGTCATTGCTTGCTCGCTACGGGTTTGAGGCACTTATCGCAGGTGCAGTTGTTTTTCTATTGCTCAAGTAGTTCCTGCTAGGCTACCTCAGCGAAAAAGGAAAGAACCTTGCGACAGAGGAAGACATCGCAAAGATCACTAATGAAATCGAACGAGTGAAATTCCAATACGCAGTTCTTCTAGAAGAGCTAAAGGCCAAACACCAACTCCGATTAGCGGCTATCGATCGGCGACTTGAGGCTCAACAAGAAGCCTTTACTCTTTGGCGTAAACTGCTTGCATGCGTGCCGATATTATTTGAATCGAGTTGCCGACCCATACCCACACATCAAATTCGGTGGGTCTTGAGAGGCGTCGGCAACATGCCACGTTTTGTGGATGTTGCCTATATACTGGCGTCATCCTGCTCGAGGGGAAGGCAAATACAGGGAGGGGAAATGGCAATTAGCGGTACATCGCGGTCAAGTATATCGCCCCGTCTAAGGATGTTAAGTCTGTGGACATGACTTTCTCCGCCTGCCGACGCTGGGTTGAACATGCCTCATTGGGCACCCGCATCACGCTTGGCGTACTGCTGCTGTTTTCCCTGGCAATCCTGGCACAGGTCTACTTCATCGAGGTAACGGAACGTGACCGTGGCCTTGTGGAACTGCAGGGCAGATTGACTGCAAGATCCACCTTCAAGGCGGAGGAACTGGGGCACGCCATAGTGAATCTGCGAAGAGACGTATTTTTCCTGTCTAACACCCCCCCAGTGCAAGGCATCATCCGGGCCACACTCAACCGTGGTGTCGATCCCCTCAAACACAACAAATTGGAGGTTTGGAAGAATCAGTTAACAGAAATATTGGTCGGATTCGTCAATGCCACCCCCGAGTATTACCAGGCGCGTTTCATCGGAGTGGCCGACGGTGGCCGGGAACTGGTCCGCGCCGATTATGTTGACGGTCACGCCGTGGCAACACCCCAGGATAAACTGCAGCAGAAAGGTGGACGCGACTATTTTCAGGCCACATTGCAGTTCAAGCCGGGCGAGGTCTATCTATCCGAGATCAATCTCAATCGGGAGCATGGCCAAATCGAGGTGCCCTACAGGCGCACGATTCGGGCATCGATACCCATCTACGCGCCTGAGGGAAAACTGTTCGGCATGGTGGTCATCAACATGAATATCGGGCCAACGCTCGATAAACTGACTGAAGGCATGCCCAAAGACTATCGTGCCTATCTGCTCAATCAGAATGGCGATTTCCTGACCCATCCCGACCCGGACCGCACATTCGGCTTCGATCTAGGCAAACGTTTCCGCTGGCAGGACAACGTCACCGCCACGCATACATCGGGAAAGCAAGCAGTTGAAGCTTCGGAACGCCTGCAAAGCTTTCTGTTGTCCGGTGAAAAGTTGTATGGGGCGGAGCGGGAACTGCATTTCGACCCGCAACAGCCCCGGCGATTCATGACGCTGATTTATGCCATCCCGGTTGCCGCCATCGACCAACAAATCGCCAACATGCGCAATGTCGCAATCGCCAGCGCCTTGGCGGTGGCAGTGATCATTGCCGTGTTGCTTTTGCTGTACGTGCGCCGGACACTTCTCCCCCTCCGGCAATTGGCACTAGCCGCCGATGCGGTTGGCGAGGGACGGTACGAAACGTCGCTACCTGAAATCAGGGCTGGAGAGGTGGGTGCCCTGGCGACGGCCTTCCGCTCCATGCTGGCGCGGATCAGCGAGCGGGATCAGGAAATCAAGCACAGCAACGACGAACTTGCGCGTAGCGAAGCGTATGCCAACCTCATCATCGACTCGGTGCCTGAGGTGATCCTGGTGGTCGATGCCAACGGCCGCATCACCCGCGCCAACTCCAGAATGGAGCAAATATTCGGCTACCGGCAGGAGGAACTGCTAGACCAGCCGGTGGAAATACTGATCCCTGCGCGCTTCCGCGCCCACCATCCGGGCCTGCGCCAGGGCTATGCGACTGCAGCCAGCCAACGGATGATGGGCCAGGGGCGGGAGCTCTTCGGCCTGCACAAGGACGGACATGAGATCCCGGTGGAAGTGGGACTCGCCCCTTTGATGAGCGGCGAGGCGCAGTATGTCATCGTCTCCATTGCCGATATCAGCGCGCGCAAGGCAGCCGATCAGGCGCTGCGCGAAAGCGAAGAGCGATTCCGTCTGCTGACGGCCAACGTCAAGGACTACGCCATCATCATGCTCGACACCCTTGGTCGAGTCATGACCTGGAATGAGGGCGCGCAGCAGCTCAAAGGCTATGCCGGCGAGGAAATCGTCGGCCAGTCGATGGCGCATTTCTACACCTCCGAGGCCAATGCCGCCGGTAAGCCCGCCGCCCTGCTCAAGGAGGCGGAGTCCATAGGCCGCGCCGAGGACGAAGACTGGCGGGTGCGCAAGGACGGTTCCTGCTTCTATGCGGACGTGGTGCTCACTGCCATGCGCAACCCGGCCGGCGAACTGATCGGATTTGCCAAGATCACCCGCGATATCAGCGAGCGCAAGGCGGCCGAGGCGGAAATCCGCAGCCTCAATGCCAACCTTGAGCAACAAGTGGCGGATCGCACCGCCGAACTGCAAGGCGCCAACCGCGAGTTGGAGAGCTTCGCCTACGCCATCGCCCACGACCTGCGTGCGCCCCTGCGTGCCATGAGCGGCTTCAGTCAGGCGCTGATGGAAGACTACGGCGAGGGGCTCGATCGCGAGGCAAAGATCTACCTGGACCAGATCATCATCGGCAGCACGCATATGGGGGCGCTGGTGGATGGCCTGCTCACCCTGTCCCGTAGCACCCGCGGCGAATTGCAGCGTGACGCCGTGGACCTGTCCGCCTTGTCCGAACGCATCCTGGCCGAAATGGCCCAAACGGAGCCTGGGCGAGGTGTGGCCTGGGAGGTGGAGCCCGAACTCGTCGCCCGGGGCGATGGCCGCATGTTGGAGGCAGTGATGCGCAACCTGCTCGGCAATGCCTGGAAATACACGGCCGGCACCCTCGAAGCAAAGATTCGGGTTTATGCTGACAAAAATGGCCGGGAATCATTATTCTGTGTCTCGGACAATGGCGCAGGATTCGACATGGCCCATGCCGGCAAGCTGTTCAAACCGTTCCAGCGCCTGCACCGGCAGGAAGAGTTTGTCGGCATCGGCATTGGTCTGGCCACGGTACAGCGCATCGTGCACCGCCATGGCGGCGAGATTCATGCCGAGGCGGCGCCGGGCCAGGGGGCCAAGTTCTGCTTTAGCCTGCGCCATGCGGCAGCTGTACTTTTAGAAGAAGAAAAGGGGACAGCATCATGATCAGCAAGAGCATCCTACTGGTGGAGGATAACCCCCAGGACGAGATGTTGGCCCTGCGCGCCTTGCGCAAGGTCAACTTGGCCAATCAGGTGGACGTGGTGCGCGACGGTCAGCAGGCTATCGACTACCTCTTCCAGCAGGGGGAATTCGCCGACCGGGCGGGTCAGGCATTGCCAACAGTCGTGCTACTTGACCTTGGCCTGCCACGCCTCGGTGGTCTGGAAGTTCTGGAACGGCTGCGTGCCGATCCACGTACCCATCTCGTGCCAGTGGCCATCCTCACCTCCTCCGATGAGGAGCAGGATCGGCTGAAAAGTTACAAGATCGGTGCCAACAGTTTCGTTCGCAAGCCTCTGGACTTTGCCGAGTTCGCCGCGGCGGTGGCACAGGTGGGGGTGTACTGGCTGGCACTGAACGAACCGCCGCCGCTTTGAGGCCAGCATGACTGAGCCGATCCATCTCCTGTCCATTGAAGACAGCCCAGCGGATTTCCTGCTGATCGAACGCCAGTTGCGCCAGGATGGCCTGAACGTCAACTGGCAACGCGTCGATGAAGAAAGTGCCTTATGGGACGCATTGAGCCGGGGTGGCTGGGATGCCGTGCTGTCGGATTACAACGTCCCGGGGATGGATATCGTTGCAACCTTGCCCCGTATCCTTGAGAGTCATCCCGATCTGCCGGTGGTGCTGGTATCGGGCTCCATCGGTGAGGAGGCCGCGGTAGAACAGCTTAAGCGGGGGGTCTGGGATTTTGTCCTCAAGGACCGCCTCGCCCGCCTGGCACCCGCCATCGAGCGCGCACTGCGTGATGCGCAGGCACGGCGTGACAAGCGCGCGGCCGAGGATCAGCTTGTCCGCCTCAATCGTCTGTATGCCGTGCTGAGCGGCATCAACGAAGCCATCGTGCGCTGCCATGACAAGGAGCGCCTCTTCGATGAATGCAGCCAGATTGCCGTGGCGCAAGGCGGTTTCCGAATGGCGTGGGTCGGTGTGCTTGAGCCGGACAGTCCTGACGTAAGGCCGCTCTCCCATAGCGGGGAGGCCGGTGATTATCTCGATCGTCTGCGGATCAAGGTGGCGGATACCCGCCTCGGCCGCGGGCCAACCGGTCGTGCCCTGCATGAGGGAACGACCACCGTTTGCAACGACATCGCTCAGGACGAGCGCATGGCACCCTGGCGTGAGAATGCCCTGCGCATGGGCTACCGTGCCTCCGCCGCCTTCCCCATCAGGCAAGGCGGCGAAGTGTACTACGCCTTGACGCTCTATTCCGGCCAGATGGGGTATTTCGGTGAGGAGGAAGTCCGCCTGCTGGACAGGCTGTCCGCGAATATCAGCCATGCACTGGAAACCTTCGATGGCGAGGCTCAGCGCTTGGCCGCCAAGCAGGCCTTGGTCGAAAGCGAGGCGCGTTTCCGCGCCATTATTGACGCCACGCCCGTCCCAATGGCACTCAATGACGATCAAGGGAACATTCCCTATCTGAACTCAGCGTTCATCCGCACCTTCGGCTACACCCTCGAAGACATTCCGACCTTGTCGGATTGGTGGCCGAGAGCTTATCCCGATCCGGCGCACCGGCACTTGGTATCCAGCAACTGGCTGATCGACTTGGATATTTCAAAGCGGGAAGGCGTACCGTTTGAACCGATGGAAGCCAACGTCCGATGCAAGAACGGCGAAGTGCGGACGATCATTGCCGCGGCGGCCCCCTTGCATGGAACACTTGCCAACCTCCATGTGGTGACCCTTTTTGACATCACCGAGCGCAAGGCCGCCGAACAGATGCTTCAGGAGGATCGGGAGCAGCAGGCCAGCCTGCGGGAATTACTGGAGCTGACCACGACACCCAGGCCGCTGGAGGAAACGCTGAGCCTCTGCCTGGACCGGTTGTTGGCGGTCTCCTGGCTGGCCCTCCTGCCCAAAGGCGGCATTTTCCTGATGGAAGATGCCGGCCAATTCCTGAAGCTGACGGTTTCCCACGACCTTTCGCCCGAGATCCAGTCGCTCTGCGCCAGCGCCCCGCTGGGCCTTTGCCACTGTGGTCAGGCGGCCACCAGCAAAGAACTGCAGTTTGCCGACTGTGTTGATGTGCGTCATGAAATTACTTTCCCCGGCATGAGCGATCATGGCCATTACAGCGTGCCGCTGGTATCGGACCAGAAGGTTCTGGGCGTGCTGGTGCTGTATCTACCGCCTGGTTTTCAGTGCGACGCACAGAAAGAACAGTTCATCATTTCCGTGGCCGATATCCTGTCCGGGCTGATCAGCCGCAAGCACACAGAACAGGCGCTTATCGCCCATCAGGCGCATCTGGAAGCGACGGTCAAGGCGCGCACCGCCGAAATGAACGACGCGAAGGATGCTGCCGAGGCCGCAACCATAGCCAAGAGCGCCTTCCTCGCCAACATGAGTCACGAGATTCGTACCCCATTGAATGCCGTATTAGGGCTAGCGCGGATCGGCATGCGTGAAAACCAGGGACGCAAGACCGGAGAAACCTGCATGCGGATACTGGAGTCCGGCCAGCACCTGCTGGGTGTCATCAACGACATCCTCGACTTCTCGAAGATCGAGGCCGGCAAGCTTCAGGTGGAAACGCAGCCCTTCGCCTTGTGTGCCATCGTCGATAATGTGCGGAGTTTCGTTACGACGCTCGCCGAGGAAAAAGGACTGGCACTGACCTTCTCGACCGCCCCCGATCTGCCCGAGTGGGTCAGCGGCGACGCACTGCGGGTGACGCAAATCCTCACCAACCTGCTCTCCAATGCCGTCAAATTCACCCAACAGGGCGAGATCACGTTGCGTATCGCCCGCGAAGGGGACACCCTCAACTTCCGGGTGATCGACACTGGCATCGGGATGACCGAGGAACAGCTTGCGCGCCTGTTCCGGCCCTTCGAGCAGGCCGACAGCTCTACTACGCGCAAATTTGGCGGCACCGGCCTCGGCCTGGCGATCAGTCAGAACCTGGCGCATCTGATGGGTGGCACACTCAGTGTGGAGAGTCGGCCCGGCGCAGGCAGCAGCTTCACCTTGCAAATTCCTCTGCCGGAGGCGGTCGCGCCCCCGCATCCAGGCCATCCGGTCGGAACGTCTCCAGCGGACGGCCCGCGCCTTACGGGCGTCAGGGTCCTGGCGGCGGACGATGTAGAGATCAACCGGATCATTCTGGAAGACCTGTTGACGCAGGAAGGTGCGCAGGTGGCCTTCGCCAACGATGGCCAGCAGGTGCTGGAGCGGCTGGAGACGGACGGCCCCGATCGTTATGACGTCGTGCTGATGGACGTGCAGATGCCGGTGATGGATGGTTACGAGGCAACCCGGCACATCGCCACACTGGCCCCCGACCTGCCGGTCATTGGCCTGACCGCGCACGCGCTGGCCGAAGAACGCGACAAATGTCTGGCCGCCGGCATGGTCGATCATGTCACCAAGCCGATTGACACGGATACGCTGATGACAGCCATTCTGCGTCAGGTGTCCCTGGTTGCCACGAAGCTAGCGGCGACCGCTCCCGCTGCTGCCGTTCCGCCAGCGCCGACTATTACGGGCGTTCTGATCGACTATCCGGCCCTGCTGGCGCGCTTCAAGGGGCGACGCGAGTTCGTCGCCAAACTGGTGGCCTCGGTAGGCGAGAACCACGCCGGCTCGCCGGCCAAACTGCGCATCGCCGCACGTGTCGGCGACCACGAGGCGCTGGCGTTTATTACGCATAGCCTGAAGGGTGTAAGCGGCAACCTGATGGCGACGACCGTGTTTGAACTGGCAACAGCCGCCGAAAACGCAACGCGCGAAGGGAAAGCCGAAGCAACGGAACTGGCTTGCCAACTGGCCGGGTTGATGGAAGCCATGCTTGAAGAATTGGCCCGGATCGAACAAGGCGATTTCGACGCGGCCACGCAGGGGCCCGCGACAGGAGTTTCCAGTGACGCATGATGCCAATATCCTGATTGTCGATGACGAACCCGCCAACCGCATGATTCTGGAGGATCTGCTGGGTGAATGGTATGCCGTGCGGTCGCTGGCCGACGGCCAGCAGGCGCTGGATTATCTACAGGGTGGCGCGGCGGCCGATCTGATCCTGCTGGATGTGATGATGCCGGAACTGGACGGCTTCGAGGTGTGTCGGCGGGTCAAGGCCACTCCCGCGTTACAGGACATACCGGTATTGTTTCTGACCAGTCTGGAAAGTTCGGCTAATGAGGAGCGCGGCCTGTCGCTCGGGGCGGTGGATTTCATTCATAAGCCATTCTCGCCGCCCGTCGTGCTGGCACGCATCCGCGCCCACCTTGATCTGGCCCGTGCGCGTCGTCGCCTACTTGACCGGAATGCCGACCTGGAACAACTGGTCGTCGAGCGCACGCGCGAGATCGTGCAGCAATCGGATGAGCTGATGCGCCAGCGGCAGCATGTCATCGCTTCGCAGAGTGCGACCATCACGGCTTTCTGCGCGCTGGCGGAAGCACGCGACAATGAGACCGGCAACCATATCCGTCGGACCCAGCGCTACGTCGAGGCACTGGCGCGGCAGCTATCCCAAATCCCTCGCTTCGCTGCCGACCTTGACGAAGAAACGATTCAGTTGCTCTTCAAGTCCGCCCCACTGCACGACGTGGGCAAAGTGGCCATCCCCGACTACATCCTGCTCAAGCCGGGCAAGCTCGATGCCAATGAGTGGGCCATCATGCAACGTCATGCCGAGTACGGATATGACGCCATTGCTCAAGCCAGCGCCGAATTGGGCGAGGCCGCCGGCTTCCTGCGTTTCGCCGGTGAAATTGCCTATGGCCACCACGAAAAGTGGGATGGCTCCGGCTACCCGCAAGGCCTGGCCGGCGAGGCCATTCCGCTCTCGGCACGCCTCATGGCGGTGGCGGATGTCTATGACGCACTGATCAGTCGACGTGTTTACAAGCCAGCTTATCCTCACGAGCAGGCCGTCGCCGTAATCATCGAAGGCAATGGGAGCCATTTCGACCCTGACATCGTCGCTGCGCTCCGCACCATCGAAGACAAATTCCGCGCCATCGCAGCGGACTACCACGACGAGGAAACCTGACAGCCATGCAGACACCCGAACAGCCGTTTCACGTATGCATTGTCGATGACGAAGCATCCGCGCGGCTGACTGCCATTGCTGCACTCGACACAACGGAATTTTCGGTACGCGAATTCCACAACGCACAGGAGTTGCTGGACGCGCTTAACGACTTCGCAAGCGAGGCGCCCGATCTGATCCTGCTCGACATCGAGATGCCGGGGATGATTGGCATCGAGGCCTGCCGCAGACTGCGTGCCACGGGCAATGACACAGTACAGGTGATGTTTGTGTCGTCCCACAATGACCTCGAAACGAGGCTGACTGCCTACGATGCCGGCGGCAACGACTATATCGTCAAGCCCTTCGAACTCGCTGAACTTACGCGCAAGGTCGATGTCGCACGCCAGTGTGCTGCCCGTCGCCGTGACCTCGGTACCCAGATGCAGTTTGCGCAACAGACGGCCTTCACCGCGATGTCGTCGATGTCGGAAATGGGCATCGTACTGGAATTTCTGCGCAACTCCTTCGCTTGCGACACACCCGCGGCACTTGCTGCTAGGCTGTTTGATGCCTTGCGCCAGTATGGTCTGGACGGTCTGGCAAAGCTACGCGTCAGTGGAGAATGGCAATACTTCTCCAGCAAGGGTGAATGTACGCCACTCGAATGCAGCATTCTCGAACATGCCGGCACGATGGATCGCATTTTCCAGTTCCGCGACCGCCTGACGATCAACTACCCCTCCATCACGTTGGTCTTTCATCCCCTACCGCTCGACGACCCCGAGCGCGTCGGTCGCCTGCGCGACCACTTGGCCGTGCTGGCCGAAGGCGCGGATACCCACCTGCAGGCTCTGGAAATCGCGCAGCGCCAACGCGTTCAGGCCAGCGGTATTGGCGAGGTGATCATCGAACTGTCGAAAACGCTCGAGGAGGTCGACCGTCTGCAGGCCGAGCACCGCCTGCGCGCCGCAGAAATCGACGAGGCCTACCTCGAGGATCTGATCACCACCTTCATTCATCTTGGCTTGAGCGATCATCAGGAACGAACGCTGGCCGACATGGCGCAGCATACACACCAAAAACTCGCCGCGCTACGTGACGAGAATAGCAGTGTTGGCGATCGCCTGCGCGACGCAGCACGCAAGCTCAATCGTCTTGTTGGCAATTGATTTGTGGCGCAGACACCGGGTCGAAACGGTGCTGCCTTCAATTTGCTTGCCGAATACCGTTCCTTGGGCAGGGTCTGAGGATACCTTCTCAATCAATTGGCTCGTCACCGGGAACACCTCGCTGCCGCTGCGCATCCGCCTTGATGATGCTGGCGTCTGTGGCAAAACCTTTGCCGCGCACTAACCCTTCCGTCATGCAACGGGAAAGCACACTCTCGAACAACTGACGAAAAGCCTTATTGTCACGAAAGCGACCGTGCCGATTTTTGGAGAACGTCGAGTGATTCGGCACTGGATCTTCCAGACCCAACCGGCAGAACCAGCGATAGGCCAGATTGAGATGCACTTCTTCGCAGAGGCGACGTTCTGAACGGATACCGAAACAGTAGCCAACAATCAGCATGCACTGATAAAACCTAGAACGAGAGAGATAACAGCAAGCGTTTTATTCACATTTTCATCCTTGGGTCAGCAATAGGTTCAATGCGGAAGTCGTGACGCCGAAGGGCAAGGGCAGCAACCGCTGCACACCTGCCCGTCAGGCTGAAATAGCGGGATGGAAAATCGAATGACTGCTTCCGAAGTCGGGGTGCTCGGCACCAACGGCCGCTTCCATTTTCGACCACTGGCCGGATTGGGCACTCAAGAGACCGTCGCGCCAAATGACATTTGCCTAGCGTACGATAATTTCCTAATTCTGTATCTGCCCCCATACAGTGGTGCATCCGGGGCCATCCGCGCAGCATCTTCCTCAACGTGGAATTCACCGCCGCATTTGCCGCAGGAATGTTCCCAGTGCTTCACGCTGATGGTTTTGACCGCCATCACCGGGCTGGTCATGATCGGCGTGCGGTGGCCGCAGCCCGTAACTTGACAAGGCCCGTGC
>ERZ724525.2522-NODE-2522-length-10499-cov-6.182689_pt1 | contig 10499 bp, 9 predicted proteins | sample MGYA00376058_ERZ724525 | MGnify/ENA primary metagenome ERZ724525 (study PRJEB28724, sample SAMN07190888) | wastewater metagenome | isolation source: influent of sewage treatment plant in Hong Hong | place: USA: Christiansburg, Virginia | collected 2016-03-01 ...
TTGATCAAGAAAGTGTAAATACCAATCTAAGTTATAAATCTAAAAATAAATCTTTTTTATTTTTTGTAATTGGATCTGTTTTTCTTTTGATTTCTGTTTTATTTTTTATTTCAAAAAAAATAGACGACCATTATTACTCTTTAAATTCCTCCATTGATTATTTTAAGGGAATTTTTTTTTCAATTGATGGTGGTAGTTTTGAGTTGAATTCGTTAGATTATTCTGGTGGTAAAAATTTATCTAATGAGGATCAAAAAACTATATTAATTGAAAATGATCGTAAAGAAAAATCTGAAGTAAATAATAAAATTTCTGATTCTAAAGAAAAATATTTAGATGGCATTTTTTTCAGGGCCCGTAATTCGTCTTGGATTGAAGTAAAAAATAAAGAAGGTGTTGTTATATTGCAGCGTACTTTGATGGCAGGAGAATCTATTGAGGTGTCTGATAAGTTCCCTCTTTTTGTCATTGTTGGTCGAGCTGATATGACAGATGTTTTTGTTCGTGGATTGCCTTTTGATTTAATATCTTTTTCTAGAAACAATGTGGCCAGATTTGAGGTCAATTAGTGATGAATTTTGAATCAAAAAACATAATGCCTACAGCTACTCCATTGATTCGGAAAACTAGACAGACAGACGTTATCTGGGGGACGCGTGTAGTTAGCATAGGGGGTAATTCTCCTATACGCGTGCAATCCATGACTAACACTGATACTGTAGATGCAATTGCAACAGCTATACAGGTCAAAGAGCTGGCGCTTGCCGGATCAGAACTAGTTCGAATAACTGTTAATACGCCTGAAGCTGCGGCTGCAGTCCCTTATGTGCGAGAGCAGTTAGACCGCATGAATATAGATGTACCGCTGGTTGGCGACTTTCATTACAACGGACATCGGTTGTTAAAAGATTTTCCCGCGTGTGCAGAAGCCTTATCAAAATATCGAATTAATCCTGGCAATGTAGGTCGGGGAGAGAAAAAAGATCTTCAGTTTGGACAAATGATTGAAACGGCTATCCGTTGGAATAAACCAGTTCGCATAGGAGTTAACTGGGGTAGTCTGGATCAAGATTTACTTGCCCGTTTAATGGACGAAAATAGCCATCGCGTACAGCCTTGGAGTGCTCAGAAAATAATGTATGAGGCACTTATTACTTCTGCTGTAGATTCGGCTTATTTTGCAGAAAATATAGGGATCGATAAGAATAATATCATTTTGTCATGTAAAGTTAGTGGTGTTCAAGATTTAATTTCCGTTTATAGAGAGTTGTCTCGTAGATGTGACTATTCTCTGCATTTAGGATTAACTGAAGCAGGAATGGGAACCAAGGGAACTGTTGCATCTGCTGCAGCTTTATCTATCTTGTTGCAAGAAGGTATTGGAGATACTATACGTGTTTCTTTAACACCTCTTCCTGCTGAATCACGTACGCAAGAGGTAGTTGTTGCCTCTGAAATATTACAGGCTTTGGGTCTGCGGTTATTTTCTCCTAGTGTGACTGCATGTCCTGGCTGTGGGCGTACTACAAGTACTACTTTTCAAGAATTGGCAAAACAAATTGATGATTATTTGCGATTACAGATGCCTGTGTGGAAGTTTAAGTATCCTGGGGTTGAGGCATTGAAAGTCGCTGTGATGGGATGTATCGTCAATGGACCTGGTGAAAGTAAACATGCAGATATTGGAATTAGTCTCCCTGGAACAGGAGAATCACCAGTTGCACCTGTTTTTATTGACGGTGAGAAAGCCATGACGCTGCGTGGTGAAAATATTATAGAGAATTTTCAAGAAGTAGTTGAAAACTACGTGCATAAACGATTTGGCTTTAGTGCAGCACATTAACTTTAATGTATAAATTTTTTCGATAAATTGTTGTGAATATTCAAAAAAAACAATACGTGTCTAAGTCTGAAAAAATAACAGCAATTAAGGGGATGAATGATATTCTTCCACCTAATTCTGCTAGTTGGGATTGGTTAGAGGAAAAGATTAGATCCTTGATGAATATTTACGCTTATCGCAATATTCGAACTCCAATTGTTGAGTCTACTGCGTTGTTCGTTAGAGGCTTAGGAGAGGTGACGGATATTGTCGAAAAAGAGATGTACTCTTTTGAGGATCGACTTAATCGAGAAAATTTGACACTAAGACCAGAATGTACTGCCGGTGTGGTGAGAGCGGTAGTAGAGCACTCGATGCTGTATGACGGAGGTAAACGACTCTATTACATGGGGCCTATGTTTCGTCACGAAAGACCTCAACGTGGGCGTTATCGACAATTCCATCAAGTTGGAGCTGAAGCGATTGGTTTTCCTGGTCCTGAGTTGGACGCAGAGTTAATTTTACTTGCTGATTCACTTTGGAAAATTCTCGGATTAGATGGGGTTCGGCTTGAAATCAATAGTTTGGGGCAACCAAATGATCGAAAAGCTCACAGAAATGCATTAATCTCTTATTTTGAAAAAAATATTGATCTTTTAGACGATGATGCCCGTCGGCGTCTTTACAGTAATCCATTGCGTATCTTAGATACTAAGAACCCTGATATGCAATCACTGGTAAATGCTGCTCCGCGTTTACTCGATTTCTTAAGTGATGAATCAATTGCTCACTTTGATGCTGTTAAATCAATTCTTGATGCGGCTGGTGTGGTTTGGAAATTAAATCCACGTCTAGTTCGAGGAATGGATTATTACAATCTAACTGTTTTTGAATTTGTGACTGATCGCCTTGGTTCTCAGGGAACTATTTGTGGTGGAGGGCGATATGATTATCTTGTTGAGCAGGTTGGTGGAAAGCCAACCCCAGCTGTTGGGTGGGCAATTGGTGTTGAACGCGTACTTGAACTTTTGAATGAGCAAGGGGCGATAATTCCGAAAGTTATTCCCAATGTATATGCTGTAATTCCAAGTGTAAATAATATTTACATTGCTATTCAAGTAATACAGCAGTTGCGTTTTTTAGGCGTCAGTGTCCAAATGCATAGCTCCATTCAGTCTGGAGAGGGCATGGGTAGTATGAAATCTCAATTAAAAAAAGCTGATTCTAGTGGCGCAACTTATGCACTTATATTTGGTGAGGAAGAGATTTCTCGAAAATGTTTGACTGTTAAAATGCTGAGAGATGGCCATGGTTCTCAATCAGAATATTCTTTAGATGCCATCAATGATTTGGCTGAAATCTTAAAAAATTGTTAACTTTTGATTGTGGCTATGGCAAATAATTTCGATCTTGAAGAGCAAGAGCAGCTTGATCAGTTAAAACATTTCTGGAAATCTTGGGGAGGATTTATCAGTGCTGTGGTTTTTATTTTTATTTTTAGTGTTGCTGCTTGGAATATGTATGGCTACTGGAAAAACCGCCAAGCTGTTCAGGCTTCAATGCTACTTGAATTAATTAAGACTTCTATTGCCTCTGGAGATTTATCTAGAGTGGATCAAGCATTTTCAGAAATTAAAAGTAAAAGTCCAAAAACTATTCAGGCTGCTCAAGCAGGTTTATTGGTAGCAAAGGTTAATTATGATAGGGGAGAGAATGATGCTGCTAAGTCTGCACTTTTGTCAGTGATTAATAATAGTTCTGATGTAAATCAGAAAGTAGTTGCGAACTTGAGATTGATTAATATTCTTTTTGAGGAAAAAAAGTACGATGAAGCATTCGAAAATCTTTCCATGTCTTTCCCCGGTGCCTTTGATGGACTGGGGAAAGATCGTCGAGCTGATCTGATGTTAATGCGGGAAAATAATAAAGATGCAATTTCTGATTATTTAATTGCATATCAGAAATATGATGATAATTTGGGTTATCGTAAATTAATAGAATTTAAGCTCAATTCGCTTGGTGTTTCAAATCGCTCTTTTGTGATTTCAGACGTTTCGTCTGCTGGAATTTTACGGTGATTAATTTATTTAATTTATGAATTATTTTTTTCATCAATGCAAATTTTTCTTCTTTAGTTTATTGTTGGCAGTAAATTTTCTGCTCGCAGGATGCTCTTTTATTGGCGAGAAAAATCCGGAATTGAAATCTCAGGATCTAGGTGTTAATGTCCCAATTTTCCCTGTAAAACAGGTGTGGTCTGCGAAAATCGGTGCTGTCGATAAAATGCCATTGGCTGTCCGTGTGAATGGTGCGATGGTAACTGTTGCATCTGCTGATGGTGTGATTGCTGCTATCGATGTCCGTACTGGTAAAGATATTTGGCGTGCTATGTTGAAAGAGCCGTTAAATGCTGGGGTTGGTAGTGACGGACAGTTTGCTGCGGTGGTTTCCAGCGCTAATGATCTAGTGGTTTTTGAGGCTGGTCATGAAAAATGGCGACAGCGATTGACTGCACAGGTTTTTACTTCGCCTTTGGTTGCTGGTAGGCGTGTTTTTGTGTTGACTGCTGAATATGGAATTATGGCTTTTGATGCAAAAGATGGGCGACATCTTTGGGCACAACAGAAAACAGGTGGGAACCTAGCATTGCGTCAATCAAGTGTTTTTATCGCTGTTGGTGATACGCTTGTTACTGGTATTTCAGGGCGATTGATTGGATTGGATCCTGATACTGGAGCGGTGCGTTGGGATGTTCCATTTTCTGTGCCAAGAGGTACTAACGATGTTGAGCGTTTGGTCGATTTAGTTGGAAATCCTAGTCGGCTTGGAGATAGTTTCTGCGTCCGTTCATTTCAAACTGCTGTTGGATGTGTGGATATTTCTCGAGGTGTAGTCTCGTGGATTCAGAAAGCAAATGGTTTTGATGGTGTCGATGGTGATGATGCCTTGTTGTACGGTAGCGAGAGTAATGGTGCCGTTCTGGCTTGGCGTAGGACTGATGGCACTCTAGTTTGGATGACTGACAGGCTTCGACATCGTAGATTGACTGCGCCATTATTGCTAGGGCGATCGGTAGTATTTGGTGATGACGGAGGTGAAGTTCATTTCTTGTCTCGTGAAGATGGTTCACCGTTAAATCGGTTAACCACAGATAGTTCTGGGGTATCAGTTTCTCCTGTAGTTGCTGCTGATACTTTGGTAGTGGTAAGTCGTGCCGGGTATGTCTACGGTTTCCGTCCAGACTGATTAAAGTAAAAAATGAAACCAGTCATCGCCTTAGTTGGGCGCCCAAATGTCGGAAAATCGACACTTTTTAATCGTATGACAAAAACAAGGGACGCTATTGTTGCGGACTTTGCTGGATTAACGCGTGATCGTCACTATGGCTCTGGAAAGCAAGGGCAACACGAATATATCGTTATAGATACTGGTGGATTTGAACCTGATGCTTCCAGTGGAATATATCGGGAAATGGCACGTCAGACTCAGCAAGCAGTTGCTGAAGCTGATGTTGTCATTTTTGTTCTAGATGCTCGTGCTGGGTTGTCAGGTCAAGATCACGATATTGCTAACTATTTACGTCGTCTTGGAAAAACATGCGTTCTGGCTGCTAATAAAGCAGAAGGTATGCGTGAAGGGACTCAGTTGTCAGAGTTTTATGAGTTGGGGTTGGGAGAGGTTTATGCAGTTTCTGCTGCGCATGGGCAAGGAATTCGTGGTCTTGTGGAAATTGCTTTAGAGCCTTTAGGTCTATCAGAATCTGAAGATATCGTAGATGATGATGGCAAAAATTGTATTAAGTTGGCCGTAGCTGGGCGACCTAATGTAGGTAAATCTACATTGATTAATGCATGGTTGGGTGAAGAGCGATTGGTTGCTTTTGATTTGCCAGGAACCACCCGAGATGCAATATCTGTATCGTTAGAGCGTAACGGTCAGAAGTTTGAAATCATAGATACGGCAGGTTTGCGTCGAAAAGGAAAGGTTTTTGAAGCAATTGAAAAATTTTCAGTAGTTAAGACATTACAAGCAATTGAATCTGCTAATGTGGTTTTATTGTTGCTTGATGCTACACAGGGTGTGACAGACCAGGATGCACATATTGCTGGATACATCTTGGAAAGTGGTCGTGCAGTAGTGGTTGCTGTGAATAAATGGGATGCTATTGATGACTACCAACGTAAATTAGTAGAGCGTTCTATAGAAACTCGATTGGCTTTTTTGAAATTTGCATCGCTTCACTTTATTTCTGCAAAAAGAAGGCAAGGTATAGCTCCTGTATGGGCTGCAATTGTTCAAGCACACAGCGCTGCTACGCGCAAGATGTCAACACCAGTGTTGACGCGATTGCTGCTGGAAGCGGTTCAGTTTCAGAGCCCTAAGCGGGCTGGTATGTTTCGTCCCAAGTTGCGTTACGCGCATCAGGGTGGGAGTAATCCACCTGTGATTGTGGTTCATGGAAATTCGCTTGAGCACGTGACTGAAGCCTACAAACGCTTTCTAGAAGGGCGTTTTCGTAAAGAATTTGACCTTGTAGGTACGCCTCTGCGCATAGAGATGAAAACGTCACACAACCCGTTTACAGATAAATCTGATTGATGCCTAAGGCATGGTTTTCTGGGTGTGCTGAAGGGTTAATTTCATAAAACTTATCACAGTTGTTCTGTGCTGTGGTAAGGTGTCGGTTTACAACAACATGTTTGAACACGGAGTATATCGTGAGCAATAAAAGTCAACTTCTTCAAGATCCGTTTCTTAATGCATTGCGTAAAGAGCACGTACCAGTTTCTATATATTTGGTTAACGGAATCAAGCTGCAAGGTCAGATAGAGTCTTTTGATCAGTATGTGGTCTTGTTACGTAACACGGTAACGCAAATGGTATACAAGCATGCTATTTCAACCATAGTGCCTGGTCGTGCAGTAAATTTTTCTGTCGCTGACATGGCTTCTTCTGAAGAAAATGCTTCTTAGAAGGTTGTTGGATAAAAATATTTTTCATTTAATATTTTTGGTTGAATGTCTTGAAATCTATTAATAATTCTGCATTCAACCAGACTTCAGTTCTTTTGGTTGGTGTTGACTTTGGATTGCCGCATTTTGATGTGGATCTTGAAGAGCTTCATCTTCTAGCAGAAACGGCTGGAATGAAGCCGGTTGCTCATATCACTTGCAAACGTAAAGCTCCTGATGCGGCTCTATTTGTTGGTTCCGGTAAGGCTGATGAGATCCGCAGTTTGGCCCGCTTGCATGGAGCTAGCGAGGTACTTTTTGATCAAGCGTTGAGTCCAGCCCAGCAACGAAATCTTGAGCGTTACCTTGAGCTTCCAGTCAATGACCGTACGCTTTTGATATTAGAAATATTTGCGCAGCGTGCTCTAAGTCACGAAGGTAAGCTTCAGGTTGAATTGGCACGTTTACAGTATTTGAGTACTCGCTTAGTGCGTCGTTGGTCGCATTTGGAGCGACAGCGTGGTGGGATTGGTGCTCGTGGTGGTCCTGGTGAGGCCCAGATTGAGCTTGATCGTCGCATGATTAGCGAATCCATCAAGCGGACTAAGGATAGACTGTCCAAGGTAAAACGTCAGCATGCTACGCAGCGACGGCAGAGAGAGCGTCGTGATGCTTTTCGTATCTCTTTGGTAGGTTACACCAACGCTGGAAAATCTACTCTCTTTAATACCTTGGTGAAAGCTCATGCTTATACAGCAGATCAACTTTTCGCTACTCTAGATACTACAACCCGTCAGTTATATCTTGAAAAAGCAGGCCGCCTAGTTTCACTTTCTGATACTGTAGGATTTATAAGAGATTTACCACATACTCTTATTAGTGCTTTTCAGGCCACTTTACAGGAATCTATCGATGCTGATTTATTACTTCATGTAATTGATGCATCAAACGAGAATTATTCTGAGCAACTTGCACAAGTTCAGAAGGTTTTGAAAGAAATTGGAGCTTCTGAAGTCAATCAGATTCTTATTTTTAATAAGATCGATTTATTGGCACCATCAAGTCAGCCAACTTTGTTTCAAGATTTTTACGATCTTGAAGGTCGTTCTGTCCCTCGATTTTTTCTTAGTGCTCGAGATAGTTTGGGAATCGATGCTTTGAGGTTGGCGTTAAGTGAGATTGTTTTATCTTCGCAGCAATTATCCTCATGCGATGCCGTTGAATGGCATAGCGGTAATCCTTGATTAGGCAAAATACCATTGTCAAAATTAAAATCAGAGAATTTTGCATGAATCAATTACTTCAAACCCAGTTTTTTGGGGGTCTACAAGCGCGTATCAGGGGTATCTTTAACCTGAATGACCCCCGTTGGGGGCGCGGAGAAGATGGCTCAAGCAATGAAAAAAAGCCGGAACCAGGTAGTAGCGGATTGTCTCAATCACCATCAGGCCAGAAAGGGCGAAACGAAGGATCTGGAGGGCAGCCTCCAGATCTAGATGAGCTTTGGCGTGATCTTAATCGGAAGTTGGCTGGTTTATTTGGTGGAAAAAATAACGGCGGCCGGGTTCCTCCTGGAGGAGATGGTAATTTTCAGCCGGATATGAAAAATGCTGGAGTCGGGGTCGGCGTTATTGCAGCAATTGCTGTATTGATTTGGTTGGGGACTGGATTTTTTATCGTTCAGGAAGGCCAGCAAGCTGTCATTACGCAGTTCGGAAAATACAAAAATAGCGTAGGGGCAGGTTTTAATTGGCGCTTGCCATATCCTATACAACGCCATGAACTGGTATTCGTGACACAAATAAGGTCAGCTGATGTTGGCCGAGATAGCGTTATTAAGTCGACAGGACTACGCGAATCAGCAATGTTGACCGAAGATGAAAATATTGTTGAGATCAAGTTTGCTGTTCAATACCGGCTCAATGATGCGCGTGCTTGGTTGTTTGAGAGTAAAAATCCTGCTGATGCTGTAGTCCAGGCTGCTGAAACGGCTGTTCGTGAAGTGGTTGGAAAGATGAGGATGGATACAGCGTTGGCAGAAGAGCGTGATCAGATTGCTCCGCGTGTGCGTGTACTTATGCAGACGATCCTGGATCGCTACAAAGTTGGGGTTGAAGTCGTTGGAATTAACTTGCAGCAGGGCGGTGTTCGGCCGCCTGAGCAGGTTCAATCTGCTTTTGATGACGTGCTGAAGGCAGGCCAAGAGCGCGAGCGGGCCAAAAATGAAGCGCAAGCTTATGCTAATGACGTTATTCCACGAGCCGTTGGGTCTGCTTCTCGATTGAAGGAAGAAGCAGATGCTTATAAAGCACGCATAGTTGCTCAAGCGCAAGGTGATGCACAGCGTTTTAGTGCGGTTCTTACTGAATACCAGAAAGCACCACAAGTCACGCGCGATCGCATGTACCTTGAGTCGATGCAGCAAATTTATAGCAGCGTCACCAAGGTTATGGTGGATTCTCGCCAAGGCTCCAATTTGCTCTATTTGCCGCTTGACAAGTTGTTGCAGACGGGAGCTTTGCCTGTAGTTGGGGATGTGCCTGTTGTAAGCCCGCCTGCTACCCCAGCGCCTTCTTCTCCCAATTTTTCGAACGATACCCGTGCGCGTGACACCAGTCGAACGCGTGAACGTGAATCGCGCTAGGAGAATCACGTGAATCGAGTTGGATTTTTTGCTTCTTCAATTCTTGTGGTATTGGCTTTGGCCAGTTCCATGTTGTTTGTGGTTGACCAGCGTCAATTTGGTGTTGTGTATGCGTTGGGGCAAATCAAGGAAGTCATCACGGAACCTGGGTTGAATTTCAAGTTGCCACCGCCTTTCCAGAACGTGTCTTACATAGACAAACGTTTGTTGACTCTCGATAGTACAGATGCGGAACCCATGCTGACAGCCGAGAAGCAGCGTGTCGTAATCGATTGGTATGTGCGTTGGCGTATCAGTGAGCCGTCAGAGTACATCCGCAACGTCGGTCTGGATGAAAATGCTGGATCGGTGCAACTCAATCGCGTAGTTCGCAACGCTTTTCAAGAAGAAATCAATAAGCGCACAGTCAAAGAATTACTGTCTCTCAAGCGTGAAGACTTGATGGCTGATGTCAAGCGGGAGGTTCTTGAGTCGGTGAGAGGTGCCAAACCGTGGGGTGTCGATGTTGTGGATGTGCGTATCACCCGCGTAGATTACGTAGAAGCCATTACGGAATCTGTGTATCGACGTATGGAGGCGGAACGAAAACGTGTTGCCAATGAGCTTCGATCTACTGGTGCGGCTGAGGGCGAAAAGATCCGCGCCGATGCTGATCGCCAGCGAGAAATCACGATCGCCAACGCATATCGAGATGCCCAAAAAGTGAAGGGTGAAGGCGATGCAGAAGCGGCACGTATCTATGCTGAAGCCTTCGGCAAAGACCCTCAGTTTGCGCAGTTTTACCGCAGTCTTGATGCGTACAAAGCAAGCTTTAGCAAGAAGAGCGACGTAATGGTGTTAGACCCTGCATCATCCGAATTTTTCAAAACTTTCCGTGGTGCTGCACCAGTGCAGCCTGCCGTGCGCAAGTAAGGGCAGAAGCCAGCTTTTGTAGGCGATTTGAGGTTTTTCCGCTTTTGTCGGCAGTCTGGTCGTTGCCTAATTCCTGCCGGTTGTTGTCGTTGCTTTGAAAGAGCGGGATGGCTACCGGTAGAATCACCGTTTTAACAGCTACACCATACTCCATGTCTGCTTGGGTCCT
>ERZ724525.2525-NODE-2525-length-10494-cov-10.401858_pt1 | contig 10494 bp, 6 predicted proteins | sample MGYA00376058_ERZ724525 | MGnify/ENA primary metagenome ERZ724525 (study PRJEB28724, sample SAMN07190888) | wastewater metagenome | isolation source: influent of sewage treatment plant in Hong Hong | place: USA: Christiansburg, Virginia | collected 2016-03-01 ...
GCGGCGCTTGGCCACGCCCAGCAGCTTGATGCGAAAGCCCAGTTGCTCGGCGCAGACCACATCCAGCCCCTGCAGGCGGGTGATGCCCTCTACCTGCGCATCGGCAAAACGCACCGGCATGCCAAACGCGTTGGCCGCCAGCAGCGCCATCTTGTGCGCGGCGTCCACGCCCTCGATGTCGAAGGTGGGGTCGGCTTCGGCATAGCCCAGCGCCTGCGCCTGCTGCAGCGCCTCTGCAAAGTCCAGCCCCTCATCGCGCATCTTGCTCAGGATGAAATTGGTGGTGCCGTTGACGATGCCCGCCACCCATTCGATGCGGTTGGCCGTGAGGCCCTCGCGCAGCGCTTTGACGATGGGAATGCTCACCGCCACCGCGCCCTCGTAGGCCACGGCGACGCCGTGTTGGCGCGCGGCTGCAAAGATCTCGCTGCCGTGCACCGCCAGCAGCGCCTTGTTGGCCGTGACCACGTGTTTGCCCGCCGCAATGGCGGCAAGCACCCATTCGCGCGCAGGGCCTGTGCCACCGGCCACTTCCACCACCACATCCACGTCGGGGTGCGTGGCCACCTGCATCGGGTCATTCGTTAGCGCCACATCGGTGCCCACAACCCCCACGGCGCGCGCCAGATTGCGCGCGGCCACCACCACCACCTCAATGCCGCGCCCGGCGCGCCCGGCAATCGGCGCTTGGTTGCGCGCCAGCACGCGGAAGGTGCCTGCGCCCACGGTTCCCATGCCAATCATGCCCACGCGCAGGGGGCACATGGCACCGACGGAAGGACTGAGCTGGGGCTCTAGGGACTGGACGGGATCGCGAAACATGGGCTTCTCCAAACGACTGAAAAACAATCAAACGAACAAAAAAAAACCCAGCTGCCAGAGCTGGGTTTCATTCAATTCGTCTTGGAGAGAAGAGAGAGCGATCACCAGGTGGCTGCCGAAACGGCCACCTGCGCGTGCTCAGGTGGCCGCGGGGGTAATGGTGGTAATCATTCGTGCACCCATCGCCCGCGTGAATGCGGGCAGCATCATGCACATGCCATGGCTGGCAGCGGCAGGTGCGGTGAAGTGGTGGCAGGTGTACGACATGAGGAGGGGCAGTGTACCTGCGGCCTCCGGGGCGCCGTCAAGCCTTTGCCTGGGCGAGCGTTGCGCGCGCGCCATGGATGGCGCGTGGCGGTGAGGTTTGGCTGCCAATTGCTATTGAATAAGGATCTGTAGGCGCTTTATGAATAAGCGCTAGAGAAGAATTTCATCCAAATTCACCGCGTCTGCGTCTGGACTATGGCTGCAGCTGCTTCATCAACTCCATGGCGCCTGCCGGCGCGCGCTCTTTGGCGCCGTTGATGAAGTACACGAACACATCGCGCGGCCGCTTGCCGCTCGTCCAGGCGCGCACGCCCTGGGCCCACGCGGCAATGGCCTCGGGGCGGTAGCCCGTGTGCGGTGCTTGCCATGGCGGGCCCTGGGTTGAATTCACGGGAAATTCACTGTACCCGCCACCGGTTGTGCCTGGCGTGCGTCAGTACGCGCCCATGAAGTCGCGCTTGCCAATCGGCAAACCGTTGTGGCGCAGGATGTCGTAGGCCGTGGTCACATGAAAGAAGAACTGTGGCAGGCCATAGTTCGCCAGGTAGACCTGCCCAGTGAGCTTTTTCTCTTTGGGCGTGCCAGGGCGCAAGACGATCTCGGCGCCTTCCTTGCCCTCAAATTGCGCTGCGTTCACGGTGTCCAAGAACGCCAGCGTTTGCGTCAGCAGCGCATCCAGGTCGGCAAAGCTTTTCTCTTGGCTTGCAAGGGTCGGCACCTCCACCCCTGCCAGCCGCGCTGCAATGCCACGTGAAAAATCGGCGGCAATCTGCACCTGCTTGAGCAGCGGAAACATGTCGGGTGCGAGCCGCGCCTGCAAGAGGGCATCGGGCTCGATGGACTTGGCGGTGGCGTGTTCGCTGGCCTGCGCGAGGATGGTTTTCAAAGCCGTCAGCATCTGCTTGAAGACGGGAACCGAGTGGGTGTACATGGGGCTGGTCATGGGATGGGTCCGGTAGTTATGGGTGGCAAAACGGGGGGGAGGGTGGGATTGGCGCGACAGCTGCACTGAATCTGGCGCCGGGTGAAACGCCTGCTCCCGCCGACGTCGATATCGACCTGGCCGGGCACTGTAACCCGCGCCTTTGAATGTGGCGTGGCGAAGCGCAATACCCTCCTCGGCATGCGGCTCGTTCTGCGCAGCGCCCTGCCACAGAGGGGCCCCGAAAACCGCTTGGGCCGCGCAGCTCCTTCGTCACTGAGCGCTGCCCCGCCCTGTGTCACTCACCATCCGAAATCCCCGCCTCCTTGAGCTCCGCAAATTTGGCCGCCATCGTCGGGTTGCCGCGTGTCAACTTCTTGATCGTGAGGTCTTCGGCCTTGTCGTTGGCCAGGCGCAAATTGTTGGCCGACTTGTGCAGCGCTTCCTTGGTCTTCTCCAGCTCTTTGATGGCTTGGTCAATCCGCTTGACGGCCTCCTCGAACCCGTCGGACGCTAGGCGCCAGTTGCGCCCGAAGGCGCCCTTGAACTCTTCGAGCTGCGATTCGAACTTGGTGATGTCCAGGTTCTGCGCCTTCACCAACGCCAGCTCCGACTTGTACTGCAAAGACTTCATCGAGGCGTTGCGCAGCAGCGTGATCATGGGGATAAAGAACTGCGGCCGCACCACGTACATCTTGGGATGGCGGTGGAACATGTCCACGATGCCGGTGTTGTACAGCTCGCTCTCGGGCTCCAGCAGCGACACCAGCACCGCGTACTCGCAGCCTTTTTCCGTGCGGTCCTTGTCCAGCTCTTTCAGAAAATCTTCGTTGCGCTTCTTGGTGGCCGTCTCGTCGCTCTCGTTCTTCATCTCGAACATGATCGAGACGATCTCGTTGCCCGACTCGTCCACGTCGCGAAAGATGTAGTCGCCCTTGCTGCCGCCGCGTGCGTCGTTGTCCTTCTCGAAATACGCGCGCGCAAACGCCGTGGCGCGGATGCGGTTGAACTCGGTCTCGCAGTGCTGCTCCAGTGTCTCGCCCACCATCTTGGTGGACAGGCGCGCCTTCATGTCGCGCAGCCGCGCAATCTCGCCGTCGCGGTCGCGCAGCTGCAAGGCGTGCTGCTCCTTGGTGGCGGCCTCTTCCAGCTGCTTTTTCACCACGGCCAGGTTCAGATCATTCTTGAATGCATCGCGCTCCTGCGCCACCACCGTGACCGCCTCAGTCACCGCCAGCCTGCGCGCCACATCGCCCGCATCGAGCTGCCATTGGAGCTGCTGGATTTCGGCGTCCTTCTTGGCGGCAAAGCCTTGCAGCTCCTGCGTCAGCCGGGCTTCTGCCAAGTGGGCCGCTGTTTGCTGCGCATGCCTCGCGCGCTCAAGCTCAGTGGCCAGCGCATCGCGCTCTTGGTGCACCACACTCAAGGCTTCTGACACCGCCAGCCGGCGTGCCGTTTCAGCGGCGTCCAGTTGGGCCTTCAAGCCTTGAATCTCCGCGTCCTTGCGGGCCGCTGCGCCCTGTAGCTCTTGGGCAAGGCGCGCCTCTGCCAATGTGTGCTCCGCCTTGTGCGCTTGGCGCACCTGCTCGAGCTCATGGGCGACGGCATCGCGCTGCTTTTCCACGGCGCCCAGCGCCTGCGCCACCGCCAAGTCACGCTCCACCGCGCCGGCGTCCAGCTGGGCCTTCAGGGCTTGGATCGCGGTGTCTTTGGCGGCCGTGGACTTCTGCAGCTCATTGGCCACCTGGGCCTGCGCCAGCGCGACTGCATTGCGTTTGTCCTGCTCGGCCAGCTCCAGCCGCTCGTGCAACTGCGCGTGGAAATCCGCGTCGCGCACCTGCTTGAGGATGTCGGCATAGCCGGTTTCGTCCACCTTGAACGCCTTGTTGCAGTGGGGGCAGATGATGTCGTGCATGGCGGCTAGCGTAGGTCGTGTTGGGGTGGTGGGGGAGCATAGCGGGCGCGGAATGCGGGTGGCGCAATCGATGCAACGCTAAGTACTTGCTATCAAAAGGGTTCGGTAAAAAACCGAAAAATCAAAAAAGTGCCGAGACGCGAGAACTTTGGCAGTTCAACCTGCAGCCTGCGCCCTCCACGCCGCAAACTCCGAGGGCCGCAGCCCATAGCGCGCCAACACACCTTCGTGCAGACGGCGCAGTTCATCCACAGTGATGGACAACACAGCAGCGCGGTCTGGCTCAGGCACGCGGTCGGCCACGGCGTGGGCAATGACGGTCAGCGCCTCATCCTGCGGGTGCGTCACCACCGCGTGGATGGTTTGCTTGATCACATCGCGGTAGGCAAGGCGCATCGGGTCGGGCTCGGCCAGGTCTTGCTTGATGGCCAGGTATTCCTGCGTGGAGCGCTCATAGGTCCACACAAACACATCGCGCAGCAACTCCACCCGCGTCAACTCATACACACCCAAAATTGCGCGGCTGTAGGCCGCTTCGGGTACGTCCACAAAAGTCAGCGGGCATAGGTTGGCCTGGAACAGCGGCACATTCGCCGCCAAGCGTGACGTGCGCTTGTTGATGTCCGCAAACGGCTGCAGGTACGGCACATGCACCAGCATGAAAAACGCCTGCTCAAACGGGTCGGCAATCTGGCTCGCCTTGGTGAGCAGCATGTCCAGCGCATCGTCAATCTGCTGCGGCACCGACAAAGGGCGGAACACGCTGTGGCCAATCTCCACAACGTGTTGCCGCACACGCCCCTCGTCCGCCGGGTTGGGCAACAGGTTTTCAGACAGCGCGGCGTGCAGGTTCATCAGCGTGTAGCGGTCAAACCCGACCATTGCTGCAGTGTTGCGGCCTTCATCTAACCCTGAATTTGAATGGGCCGCGCTTTGCACGTTTTCCACCAACAACTCAATGGCAGTCTTGTGGTTCAGGATCATCTGCGTCTCAGAAGCCGCCTTGCCCTTCGCCGCCTGCCCATGCTCAATCAGCGCCCGTGTGTCGAGCCGCGAATAGGTGTTGCCCTCCAACTGGCTGGACGCCCACGACAGGTCAATCAGCAGGCGATTCAAAATCGCCCGGCTGTAAGTGCCAGCGGACGCGTCCGCCTGGGCGGTGTGGCCCATATTGTGCAACTGGCGGCGCAGCGGTGCGGGCAAATACTCGCTCACATTGGGTTGGTACGACGCCAGAAAATCGTGCTGGTAGCCCACCGGCTTGCGCGCCGCCAGCGGCTGATCGACATACGCCAGCACATCGCGGCTGTCGGCGGACAAGGGGATGGCGGCGGGAAAGCCATCGCCCTTTTCAGCATGCCCGCTGGTTGACGCCACCAGCGGCAGGGCCGCACCGGGCAGATAGCGCCTTGCCCGCGCCGCGCCCAGCGCCACGATGCGCCCGTCTGCCACCGCCTGCCCCAGCCAGCGCTGTGCCGTGCGGCGCGCTACCGCCGGATGCAGCGCCAGTAGCTCGGCCAAGGTCAAGCCGGTCGGCGTGTTCTGGATGCTTTGCAGCAAATCGGTGCTGCGCAATGCCGTTGTTGAAGGCGCGATTTTCCTAGACATGGCGCGATTTTGGCGCGATTCAATGAATTGCGCCAGTTCGTTGGCGCGATTAGCCGAGGGACAGTAAATCGGGATCGTCGCTGACAAGCCAGATGCAGCGCGAGCGCAAGCAGCAATACGAGCCGCTGGTGTCGATACTGCCCAGCGACTTCAAGGCCTTGCCCGGCATGCGCAACCGGGGCGCCACCGATGCACTGGGCAAATGGGTCAAGCGCGGCCTGCTCCTATCCCACTCGCCGTGCGCGCTGCAACAAGACCCGCCGCCCACGCTTTCTACGCCACGCTCAAGCGCCAGAGCCTGTTCACCACCTACCACCGGCTGCGCAGCGCCGAGCGCCTTGGAGCGCGGCAGAAGTGCCTTGGCGTGCGCCGCCCCGATAGTCTGGCGCTCTGCAGTGCTCTCCCGATCACCAGATGCTCTTAACAGTCTTCCAGGTTGGCCGCCACGGCCTGATTGCGCCCTTGGTTCTTGGCGCGGTAGAGCGCGGCGTCTGCGGCGCGCAAGAGCTGGGCACTGTCTTGGCCGGGCTGGGGCACCATGGCGGCAACACCGCCGCTCAATGTAATGACGCCTTGGTCTGAGCCGGCATGCGGCAGGGCCAGCGCCTGCACCGCCGCGCAGGCGCGCCGGGCCAGGGCCAAGGCTTGGTCCACATCGCTGGCCGGGGCCACCAACACAAATTCTTCGCCGCCGTAGCGCGCCACCACGTCGCTGCTGCGACCCAGGGCGGCAACGGCGGTAGCCACTTCGCGCAGGCACTGGTCGCCGGCTGGGTGGCCATAGTGGTCGTTGTAGCGCTTGAACCAGTCCACGTCGAGCATGACCAGCGCTAGCGGTTGCCGCGTGCGCTGCGCGCGCTGCCATTCGCCTTGCAGCACTTCGTCAAACTGGCGGCGGTTGGCGATGCCGGTCAGGCTGTCGACCATGCTGAGCGCCTCCAGCTTCTCGTTGAGCGTTTGCAATTGCTGGGTGCGCTCTTCCACCCGCATGGCCAAGGTACGCTCGGAGGCTTGCAGCGAATGGACGAGTTCGTTTTGCGCTTCCAGCAGTTGCCGTTGCGCCGCCCGCTTTTCACGACGCAGCACGTTAACCCGGTCTGCCAGCGCAAATGCGAGCAGCAGCATGTCCATCGCCGAGCCAAACTGCAGCGCGTTGATGGTGAACACGTTGGTGGGCAACACGCCGATGGTGCGCATCAGCGTAATGACACTGCCAGCAATCACCAGCGCGAAGGCGCTGCCGTAAAAATACGCCGCGCGCTGACGCTGCCAAACGCACCACAGCGTCACGCCCACCACCACCAACGCGGTCGCCAAGAACACATAAACGCTCACGCGCGCCAACGGGGCCAGCGCGGCCATATAGGCCAGCGGCGCCAACAGGTGCAGCACGATGAGCGCTTGCATGAGGCGGTCAACCCGGGGCAAAACTTCGCGCGTACTCAACATGCGGCGGGTAAACAGCAAAAAACTGGCCAGCGACAGCGAGGTAAACGCGTAGTACGAGACATTGCTCCAGACCAATTGCCCGGGCCACAGAAACTCGGCGGCCAGCCCCGATTTGGAGGCGATGGTGAGCGCCACGCAGGAGACAAACGCCACGTACATCAGATAGAGGCGGTCGCGCAGAGCGACAAACAGCATCAGGTTGAACAAGGCCATCGCGGCCACCATGCCAAAGTACCAAGCTTGGGCAGCGTAGTCGTCGCGGGCGTAAAGCGCGAAGTCTTCGGCGGGCCACAGCGTGGCCGGCACGATGAGGCCAATGGTGGACTGCACCCGCAGGTACAGCGCCTGCTCGGCCTGGGGCGCGAGCGCGAGCGGGAACATGAGCTGCCGGTTGGGAAAGCTGCGGCTGGCAAAAGGCAAGTCGCCGCCCGTCTGCTGCACCTGGTAGCGGCCTGCGGCATCGGGGGCGTACAAATCAACCCGCGAAATGCGGGCGTTGGAGATTTCTAGCAGCGGCGCGGCCGCCGTGTCAGTGGGGTTACGCAGCACCACGCGCAGCCAGTAGGCGGCGTTGGTAAAGCCAAACGAAACAGCGTTTTCACCCCCAGGCACCGGGGCAAATTGGCCCGCGGCCTGCGCCGCCTGGACTTGGGCGAACGTGAGATCGGCGGCGGGGTCTTGCAGGAAAGTCCAATGCGGGGTGAGGTCTTGGCCACCGCTGCCCGGCGGACCCAGCAGCACGGGCTGCGCCCAGAGCGTCAGCGGGATGAGCCACAGCGCCCAAGCCCACCACAGCCCTTTCACCGGAAAACGAATGGCCATACTGCTCCGTGAGTTGTTTGCCTGGCGCCACGCGGGCTGGTTATCGCATTCCGGACGATCATAGGGTCGTTTGGGAAGCAGATGCGGGTGCGTCTGGTAGCAATCCTTCAGGGCTTGCACGGGCGTTTTGCTCGAAAAAAGCCACCGGCCAGCCCACCGTCACTTGGGACGACTGCGTGGTGGCCGCTCCTAGATGGGGCTGGATCGACGGCCTGCGCAACGCCTTGGACGACACCTCGTTTCTTCAACGCTTGATTCCATTTCCAGATCAATACGAGATTAGGCGCGAAGCCGCAGACAGTGGTTTGCCACGGCAAGGCGAAGCAACGACATATTCGGATTGATCTGGAAATGGAATGACGCCGCGCCGCGCGCGCTCCAACTGGTCGCAGAAGAACGTGCAGCATGCCGAGCGGCTGATAGCGCAAGGGCACAGGCAAGCCGCCGGCCTGGCGCAGGTGGAAGTCGCGCCAGCGATGGACGCTGGGCCACCATGGTGATGCCGGAAGACTTTTTGGCAGCGCTGCAACAAGACCCCGCTGCCCACGCTTTCTACGCCACGCTCAAACGACAGAGCCTGCTCACCATCGACCACCGTTTGCACAGCGCCAAGCGCCAGGAAACCCGCCAAAATCCTATGAAGGAGATGCTGGACAAGTGGCGCGGGGCGAAGGTCCTTGAAATGTGTAGCTAGCGCGAGGGGCGCGCAACCGTTGCTTATACGAGCCAAATTGGGTTTGTGGCCCCGTGAAATTCGCGCAACCAGCTATCAAAAGCGTAATGGCTACAGCTGGTGTTTCCCGACAATCGGACACTGCGGGAACATAGGTTGAACGATTAACGTATGAATTCTGGCTCGCGTGATAGCGACACGGAGTATCTTTCGACTCCTATGAAATGGCGCTGTATCGCCCCACCACACGAAAGAGGACACAAATTGGACACCATCGTGTCTCCCCTCGCGGATAAGGACGACACCATCGAATTGTTTCCCTTTTGATTTATGGACAGTCATCACTTGTACACCGGGAGGATCATCAATACCACCGAGTATTTGATCTTCAGCTAGTGATGAATCGAGCACCTCTCGTGCGCCGGTGTACTGCCCGTCGCGCAACCATTCAGCACCGAGCCCGCTACCAATTCGCCTTCCACGATTGAAGGCGACCAAATAATCAAGATTCCTGGCAACCCCGGTTAGCTCTTCATTCCCAGCATTTCTAAGCGAGCGCTTGACTTGGTTCCAATCCTTCGCTGGGTCACCTGAAAATCGGTACTCTTTAAGATCGTCCATCACCGCCAATACTGCCTTTACAAATCCAGCAGTGGGCAGTTTCCCTGCCCTAATCTTGAGTGCCCATTCCTGCCACTGCCTTGCTACTGCCAGTCCACCCGCACGCTTTGCCGCAGCAAGTAAGTCTAGCGCTGTTGCTAGGTCGCTTAGACGATTAGCTTCCAGCTTCGGTTCAAGCAAAAAAGCGGCGAACCGAGCGGACAAAACTGCTTCCGCTTCGTCGAATGACAACTTGTGTCGAACTGGTTTTGCTCCGGTGTTCAAAGCCACGGATAGCTTTGTCGCAGAGGCACCTGAGTGCGTGAGGATTGCAATGCTCTTGCCATATTTTCCAGTCGCAATCCGTATAGAACGCTGAAGCATGCCGATTGCCCGGCGCAGAATCACGCTCTGTTGACTTAGCTTCGGATTGTATTGAAACGATGAAATGCCAACATACGGTAAGCCTCTAACATTCCCCAATAAAACATCATTTGCAAATATGGCAATCTCGGTGTTGCCACTGCGATGATTTTGGGAGCCTAGATTGATCTCTAGGGGATGTAGCGAATCCCTAATTGAGCCTATGCGCTCAGGCCGAATCCCTGGAAGATGATCGAAAATCTGTTGCTCCAAATCGGCCAAACAGATAATCTGAGTGAGAGGTGCCAGTAGTTCAATACAGCGCCAAGAATCTTCATTCGTGTCCTGCGCTTCGTCGACAATGATCAATGGATATTTTTGTGCCACGATGCGTCGCAAGTGCGCACTTCGATGAAGCAAATCTGCTGCATTTGATGCAAAAAGATCAAAAGCTATCTTCCCGTCTTCGCGAAACAGCCGCTCCCGCTCGGCGAGCCATTTTCGCCAAACAATATTCTCCTCATTTCTATCCTTCTTTTTGATCGTCCCGTAAAGAGCTTGTTCGTCTGACGGCAACAATATCCGTAGTGACTTTGGACAACCGAGAAGGTAAGCATGAGCAGAAAGCAACGTCCAGAAAAAAGAATGAAAAGTCTGCATGCTTAGCGATCCCCGCTGAGGCTTTGGTACTTCCTGCCTAGTAGCCTCACCGACCCGAGCCACAGCTGCTCTGGAGAAACTGAGAAAGAGAACTGCCTGGCCTTCAGTCAGACCGGTCTGTATCCTGAGTACAGCTTTCTTGAGTGCGATAGTTGTCTTGCCACTACCAGGACCGCCAATTACAAGAGCATGCCCGTTGCAGTCTAGGAGACTCTGTCGGAGGTCGCATATTTCCATAATTTGCCTTCGTCGAGCGATTTATATACCCAACTACAACTCTTCATCTAACGCTGCGTCTGCATCATCCGGAAGTAAGACCTCGATTGGTTTGGGAAATACTTACATGGACGTCTCCAGGAAAGCAAGAATTAGCGGGGTGAGGATTTAAAGGGC
>ERZ724525.2526-NODE-2526-length-10493-cov-4.525963_pt1 | contig 10493 bp, 10 predicted proteins | sample MGYA00376058_ERZ724525 | MGnify/ENA primary metagenome ERZ724525 (study PRJEB28724, sample SAMN07190888) | wastewater metagenome | isolation source: influent of sewage treatment plant in Hong Hong | place: USA: Christiansburg, Virginia | collected 2016-03-01 ...
AAATGGTCGGTGTGAAAGGATTCGAACCTTCGACCCCTTGCACCCCATGCAAGTGAAATAAATTTTTATAGAATCTAAAGAAGTCCAAGAAAAATTAAAAATCCTTTTATTTTCAACAACTTACTTCAAACCCTACAAGATCGTTAGTCCATCCAAATCCACGTAAGTACAATGCAAACTCCCCAATTTGTGGGGGCAAATGTGGGGGCAAATTTGGCGACGATTACTCAACTGCAATTGCTGGCGCTACGCGAAGGAGATCATGGGCGCACCCTGAACATTGCACCTAGCGTGCGTGGGCAAGTGCGAGCCAGAGACGGCGGAATCAGCGTCTATGTCGCCATGCGCTATAGAAACGGCGATAAAGTCCGCGAGGTTCGGCTGGGCACTTGGCGCAGCGAGAACGGGCGCATGGTGGGCGAGTCTTTAAAAGTCATACTGGACAAAGCTGCGGCAATTCGCGGGCAGGTAGCCGAAGGGAAAGACCCTGTTGCCCAGCGCCAGGAACAAGCAGCCCAGGCTGAGGCACAGAAGGAAGTGGAACGCGCCAAGGCCGAGGCTGACCACCAGCAAGCTCTGCATGAACAACGCCAGCGCCTGCAAGAGCTTGCAGCAAAGCAGGCGCGCATAACCATTCGGGGACTGTTTGAGCATTGGCAGCGCCTGGAGCTGGTGGCCCGTGCCGACGGTGGTAGCGAGGCTGTGCGCTCATTCGAGAAAGATGTATTCCCTCTCATTGGTGACATAGCAGCAGCGGACGTGACCAAAGCGCATATCCAAGAAGTTGTGGACACCATCAAGGCACGGGGCACGCCCAGCAAGCCCATGATCCGCAGCGCCAAGAAGACCCTCGCCGACATGCGCCAAATGTTTGGTTTTGCTCTCGACCGTGATTACATCGCAGCCGATCCGACTGCCCATATCAAGAAGGCCAGACTTGGCAAGGACACAGAACGTGATCGGGTACTGAGCGAACCTGAACTGATTGAGCTGTTTCAGAAACTGCCCAAGGCAGGTATGGCCGACACCAGCATGATTGCCCTTCTTTTGCAACTGGCGACACTGGCGCGCATCGGCGAAATACTGGGAGCACGCTGGGAACATATAGACACGGATCGGCGCATCTGGCGACTGCCCGAGAACGAGACCAAGAACGGCAAAGAGCACCGGATATGGCTGAGTGACTTTACCTTGGCGCAAATCGAACGACTGCGCGCAATCACCGGTCTAACGCCTTGGTTGTTCCCAGCAATGCGCACCAAAGCAGGACGACTGGACTTTACCGATTCGGTGTGCGAAAAGACAGTAACCAAGCAAGTGGGCGACAGGCAGCGCCCCGGCGGCGTGCCCATGAACGGACGCAGCAAATTGGTTGACGCCTTGGTATTGCCTGGCGGCAAGTGGACACCTCACGACCTGCGACGCACCGGCGCTACCGAAATGACCGAACTTGGTGTCCTGCCAGACGTCGTAGAGCGCTGCCTCAATCACACAGAGGAAAAAAAGATCAAACGCATCTATCAGCGCGCGCAGTACGAGGGGCCTATGCGCGAAGCATGGCGTTTGTGGGGCGAGCGCCTGGAGTTACTTCAAGCCCAGGCACTGGGACACTGTTTCAATGCGACTGACTGCCGAAGCAGTCAACCCCTCGCAGGCAGCTGATACGTTCATTTTTGGGGCTTCCAAGCAGAATCAAAAACCCCACGATTTTAATAAGTATTCAAAATTAATTGCATTTGGTTGCAAATTAAATCTGACAACAGCTGACATCCAGAGAACTCAATCGACCCCTCGTGAAACGTTGACCATCAACTCGACATCCAGCAACGGTGTCCAACACGTTCCACATGCATTCAAGGGTGACCCAGAATAGCCACATCAGTTTCAAAGTGGTCAAAAAACACTGTCGAAACTGGTACGCGCCAAAAGCAAGAAGCCTTCCGAGGGTCGAAACTCGGAAGGCTTCTAGGGTCAAAACGACACTGAAGAAATGGTAGCTCTTCAACTGTTGATTCTATCAACCAGACGGTGAAACGGGTATCCGTGGAAACATCAGGGTGAGAGGATGGCCTGCGCTCAGGCAAGTTGTAACGAACTTGAATGCCCAAGGAAGTACATGGTCAGATCATCACCTCCCGTCAATTCGACACCCCCCGCCAGCAATCCGGAAAATGTGCTGAATACATATTCCACCGCGAAAGCAGATGTCGTCCCCTCCTCCCCACAACAAACAGTAGCCCTGTGGCGGTTACCCACTGTTTTGGCACATGTGCCCATTTCCCGCAGTGGATGGTGGGCCGGCGTCAAAAGTGGCCGATACCCCCAGCCCATACGCATCGGGGCACGTTGCGTGGCATGGCGGGAATCTGACATCCGCGCACTGATTGCATCGCTCAACTGAAGGGGTAAAAAATGAATTTTCTTTCAAACGCCACAGCGGTGGCGGTGGGTCAGGGCGCGCCCGAAAAAACCCAAGAGATCAAATCTGTCGATAATACCCACCAGCAAAATGAAGAGCGAAAAAGTTACCATTGGCCAGATCCGGCACCGTTGGTCATCAAACTGCCCCCCGCACCGCCGCTTGATGCCCATGCATTGCTGCCCAAGGTACTGGCCGACTTCGTCTTGGATGGGGCTGACCGCATGCCATGCCCCCCCGACTTTGTCGCTGCGTCCCTGATCGTGAATCTGGCCAGTGTTATCGGAGCTGGCTGCGCTATCAAGCCAAAGCGACGCGATGACTGGATCCTGACGCCAAACCTCTGGGGTGGGATTGTCGGTGATCCATCGACTAAAAAGAGTCCGGCCATGGGTATTACATCCCGTTTTCTTGACCACCTTGAAAAATTGGAAGAGGGAAACCTGTTCCATCAAAAAAAGGATTTCGAGGCACAAAAAGCAGCATTCGAAGCACGTCAGGAGTCACTCCACAAACAAATGAAAAAAGCTGCAAGCAGCAAGAACAACGACTCTGACATGCTGGATGCAGTGAATGCCATGGCAAGCCTCGAAGAGCCTCAAGAACCGCAGCGACGCCGCTTCAAAACCAACGACAGTACCGTGGCAAAGTTAGGCGAAATGCTGGCGAACAACCCTCAGGGCTTGCTAGTTTTTCGGGATGAAATCATGGGTCTGTTGAATTCATGGGAAATTCCAGGTCATGAGAGCGACAGGGCGTTTTATCTGGAAGGCTGGAACGGCATCGGTAGTCATTTACTTGACCGGATCGCCCGCGGATCGCTGACCATCCCCAACCATTGTCTTAGTATTTTTGGAGGCATTCAGCCCGACCTACTCCAGCGATACCTTGCAACTATTGCTCATAGTACCGACAACGACGGCAGAATACAACGCTTCCAAGTACTGGTTTATCCAGATTCAGTTCCATGGGAGTGGCGCGACCGATACCCTATCAATGGCTCGCGCGAAGCAGTGCGTGACATATTCTTTCGGCTTGCCTATTTTGATCCAGTTCAGTATGGCGCAAGGCCTGCTGACGAACTCTTCAAGTTACCTTACTTCTCTTTTGACGATGCGGCCCAAGAGCATTTTATTGAATGGACTAGCGAGCTGCACACCAAGCTGATCCCTGACGAACTCACACCCTTAATGGCTCAGCATTTGGGAAAGTTCGACAAGCTGTTTTGTTCGCTGGCGCTGGTGCTGCACTTAGCTGAAGGCAACACTGGCCCCATTAAGTTGGAAAGCACTCAACGTGCTGCTGCCTGGTGCAAATACTTGGAAGGCCATGCACGCCGGGTGTATGAGTTGCTTGAAGTCGCCAAAGTATCGACAGCCAAGATACTGGCCTCCCGAATTGCAAAAGGCAAGCTGAAAGACGAGTTCACAGTGCGCGACGTGGTTCGCAAGCAGTGGGGAGGACTCACCACCAACATACAGGTTGAGGCGGCCCTGGCCGTGCTGGAAGAGGCTCACTGGGTACTGGCACTTGACGATATAGACAAATTAGTTGGCAGACCGACCACACGGTATTTCATCAATCCGAAGACGCAGAAGGTAGTGCCATGAACTGACACGGCCTAGCAAAAACGCATTTTTCAAATATCTCCAGGGAAGGCCCTGCCATAACTGACGAAACCCCTATTTTGGCGGTTTCGTCAGTACCCTTTTGGCATATTTCGCAATTTTCTGCTGGGTTTTCGTCAGTTTTTTCAGCAGGCTTCGGTTGACCATTCTTCGTTAAATCAAAGAGAACGTCGCCTGAGTTTTTCAAAAATTCATGGGATCCGTATCAGCAGTGTCTTCAGCAGGCAACTATGACACGTCCTGGTACTGAGCAAAAACTTGCATTCGGCTCTTTCCATGAGAACTTGGTCGTGCGACCCGACAGAAGGTCTGTCAGCGGCGCCAAGCTCCTTCCAAGGAAAAACCATGACCGAGTCTTTTGTTGTTGTGCCCTCCCCCACCGATGCGCCCGAAGCAGCTCTGCATTCTTCGCATTGCCCGCTGGTGCATCAGGTCGACCCCAGTACCACCCCAGAGCGCGATCCCGCAATGCTGTGCTTTGCCGATAGTGGCCTGGCCGATGCCTGGGCTGCTTTTGCCTGTGCCTTGGGCACTTTGCATACCCAGGAGTGCAATTCGTTTTTGCCGGTGCTGTTGCAAGGGGAAATCAAGCCGGAGTTGGCTCAGTTGCACCAGCAGGTGTTGCTGCGGCGATTGGAGTGCATTCGCCTGGATCTGGAGTTGGTGCAGTTGCGTATTCAGGCGGTGCAGGAGTTGTCCAGCAAGATGGCTTTGTTTGCTTCACGCGGGGCGGCCTGGCGCACTGAGTTACAGCAGATTTCTGTGCGTTTTGGGGATTTGCTCGATTCGGCAGGCATGGTCTGGGATGAGCGGGGCTCTCTGGCGGGTTGGGTGGCGTTTGTGCAGTTTGCCTTGCAGTATTGGCAGCAGCGGCGCAGCGATTTGTATGTGCAGTTGGTGGGGGTGCAGCAAGCGCAGGAGTTGCTTTCGCTACAGTCGGATACTGGCACTTTGATTTCCAGCGGTGCGCTGCGTTTGCTGGAGCATTTGGAAAATCAGGTGCAAAGCGCTCCGGGCCGGGAGCGCACGATCCGGCATTTGCAAGGGCATGCGCAGCAGCCTTTGGGCAAGTCCTGGTTCTGGATGCTGGACTGCGATGGGGAGTGTGACGACGAGGAGTGATTCACGGGTAGGATGAATCCATCGGGGGGCGGTTCTTTTGGGCTTCGAGGTTGAAGCTCGCCAGAAATAAGGAGAACGCCCCATGCAAACGTTTCAGTCCCCTACCCTCGCCTTGCTTGCTGTGCCTGCCATCCATGCGGGTGGCATTGAGAGCAGCATCGTTTTTCACCAGCTGCCTGCATCGGTGCAGGACGCCATTCGCAGTGCCACGGATTCGCAGGCCAAGGCCCGCATCGCCATGGAGGCGGGTGACCAGTTGCCGGTGATCGCCGAGATGTATGAGCATTACGTTGCCGCTCCGGCGCGGCGCGTTCAAGCGGGGTTGGCTTTTCCTGCCTGCGAGAGCTTGGACGGTTTTTTTCTGCCCGGTGTTCTGTGCGAAGCCGATCGCTTGTGGATTCGCCCGGGGCAAGCCATCGGCGCCATTGAGGTTCTGCCGCAGGACGGTGGCTGGAGTGTTCAGGTGTTGTACGCGGACGGCCAGGTGCGTAGCGCCAATCTCAACGGCCTGCCCTGCACCACGGCAGAGATGGCGGCGCAGCGCCAGCAAGCGGTGCAGCAAGCGGCCTGCATTCTTGGGCTGATGCCAGAGCGGTAAGGCCTTTTCGGCACCAAGACTGCCCACACCAACGGAGAGAATCCATCCAGCAGGAGCTGAGGCAAACTACTGGGTGCAAAACTCGCCGCCAGCGACAGCTCGAAAAAGGTGTCACATCCTCATCAATTGGGCTTACACACGAGGCACTGGGAAAAAAAAAGCACTATGAGTATCATGCAGCAATCGAGCAAAGCCCAAGACAGAGCCCTGGGCGTCTGGTTTCAGAATATCCAGCAAGGCATGGTCAAGCTGCCGCGTTTTCAGCGCTTCGAGGCTTGGGATCGTGGCCGTATTGCCAGTTTCTTGAACACCATCATCAATAACCTGCCAGTGGGCGTGACCTTGGCATTGGAGGTGGCAGGTCAGGAGAAATTCGAGTCGCGCTACATCTCAGACCCAGCTACGCCGGGCGCAGTCACCCAGCATTTGTTGGATGGCCAGCAACGGCTGACGGCGTTCTGGCGGTCAATGCATAACAACTACAAGTGGGAGACGTTTTTCGTCTATCTGCCGCAGTTTGATCGTGGCGCAAGCTCTGCGGGCTCGGACATCGAAATCCGCTGTATTCCGCGTTGGGTCAACAAGCACTCCCTCAGAATGCCGCGCTGGGCTGAGGAGCCAGCCAAATGCTTTGAGCGCGGGTTAATGCCGGTGTCTTTGCTCCGACCAGGCGACATTTCGACAGAAATCGACCTCTGGCTGAACGATGCGACCAAGCCACTGGAGCCTGCGGACTCTGACCCGGATGCACTGACCAAATACAAGGCTTACACCGCCACTCGCGACAAGATCAAAGCAGAGCTCACCACGCTGCGCGAGCGTGTGACGCACTTCAACTTGCCCTACTTGTCTCTGCCTGCCGATACCAGCAAAGATGTAGCATTGCAGGTGTTCATCAATATGAACACCAACAGCAAGCCCTTGTCGTTGTACGACATCATCGTGGCCGAAGTAGAAAACGTGGCTGAAAAGTCACTGCATGCGCTTGAAGCGAGCCTGACAGACAAATGTCCTACCGCTGGGCGGTATGGCAACGTATCTGACCTCATTCTGTCCACCTCTGCGTTGCTTCAGGAAAAGCTGCCCAACACGCGCGGCATGATTGAGATGGACAAGAAGGAGTTGCTGGCCAACTGGCCAAAGCTGGAGCGAGGGCTGGAGCGGATGGCTGGCTTTCTGGAAAGTCAGCGCATATTTGATGCCACCAGGCTGCCAACAAATGCTGTGCTGGCAGTGATCGCTGCTGCTTATGAGCAGATCCCCGATGACGGAGACTTCTTGGCCAAGGCTGAAAAACTGCTGAAGCGCTACCTGTGGTCGTCTTTCTTCTCCGACAGGTATGAGAACTCTGCGGCATCTCGGGCATATACAGATTTCAAAGCGCTCAAAAACCTGTTGAAGAACCGCAATTTTTCCGACGCAGAGTTGCAAACAGTGCCAGCGCTCAATCGTGCTGAGTACCCCCTGGCAGATGTGGACTCCCTCATGGCCGCCGGTTGGCCAAAGGCGGCAGGCATTGAAGCGCGTGCCATCCTGGCTGTTACAACTTATCTGGGTGCCATCGATTTTGCTGACCATAAGACAGCCACGTACGAAAGCATTCAAAAGCGTGAGTACCACCATGTTTTTCCTGACGCTTTACTTGCAGAGGCAGAAATTCCCAGTTATTTGGCATTGAACTGCGCGCTCATCACCTGGAAAACGAACCGGATGATTGGCCGCAAAGACCCTATGGATTACCTGAAAGAACGTGCTCAGTGGGCAGACGAGGACGTGGTGCGAGAGCGTTTGAAGTCGCATCTGATCTCATTCGATTTGCTCTCCAAAGCACATTACGCAAATCTGGAAGGGGCGGCCCTGAAGCAAAAGTTGGCTACAGACTTCAACGAATTCTTACGTGATCGCGCCAACTTGGTGGTTGCAGCCATGACTTCGCTGGTTGCAGGAAACAGCCCCGCACTGGACACGTTGTGGACCATGCATCTTGCTAAAAACGCTGGCAACGCGGAGGCTGTGGCATTGTCGCCAGGAGTCTGAAGCCGCCAAATGGACACGGAGAATGCTGGATGAGTAAGCAAGAGAAGACAAGCAAGAAACAAGGAATTTCTCGCATCGAGTCTTTGCGGGTGGAGAACTACCGGGCTTTGCGCAAGGTTGAGTTGAATAACTTGACCCCAATGACGGTGCTGCTGGGCCCCAACTGCAGCGGCAAGTCCACCGTTTTTGATGTGTTCAATTTTCTGTCCGAGTGTTTCCAGTTTGGCTTGCGCCATGCCTGGGATCGGCGTGGCCGCGGCAGGGAACTCAAAACACGGGGCGCCACAGGCCCCATCGTGTTCGAGCTCAAATACCGCGAAAGCCCTGGCACCCCTGTCATTACCTACCACTTGGCGATTGACGAAGGCAACAAAGGCCCTGAAGTGATTGAGGAATGGCTGCAGTGGCGTCGCGGCAAAAGCGGGCAGCCGTTTCGGTTTTTGGAGTTCAAGCGAGGGGTGGGCAAGGCCGCCAGCGGCGATGCACCGGATTCGGACGATGTGCGGGTCGAAGCGAATTTGCGCTCGCCCGACTTGATTGCGGTGAACACACTGGGGCAATTTACGGAGCACCCTCGGGTGGCCGCCTTGCGCGAGTTCATCACCGATTGGTACGTTTCGTACCTGTCGATTGACCAAACCCGCAATCAACCTGAAGCGGGGCCGCAGGAGCGCCTGAGCAAAGGTGGCGAGAATTTGGCCAACGTCATCCAGTACCTGAAAGAGCAGCACCCTGAGCGGCTGGAAGAGATTTTCGGGGTGTTGCGAGCACGAATCCCCCGCCTAGACCGGGTGGAGGCTGAGCCCATGCCTGATGGGCGCTTGCTCCTGCAAATCAAAGATGCACCTTTCGAGCAACCCATTCTGTCGAACTTTGTCTCCGATGGCACCATGAAGATGCTGGCGTATTTAACGGTGCTTTATGACCCCGAACCACCGCGCTTCATCGGTATTGAGGAGCCCGAGAACTTTCTGCATCCACGGCTGCTGCCTGAACTGGCCGAAGAATGCCGGGCCGCTTCGGAGCGCTCGCAGTTACTGATCACCAGCCATTCCCCCTTTTTGTTGAACGTCATGCGCGCGGAAGAAGTACGTGTGCTGTACCGCGATGAACAGGGGTTTACGCAAGCAGTCAGGGCGTGCGACATCCAAGGCATTACTGAGTTTGTCAAAGCAGGGGCTTCGCTGGGGCATTTGTGGATGGAAGGCCACTTTGGCCTGGGTGATCCACTGGTGAACCAAGGGGCACCGCGTTTGCCCAAGCAGGGGCGCCGGTGATGCTGGAAAAGCTGGTTGTGATGGTGGAGGAGCCTTCGATGGAGGCTGCGCTGGAACGATTGCTGCCCGTCATGCTGGGGGACGTTGCGTTTCAGATCATCCGTTTTCAGTGCAAGGACGATTTGCTGAAGAAGGCGCCCGAGCGGCTGAAAGGCTACGCAGCCTGGCTGCCTGAGACCTGGCGAATTTTGGTGTTGGTAGACCGCGATGACGACGATTGCACGGTGCTGAAGGCGCAACTGGAAAACATGGCAGCAGAGGCCAGATTGCTGACCAAAACAGCCGTCGGTGCGGGGCAACAGTTTCAGGTGGTAAATCGCATTGCCATCGAAGAGCTGGATGCCTGGTTTTTTGGTGACTGGGACGCGGTAAGGGCTGCTTACCCACGCGTGCCACCCTCTCAGCCGAGCAAGGCGGGTTTCCGTGACCCGGACGCGATTGCCGGCGGCACCTGGGAAGCCATGGAGCGGGTGCTCAAGCTCGCCGGATATTTCAGTACCGGCCTGCGCAAAGTGGAGTTTGCGCGGACGGTGGCGGCGCACATGGCACCCCATCGGAATCGTTCGGGCAGTTTTCAGGCATTCGCTGGTGCCATCGCTGCGTCTTTAGGACAAGAAAATTCATGCGCATCGCCCCATTGATCCGCGAGAGTTTTCTGCGGCCACGCCTGAAGCAAGCCGGTGCCCTGGTGGTGTACGACCCCGAACAGCGGCGTACGCACCGCACCTACACTGGAGCGTGGACGCATCCCCAAATCACAGCCTCATGGAAGAACAGTACCGACTGTGGCTCAGCGGCCCTTTGGCGCTGTACGGAGTTGAGAACGCCAAGCTCGCGCCGGGCTACCGCGCGCCAGTGAAAAGCACAAAGGACAAACAACAATGAGTGCAGACCAAGTCACTCTCGGCCAACTCGAAAGCCACCTCTGGGAATCCGCCAACATCCTGCGCGGCCCGGTGGATGCGGCCGACTTCAAGACCTACATCTTCCCGCTGCTGTTCTTCAAGCGCATCTGCGATGTCTGGGACGAGGAGTACCAGGAGATCGTCGATGAGACTGGCGATGAGCAATTGGCCTGGTTTCCCGAGTCGCACCGCTTCCAGATCCCGGAAGACTGCCACTGGAACGACGTTCGCACCAAGGCCAGCAACGTCGGCAATGCCCTTCAGCGCGCCATGCGGGAAATCGAGAAGGCCAACCCGGACACCCTGTATGGCGTCTTCGGCGATGCCCAGTGGACGAACAAGGATCGACTTTCCGACGCGCTGCTCAAGGATTTGATCGAGCATTTTTCGCGCGTCTCCTTCGGCAACAAAAATATCGCCTCCGATGTGCTCGGCGATGCCTACGAATACCTGATCAAGAAATTCTCTTTCTTTAATAATAAAAAAGCCGGCGAGTTCTACACCCCG
>ERZ724525.2529-NODE-2529-length-10489-cov-9.374066_pt1 | contig 10489 bp, 8 predicted proteins | sample MGYA00376058_ERZ724525 | MGnify/ENA primary metagenome ERZ724525 (study PRJEB28724, sample SAMN07190888) | wastewater metagenome | isolation source: influent of sewage treatment plant in Hong Hong | place: USA: Christiansburg, Virginia | collected 2016-03-01 ...
TCAGCGAAATCAGCAAAGTCGTGAGCGCCGACACCTTCGAGCGCCCCATCTACGCTGGCAACGCCATCGCCACCGTGCAAAGCCAGGACGCCACCAAAGTCATCACCGTGCGTTCTACGGGTTTTGACGCTGCAGCCAGCGCCGGACAAGCGCCAGCAGCTATCGAAAGCGTAGCGGCTGTGGCCGACGCCGGGCAAAGCAGCTTCCAGGGCAGCGAAATCGCCAAGAGTGACCGGCCCGAACTCACGGCGGCCAAGATCATCGTCTCCGGTGGCCGGGCGCTGGGCAGCAAAGAGAAGTTCGACGAAGTCATGACCCCGCTGGCCGACAAGCTGGGCGCCGCACTGGGCGCCAGCCGCGCAGCGGTGGATGCGGGCTACGCCCCCAACGACTGGCAAGTGGGCCAGACGGGCAAGATCGTAGCGCCGCAGTTGTACGTGGCCGCGGGCATCTCCGGCGCCATCCAGCACCTGGCCGGGATGAAGGACAGCAAGGTCATCGTGGCGATCAACAAAGACCCTGAGGCGCCGATCTTCAGCGTGGCCGACTATGGGCTGGAGGCCGATCTGTTTACGGCCGTGCCGGAGCTGGTCAAGGCGCTGTAAACCACAGCGCAAAGCAAAAAGGGGCGTTGTGCCCCTTTTTCTTGTCTGAAAAAGCAGGCGCCCCGGCCTGCCCGAACAAAGGAAAACGCCATGACACGCTTGTCCCTATGGGGTCGATTTTTGTTGGCCACTGTGGTGTGTGCTGCCGGTGCGGTAGCGCACGCCAGCCCGTGGGTGGTAGGGCAGGTGGCGCCCCTGAGCGGGCCCTATGCCACGCAGGCACGGGCCTATGCGCAGGGCATGCGCCTGTACTTTGACGAGGTCAACAAGGCCGGTGGCATACAGGGCGAGCAGATCACGCTGGTCACGCAAGACGACCGGGGGCAGCCCGAAGAAACCGTGCGTGCCACGCGCGAGATGCTGGCCCAGTCCAAACCCGTGGTGTTGGCGGGCTACTTTGGCGACCGCAACTTGTTGGCCCTGGCCGACAGTGGCCTGCTGGCGCAGACGCAGACCAGTCTGGTGGGCTACCGCAGCGTGGACCCGCGCGTGCTCCAGGTGCCGCAGCTGTTCAATGCGCGTGCCAATACCCAGGACGAGATGGCCAAAATCGCCACCCACCTGGCTACCGTGGGCATCACCAAACTCGGGCTCTTTTATGAAGACGGCCCCGGTGCTGCCTCGGTGGTGAAGCTGGTCGAGGAGGCCATCAAGCCCGCAGGCGCCCGCCTGGCCGGGCACGCCATGCTGCAAGCCCAAGGAGGGGCACGCACCGCCGATGCCGTGGCCACCTTGATCAACGCGCAGCCCCAGGCCATTTTGATCATTGCCTCCAGCCCGGCGGCCGCCGGTTTTATCGAGCACTACCGCATGTCCGGGGGCACGGCGCAGATCTATACCAATTCCGATGCCGACATTGAGCAGCTCATCAAGCGCCTGTCGGTAGAGCACATGAGCGGCATCTCCATTGCCCAGGTGGTGCCCAGCCCCTACCGCGTCTCGGGCCGCTTGAACAAGCAGTTTCGGGATGTGGTGGCCACCCGTGGCGACAAGCTCGACACCCCCGTCAGCTACGCCATGATGGAAGGCTACGTCAACGCCCGCGTGATTGCCGAGGCCCTGCGCCGCGCACCCAAAATCACCCCCGACCAAATTGCCCCGGCACTGCGCAGCATCGATTCCGTCGATCTGGGCGGTTACTGGGTTTCCTTCAAGCCGCGATCCAACCAGGGGTCGCGGTTTGTGGAGTTGTCCATCGTCAATGCAGCTGGCCGCGTCAGCCACTGAAGAAAAGTCTTATTTCACAGGGAGTTCACCCATGAGTTACATCGCACCCGTCAAAGACATGCTGTTTGCCATTGAGCACTTGGCCCAGATTGAGCAAGTCGCGCAAATCCCCGGTTTTGAAGATGCCAACCTCGATACCGCACAGGCCGTGCTGGAAGAGTGCGCCAAGTTCAACGAGGGTGTGGTTGCCCCGCTGAACTGGGAGAGCGACAAGAACCCGTCGAGCTTCCAGGCCGGTGTGGTCACCACTGCAGCGGGCTTCAAGGACGCATTCCGCCAATACGCCGAGGGCGGCTGGCAAGGCTTGCAGCACCCGGCAGATTTTGGCGGCCAGGGCCTGCCCAAAACCATTGGTGCTGCCTGCATTGAAATGTCCAACAGCGCCAGCCTGAGCTTTGCGCTGTGCCCGCTGCTGACCGATGGCGCCATCGAGGCGCTGCTCACCGCAGGCAGCGATGCGCTCAAGGCCACGTACCTGGAAAAACTCGTCAGTGGCCAGTGGACGGGCACCATGAACCTGACCGAGCCCCAGGCCGGTTCTGATCTGGCTCTGGTGCGCACCCGTGCCGAGCCCCAGCCCGATGGCACCTACAAGGTCTTCGGCACCAAGATTTTCATCACCTACGGTGAGCACGACATGGCCGAGAACATCGTCCATCTGGTGCTGGCCCGCGTGCAGGGCGCGCCCGAAGGCGTCAAGGGCATCAGCCTGTTTGTGGTGCCCAAGTTCCTGGTCAACCCGGACGGCGGCCTGGGCGCGCGCAACGACGCGCACTGCGTCAGCATCGAGCACAAGCTGGGCATCAAGGCCAGCCCCACGGCCGTGCTGCAATTTGGCGACCACGGCGGCGCCGTGGGCTACCTGGTGGGCGAAGAAAACCGGGGCCTGGAGTACATGTTCATCATGATGAACGCTGCGCGCTACGCCGTGGGCGTGCAGGGCATCGCCATTGCTGAACGCGCCTACCAACAGGCCGTGCAATACGCCCGTGACCGCGTGCAAAGCCGCCCGGTCGATGGCAGCGTGGCGGGCAGCGCCGCCATCATCCACCACCCCGATGTGCGCCGCATGCTCATGACCATGCGCGCCTACACCGAGGGCTGCCGCGCCATGGCCACCACCGCCGCTGCGGCCTACGATGCGGCCCACCACCACCCCGATGCGCAGGTGCGCAAGGACAACGCCACCTTCTATGAATTCATGGTGCCGCTGGTCAAGGGCTACAGCACCGAAATGAGCCTGGAAGTGACCAGCCTGGGCGTGCAAGTGCATGGCGGCATGGGCTTTATCGAAGAAACCGGCGCTGCCCAGCACTACCGCGACGCCAAAATTCTGACGATTTACGAAGGCACCACCGCCATCCAGGCCAACGACCTGGTGGGCCGCAAAACCGCCCGCGACGGTGGTCAGTCGGCCCGCGCCATCGCCGCGCAAATCGAGAAGACCGAAGGCGAACTGACCGCCAGCGCCACCCCCGCCGCCCTGGCCGTGGCCAAGCGCTTGCAGGCTGCGCGCCAGGCGTTTCTGGACGTGGTCGGCTTTGTGGCGGGCAGCGCCAAGGCCGACCCCAACGCCGTCTACGCTGGCAGCGTGCCCTACCTCATGCTCACCGGCAACCTGGTGGCAGGCTGGCAAATGGCCCGTGCGCTGCTGGTGGCGCAGGAGCTGTTGCACAAGGGACAGGACGAAGCCTTCATGCGCGCCAAAATCGCCACGGCCCAGTTCTACGCCGAACACATCCTGGTCAAGACCGGCAGCCTGCGCGACAGCATCGTCGAAGGCGCCGCCAGCGTGACGGCCTTGGCACTGGACGCGTTCTGAGCCCCAGACCAGCCGCCCTGGTCGGCTGAATTTCGCTACTGAAATGAGAGCTGCTCGCGCTTGCCAGGCAAGCCCTGCGGCTCTTTTTTATATCTAAAACTTGTTGGAGACACGCCATGTCACGTTTGCCCCCCGTTTTGCAGAAACTGACCTTTCCGGTGATCGGCTCGCCGCTGTTCATCATCAGCAACCCGCAACTGGTGATTGCGCAATGCAAGGCGGGCATCGTCGGCTCCATGCCCGCGCTCAATGCCCGCCCGGCCGCGCAGCTGGACGACTGGCTGGCAGAAATCACGGAAACCCTGGCCGCCCACGACCGTGCCCACCCCGAGCAGCCTGCGGCGCCCTTTGCCATCAACCAGATCGTGCACAAAAGCAACGACCGGCTGGAGCAAGACATGGCCGTTTGCGCCAAATACCATGTGCCTATCGTCATCACCAGCCTGGGCGCGCGCGAAGACGTGAACCAGGCTGTTCACGGCTGGGGCGGCGTGGTGCTGCACGACATCATCAACAACAAGTTTGCGCACAAGGCCATTGAAAAAGGGGCGGATGGCCTGATTGCCGTGGCCGCAGGCGCCGGTGGCCACGCGGGCGTGAAAAGCCCGTTTGCGCTGATCCAGGAAATCCGCCAGTGGTTTGACGGCCCCGTCGCCCTGAGCGGCTCCATCGCCAGCGGCGGCGCCGTGTTGGCCGCGCAGGCCATGGGGGCCGACTTTGCCTACATCGGCTCAGCCTTCATCGCCACCCACGAAGCGCGCGCCAGCGAGGCCTACAAGCAGGCCATCGTGGACAGCAACTCCGACGACATCATCTACAGCAACCTGTTCACCGGCGTACACGGCAACTACCTGGCCAGCTCCATCCGTGCTGCTGGCCTGGACCCTGAGAACCTGCCCGCATCCGATCCCAGCAAAATGAGTTTTGGCAGCGACCGCACCAAAGCCTGGAAAGACATCTGGGGCTGCGGCCAGGGCATTGGCACCATCGATGCCGTCACCTCCACGGCAGAGTTGGTGGCACGCCTGCGCCGCGAGTACCAGGCCGCCCGCGAGCGCCTGCAATTGGTTTAAAAATCTCCGCGTCCGGGCACACGCGCCAGCACCCGCAAATCGGGCCCTACGCGCTCGGCGCTGGTGAATTCCAGTGCCTGTGCCTGGGCCAGCTCGCTCAAGGGGCCGATGTTGGCCATGCCCAGGCCGGGCCCCAGCAGCTTGGGCGCCAAATACACCAGCAGCTCATCGACCAGCCCCTCGCGCAGCAAAGAGCCGTTGAGCTGGTGGCCCGCTTCTACGTGCAGCTCGTTGATGCCGCGCCGCCCCAGGTCGATCAGCATGGCGTGCAAATCCACCTTGCCTTGCGGATTGGGCAACTGCACTACCGCTGCGCCGCGCGCCTGCAGGGCGGCTTTGCGCGCGGCAAATTCAGCATCCAAAGTGCCTCCAGCGTAGATGGTGCAAGCGCGACCAGCTATAAAAAGTGCAGCATCTGGCGGCGTTTGCAGGCGGCTATCGATCACCACCACCTGCGGCTGGCGCGGCGTGGCCACCTCGCGCACATCCAGGCGCGGGTTGTCGCTCCGCACCGTGCCAAAGCCGGTGAGCACGGCGCAGGCGCGGGCGCGCCAGGCGTGGCCATCGGCGCGCGCGCTGGCAGAGGTAATCCACTGGCTGGCCCCGTTGGCCAGCGCCGTAGTGCCATCCAGCGACGCTGCCACCTTGAGCCGTACCCACGGCGTGCCGCGCACCATGCGGCTGAAAAAACCGATGTTGAGTTCGCGCGCTTGGTCTGCGCCCGGCCCCACCTCTACTGCCACGCCCGCTGCGCGCAGCCGGGCAAAGCCCTGGCCACCGACCAGCGGATTGGGGTCGGCAATCGAGCCCACCACGCGGCCTATGCCTGCGGCAATCAGTGCATCGCAGCACGGGCCTGTGCGGCCCTGGTGGGCGCAGGGCTCCAGCGTGACATAGGCGGTGGCGCCGCGCACATCGTGCCCGGCGGCCTGCGCATCGCGCAGTGCCATCACTTCGGCGTGCGGGCCGCCCGCCTGCTGCGTAAAGCCTTGGCCCAGCACACGCCCGTCGGGCGTCGCAATGACGCAGCCCACGCGCGGGTTGGGGTTGGAAAGAAAAAGCGCCTGGGCCGCCAGCCCAAGCGCTTGAGAGATGAAGTGCGCTGTTGTTGTCATAGCGCGGCGATGGTAGCGCGCCGGGCCATGGCCACGCCGTTTGCTATAAAAGCCAAGCCTTACGGCGCCCCGCCAGCGGCGAAGCGCTGCAAGCGCTCCCCCACGGCCCGGGCCTCGGCCAGCAACTGGCTCCAGTCGTCCGGTGGATGGCCGCTTTTCAGCATCTTGCGAAACACCCGGTAGGCGTCGTCGCTGCTCTCATAGGCGCGCTTGCTGTCTTCGTCGTTCACCCACGCGAACACGATTACTTTGCTGGGTGCGTGGTAGCGAAAGAACAGGCGGTACTGCTGGAAGAATTTCGCCCGAAACCAGTGCTTGTGCTCATCACCCAGGGTAGCGCCTTGGCGGTATTCAAGACGTGCGGGGTCTTGCGGAATGACATCGAAAGCGAGTTTGCTGATAGCCGCCAACCGCTTGCTTGCGTTCTTCTTCACGTACCCGGCCGGGTCTTTCTGCTGCAAGGCCGCGACCTGCTGCGCTAGCACTTCCATCTGTGCGAGAAACAGCGGGTGGGCAAAGATCGTCCAGCCGTGCATGACCAGGGGGGCGGGGTTGCCCGTGCTCATTCATCGTCTGCCGACAGGGCCGCATCCAGATCGACCTCGATGCCACCAACCAGCGCCTTGAGCCGTTGGACAAGGTCTGCATTCACCGCTTGCAGGCGCTCAGGATGGCTGGCAATGTCGCGGGCCAGAAAGCCCAGGAACTGACCGAGCACCGGGTCATCTTCATGGTCGGTAGCGCGAGTCAACACCACCTCGCCACTGGGGCGGATGCGGTAGTGAATCTTGTCGCGCTTGCCCAGCCCCAGGGCGCGCCGCACGGTTTCAGGTACCGTGGTTTGGTAACGGTCGGTCAGTGTGGATTCGACTTCGAGGGTAGCGGACATGGCGTTCTCCAATCCAAGGGTGCGGGCCTTGGATGGTAATGCAATCGCATTGCTGACACCATCGTGTCCACTTCAACCATCGCGCGCACATATCGCCCCCATTCGGGATGCAGCGCGCTGTGCCATGGCGCTACGCCAGCAGCTCCGGCACATCGGCATACACATCGCGCAGGCTGACGCTGGCATCCAGGCAGCGCAGCGCCAGCAGGTCGCCGGGTTGGGTGAAGGTGTGGTGCTGCCAACGGCCCGCATCGCTGCGCTGGTACAGATCGGCCTGCACGCGGTCTTGGCGCAGCAGCAGGTACTCGCGCAGGCTGGGCAGAAGGCGGTAGGCCAGCAGCTTTTCGCGGGAGTCGATGCGCTCGGTGCTGGGCGAGAGCACCTCCACCAGCAGGCAGGGGTGGCGGCGGTAGTAGGCCGACTCCCGGTCATCGGGCTGGCAGCTCAGCAGCAGATCCGGGTAATAAAAATAACTCTCGCCATCGTGGTCCACGCGCACCTTCATGTCGGCTATGAAAAGCTGGCAAGCCTTGCGGCGTGCCGCAGGCAGCAGCGCGGCGTGCAACGCGCCAGCAATCAAACCATGCCTGTCGCTAGCCTCGCCCATGGCCACGATCTGGCCTGCCAGGTACTCGTGCTTGACCTCGGTGGCCTGCTCGCCGTCAAGGTAGTCCTCAATGCTGATTGGAGCTTGTGGCTGGGTTTGGCTAGTCATGGGCTTGTACTCCGTGGAAAGGCAGGCGAGGCTTCCATCCTACAGAAGCAGGGTAGATGCCCAAAAGTCCCGTTTTGCCAAGCGCGCCAGGGACGGACGTAACATGAAAAAAGCGCCTAGACGGCCAGCCCAAGCGCTTGAGAGATGAAGTGCGCTGTTGTTGTCATAGCGCACGCGATGGTAGCGCAGCGGGTTATTTGTTCCAGCAATCGGGGTTGTAGCCTGTATCCGTGGACACTTTTCCCGCAGCGCCGCGAACCCCCGTGTTGGACAGCGTGTAGGTGCCGCACTTGTCATTTTGTTGCGGGCCAGTTTTGGGCGCAGCTGTCAGAGTGAAGGCCGCGTTGGTATTGCCGTTCTGGAAGCCGATGGTGTAGCGCTTGGTGGTGTCATTGGCCCAGGTGAATGTGGCGGGCAACGCGGTGGGATAGACGCCCGTGGCGGTGGATGCCCGCTCCAGCCACTGCTGCGCTTGCAACAGCCCCGTGCGCGCATCGGCACGGTGACCGCGCGCGATGTACTCGGTGTAGCTGGGGTAGGCAATGGCCGACAAGATGCCGACGATGGCCACCACGATCATGAGTTCGATGAGGGTGAAACCTTTTTGTCGCATGACGCTAGTAGGGTGCATAGTGTTTGTCATATCTCCCGCCCGTTATTGGATTTGGCGCCAGCTGGGGCGCAAGGATTCTTCCGGCATGCGGGCGAGCTTTTCTTTGTTGTTCTTGGCGTCAATATCGACGTTTTCATATTTGCCGATCCCGATGATGCTGTGCGGGCCTTTCTCCACTTTCTTGCGTGAGATGCTGATGTATTTGCCGCTACCGACCGAGTAGCCATCGCCATCGGCCACGTTGAATTTGCCGTCTTTGTTCTTGTCCACCAGCGCTACTGAAGGAGCCTTGCCATCCATGATGTTGACAAAGGTGCGGTATTGGTGCTCTTCGTCCACAGAGGTGGCATCGCAGCTCTCCACATCAGCGCTGGCGGTCGATCCCTTGGCGGGTACCTGCGACAGCACAGTCAACAGGTTGCTCGCATCGTAAAACTCCATGCCTTTGAGCAGGCGTTCTCCCGTAGCAGGCAGGTCTACATACCAGCCGTTGAAGTTGCCCCAGTTTTCTGGCTTCAATTCGTTCGATGCGTTGGTTGGTTTAATCGCACCATAGGTGCCCGAATCGATTTCTGCGAATTCTTGCTGGGCCAGTTTGGCCGCGCTTGCCCCAGCACCGAGTGGCGTGGGTGTTGGTACGCAGTTATCCCCACTGGGGCAGCTACCGCCGCCGGGATGCACCTCCAGGCGCTTGCCCAGGCCAGGGGCGGGGTTGCGGTAGCGGTAGCGGGTGTTATCCAGTACCGAGTACAAGGTTTGCACACTCCTCTTATTGGGATCTCTTACTTCCACGTTACGGCCCGTGCCAAAGGCCACCATCATGCCGCCGACTTTCACGGTTTTGGCATCTTTGCCGCTGCCCACGATTCTGGTTCGATCATTGGCGCGCACCATCGGTGGGGCGGTGATGGGTTGGATTTGATCGCGCGATGCAGAAGTCGGCGCTTCCAGTCCACTGGCGGTAAACAGCGGTTGGCCGCCAAAGGCAACGTTCCAGTCACTGGCGCTGGCGCTGGTCAGGTCAAACTTCCACAGATTGCCCAGGTTGTCGCCGGCATAGACCACGTCAGAGAGACCGTCACCATCCAGATCGATCACCCGTGGGGCCGACAGGCCGTTGTCGTTGGCCAGCCCGGTGCCAGGGGTGGGCGGAGCGGCCACGGTGCCTGCCGTGGGGATGCGCACCAGCTTTTTGTCGCCGTCCAGGTACTGGATGAGCAACACGGCACGCTGGTTGGTGCTGTTGTAGCCATTACCCATCACCACAGCCCAGCGGTTGTTGTTCAGGCGGGTGATTTGCGTGCTGCGCATGGCGTTGTTTTCGTCCAGCACGGGTTTGGCGGTGATGTAGCCAATGTCTTTGTCTTCCTCTATGGCTTCGAGGCAGGCGGTTTTTTCTGCGGCAACGGTCATGGCTGCGCAGTTAGGCACGGGCTCGGTGGCGGTAGAGCCACGGGTGCGGTCGAGTTTGACCAAGCTGGCTGCATTGGCCTCGGTAAATGCGGGTGCTGATCCGCTAGGCGCAGTGGTAGCGGTGGGGTTGGTCACGTCCAGCACAAAGTAGCCCTTGCCACCCAGGCCCAGTGTGCCCACCAGCAAGGTGCGCCAGTCGGGCACATAGTCGTCATAGCCTCCCGCCTTGGGGTCTTGCATCCCGCCGTTCATATCCACATCGCCGGTCATGGGTGAGCCATCGACAAAGTATTTATGGCTTTCGTTGTAGGCTGGAGCGGTTAGAGAGGTCAGCTGGGGGATAACGCCCCTAGGTACATAGGCCAGTTTTTCTTCGCCTTTGCTGGCGGTAAAGCCGTGCAGCATGCCATCGTTGCCGCCCACGTAGAGCATTGCGGGGCGTGCTTTGTGGTCACGCACAAACGCGGCATAACCCTTGAGCAGCGAAGTGCCTGCGGGCGCGCCTGTGTACCACACGTCAGAGTTGATGATGTCGCCTTGGCGGCTTTTGCGTTCACGGTAGGGTTTGGCGGTGGTGTAACCGGTGGACTCGGAGCCTTCCAGGCTGCGATCGCCCCGGATGTAGTTCAGTCGCTGCTGGCCCTTGGTGGTACCTTCGTCAGTGCCTGTTGTGTTTTTTTGCAGCCAGAGTTTCTGTGCTGTGCTTAAGTTGCTGTCATCGGAAGCCCATTGGAATGGCACACCGCCCTTGGGTTTGGTATCGACCCATTGGTCGCTCCAACTCAGTACCAAGCGGTTGGTCACGCTCATGGCATCGAGCCTGTCGGCCGTGGTCTTGCCTTCCCAGAGCGGGTCGGGTGCGGTGGTGCCATCGGGCTTGACGCGGTCGGCGGTGACAGACCCTTTCCAGCCATTTTTGGGTTCGTAGTTGCCGGTGAATTTGCCGACCTCATTGCGCGAGACGTTGGAGCCGCTGGTGGCGGTGGACGTCATGTCTGGCTCGACGTTGGCATTGAT
>ERZ724525.2539-NODE-2539-length-10473-cov-5.466692_pt1 | contig 10473 bp, 5 predicted proteins | sample MGYA00376058_ERZ724525 | MGnify/ENA primary metagenome ERZ724525 (study PRJEB28724, sample SAMN07190888) | wastewater metagenome | isolation source: influent of sewage treatment plant in Hong Hong | place: USA: Christiansburg, Virginia | collected 2016-03-01 ...
TTTTTCCGATATCTTCTTTGGTGATGCCTAATTCTTTTTCGGTACCTAATTCTACTGGCAATCCGTGTGTATCCCAACCTGCTTTACGCTTTACTTGGAACCCTTTTTGAGTTTTATAACGACAAAAAATATCTTTAATTGCACGTGCCATCACGTGGTGAATTCCAGGCAATCCGTTTGCTGAAGGTGGCCCTTCAAAAAACACATATGGTGGGTTTCCTTCACGAGTGGTTACACTTTTTTCGAAGATGTTATTTTTTTTCCAAAAACCAAGAACTTCTGATGCTACTGTTGGCAAGTCAAGTCCTTTGTAATCCCTAAATTTTGTACTCATTTTGTCGCTTTCTAAAATCAATCTGCGAAAGTAATGATAATAAGTAAAAAGGCAAAAGTAAAAAGGCAAAAGTTGCTTTTATCGTAATAAAAAAAGACCCAATAAAAATTGAGTCTTTTTTTGAGTTATTGAATATACTTTTTGGTGAGAACCTTACCGGAACTTAGAGTTGTCTTTATCAATAAGGTTTGTTTTTGATTTAATAATTTATTTGTGCGAAAAGTAGTTAGATTTATGTCTTGAAAATCATGTAATTTTCTTCCTAAAACATCAAACACGTTTATTTCTTTAATGTTTTCATTAGAAGATTTTATAACTACTTCGTTAGAGTTTGAATCAAAATAAACCAAAATCGTACTTACATCATCAATTGATAATAAATCATTTTTAAAAACGACTTGAAATCTATCTGAAAAATCACCAGCTTGCGAAGTAAAACTATATGAACTTTGTTTAATATCATGAATTGTTGTTGTATAATTGTCTTTTAAATGGATGTTTTGATTTTCAAATAATCCATCTGCATTTTCAAACGAAATGTTATAGATTCCAGATTGATTTATTTTTAAACCTAAAGGAACCACATCAGTATCTACAAAAGGCAATTCTCGACCTTGAATCACATATTTTTTATTATCAATAAGATTATAAATTAAAGATTCGGAATCGTTCAAAACCAATCCATCTGAAGAGTCTAAAGCATTTGAAGCGCCATCGGCATAACCTAATAAAATTTGATTGTAATTATGCGATTCGTCTTTTAAATTTAGCCAAATTCGGTGTTTTTCTTCTGATAAAGAACTTTTAAAAAACTGTGAACTTGCTGAACCAAAAGCACGTTGGTTATTGTTAAAATTGGCCGTTCCACCAGAGGCTGTATTTACAAAAAAACCTTGTCCAACTTGAATATAATCTAAAGGAATGGCGCCACCAGCAGCTGAAGCCACTCCGCCTAAAGTAGTAAAAGCTGCATAATTATTAACTAAATAAAAACCTCCAACTGCCGCCACAGTATGTGTCCAATAGTAAAGTGTATTGATATTGGAATTATTGGCCAAAAACACTCTAGCATTTAAAGGTGACGGATACGGATTTCCTAATAAATTATATCCAATTCCGAGAGTTTGCGAAGTACTTCCGTTAAAAGGCACGCCGTTAAATTCTCCATTAAAAACAGTTGGAATAATTGGCGAATAAGTGTTATCCGCTCGAATCATATAGCCTTTTCCAGATGTGAAATTATTGTTTGGCGCAATGGTTTGATAAGCGGTTGCAGTTGAAGAGCCTGTTGAAAGATACTCATAAAATCGAGTTGGTAAGGTGTTTGGAGAAAAGGCTAATAATTGTTGATTAATCACAGGAGAAGCCCAAGCAGTATAATCTTGACGGATCATTGGTGTGGAATTTCTCTTAATTTTGATATTTCCTGAATTAGCAGTTGGATTAATTTGTAATAAACTCGCATTATTTTCAAATATTAAACTCGCGCCAGCAGCAACATTTACGGCATTAGTTACTTCTAATGTATGATTAGATTTAAAAACTACATTGGCAGTTCCGTTTACATTAACACGACAAGCTTCAACAATTCCTATTGAAGAATAATCACCTGTAAAATTGACTTCTTTATTATTTGAAGGTTGTCCATTGCTCCAAGACGTTCCGTTCCAAGTTGTTGTTAAATTTCCGCAAGGTAAAACCAAATTAATTGTATAGTCTTCTACTTCATACAAATTAGAACCATGAATTGCATTGCAATAATTTATTGGCGTGACAGAATTTAAACACACTACTCTCATTCTGGTAGTTCCAATGTTGATTGTATTAGGAACTGTAAAATTCAATGTTGTAGAAGTGGTATTTCCTCCAACTAAAATAGAAGTAAAAGCAACTCTTTCTCCAGAATCTCCAAAATCTCCATTTCTATTATAATCAATCCAAACCGAAAAACCACAATTTCTAGAATTTGGTGAAATTGATGGTTTTGAAATTATTAAACTATAAGATGTTCCTGCTGTTAAACTTGTATTGATTCCAGTAAAATCTGAATAAACACTATTTCCAGAAGAATTATTTATTGTGTTTAACTGTACATTTGTCATGTAATTATTTGTAGGCAAAGCACTAACAGTAACAGGGCAGTAACCAGAAGTTGTGACAAAATTAACTAATGAAGAGTAAGCCGAAACATTTTCCAAACACACTCTTCTAATTTGAGTTTCATAATTGGTGCCTGGTGACAAATCGGTAATAATAATCGAATTAGAAAGACTTGTAACATGTGTCCAATTTAATGAACCTATAATTCTGTATCTGAATTCAACTGTTGCTAAGTTAGGATTGTTCCATTGCAAAGTAGCTGTAGTATTTGTCACGCTTGGAACTGCCAATCCTGTTGGAACTATAAAAGCGGGATTGTTATTTACGGTCACCGTTGCAGAACAACAACTTTCTCCGCCTTGATTGTCAACCACTGTTAAATATACCGTTTGTGGTGTACCAACATGTGTGCAATTAAACGTGTTTTTATCTAAAGTGTACGAAACAATTGTACCATCATCAGTAGAATTATTATTGACTTGACTGGCTAATATCGTAACCGAACCATTGATATCTAAAACAGCATTCACATTCTGACAATTCGCAATTGGTGGACTCACAACAGTTGGACCAATATATTGAATTTTCACAATAACTCCAGGATTAGCAATAGCAACAGCTGTTGAGCCAGAAGGTCCGGATGTGCTTCCAGAATTATCGGTTATCGCATAAAAAGTAACGCCGTCAGGATCAAGTGCCACATCTCTATATCTGTCATTGGAAGAATGGAAAATTTCATAAGTATCGCCAACAACTGAATTCCCGTCAGGAGCTAATTTTGCTCTGTAAATGGTTCCTTTTTTTAAAGTAGGAATTAACAACGATTTCCCCCAATTCGGAATTTTATTTAATTCATAAATATCAATACTTGCCGGCGCTACTGTTGGCCAAGTTAAAAACCCACCTAAAGGATTAATGCTTGTAGTACTATTATACGTTCCGATTGGAGGCATAAAATTGGTTGGTGTTCCATTGGGATACGATTGATACTCAGTAATTGGTGTTACACCAGCTGCACATCCATTATCGGAAAAAGCGCCCGAATCACATACGGTAGCTGAGACCAATTGCAGTAAGCATAAGCCATATTGTCATAATAACCTGCTATTTGAGGCCAGCCATAATTTTTCGCAGGAATAATTATATTCAATTCATCATCTACTTTTGCACCGTGTTCAGAAGAATATAACGTTCCGTCTTGAGCAAAAACCAATCCTTGAGGATTTCTATGCCCATAAGTATACACGTGACTTTTAATTCCTGCTAAAGTTGGATTATCAATCGGAATTGTTCCATCGATATTGATTCGTAAAATTTTTCCGGGATAATTGGCATAATCAGTTGTTGATGTTGGTAAATTTTGAGCTAAAATGGGTAAACACGCATTGGCAAATTGGTTGCTTCCTTGATCACCAAAAGTATAATACAATTTTAAATCAGGTCCGAAAATTAATCTTCCCGAATTGTGGTCGTTACTAGCTGGCATACCTTGTAATAGTGTCACTTCATTCCCTAAGGTTTTCGTTGCATTATTAAATGTAAATCGGGAAATTCTTAATTTTCTTCCGCTACTGTTGTAAGTATATGCAATGAAAACGTAATTATTAACAGTAGTGGTTAAGTCCAAATAAAGCGCGGGATGAATGGCAAAACCTAAAAGCCCATCTTGACCTGCAGTTTGATATACCTGAGCAGATAAATCAATCATGGTAGTAATGGCACCTGTTGTTTTATTAACCCGAACCATTTTCTTTCCAACTCTTTCGGTAATCCATAAAAAACCATCTGGTCCGTAGGTGATTTCTGTTGGAAAATTTAAGGCATTGTTTGGTGTTAATTTAGAAACTGTCCAATTTGGACCACTTGTAACTGGTGCTTGAGCAAAACTGTAACTTGAAACAAACACAAATAAATAGAAGTAGATTTTTTTCATAGATTTAGGTATTAATATGAAGAAAAGCAAGGTAGATTCAAACTATAAAAAGACATAGCTTAAACTTTGAAATAAAGTTACTTCTTTTTTTTAAATTGTCATCAAAAAATTAGTTTATTTAAATTTATTTCACGAATTCTATTAAAAAAATGATTTTTTTGTGAAATTTAATAAAATTTTATTAGTCGTTAGGCAAAAATTTCTTTTAAAACATCTAGAGAATTAGGTCTTTTAAAGCCTTGTAAATGAATGGAATAATATTCTAAAAGTATTTTAAGCAGCACTTGTCTTTCTTCTTTGTGGAAGTTTTTTTGAATATTTTCAAATCTTAAATTTAATAATTTTTTAAGTAAAATCGTTTCGTGTGCATTCAAACAACTAGTGCCTTGAAGTGGTGAAAAAAAACCTTCAATCATCTCAAAATAAGCTGCGTCAGGATCATTTTCTTGAGGGTAAAATCCTAAAAATTTGGTTAATTGCAATAAAAAAATAAGGTGAAAATTTGAAATAGTATCATGCGTATCTAACCACATTAACGACGTTTCTAAATAAGAAAAAAGGTTTTCGTTTTTTTCTTCTTCGAAGATACTGTTATGTAACACTTCCGATAAGAAAAGGACTATGGAACTTTTTACAATATCTGTATTTATATTTTGGTAATTATAGGCAATTTTAACTTCTTTAAAATATTCCAATGTGCCTTTATTTTTGTGACTGGCTTCAATTTCTAGAATATTTAAGGGTTGAAAATAAGCAATTTTTTGATTGGATTTTTTAGAAGAAAAGGCACTTGGTATAAAATATGATTTTAGTCCATCCGATTTTGTAAAACATTTTACAATTAGACTTTTTTCTTGAAACTTAATGGCGCTTAAGACAATAGCTTGTGTTTTAACTTGCATTATCTAACTACCATTATTTTTTTTACTGTTGTTTCCGCTGCGTCTTTTGATGTTACAAAAACCATATATACACCAGAAGCTACTTTGTATTTACCAAAAGCGGTGGTATCCCATTCAACGGTTCCGCCAGAAGAAGTTGATTCAAAAACTAAATTTCCTTCAATATCAGTAATTTTAAGGTTTACTTTATCCATTAAACCAGATATTTTTACTGTTCCCGTATAACCTGGACGAACTGGATTTGGATAAACATAAACATTCTCCAAATTGTCATCCCCTTTTGTAGAAGAGCCTAAATAAGAAACTAAACCTTTATCTGTAGCAAAAAACACTTCACCAGAAACCTCATCAATTTCAATATCTAATACGTTATTACTTGGTAAAGGGGAATTTTCTTTGGTAAACCTTCTTAATGTGGTTTGTCCATTTGGACTTACTTGAAATACTCCAGCATCGGCAATGGCAACCCATTTATTATTGGAACCATCAACCTTAATGTCTTGAATTACTTGTTGGTAAAATAATTCTTGAGCCAAATCGCCTTCTTGAATCACGATATTAGTGGATGTAAGTTCCGTCTCGGTTATAAATCGGTCAATACTGTTTATAATTCGTAAGCCTGTAAAAGTACCAATCCATAATTGATTTCGGTTATCAACCGCTACACAACGCACATCATTACTTGGTAAATTTCCGTTTTCTTGATTAATTACGATAAATTTATTATTATATTTTTCGTTAAAAGCTATCACACCACGACCATAAGTTGCAATCCATTTGGTGCTGTTTTTATCAATATCTATATTTCCATAGTGAGCATAATCAGGGCTTTGTACAACCGCACTTAAGTCATATGATTGCCAAGTGTTATTGCTTTTTAACACTCTAAGACCTCTATTAACTAAGGCATTTGTAAGCCATAAATTTCCATCTTTATCATACTTCATTCCGTTTATTCTTACCGAAATATAACTTGGAAGCCAAGCGATAGATTCTAAAAAATTAGTTTGATTGTACAAAACTGAATTTGTTTTATTGGTAAATTTCAACAAACCACTGTGACCAGATGCTACAAAAACTTCGTTTAAATTTCTAGGGTTTTCAGTGATAGCAGCTAAAGATACAGCACCCTGAAGTTCAGTAGTGGGTATTTTGCTCCAACCTGTATTTGTATTATATAAACTGATTCCTTGCAATTTGGTATCTGGAGTATATGTTCTGTCATAACTTCCGTGTGTTAACCATAAATCGTTAGTAGTTTTTGTTACTTTAAAAGCATAATCTTCAATCGGACCATTTGGAGAATTATTTGTAAACACTGTTGGATTAACAATAGTAGTTTCAAACAAACCACTTTTTGTTGTTCCAATATATAATTTATCATTTTTGGTAATCGCACACGTAAAAGAATCTGGAAAACTAGGAATTGTAAACAAATTACAAGCTAAGGTAAAACTCTGATTATAAACTAAAATTTGATTTTTGTTACTAATAGTCAAATACAAATTATCTGTTCTTAGTTTTAAACCATTTCCAACCTGTTGAGAAAATTGTTGTGGTATATTTCCTGAAAATCTATAGGTATATCCATCAGTATTCATGGCAACCAATTGATTATTGAATGTAACAATACTCATCCAAAAACCGGCATTAAAAACAGACCATTGCGAATAATCGTATAAAAAAGGATTGCTTAATACGGCTTTTTTTATTCCTTGAGTTCGAGTAACCGCAAAAATTTCACCATTAAAAATTGTAGTTTGTAAAACATCAATAAATTCCCCAGAATTACCAATATAAAAATTACTTTCTATTTCAAAATTAGATAATTTAATAACACTAATTCCGTACTGAGTTGATATGTAAACTTTTCCATCAAACTCATAGAAATCGTTTATTTTTTTACTATTAGCTGGAACAGGAACATCAGTAATAATATCTACTTTATTTACAGTGCTTCCGTCAGGTTTAATTATAATAATTAAGCCGTTTTTATTTCCTATTAAAGTATAGTTGTTTGAAGTTTGAAAAACCGCTGTAATTTCATCTGATTTTACATCATTTACTGAAGTAAAAGTGGTTAATATATTTGTAGAAACATCTTTGTCAAAAATAGAATTTTTGGTACTAGCGCATACTTTATTTGTTGAAATACAAACATCTGTAATTTCATTATATGAGAAATAACCTTTCCATAATTTCTGTTGTGAAAAAGAAAATAGCGAGAAGCTTAAAAACAAAAACGGAAGTATTTTTCTCATAAATTAAAAATCAATTGAACTACAAATATACAATAAACGTAAATATCTGAATTTTATTGAGTTTATGCACCAATAACTTGTACTAAATGTTGAAGTTTTTCAAAATCCAATTGCATATTTCCCTCTGAAGTTGGCATATATCTTGCTTTTTCACAGTTTTGTAGTAAGCGGATGAAGTCATTTGTGTTTTCTTCAGAAACGTTATGTTCTTGAAATTTTTGAAGAATATTTTCTTTGTTGAAATCGGCCTTTTCTAATGAAAATTTATGTTGTAAAAATTCCGAAATTTTGGCCTCCATTTTCTGATAAAACAATTCTTTATTCGTAATAAAATCTTGAATCTCATTTACAGAAAACTCTTTTTTAATAGGTTTTTCTTCAATTACAATTTTTTCTTCAATTGGTTTTTTATTCTTCTTTAAAGTAAAAAACAACAACGCTAATCCTGCTAATGAAACGGCACCAATAAAATGTGTAAAAGTAAATTCAAAACCAGATTTAGGTTGTTCATTCTTTTCGTTTTCAGAAGGTTTTACTTTTGAAACAGAAGTTATGCTGGCTTGATTATCGCCTTGTAAAACATTCAAATCAATCGCATCAGAAGAAATCGTTTTATATGTTTTAGACTGTACATCAAAAAAAGAAAATTGTTGCGGTTTTAATTTGAAATTTCCTTTTTCTTGCGGAATTACGGTATAACTATCCATAATTTTACCTGAAATCCCTTTCATGTTTTCACTGATAAATTCTTGATGTTTGGGTTCGAAAATTTCAAAATTAGAAGGTAAATTAGGTTTAGGGATTTCGAATAATTTTAAATTTCCATTTCCAGAAACAATCAAATCTAATTGTAACGATTCACCAGATTTTAATTCACTTTTTTGAACATTAACATCAAATTCAAACTTACCAACGGCGCCCGTAAAATTTTCGGGTTTCCCTTTATCAGGTAACGGATTTACTTGAATATATTTGATATTAGAAACAACTTCTCTTCTAGCAACACTAAATTCTGGTTCACCAAAAAAATCAAAATCACCAGTAGGATATTGAATATTTAAATCTAATGTAATAGGTGTAATTTCTAATTTTCCAGTTTTTTGAGGATACAATATAGCCTTCTTAAAAATTTTAGATTTGTAAACCCTATTATTCACCACTGAACGTTCCCAACCGCCTTGTACGTCTTCTGTTTGACTCCAAAAATTATTAAATTTTGTAGCAATTTGTTTATTTAATTCAGCTTCTAAATTTGGAGCTAAATAAATGCGATAAAACACCTCAATAGGTTCGTTTACAAATGCCGAAGTTTTATTAATTTCCACATCAACAAACAACAAGTTATTAGCACCCGCAATAGTTTTATTGTTAGAATTTGGTCTAGGTGAAGTTACAACAGGGTTTTGATTTCTTTGAATCGCATCAGAAGCTTTGTCCTTTGAAACCGAAACTATAACCGGTTTAGAAGAATATATTTTGCCATCAAACCTTATATTTGCTGGAGAAATAGTAATTTTTCCTGCTTTTGCAGCTTGAATTACAAAAGTGTAAACTTGCTGAATAGAATACACACCATTATCATAAACTTCGTTGGTCGAAACATAAGAACCCCCTTTATTGAACCCTGCAAAACTTGGTGATACAAAGTTTCTTCCCTCTTCATTAAAAACATAATTAACCTGAGTAACTTCGCCTAATTTTAGGTTTGTTTTCTCTATTTTTACTTCCAATTTAACTTGACTTAAAGCTAAAAAAGGAAGCAGAATAAAAGTTAATAGTATTTTCATTAATGCATTCATTTTACCAATCTTTTTCTGAAATTTTTGTGTTTGTTTTTGTTTTGTTGGCGTTTATTTTTTCTTGTACTTTCTTCTCATCATTCCCTATGGCTTTTAACACATTATCCATTCTTTGTTTGTTTGCGCTTGGTTTCTTTTGCTGATCTTTATTTTTTTCCTTGTCTTTGCTGTCTTTTTTATCCTTGTCGCCGTTTTTGTCTTTGTTCTCTTTGTTTTTATCGTCTTTTTTATCTTTATTCTTGTTTTTGGGCTTCGGCTTCGGTGGATTTTTCTCTAACATTTTTTTCGCTAAAGCTAAATTATATCTCGTTTTTTCATCTTTAGAATTCGCTTTCAATGCCTTTTTATAAGAATCTACAGCCGATTTATAATTTTTATCTTGCATATACGCATTTCCTAAATTATGAAACGCTTTGTGTTTTTCAGGATTAGTTTTAGCTAGTTGCGAGGCGTTTTTATAATTTGTAATCGCTTCGCTATACTTTTTGTTTTTATAAATTGTGTTTCCTAAATTATATTCTGCTTTTTCTTTTTGTGTTTTTTCCTTAGATTTAACAACGCGTAACTGCTTTTCTTTTTGCTGTGAATTTATCGTTTTCTCTTGTGCAAAAGTAGTTGCCGAAACAAAAAGAAATACTAAAACCAAGTTAAACTTTTTAGAAATCAACCATTTCTTGGCATGAAAACCTTTAAAATCTTGATTCACCATAAAGAAATCAATCAACAATAATAAAAAAGCAATGCCTAAAAACCATTGAAATTGCGATTGCTTTTGCGCTAATTGTTGGGCTTTAAATTCTTGTTGTTCTACATCAGATAAAGCACTTTTTATACTTGAAACCGCTTTTGAAATCTGATTTTCATTGATGTAAATTCCTTTGGTTTCCGAAGCTATTTTTTGTAAAACTTCCTCGTTTAATTTCGTAATTACAACTTGTCCATTTTGGTCTTTTTTAACTTGTTGAAACCCGAATTCGTCTACATATTCAATATTTCCACCATTTGAAGTTCCAATTCCGACCGTGATGATTTTTACATTTTTCTCTTTAGTTAATTTCGAAACATCAAAATTTGGACTTTCATGATCTTCACCATCAGAAAACAATACAATAGCTTTTCCAGAAGTTGGGTTATCAAAGAAATC
>ERZ724525.2546-NODE-2546-length-10459-cov-5.339965_pt1 | contig 10459 bp, 7 predicted proteins | sample MGYA00376058_ERZ724525 | MGnify/ENA primary metagenome ERZ724525 (study PRJEB28724, sample SAMN07190888) | wastewater metagenome | isolation source: influent of sewage treatment plant in Hong Hong | place: USA: Christiansburg, Virginia | collected 2016-03-01 ...
GGGGAAACTCTTTCTTCCCGTCCCGGAGGTAAACCTCCAGGACCGCCGCCGGGGGCGGGGGGATATCGACCTTGACGATGTCCCGCAAGGGGAGCCGAGCGGCAAGGAAGGCTTCGAACTGCCGGAAATCTAGGGCCCAGGTGCAGAACAGGCCGATCACCAGCGCCGCGGGATCCTGAAAAGACGGACGGTCCAAGGGGTTCATCCGCATCTGAGCCACGGCGGCGGCCTGGCACGGCGTGGCCACGATTCCCAGATTGTCGTAGCCGGCCGCGATGGCCCGGTTTAGGGCGGACAGGGTAGGGGCGGCGGCGTATTTGGACAGGCTGCTGCCGAAGACCGCCGCCGGTCTGGTTGCCAGGCGGGGGACGGGAAGGAGACCTTCGCGTCCCGTGAGGATGGCCCCCCGGATGCGTTTGGTCCGAAGGGCGTAATAGGCGAGGGCGGTAACTGTTCCCCCGGCCTGAAAGGGCTGTTTTTTTAACCGGTCGCCGGCCCGGGAGATGTGGATGCTCCGATGGATTCCCAGGGGATCACCGTTATAGGGCGCGGCAAAGAGAAAGCGGCAAAGGGTGTCCGCATCAACCTCCACCTTGGGGCAGTGGGCGAAGCAGCGCCCCTCTTCCCGGTTGCAGGGGAACAGTTGCGCCGTTCTTCCCCGGTGGGAGCGAAAGTAGGGACAGAGATCGATACAGGCGCCGCAGCCGATGCACAATCCCGTCTGGAGGACCTGTTGGTTGAGTTTTTCGGAACCGAATTTATTCATCGTTGCTCCTCGCTCCTTGTTTTGCATTTATATATCCGGCCGGTTAACCGGCCGGACTTCGCTTCCGCGATTCGGTCCCCCGATTAACGCCGCCCGCGCCATTTATCATCGCTGTTCTTTGACTGCCGGTATCAGCTCATTATCGCTCAAGGCCAGCTCCAAATTTCCGCAGCCTGCCGTTTCAATCCATAGAGAGTGGGAAATCAGTCCGTAGGCCTTAAAGACGTGGATCAGGCAAAGACCGGGAGTGCTCCCCTGTCTTTCGATCTGCGCTGTTTCCCAGTAGAGATGGATGCTGAGGTCACTGTTTACCACGGCATTGTGGAATAGCTTTATCTCCGTCAATCCACCCGCTTGATTAATGTCGGCCAGATGTTCCGTCAACCGCCGGAGGAGTGATTCCTGGATGTTTTCAGCCACTCGCAGCTTGATTATTTCCATCCACTTTATCATTGTTGCCTCCGGTCTCCTTGTCATAAATTATAGCATAGGGTGTGCCAAGAGATAAAATAAATAAAATCTTATATATCCATGATGCATGAAGAATTATTGCGAATAATTGCAAAATACATTGCGACATATCGCAAGGTTTGTGTTAGACTGCGAAATATGGCAGATGGAGGAAGCACCCGATGATCGATGAAAATGAATTCTTCCGCCAGTTGACCATGCGGATTTGCAGTTCACTGGATATTGAGACGGCGATCCGCCGCTCACTGGATTATTTTATCCGGGTTCTGCCCGTGGACCGGATCTTCCTCCACATCTACGATAAAAGGTTCGGAGCGGTGCAGACTATTGCCGAAGTGACGCCTACCGGCGGCAAAACGCTCGACAAGGTGACGCCCCTGGACCGGGAGGGACGCACCAGTCTGGAACAGCCCGGAGTACCCAATGTCCGCATTGTGAACCGTCCCGAGACCGATCCGGTGGTGAAGAAGCTGGCGGCCTCCCTTAACGTGCCGCAATCTTCATCACTTCTTATGCGGCTGGTCATAGAAGGAGAGCGCCTGGGGACCCTGGCGCTGACGGCGGACGGGTTCAATCGCTACACGGATGAACATGCCCGGCTTCTGGCGCTGCTTAACGAGCCCTTTGCCCTGGCCCTATCCAATGCCCTCACCCATCAGGAGGTGCTCCGCCTCAAAGACCGGCTGACGGATGACAACCGCTATCTGCGCCAGGAGCTGTTCAGCATGTCCACCGGCGAGATCATCGGCACGGATTTCGGGTTGAAGGAGGTCATGGAAATGATCCGGAAGGTGGCGCCCCTGGAAAGCCCGGTCCTGCTTCTGGGAGAAACCGGGGTAGGTAAGGGGGTCATGGCCGGGGCAATTCACCGTCTGTCCACCCGGAACAAGGGGCCTTTCATTACCGTCAACAGCGGTGCAATTCCGGAAACGCTCATCGACAGCGAGCTGTTTGGTCACGAGAAGGGGGCCTTTACCGGTGCCATCGAGACCAAGCGGGGACGTTTTGAAAGAAGCCATCAGGGGACGATCTTTCTGGATGAAATCGGTGAACTGCCTCTCCCGGCGCAGATCAGGATGCTGCGGGTCCTCCAGGAAAAGGTCATCGAACGGGTGGGTGGTTCCAAATCCATCCCCTTGGACATCCGCATCATTGCCGCCACCCACCGCAACCTGACGGATATGGTGCGGGAGGGACGGTTCCGGGAGGACTTGTGGTTCCGCATCAATGTCTTTCCCATCCGTATCCCGCCGCTCCGGGAGCGAAAAGGCGATATTCCGTCGCTGGCCTTCTATTTCATCAACAAGAAGACCCGGGAGTTGAAGTTGCCGGCGGTTCCTGAACTGGGGCCGGGGGCGGTGGAACGCCTGATGAATTATCACTGGCCGGGAAACGTCCGGGAGTTGGAGAATGTCGTCGAAAGGGAGATGATCCTGACCCAGGAGGGACCGCTTAAGTTTCTCAATCTTTCGGGGCCGGCGGTGGGAGACGGACCGGCACAGCAATCCCCCCGCCTGCCGGTGGCCGAGCCCCGCCGTCTCGATGACGTCAGCGCTCGGCATATCGAACAGATCTTGACGGCAACCGGCGGCATTGTCCATGGCCCCCGGGGGGCGGCGGCCCTGCTGGGAATCAATCCCAGCACCCTCCGCAGCCGGATGAAGAAACTCGGCATCCCCTACGGCAGGAAAAGACGCCCTTGAGCATCTGGGACCACCATGGCGTCATCGCTGCAATTTCGGCCCGGAGCTTTCCGATCTGCACCGGGGGAGGCATCGGAGACGATCGGGTTGATCTCTGCCCACAATTCAAACGGGGATTGTCTGTCAGGCGATGAACAGGTCTTTGGTGGCGAAAAAGGGATCGGTGGTCATGTTGATCCCCAGGCGGCGGAGACCAGCCTCGTCCCCCGGTGTGGGGATGTGGGTCATGTGGGCCTCGCAGTTCTTGAGATCTTTGAGCTTCTCCAGGGCCAACTGGGCGGCGGGATTGGTGGCCGCGCTGATGCTCAGGGCGATGAGGGTCTCCTCAAGATCGAGACTGACGGATTTTTCCTCGAGGATGTCCGTCTTGAGGGTCTTGATGGAATCGGTGATGTGGGGGGGTAGAAGCTTGATCTTGTCGGGGATCCCCGCCAGATGTTTGATGGCATGGATGACCATGCTGGAGGCGGCGTGGAGGAGGGGCGAGTTGCCCCCGTTGATGATGGCGCCGTCCTTCAATTCCAGGGCGGCGCCGCAGAAGATGCCCGCGTCTCCTTTTTCCCGTTCCTGGGCCTGGTGGGCGGCATTCCGGGCGGAAACAACCACGAAGCGGCGCTCTTCCGGCATAAGCTTGAAATCCTTCATGAACAGCTCCACCCGTTGGACGGTTTCCCGGTCGGCAAAGCCCATGACATACTCGCACCGGTAACGGAAGTAGCGACGGATGATCTCCATCTCGGCCGCTTCCCGGGTGATGGGGTCGTTGACGATGGCGAAACCGGCGCGGTTCACCCCCATGTCGGTGGGGGAACGGTAAAAGGAAGGTTCGCCGGTGATCTTTTCCAGGATGCGCCGGAGGATGGGAAATACCTCCACGTCCCGGTTGTAGTTGACTGCCGCCTCGCCGTAGGCCTCGAGGTGGAAGGGGTCGATGAGATTGAAGTCCCTGATGTCGGCGGTTGCCGCCTCATAGGCCACGTTCACCGGATGTTTCAGGGGCAGGTTCCAGATAGGAAATGTCTCGAACTTGGCGTATCCCGATTTCAGCCCCCGCTTGTAATCGTGATAGAGCTGGGAGAGGCAGGTGGCCATCTTGCCGCTTCCCGGGCCAGGGCCGGTGACGATGACCAGGGGCTTGTCCGTGGGGATGCAGGCATTGGCGCCGTAGCCCTCGTCACTGACGATGATTTCCACATCCATGGGATAGCCTTTGGTGAAGCGGTGGGTGAATACGGCGATGCCCCGTCGTTCCAGTTTGTTTCGGAACTGGATGGCTGCCGGCTGGCCGTCGAAACGGGTGATCACCACGCCGAGAACGGGGATGTCCCAACTGCGCAAATCGTCGATGAGCTTCAGGGCGTCGGCATCGTAGGTAATGCCGAAATCGGCCCGTATTTTCTTTCTTTCGATGTCCCCGGCGTAGATGCACAGCAGGACGTCGGCCTGATCCTTCAGCTCCCTGAGAAGACGCATCTTCACGTTGGGATCGTAGCCGGGCAGGACCCGGGCGGCGTGATAGTCGTAGAGAAGCTTGCCGCCGAATTCGAGGTAGAGCTTGTTTTGGAACCGCGCGACGCGCTTCAGGATCTCCGCCGTCTGTTCCCGGATGTACTTTTCGTTGTCAAATCCCGGCGGCCCGTTCATTTGCCGACTCCTTGCCTTATCCCTGCTGATTTTGCCGAAAGCGCCGCCTTGACTATCCTTTTTTCCTCCGCTTGTAAAGGGTTACTATGAATATAGAATCAAATCTGGTTTTTACGAACATGTAAATGGGCGTGCTTAAGATTACGGATCAGGAAGCTCCTGGGGAAAGACGTGTGAATCCTTAGTAATGATTAGTAGTTGTTCGTACTGCGTGGTCGGGGAAAGGGGTGTTGAACCACATGGATGAAAATGGCCTGATTTCATCCGTCTCCATGAAGCTTCTTAAGCCGTGTGATAAAATATTCAACATATCCATTACATTGTATTTGAAGCAAGATCACGTAATATGGCAATTAACGTCGGGCGATGCGCCCGAGGATTCAGAAAAGAGTCCCCGGGAGTCCCCATCGTTTACCCGGAGGCGACCGCAGCCTCGGTTTCTCTGGCCAGATCGGCAAGGGCCGGGGCGATGGCGACGGGATAAGGCGGCGCCGCGGCCAGGCGGCGAAAATGAGCAGGCAGGGCTTTGAGTTGGTGTTGCGCGGAGGCCGCGATGGCGTTAAGATCCAGCGGGTCTTCGATACGTCCTCCCGCAGCCATGACCTGCTTCAGCAGGGGAGTCCCCGGGGCGGAGGCCGCGGCGATGGTAAGTAAATCACCCGCCATGATCCCGTTTTCCATCCGGCGATAGATCTGTTTGGCCCCGGGGAGGGTGACCTTGCCCGGGGATTTCTTCAATCGGGGCTTGCCTTCGTAGGACATGAGCTTATAGGCGCATTCCAGATAAGGGACATCGGCGGAGGTATCCAATTTCGTGCCCACGCCAAAACCATCTATGGGCGCCCCCCGGCCAAGCAGATCCCGGATGCTGAACTCGTCCATGTTGCCGCTGACAAAGATCTTGATTTTGGGAAAGCCCCCGCGGTCTAAAATGTTCCGGACCGCTTTTGACAGGGTAAGGATATCACCGCTGTCCAGGCGGACGGCGTTGACCCGGATCCCCTCCCGGGTCAGAAGGGACGCGGCGGTTACGGCCCGAGCGGCACCGGTGAGGGTGTCGTAGGTGTCGATGAGCAGGGTGGTATTGCCGGGGTTGCTCCGGCAAAAATTGATGAAGGCGTCGAGCTCGCTATGGTGGGCCTGGATAAAGGAGTGGGCCATGGTTCCGTTGCCCGGGATGCCCAGCAACGGCTCGGCGATGACGGTCGAGGTTCCCCTGAAGCCGGCGATATAAGATGCCCGGGCGGCCAAAAGACCCGCCTCGGCGCCGTGAGCCCGCCGGAGTCCGAAATCGACAAGTATGGCCCGATCGTCGGCGGCGAGGAAGCAGCGGGTCGCCTTGCTGGCGATGAGGATTTCGTACTGGAGGATGTTGATCAGCCGCGTCTCGATGAATTGCGCCATCGGCAGCGGGGCGACGATGCGTACCACCGGTTCCTGGGCGAAAAATACCGTTCCTTCCGGTAGGGCGTAAACATCCCCGGAAAAACGGAATCCCCGGAGATAATCGATGAGCCGGCCGGAAAACCGGCCGGCTCCGACCAGATAGTCGATTTCGTCATCCTGGAACCGCATCGATTCGAGACATGCCAGCAGGGTTTCCAATCCGCAGGCGACGAGAAAGCCCCTTTCCGGAGGCAGGTTGCGGACGAAAAATTCGAATACCGCCTTCCCGGTCATGCCCTTATCCAGATAACCCTGGAGCATGGTCAACTGATAAAGGTCGGTCAGCAGGGGACTGGAGATGAGATCTAATTTCATGATCGTGCCTCATAAACCAAGGAAATCGGAACAGTCAATAATGACGACATCGTAAAAAGTCCATATGCGGCGTTGCGCTTCATCCTTCGTCACTGCGACGTACGCACAAGTACGCCTCATTCCTCAGGATGCGCGCGCCTTGCCTCTGGAGCTTTTTACTTCGTCGTCTCCATCATGACTTTTTACGAATTCATCAATAATGACGACATCGTAAAAAGTCTGGATGCTTCGTTGCGCTTCATCCCTCGCCTCGTCACTGCGACGTACGTCCAAGTACGCCTCATTCCTCAGGATTCGCGCGCCTCGCCTGCGGATCTTTTTACGATTCCGTCCCAAATGGGACATTTTTTGACCTTTTACGATGTCGTCAATAATCGCCGACGGCTCGGTCTGTTCGTCAATAGGTGTCGAAGTACTGTTGAATAACCTTAGCGTCCTGGGTTGCGGTCAGGGCGAGCATCAACAAGATCCTGGCCTTCTGGGGATTCAGATTGTCCGCGGCGACGAAACCCAGTGCATCATCGTTGACCTCGCCGTTACGGGCCACCATACCGCTGCCGGTCCGGGAACTCCGGACGACGAATACTCCTTTCTTGCTGGCCGCTGCCAACGCGGCTTTTGCCGCCTCGGGAAGGGAGCCGTTTCCCGTAGCGGCATAAACGATACCGGCGACGCCGGCCTTGACGGCGGCCTCCACGGCCGCGGTTCCGCTGCCGGCGTATCCGTACAGGATCTCGATTTTCGGGAGCTTTTCTATGTTCTTGAGGTAGAATGGTGTGTCTGTGGTATGCCGACGGGAGGGGCCACGGTAAAGATGCACCCGGCCGCTCTTGATGTATCCGAGTGCCCCCAAATCCGGCGACCGGAAGGTCTCGACGCTGAAGGTGCTGGTTTTGGTAACTTCCCGGGCGGCATTGACCATGTCGTTCATGACCACGAGTACCCCCTGGCCCCGGGTGAGGGGGCTTGCCGCAGTGGCCACGGCATTGTACAGGTTCAACGACCCATCGGCGCTCAGGGCTGTGGCGGGCCGCATGGCACCCACCAGTACCACGGGTTTGCGGCTCTTCAGCGTCAGGTTGAGGAAATAGGCCGTTTCCTCCAAGGTATCGGTCCCTTGGGTGATGACGATCCCATCCGCATTGTCCCGGCTGAGCAGGTCATCACAGCGGCGGGCGATCCTCATCCAGATGTCGGGGTTCATGTTTTCCCTGGCGATTTGCACTACCTGTTCCCCATGGATGTCGGCGATCCTGCCCAGGTCCGGCACAGAAGCCAGGACTTCGCCCACCGGCAGCTCGGCGGCCTGGTAACCAATGGTCTGGGTGGCCACTGGCGCCGCCCCGGCGATGGTGCCGCCGGTGGCCAGGACCGAGATCCGGGGTTTTGCCGCCGGTGGGAACCCCCAGAGGGTGGAGGCAAAGAGCGGAACGAAGATGAAAAGAAATGCGATCACGACAATTTTACGAAAAATTGCATTCATGGTCAATTCCGTTGATATTTTTGAAAACGGAGCCATTATGGCAAATTTGTATTTTCCCCGCAAGGCCTTTTCCTCTCTATCCACTCCGAACCGGGGCAAATTCAGGTTGAAGCCATATGGGTTAAATGTTAGAAATATCAACCACGGAACGGCTCACAGGTCCTTAGGTGTCGGATCGTTGGGATTTTATATCGATCCACTTCTCATAAGGCACGTTATTATGCAGTAACTTGAGTGAAGTTGCTCAAGAGCGACAACCCCATGGAGAATGCGGAAAGAGAATGGTTCCACCATGAATGAATCCGACGAAAGCCGGCATTGCCTGATCTTAACTGCCGGGGATCTTCACCGGGAGCAGGTCTTTTTCTGGGCCGCCGGCCGGCGTCTGGCCGGGCAGGTCATTCGCCCCTTCCGGAGCGACGGCGGCGGTGGTAAGGAGAATAAGCTTCCCCGTCCGCCGAGGGGAACAGGCGACATTGGGGAAGCGTGCACGAGTCGACGGAAAGGCGGTAACCAAGAGGAAAAGAAAACGGAAGAAATAGCAGAACAAAACAACAAGGCCGAAGACGGCAATTGGGCTGGCGGCGGTAATCAAGGGCGGCCATGGCTTGTCTTTCTCCACGAAGGACTGGGGAGCGTGGGGCAATGGCGGGATTTCCCGGCGGTGATCTGCGAAGAAACCGGTCTGCCGGGACTCGTTTATGACCGCTGGGGCTACGGAAACTCCGAGGCCTGTGAGGAAAAGGGCAATGCTGAGTATCTCCATCATGAAGCTTTGAAATCCCTCCCCCAGGTCCTGAAGCATTTCGGTATCGAGCAGGCGATCTTCATCGGTCATAGCGATGGTGGATCCATCGCCCTCATCTTCGGAGCGGCGTCTCCGGAACGGACGATGGGGATAATTACCGAGGCCGCCCATGTGTTTGTGGAGGAGGTTACCCTGGCGGGGATACGTGTCGCCATCACCGCCTATGAGCATACGGATCTCCCTGCGCGACTCGCACGGTATCACGGCAATCGGACCGATCAGGTTTTCCGCAGGTGGTCCGGGACGTGGCTGGCGCCTGCCTTCCGGGCCTGGAACATCGAGGAGCTGTTGCCCCGAATTCGCTGTCCGGTGCTGGCCATTCAGGGGGAAGACGATCCCTACGGGACGCCGGAACAGGTGGAATCCATTGTCCGCCGGATCTCCGGCCGGGCGGAAGGTTTCATCGTTCCCCGGTGCGGGCATATTCCCCACCACCAGGCCCGAGGCGAGGTGGCAGAGGCAATGAAGAGATTTATTCATGATATCTTATCCATACACTGAGCAGGGAAGGGGATCATGGTCGTTGAGTTTAACGGCGGGCAACGGCAATTACTTCGGAAAAATGAGGTGAATCAACGTGATCATAGCGGTGTTGAACGGCAGCCCCAAAGGGGAGTTAAGTGTTACCCTCCAGTATGTACGCTATCTGCAAAAGATCCATCCGGAGCATGACTATCGGATCTTTTCCGTCGCCCGACAGATCGGAAAACTGGAGCGGGATGAACGGGCCTTCGGCGGCATCATGGACCAAGTCGCCGCCGCCGATGCAGTTATATGGTCCTTTCCCCTCTATTATTGCCTGGTCTGCTCCCAGTACAAACGCTTCATCGAATTGATCTTCGCCGGCGGCCGGCAGGAAGCCTTTCGGGGGAAATATGCCCTGGCCCTTTCCACTTCCGTGCATTTTTTCGATCATACGGCCCACAATTACATTCATGGGATATGTGACGATCTGGGAATGAATTATTTCGGGCATTATTCCGCGGAGATGTATGATCTGGTCCGGACCAGGGAACGGGCGCGTTTCCTCCAGTGCGGCGAGAACTTTCTCACCGCGGTGGCCGGCGGGATCCCGACGGCGCCGCACTTCCCGCCTCTGCACCATAGTTCCTTCGTTTATGAACCGGCCCCGCCGCTTCACGACATTGATCCCGGCGGCAGGAAGATCCTGGCGCTTTGCGACGAAGCCCGTGAAGGCGCCAATTTGAAGAAAATGATCCAGGCCTGGGTGGGAAATTTCTCCGGGGGGGTGGAGGTAATCGCCTTGACGGAAATCGACATCAGGGGGGGCTGCCTGGGCTGCTGCCGGTGTGGAATCGACAATGTATGCCAGTACGAGGGCCGGGACGGCTATATCGATTTCTACAACGAAAAGGTTAAAAAGGCGGACATCATCGTCATGGCGGGGGAAATCCGGGACCGTTACCTGTCGGCGCGGTGGAAGCAGTTTTTCGACCGTTCCTTTTTCAACACCCACACCCCGACCCTGAAAGACAAGCAAATTGCCTGGATTATCTCCGGTCCCCTGGGGCAGCTTCCCAATCTGACGGAGATACTGTCGGCCTATGCCCAGTTTAACGGGGCCAATACGGTCGGGATGGTAAACGATGAGATGGGGGATTCGCCACGGATCGACGCTCTGCTTCGGGAACTGGCCCGGAGGGTCGTGCACCTGGCGGAGCAGGGCTATGTGCAGCCTCGGGATTATCTTGGCGTGGGGGGCATGAAGATCTTCCGTGACGAGGTCTGGGGGAGGCTCCGTTTTGTCTTTCAGGCGGATCATCGTTACTATAAGCGCCACGGGTATTATGATTTTCCCCAGA
>ERZ724525.2548-NODE-2548-length-10457-cov-3.707845_pt1 | contig 10457 bp, 7 predicted proteins | sample MGYA00376058_ERZ724525 | MGnify/ENA primary metagenome ERZ724525 (study PRJEB28724, sample SAMN07190888) | wastewater metagenome | isolation source: influent of sewage treatment plant in Hong Hong | place: USA: Christiansburg, Virginia | collected 2016-03-01 ...
GCTGTGGCGTTTATCGGGATCTGGTTCTTCTCGATCACCGACAAGTCCACCTCGGGTGCTGAAGAACGTGCGCGTTTCCTGCCACAGTTCGTACGCTCGCAAACCGGTCTGGGTGCCAGCGGTGCTGTGGCCCACTGATAGCACTACCTCCGTGTAACGTTAGGCGACCTTCGGGTCGCCTTTTTTGTGCCTGCGATCATTCGTACGGCTGGGTTACTCAATGCTGCGCAATATCAACAAAAACTTGCCGACGGACGGTAGTTTGACTAGCGTCACGCCCGCTGCCGGCTTGCTGGCCGGTTGGACTAGATGGAATAGCGATGAGTAATTTGCACGAGCAACAAGCTCAACTGCTGGATCCTGTGGATCGCGGTGCGCAAGCGCGGCGGCTGAACCAGATCTCGACCGTGCTCAGCGTGGTGCTGGTGATCATCGGTGCGCAGACGGTGCTGTCCCACAGCGGGTTTAATTCTGTACTGGTGGTGGTGGCCATGTTGGCGGTCATGATCGGTGCGCGTTTGAATAATCGCGGTGCTACTGACGCGGCCATCGTGCTGGTGCTAAGTACCATGACGGCTGTCGTCAGCGTGTCGCTGTGGACCAGTCAGGGCCTGTATAGCGGCGCTTTGTTGAGTTATCCGGTGATTTTGATCGTTGCCGGTATGGTCTCGCGCTTAAAGCTGTTTGTTGCCCTGTTGCTGTTTATGTTGGCGTCTATCGCGGCCATCACCTGGGCGGCAATGTCCGGTTGGCAGACTTTTGTGCCAACACCGATAGGGCTTGGACGGATGGTCAATGTCAGCTGCATCTTGCTGGTGTGTTCCTGTGCCGTATGGATTTTGGCCAATGATCTGCGTCAGACCATGCAGCGTTTGCAGCAAGAGATTATGCGGGTTAAGACCTCGGAGGCTAACTTCACCCATTTGGCCCAACACGACGCGCTGACTAATTTGCCCAATCGGTTATTGGTCAGTGACCGCGTGGAGCAAGCCATTGGCCAAGCGCGTCGCTATCAACGGCGTGCCGCTCTGTTGTTTCTCGATCTGGATAACTTCAAAACCATCAACGATTCCCTAGGCCATGACGCCGGCGATCAGCTGCTCAAGGACGTCGCCGCGCGTTTGCAGGACGCGGTACGCGAGATGGATACGGTCAGCCGTCAGGGCGGCGATGAGTTTCTGATCGTACTCACCGATGTGGCGGATCTAGATGATATCTCCACCGTGGCCAAGCATGTACTGCATGCAATGAGTCAGCCGTTCAGCCTCAAGGGTATGCAGATCGTCACCTCGGTTTCCATTGGCGCGGCGCTCTACCCAGAAGATGGCGATGACTTCTCGGCCTTACTCAAACATGCCGATTTGGCCATGTACCAAGCCAAGGCTGCTGGACGTAACGCTTTTCGTTTTTTCGATGCGCGCATGAATGCCGATATTATCGAGCGCTTGAGTATTGAGTCGGGGCTGCGTGAGGCCTTGAGTCAGCAGCAGTTTGTGCTGCATTACCAGCCCATTGTCGATATCCACAGTGGTCGACTGCTGGCGGCGGAGGCCTTGATCCGTTGGCAGCATCCACAGCACGGCATGGTCGGCCCGGATAAGTTCATTCCAGTGGCGGAGAACTCGGGGTTGATCGTCGAGATCGGTGAGTGGGTGTTGAATGAAGCATGCCGGCAGATGATGGTCTGGCGTGCTGCCGGTTTGCCGGCCTTTGTCGTGTCGGTCAATCTGTCTTCGGTGCAATTTCGCCGCGGCAATTTAGAGGCCTTAGTGGCGGGCGCCTTGCAACGCTATGGACTGCCGGCCGGTTGCCTGGAACTAGAATTGACCGAGTCACTGTTGCTGCAAGATTCCGACGTGTTCTTCGACATGCTTTACCGGCTTAAGGCGCTGGGTGTGAAGCTGTCGATTGATGATTTCGGTACGGGTTACTCCAACCTGTCGTACTTGCAGCGCTTTCACGTGGATAAATTGAAAATCGACCAATCGTTTGTGCGCAAACTGCAAGACAGCTCGCCAGACTTGGCTATCGTGACGGCGATCATTCAAATGGCGAAAAGCTTGCAATTGCGGACGGTCGCTGAGGGTATTGAGGATGACGCAACCCGCAGTGTGCTCGCACAGTTAGGCTGCGATCAGGGCCAGGGTTACTGGTTTGCCCGGCCGTTGACTGCTGATGACTGTGCTTTTTTTGCCCGGCGCGAGTTGCCATCCGCGCAATTGGTTGCGCAGTAATCGCATGCCCCTGGGGCGGGGTATTCAGGTGCTTTATAGCGCGGTGGCGTGCGTGCGGGCTTGGTTACACTGCAGGTCTATTCCCCGTACAAGAAGGCTTTGACGATGCAAATGCGCATGATGATTACCGGTGCAGGTTCTGGTTTGGGCCGTGAGATAGCACTGCGCTGGGCCCGTGAGGGCTGGCAGTTGGCACTCTCGGATGTCAACGACGCGGGCCTGGCCGAAACCCTGAAACTGGTACGCGAGGCCGGCGGTGACGGTTTCACCATGCGTTGCGATGTACGCGACTACAGCCAGCTGACCGCTTTGGCCCAGGCCTGTGAAGAGAAACTCGGTGGCATTGATGTAATCGTCAACAATGCGGGTGTGGCCTCGGGCGGCTTCTTCGAAGAGCTGTCGCTGGAAGACTGGGACTGGCAAATCGCGATCAACCTGATGGGCGTGGTCAAAGGTTGCAAAGCCTTCCTGCCGCTGCTGCTACGCAGCCAAGGCAAGATCATCAACATCGCCTCCATGGCTGCCTTGATGCAAGGCCCGGCGATGAGCAACTACAACGTTGCTAAGGCTGGCGTAGTGGCGCTCTCGGAAAGCCTGCTGATCGAGCTGCAAGCGCAGCAAGTCGGTGTGCATGTGGTTTGCCCATCGTTCTTCCAGACCAATCTGCTCGACTCCTTCCGCGGTCCAACGCCGGCAATGAAACAGGCGGTGGGCAAATTGTTGGAAAGCTCGCCGATCAGCGCCAGTGAGATTGCTGAGTACATTTACGTAGCCATCGAGCAGGGTGAATTTATGATTCTGCCGCACGAGCAGGGGCGTATGGCCTGGGCGTTGAAGCAGAAAAACCCGCAGCTGCTGTACAACGAAATGGCCAGCATGGCCGGCAAAATGCGCAGTAAAACCGCCTCGGTTTGAGGTGCTTCGCCGCCCGCGATACCCGTGGCTGCTGTGCAGTCGGTCACCGCGACAACATGCGGGGATGGCTGTGGTCCGCCGCCTGTGATAGAAGGCTGCCTGCTTTTGTGTCGTCTGTCTGTAAACAGCACGACACGGGCTCTTCTGCCTTCTCTGGAGTACCCGCGTGGAGTCCGAATCCATCGTCTATGGCTGCATCCGCGACTGGCCGTCTGAGCAGGCGGATGAGCGACGCCAGCGCCGTGACATCAATCGTCAAGTGCTGGCCAATTTGCCCAGTGGCGAGGCTTGGCCGTTTCTCGGTCAACAGATGTTCAGCTGTTGCGAGACGGCGGGCGAGGGCATGTACCAAACCCAAGTGATTCACTTCGGGGCCAGCTACCGAGCGCTGGAATATGAGTGGCCGCTGTGGGTCGAGCAATTCGAGACCTTGCTCAAGCGCCTGTACTGGGCCAGTGCGGTGGTGCATCTAGAAACCGAGTTAAAAGGCTGCCACACCTTCCGCTGGGAAACTGAGCGCGGATTTCATAGCCCCCAGGACGGTGACCTGCGGGTGCGCTGCGTATGGGAGCGCGAAAGCGGTTTGCGCGGTTAGTCGCTTACTCCTCGTTCAACTGGTTAAACCATTCCTTAGGTACGTCGCGCTTTAACAGCAACATGCATTGCTGGCTGTCGGGGTCGAAAGCAATTACCGCTTCACCCTTGTCCAAGGCTTTACGTACGCGTAGTACGCGGGTTTCCAGCGAGGTTTCGTCGCCATTGTCGGTGCCTTCGCGGGTGACGAAGTCTTCGATCAGGCGGGTCAGGGTGTCAGCTTCCAGCATGGCGTGGGGGATGAGCATAGGTAGCGCCTCCTCAGCGCCGGGCGATGGTAGCAGTCGGTGCTGTTCCTGTCGGGCTATCCGCTGTTTGAAAACAACTGCGTTGCCATCATCAGCGGCTTCCAATGGTTTGCTACGGCTGCGCGGCCTCCGGCAGAAAACGCTCTAGGGTGTCGAACAGCAACTGGCTGTCCAGCGGTTTGCCAATAAAATCGTCCATACCTGCAGCCATGCCTTGCTGGCGATATTCGTCGAAGATATGTGCGGTCAGGGCAATAATTGGCACTGCCGGTAGGTGCAACTGTTGCTCCAGTTGGCGAATTCTCCGGGTCGCTTCAAAACCGTCCATTTCCGGCATTTCACAGTCCATTAAAACCAGCTGAATGGCACTCGGTGCGCGCAGGTATTCGGCCACGGCGGCGACGCCATTGTTGACCACCCGCAGGTTGTAGCCGCGCTGCTTGAGCAGACCCTGAGCGACCAATTGGTTCACCGGGTTGTCTTCGGCAATCAGAATGCAGGGGGCGTTGGCGCGCAAGCGTGTGGGCTCAGTCAACACCGGCGACAGTCGCGGGCGCGGCTGTTGATACAACTCCAGCAGATGCTCACGCAGTTCAGTAACAGCCAGGGGCTGAGTCAGGCCGCGCACGCGCAAAGTGCCGTACTCCGGCAGTGAGCTGCTTTCCCCGGGCGGGGAGAGCAGCAATACCGGTTGGCCCGGTTGTAGACGCGAACGCAGAGGCTCCAGCCAGCTGGCCACACCACCGGGCCATGGGGCCATGAGCACCAGCAGGGGCGGGTTGGCAAAGTCATCCCAGCAGCTTTGCAAGCGCTCCGGGGTTTGGCAGCGCTCGGGGCGCATACCCCAGCGGCCGAGCAGGCTGCTCAGGGCGTCCAGTGCTTGACCGTCGAGGGACGTCAGCAAAGCCGTGCGCCCGGCCAGTACTGCGTTCAGTGGGTCGGGCGCGCAACTGCTCACTTGCAGCGGGATATGAAAATTGAATTGGCTGCCCTGACCTAGGGTGCTGTGTACCTCAATCTGCCCGCCCATCATCTCTACCAGCTCTTTGCTGATGGCCAAGCCCAGACCGCTGCCGCCGTAGCGACGGGTGGTGCTGGAGTCGCCCTGGGAGAAGGAGTTAAACAGCCGGGTCTGAGTTTGTTCGCTGTTACCGATCCCGCTGTCGTTGATACTCATGTGCAGCTGCCACACTTGCAGGGCGTTGCTGCGTCGGCAGACAGTTAGGCTGACATGGCCTTCAGCGGTGAACTTCAAGGCGTTGCTGAGTAGGTTCATCAACACCTGCTTGAGCCGTGTCGGATCACCGAGGATGTGCTGAGGCACGCCGCCCTCTAGGCTGACATACAGGCGCAGGCGCTTCTCCGTGGCCTGAGCAGTGAATAGGCTGAAGGTTTCGGCGATCAGCTGTTCCAGATCGAACTCGATGTGCTCCAGCTTGAGCTTGCCCGACTCAATTCGCGCATAGTCGAGAATGTCGTTAATCACCGCCAGCAAAGAGCGACCAGAGCTGACAATGGTGTCGACATAGAAACGCTGGCTTCGGTCCAGTGAGGTGTTTTTAAGCAATTGCAGCATGCCCAGCACGCCGTTCAGAGGGGTGCGGATCTCGTGGCTCATGATGGCTAAGAAGCGGCCCTTGGCCAGGTTGGCTTGCTTAGCTTGCTCGGCGGCTTGGCGTGAGGAAAAGTTCTCTTCCTTGAGGATGTTGATGCGGTTGGCCAAGCCGATCGACAGGGCGATCAACTCGATGGTGACGCCGATTTTGATCGCCGTCGCGCCATATAGCTCAAACAGATCAACGCCCAGAGAACCGCTGGTGGCAATCGCAAACGCCAGCAGCACGGCTGTCCAAGCCACGGTGTAGTAAGAGCCGTAGGACACGCCCTGGCTCCAGATAAATACCCCCATTAGCAGCAGTCCGAGGGAAAAAATCAGCAAGCTGATGCTGGCCAGAGCGGCCCAGACTTGCAGGCTGAATAGCGGGCCGCTGAACAATAGGGCCAGGATGATCAGCATGGAAACACGCAGGGCGGTATCCAGGCGCGGGAAGAACTCCTTGGTGTGCAGGAAGTGACGACTGAACTGCACTGCGGCCAAGGCCTGAGTGAATAACAGGATGTAGATGTCGACGGCCTGAAGCCCTGTGTGCTCGGGTAGTAGCTTGAACAGGATGCCGTCGAAACAGGCACCGAGCAGGCCAACGTTGGCGCCGTAGATCACGTACCAGAAGTAGGTGGCTTCACGCAGCGACAAGAACAAAAACAGGTTGTAAAACACCATAGCCAAGAGCATGCCGTAGAAGGCGCCGTTCCACGTTGCGAGGTCTTCTTGGGCGGCGGCATTGGCGGCGTAGGTACTGAAGTACACGGGGAAAAACACCGTGCTGGAGGTCTCGACACGGATTAGCAGCTGGCTATTGCCGTTGGGCAGTTGCAGCGGGAACCAGAAGTTGCGCACCTTGACTGGGCGCTGAGTAAAGGCAAAAAGGTCGCCGCTTTCCTGACGAATGACGTGGCCTGCGGGCGTTTGCAGATACACCTGCACGTTGTCGAGTAAGGGGTAGTTGATCTCCAGAAACCCCGGTAGAATCTGCGGCAAGCGATTGTCCAACTCGACCTTAAACCACCAGGTTGAGGTGTTTTTGCCCAGATTGACGTGCTCATGGTTAACCGGCTGAAAGCGGTCGTCGGCAACGTTTAGCACGTCCTGCAGGTGCATGTTGCCGCTAGGGTCTTGCAGATAACTCATGTGCGGGCCGAGCGGCATGCGCACATCGTCGCTGTCCAGCAGAGCCGAGCTGAATGCCCAGGCGCTGTTGCACAGGCACAGCCAGAGTAAAAATAGACACATACGAGGCATCAAGTACCCTCTTTTTGTTGTACGTCCGTTCCTCACTTTGCCGGGTTACGCTGTCTGCTTCAAGGTGCCCAATACGTATCGCTTCAGGTGTATTTGGTGAAAATACTACGCACTCGACTGAGGGTGGCGTTGCTGTCCTGATCGGGGTCGAGCACAGCCTCTTCCAGCATACAGGCGAGTAACTCCTGATAGGCCTTGTCCAGCGCCTTGCGCGCGGCGGCAAATTGCTGGGCAATGGCCTCGCAGTCTTCTTCGCGACGGATCATGGCTTGCAGGCCGCGGATTTGTCCTTCAATGCGCGCTAAGCGCTTGAGCATTGCGTCCTGATGGCCCGCACGGGGTGTGTCGCTCATCAGCTGAATCTCCATAAAACGGCGCAAAATAAAGGCGCTGTAGGGTTCGCAAAACTAAAATCACGGCATGTCGTCAGCCTAACCCTGATCGGTTAGGGCGACCAGTTCGGCCTTGGTCTATAGGGCTCTTGCGACTATTGGCCGCGACTCAATTGGCGCACGGCAAAACGGTTGGGGTGGCAAGCCTCGGCGACCTTTCGTGGCAATGGCAGTGGCTCGTTGTCTAGCCAGGCCGCCAGCAGCTCGCCGGACAACGGCGTCGTAATCAGGCCGCGCGAGCCGTGGCCACTGTTGACATACAGACCGTCCAGCCAAGGACAGAGCGCGTCTGGCACCTTGCGAGCGTTTTTACCCAGCGCGGCGTAGGCACTGGCGAAGACCAGTGGATCAGCTAATGGTCCAATGATCGGCAGGTAATCTGAGCTGGTGCAGCGAAAGGCTGCTCGCCCTTGCAGGCGTTCAGGGTCGAGTTCTTGGCTGTGCAGGCGTGCAGCTAGATCGCTGGAGATTTCCTCCAGCAGTTGCAGGTTGCTGGCGTGCTCGGCTGCAGTGGGTGCGCTGTTTTGGCTGTGCATGTCGAAGCTGGCACCTAGCGTGTGTTCGCCTAAGCGTGGCGGGGCCACATAACCTTCAGCGCAGACCACGGTACGCAGCTCACTGCTGCTGGCGGTTTGCGCAAGGCGGGTGATTTGCCCGCGAATGCGCTTTAGCGGCAAGCCAGCGGCAGCAGGGAAGCGGCCAATATCAGCAGCGCCAGCGAGCACTACTACTGGAGCGCTGGCGACCACTTCGCCGGCCACCAGAGCCTGCCAGCCATCGGCATGGCGCTGCAGGTCGATAACGTCGTGTAGGGCGAGCAGGCGAATACGCGGATGCTGAATCAGCTGCTGACACAGCGCCGGTGGATGCACCCAGCCGCCTTGCGGATAGAACAGACCGCCGCTGGGCAGGGCAACACCGGCGCGGGCTTCGGCCTCTGCGTGAGTTAATGGATGCAGAAGGTCCGCCGGGAAGGCGGCAGTTAGCGCTGTTTGGTGTGCTTGCTCCTTGGCGTTTACGGCCAGTTGCAATACGCCACAGGCATCCCAGTCCAGACCGTGCTGCAACTGCTCCAGCAACCGGCGGGTATAGCCGAAGCTGCTGACAATCAGACGCGACAAGGCGGTGCCGTGGGCCGACAGTTTTAGGTACAGCACGCCTTGAGGATTGCCAGAGGCTTCCTCCGCGATTGTCGCATGGCGCTCTATTAGCGTTACCTGCCAGCCGCGGGCGGCCAAGCTCGCTGCCGTGGCGCAGCCGGCTAACCCGGCCCCAATTACCAACGCCTCGCGCTCCGCCGGGCGCCAGTGCGGGCGGGCGAACCAGGGCTTAGCGTTGCTGCTGGCAGGGCCTGCGAACTGGCCTTTGAGCACTTCCCACTTGCGGCCGATACCCGGCACCCGGCGCATGGTAAAGCCAGCGGCCTTTAGGCTACGACGCACATCGCCGGCGCTGCAATAGGTGCCCAGAGTGGTGCCGGGGTGAGACAGGCGGGCCAGCTCGGCAAACAGTTCAGGGCTCCACATCTGCGGGTTGCGCTGCGGCGCGAAGCCATCCAAAAACCACGCATCGACACATGCATCCAACTCTGAAAATTGCGCCTGCGCATCACCAATCAGTAGGGTGAGGCTGACCCGGCCGCCGGCCAAGGTGAGTCGCTGAAAGCCCGGGTGCACAGCCACGTACTGGGTCAGCAGTGCTTCTGCGTAGACCGCTAGTTCTGGCCAGAGCGCCAAGGCCCGTTGCAGGTCGCTGCGGGTCAGCGGGTATTTCTCCACGCTGACAACGTGCAGGCGACAGTCAGGCCCCGCGTGTTGCTCAAATAGCTGCCAGGCACAGAGGAAGTTCAGGCCGGTACCGAAGCCGGTTTCACCAATCACCAATTGCTCGCCCGCCGATAGTTCGGCAAAGCGCCGGGCGAGGTCGTTTTGCAGCAGAAAGACATGGCGGGTTTCTGCCAAGCCGCCGTCGTTGGCGAAATACACATCGGCAAACTGGCGTGAGCGCGGCTGCCCGTCGACGTCCCAATCAAGCTGGGCGTGCTGGAAGTCGGCTGACGTGGCGTGATCGGGCATGGTGCTCACCTAGCAAAGAGGCGCGCATTCTACACCTAGCGTGCTTGATCTCGGGCCTTGGCGCTGCAGGCAGGCCGGCAATCGGCTAGGCTGGCGCAATAATCTGCTGCGCTGGAGCCTGTTCATGTTTGAGTCCGCTGAAATCGGTCATGCCATCGATAAAGAAACCTACGATGCTGCTGTGCCGGCGCTGCGCGAGGCCTTGCTGGAGGCGCAGCTTGAATTACAGCAGCAGGCGCGCTTCCCGGTGATTGTGCTGATTAACGGCATCGAGGGCGCCGGCAAGGGCGAAACGATCAAACTGCTTAGCGAGTGGATGGACCCCCGACTGATACAAGTCAGCACCTTCGACCAGCAAACCGATGAAGAACTCGCCCGGCCGCCCGCGTGGCGCTATTGGCGCCAGCTGCCACCGAAAGGCCGCATCGGCATTTTCTTTGGCAACTGGTACAGCCAGATGCTGCAGGCACGGGTGCATGGGCGAATCAAGAATGCCGTGCTAGACCAAGCCATCGACAGCGCCGAGCGACTGGAACGCATGCTCTGCGACGAGGGTGCGCTGATCTTCAAGTTCTGGTTTCACCTGTCCAAGCAGCAAATGAACGAGCGCCTCAATACCCTCAAAGATGACCCGTTGCGCAGCTGGCGCATTAGTCCTCTGGATTGGCAACAATCGAAAACCTACGACAAGTTTGTGCGTCATGGTGAGCGTGTTTTACGCCGTAGCAGTCGCGACTACGCGCCTTGGTATGTGGTGGAAGGGGCTGACGAAAATTACCGCAGTCTGACCGTTGGGCGCATTTTGCTTGAGGGGTTGCAAGCCGCGCTGCAGCAGCACGAACGCCCATCGGGTCAGCCGCATGCCGCGCCTTTGACCGCCAGTTTGGATAACTTGGGTCTGCTCGACAGCCTCGACATGACCCAGCGGCTGGACAAAGATCAGTACCAAGAGCAACTGGCGGCCGAACAGGCGCGCCTGGCGGGCTTGATGCGGGATAAGCGCTCGCGCAAGCACGCGTTAGTGGCAGTGTTTGAGGGTAACGATGCAGCGGGTAAAGGTGGCGCCATCCGCCGTGTGGCGGCCGCACTGGACCCGCGCCAATATCGCATCGTGCCGATTGGCGCGCCCACCGAAGAGG
>ERZ724525.2550-NODE-2550-length-10453-cov-14.312752_pt1 | contig 10453 bp, 10 predicted proteins | sample MGYA00376058_ERZ724525 | MGnify/ENA primary metagenome ERZ724525 (study PRJEB28724, sample SAMN07190888) | wastewater metagenome | isolation source: influent of sewage treatment plant in Hong Hong | place: USA: Christiansburg, Virginia | collected 2016-03-01 ...
GATTCGGTCGTCTTCTTCAACTTCCGTGGCGACCGCGCCATCGAAATCACCCGCGCCTTCGTCGAGGACAACTTCGACAAGTTCGACCGCGTGCGTGCTCCCAAGGTCACCTACGCCGGCATGCTCCAGTACGACGGCGACCTGCAACTGCCCAAGCGCTTCCTCGTCGCCCCGCCGGCCATCAAGGACACCTCCGGCGAATGGTTCAGCAAGGCTGGCCTTGCCCAGTTTGCCTGCTCCGAAACCCAGAAGTTCGGCCATGTCACCTACTTCTGGAACGGCAACCGCTCCAACAAGTTCGACGGCGAAACCTGGCAGGAAGTCCCCAGCGACGTGGTGCCCTTCGAACAGCGCCCGTGGATGAAGGCCGCCGAAATCACCGACGCCATGATTGCCGCCATCCACACTGGCAAGTACCGGATCCTGCGCTGCAACTACGCCAACGGCGACATGGTCGGCCACACCGGCAACTTCCGCGCCGCCACCATGGCCGTCGAAGCCGTCGACCTGGCCCTCGCGCGCCTGCTGCCCGCCATCGAAGCCGCCGGCGGCGTCGCCCTGATCACCGCCGACCACGGCAACGCCGACGAAATGTTCGAGCTCGACAAGAAGACCAAGCAGCCCGCCCTCCACAAGGATGGCTCCTACAAGGCCAAGACCGCCCACACCCTCAACCCGGTGCCGCTGGTGCTCTTCGACAAGGTCAGTGGCGGCAAGCTCGGCCTCACGCAGACGCCGACTGCCGGCCTGTCGAGCATCGCCGCCACGGTGGCGAACCTGCTCGGGCTGGAGAAGCACGAGAAGTGGGACGAGAGCGTGCTGGAAGTGAAGTAAGTCTTGTGTCTGGGAGCCCTGGGTCAGGCTTGAGGCTGGCCGGCCAGGGCGTCCATGACCTGCCGGGCTACCTTGAGGCCGTCGAAGGCGCCGGTGCGCCGGATCAGCGGTTGCCAGCCGCGCCAGATCAGGGAGCGCCGCCGGTCCATTTCGATGACCCGAATATCCGGACGCTTGGGCAGGCTGTTCCACGGGAGCGGCAGCCCGAGGCTGGCCTGTTCGTGGGCAAAGTTCTGCTGGTCGCGCAGCATCGACGGGTAGAGGGCGACCTGCGGCTTGTCGGCGCACAGCAGTGCAAAGACGTGGGTCGGGCCGGTGTCGCCGCCGACGAAGATGTCTGCGGCGAGCATTTCGGCAAGCATCCGCTCGAAACCGCCGATGAATTGCGCGGCGGTGGGGTTGAGCAGCACCACTTCGCAGCCCTGCCGACGGAGCGCCTCGGCGAGCTGGTTGGCATCCTTGCGTCGCCAGCGCCGCGCCAGGTTGTAGGGGGCGTCGTCGAGTACGTGGATCAGCACCCGCGGGCGCCCGGGCGGTGATTTGGCGCGCAGTTCAAGGGCCAGGCTGGTCACGCTCTCCGGCAGGCTCTCGAAGTGGCCCGCATGGGGGGCGAGGGCGAAGGCGTTGGTGACGGTGATCCACAGGTTGCCCTGCTGCCATTGGGGCAGCGCCGCCAGGGCGATCTGTTGCTCTGTCCAGTCGACAAAGGTCTTGGCGAAATAGCGTGGCAGCGGGAAGTCGGCCGACAGCGTGGGGTGCCGGTCGATCACCGCGAAGCGTTCGCCGGAAAGGCGGTGGCGGTGCTGGGCAAACCAGGCGCAGGCCATCCGGTCGCCGAGCCGCATTTCGCTGACGTTGATGTAGGCAGTTACCCGTCCGATGCTGGACGGGGTGCCGGTGTGGTCTTCCGGTGAAGTGGCGCGCTGCACGTGAGTGATCCCTTGTTCTCAATGACCGGCGCCGCAGCCCTGCAGGCTGGCCGACGCGAAGTGGTCGCGAAGTTTAAGGGATCGCCTCCGGCAGCGCACCTCCGCTCTGGCGATCAGCGGTTCTTGAACTCGGCCTTGCGCTTTTCGACGAAGGCGGCCATGCCTTCCTTCTGGTCTTCGAGGGCGAAGGCCGAGTGGAAGACGCGACGTTCGAAGAGCAGGCCTTCGTTGAGGCTGCTTTCGAAGGAGCGGTTCACCGATTCCTTGATCATCATGACCACCGGCAGCGAGTAGCCGGCGATGGCGGTGGCGGCCTTGAGGGTTTCTTCGAGCAGTTGCTCGGCCGGGATGATGCGGGCGACGAGGCCGGCGCGTTCGGCTTCGGTGGCGTCCATCATGCGGGCGGTGAGGCACGGAAGACCGGACTAGCCGTTGTCAACGGTGCTGCTGGCATGTATGGGGCTGCTTTTGGCCCAGCGAAGTCCCACGGGCGCAGGACGAGCCATCGAGCTTCAATGGCTTATTTTTCGTCCGGCACGGCAACAAGTTGGCGGAGATTCCATCGACCCAGTACGGCGAACTGTACAAACGGTTTCTCGGTGGAATGTAGGAGGAGTTGGCCGGACTAAAGTAATTCATAGTGACTCGTTTGACGGACTAACTCTAATTGGGTACGAGGCGGATGGTCAGTAAGGTTGGCCGATGGCCGATAACGCCCTTTAATTGCGCTATTAGTAAGCGCTCAGCGGTAACTCATCAGAACTCCCGCTAACAACGGCGGCCCCTCCGGCCACCGTTTCCTTTCCTGGCGCTTGGCCGTCCTTAACTGGGCGGACCCACCCGATCTCACTTCTCCGCCACCCCCTTCACCACCCGCTTCGGTTTGCTCCGTTCCGACTTCTTCTTGAGCCCCAGCGATGCAACTTGATCCGAGTCGGGGCCGAATAGGGCGCGGGCTTCGTTTTTGGCGCCGAGGATGATTTCGTGGAAGTCGCGCTGGGCGGTGAGGAGGGCGTCGCGGGCGGCGGAGAGGGTGTTGTGGGCGTGGATGGCGGCTTCTTCGACGGTGCGCAGGCGGGCGAGGGCATCGGCGGCGGACGGCAGGGCGTAGCGGGCGTTGTGAGGGGTGTAGTTGTCGATCACCTTGAGTGCCAGATAGGTTTCGATGTCGGCTTCGATCTGTTGCGGGGCGATGCGGGGGATTGTTGTGCTTGCCATGTCTTCTCCTTTCGGTTGCTCTGCGATTCACGCGCATTCGGGGGGAACTACTCTACGTGAGAGTATGCATCAAGGGCAGGCTAATGGCATTTTATGGCGTGCGCATTCGATGTGCGGGCTTGCGAGTCGAATGCGCAGTCTTATGAATCGAACTTGCAACGGCGTGAATTGGATTCGCAGGCTTGCGAATCCTTAATGCGGGCGTGTGCATTGATATCCGCTGCGGGTGAATCGAGTTCACAGGTTGGCGGATCGTTTTTGCAGCGTGTGGAGTTGATCACGCAGGCGCGTGACGAGATGCCGCGGCTAGTTGAAATCAATAATGACAATTTGTTTCCGATGTGAAAGCATCGGGAATTCTACCGTGTCGGGCTTGCATCCCGGTTCGGTGCCATCGGTGTGACAACAAGACCAACAAGGAAATATCAAATGTTCAATGCGAAGCGGCGGTATGTGGCGATTGCGGTGGCCGGACTGATTCTGGCGGGTTGTGCGAGCGCGCCGGGCAATGGCAAGGGCGCCGATACGGATTCGGCCAAGCGCAATGCGGTGAAGGTGACGCAGACCACCCGCGGTGCGCAGATCACTTCGGATGACCGCATCCTGTTTGATACGGGCAAGTCGGACGTGAAGCAGGAGGGGCAGGTCTTTATCGAGCGGGTTGCCAGTATCCTCAAGGAAAAGACCAAGGCCAACGTGGCCATCGAGGGCTATACCGACAACGTTGGCGCTGCTGCGCTGAACCAGACCCTGTCCGAGCGCCGGGCTGCTTCGGTCAAGCAGGCGCTGGTGGCCAAGGGTGTGCAGGCAAGCCGCATCACCGCGACCGGCTTCGGCATGAACAAGCCGGTGGGCGACAACACGACGCCCGAAGGTCGTCAGGCCAACCGCCGCACCAACATCATCGTGCTGGGCGAGTCGGTGGAGAACATCGGTGGCACCTCGCTGGGCGATCGCCTGTCCGAAGGGCTGGGCGAGTTCCTCAAGAGTGCCGGGGAAGTCATGAACAAGGTGTTCGGTTCCGATTCCAAGAACTGAGCTGGCGCGTGATGGAAAAGCAGCGAACCATCACACGCCTGGCGCTGGGCCTGCTGTCCGTTTGGGCAGTGCAGGTCCAGGCCGCCGACGCAGGGGGCGCAGTGGCTGCCCCCGATGCACCGGAAGTCATCGACACGATTGAGGCCGATACCTCGAAGGCCATTCTCAAGCGTTTCCGCGCCGACAACCCCGGCGCGCGGGAACACAAGCTGGGCATCGTCTCCGAGGCCTTTCTTGAAGACCCGGCCAACCCGGCGCTGAAGCTCGAACGCATGTGGGTGGGCGAAAAGGGCACGCTGCTCGAAATCCTCGGGTTGCATCGCAAGGGCCGTCCGGAAAGCGCGATCATTTCGTATTCGAGCCTGCGCCTGCGCGACAAGGTGGGCTTTCAGCATCAGCCGCTGGGGTATGAAGGCGTGACCGAATTGCGGGACAAGCGCGGCGGTTCGGCCCTCGTCGTGCAGCCGGGGGATGCTTTCTACCTGCTGATGCCGCCCATCGACGATCTGCAGTCGCATGCGCTGATCTACCTCGGCTGGGACGGCAAACCGTCGAGTTATTTCGACCGCATCGATCCGCGGTTTCGCGAGCGTTACGACGCGTCAGCAAAGATGGCGATGGCGGCGGATGCGACGCCGGAGCAGATGAAGGACTTTCTGGTTGAGTTTGCCCGTCGTGACCCGGACAACAAGGCGCCGAAGGTCTTCCTCGCGTTGATCAACAAGATGCGCGCGCAGAACACTTTCGAGGGCTATTACCACGCCTATCTGCTGATCAAGGATCCGGCCGATGCACGGGCCGCGCAGAAGCTCATGCGCAGCGACGAGCACCGGGCAATGATGGAAAACCTGGCGGTGGCCACGCTGGTGGACAAGAGCCGTCTGCTGGACATGGATTTCCGCCTCAACCCGGGGCAAACCACGTCGGGCGAGGGCAGTTGCTGGATGCTGTGCCGCTACAACTTCACCGCCCAGCGTGCGGTCAGTGGTACGGTGACGGTGCGTGCCAGGCAAAGCGGAACGCCGATTCGCCTGCGTTTGGGTACTTACCGGGTGACCCTCTCCACCGAGCTGCTGCTGCCCCGTCATGGCCTGCAGGAGTCGAACTGGTTGGGCAATTTCGACAAGCGCGCCGACGACGTGCGCACCGGGCAGGTGACGGTGACACTGAGTCCACCCGATTACACGGCTACCGTGCCGGTGAGTTTCGGGCAGGTCGATGTGGCTTTCTTTCAACGCGGTTCGGCGGGCGGTTACACGGCCTACTGGGCGGATGGAGACGGGCGCGCCACGCTCGGTTTCAAGAGCATGGAGTTGCTGAAATGATTGGGCGTCTGGTGGGCTGTGTTGTGCTGGGTCTGGCTGCGCTGCCGGTGGTGGCCGCGGAAGACATCAACTTCAGCGATCTCCAGCGTCCCGGTGCGGGGCTGTCGCGCAGTGCCAGCGTGCCGGGGCTGGCAAAGGAAGGGGCGAGTTTCGTCAGCCGCTTCAATGACGTGGATACTGCGCGGGTAGAAGACTTGCGCCGTTCGCGGGCCGCGGCGGCCAGCTACTCGTCGAGCTCGTCTTCTTCATCCTCGTCGTCTTCATCGTCGAGCTCAAGCCAGAAGTCGGCGCCGTCGAACAAGACCTTTGTTTGCCGAATTTACTGCAACAGCAGCAGCGGGCCGCAGATTACCCGGGAGTTCACCGGCCCCGACCGGGCCACGGTGGCGCGGATGATCGACGACAACGGCCATACCATTTGTCGCAATTCCGGGATGGCACGGGCGTCGAGTAGCAGCTTCGATCCGTCCCAGTGCCGCGAGAAGTAAGGCGCTGCGCATATGAAAAATGGCCGCCTGATGGGCGGCCATTTTTTGGTGCGGCAGGCTTGGCTTACTTGTTCTTGAACTCGGCCTTGCGCTTTTCGACGAAGGCGGCCATGCCTTCCTTCTGGTCTTCGAGGGCGAAGGCCGAGTGGAAGACGCGACGTTCGAAGAGCAGGCCTTCGTTGAGGCTGCTTTCGAAGGAGCGGTTCACCGATTCCTTGATCATCATGACCACCGGCAGCGAGTAGCCGGCGATGGCGGTGGCGGCCTTGAGGGTTTCTTCGAGCAGTTGCTCGGCCGGGATGATGCGGGCGACGAGGCCGGCGCGTTCGGCTTCGGTGGCGTCCATCATGCGGGCGGTGAGGCACAGGTCCATGGCCTTGGCCTTGCCGACGGCGCGGGGCAGGCGCTGGGTGCCGCCGGCACCGGGCAGGATGCCGAGCTTCACTTCGGGCTGGCCGAACTTGGCGGTATCGGCGGCGTAGATCATGTCGCAGCTCATCGCCAGCTCGCAGCCGCCGCCGAGGGCGAAGCCGGCCACTGCGGCGATCACCGGCTTGCGACAGGTTTTGACGCGTTCCCAGTTGCGGGTGATGTAGTCGCCCTTGTAGACGTCCATGTAGTCGTAGGTGGCCATCATGCCGATGTCGGCGCCGGCGGCGAAGGCCTTGTCGGAGCCGGTGATGACGATGCAGCCAATGGCTTCGTCGGCTTCAAAGCCGTTGAGGGCCACGACCAGCTCATCGACGAGGGCGTCGTTGAGGGCGTTGAGGGCCTTGGGGCGGTTGAGGGTGATGAGGCCGACCTTGCCGCGGGTTTCGACGATGATGTTCTGATAGTCCAATTTGTTCTCCTGTTGCTGCTGTTATCAGATTGCCCCCGCCATGCGCAACGCGTCGATCTCGTCCGGGGCAAAACCCCAGTCGGAAAGCACGTCTGCGCCCGTGGCACCGACTACGGGCGGACGCGGTTGCGCGGGAATACTGCGGCTGAAGCGGGGTGCCGGGGCCGGCTGGATGACTCCGCCGACTTCGATGAACGTGCCGCGGGCCTGATTGTGCGGGTGTTCGGGCGCTTCGTCCATGTCGAGCACCGGCGCCACGCAGGCGTCGCTGCCTTCCAGCAGCGCACACCATTCGTCGCGTGTGCGGGTTTCGAGGTGGGCGGCGAGGCGGGTCTTCAGCTCGGGCCAGCGGGTGCGCTCCCACTGCTGCTTGAAGTCCGGGTCGGTGATGCCGGTCTTTTGCAGGAACAGGGTGTAGAACTGGGGTTCGATGGGGCCGATGGAAATGTACTTGCCGTCGGCACAGCGGTAGGTGTCGTAGAAGTGGGCGCCGCCATCGAGCAGGTTGCTGCCGCGTTCCTGCGTCCAGTTGCCCATGGCCTTGAGGGTGTACATCATGGTCATCAGCAGGGCCGAGCCGTCGGTCATGGCGGCATCGACCACCTGGCCTTTGCCGGAGCTGCGTGCTTCGAGGGCTGCGGCGAGGACGCCGACCACCAGCAGCATGGCGCCACCGCCACAGTCGGCAACCAGGTTGAGCGGCACCACCGGCTTGCCGCCGGGCTCGCCGATGGCGTGCAGCGCGCCGGACAGGGACAGGTAGTTGATGTCATGCCCAGCCGAGTTGGCTAGCGGGCCGGTCTGGCCCCAGCCGGTCATGCGGCCGTAGACGAGACGCGGGTTGGCGGCGAGGCAATCGTCCGGGCCGAGGCCGAGGCGTTCCATCACGCCGGGGCGGAAGCCTTCGATCAGCACGTCGGCGCTGGCTGCCAGTTGTTTGGCGGCGGCGAGGCCTTCGGGCTTCTTCAGGTCGAGGCTGACGACCCGCCGGCTGCGGTTGAGGATGTCGATCTTCGGGTCGAAGAGTTCAGATGCCGGTTTGGCGCCCGCCGGCAGCTTGCGCTCGATGCGCACGACCTCGGCGCCCAGGTCGGCGAGGATCATGCAGCCCATCGGGGCCGGGCCGAGGGCGGCGAATTCAACGATCCTGATGCCGTGGAGTGGTCCCATGCTGTCTCCTCTTTTTTATTGAGCCCCCTTCCTTGTGGGTCGGACTGAAGTCCGACCCACAAGGGGGATTTACTCGGCGGCGATGGCGCGGCCGATGACCAGCCGCTGGATGTCGTTGGCGCCTTCGTAGATCTGGCACACCCGCACGTCGCGGTAGATGCGCTCGACACAGGACTCGTCGGTGTAGCCGCAGCCGCCGTGGATCTGGATGGCGTCGGAGCAGACCTTCTCGGCCATCTCGGAGGCGAACATCTTGGCCATCGAGGCTTCCTTGAGGCAGGGCTTGCCGGCGTCTTTCAGGGTGGCGGCGCGCCACACCATCAGGCGGGCGGCGTCGAGCTGGGTGGCCATGTCGGCAAGGCGGAAGTTGACCGCCTGATGCTCGATGATCGGCACGCCGAAGGTGACGCGTTCCTTGGCGTAGCGGACGGCGGCTTCAAAGGCGGCGCGGGCCATGCCGACGGCCTGGGAGGCGATGCCGATGCGGCCGGCTTCGAGGTTGGAGAGGGCGATCTTGTAGCCTTCGCCTTCCTTGCCGAGCAGGGCGGTGGCCGGCACGCGGCAGTTGTCAAAGACGATCTGCGCAGTGTCGGAGGCGTGCTGACCCATCTTCTGTTCGATGCGGGCGACGGTGTAGCCGGGCGTGGCGGTGGGCACCAGGAAGCACGAGATGCCCTTCTTGCCGGCAGCCTTGTCGGTCACCGCGAAGACGATGGCCATGTCGGCGTGCTTGCCGGTGGTGATGTAGTGCTTGACGCCGTTGATGATGAAGTCGTCACCGTCGCGGTCGGCGCGGGTGGTGATGGCCGAGGCATCGGAGCCGGTGTGCGGCTCGGTCAGGCAGAAGCAGCCGAGCTTTTCGCCACGGGCCAGCGGCTTGAGCCATTCTTCCTTCTGGGCGTCGGTGCCGTACTTGTTGGTGATGCCGCAGGGCAGGGAGTTCTGCACCGACACGATGGTGGAGGTGGCACCGTCACCGGCGGCGATTTCTTCGAGCGCCAGCACGAGGCTCATGTAGTCCATGCCGGCACCGCCCCATTCTTCGGGCACGCACATGCCGAGGGCGCCGAGCTCGCCGAGTTCCTTGAGGGCCTGGGCGGGGAAGGTGTGGTTCTTGTCCCACTCGGCCGCGAAGGGCGCGAGGCGCTCCTGGGCGAAGGCGCGGAGGGAGTCGCGGATCATTTCCTGTTCTTGGGTGAGGATCATGGTGTGGGTTTCCTTAGAGCATTTCCACGGCCAGGGCCGTGGCTTCGCCGCCGCCGATGCACAGGCTGGCGATGCCGCGCTTGCCGCCGGTCTTCTTCAGCGCGCCGAGCAGGGTGACGAGGATGCGGGCACCGGAGGCGCCGATGGGGTGGCCGAGGGCGCAGGCGCCGCCGTTGATGTTCACCTTGGCGTGATCGAGCTTGAGGTCATGGATGGCGGCCATGGTGACGACAGCAAAGGCTTCGTTGATTTCCCACAGGTCCACGTCGGCGGTGGTCCAGCCGGTCTTGGCGAGCAGCTTCTGCATGGCGCCGACCGGGGCGGTGGCGAACAGGGCCGGCTGGTGGGCGTGGGTGGTGTGACCGACGATTTTGGCGATCGGCTTGAGGCCCCTGGCGGCGGCGGTGGAGGCGCGCATCAGCACCAGCGCGGCGGCGCCGTCGGAGATGGAGCTGGAGTTGGCCGGGGTTACCGTGCCGTCCTTGCGGAAGGCGGGCTTGAGGCTGGGGATCTTGTCGATGTTGGCCTTGGGCGGCTGCTCGTCGCTGGCGATGGTCACGTCGCCCTTGCGGCCGGCCACGGTGACGGGGGCGATTTCCCACTCGAAGGAGCCATCCTTGATGGCGGCCTGGGCGCGGGTGGTGGAGGCGATGGCGTAGGTGTCCTGGGCTTCGCGGGTGAAGCCGTAGTTGCCGGCGCAGTCTTCGGCGAAGGTGCCCATCAGGCGGCCCTTGTCGTAGGCATCTTCGAGGCCGTCGAGGAACATGTGGTCGAAGATCTGGCCGTGGCCGAGGCGGTAGCCGCCGCGGGCCTTGGGCAGGATGTAGGGCGCGTTGGTCATGGACTCCATGCCGCCGGCGATCATCACTTCATTGGTGCCGGCCAGCAGCAGGTCGTGGGCCAGCATGGTGGCCTTCATGCCGGAACCGCACATCTTGTTGACGGTGGTGCAGCCGGCCGACAGGGGCAGGCCGCCGCCAAGGGCCGCCTGACGGGCCGGTGCCTGGCCGAGGCCGGCGGGCAGCACGCAGCCAAAGATGACTTCCTCGATGCTTTCGGCGGAGATGCCGGCACGCTCGACGGCGGCCTTGATCGCCACGCCGCCCAGCTGGGGCGCGGTGAGGGCAGCGAAATCACCCTGGAAGCCACCCATCGGGGTGCGGACGGCGGAGACAATGACGACGGGATCGTTGGTGGTGGTCATGGGGGAAAACCTTTCGTGAATTCGGGTGGCGTTGGCAGGAACTGAAGGGCCAGACCTGTGGGTCGGACTTCAGTCCGACAGCCAGTGCCTGAGCGACGCGTGAAGTCGGACTGAAGTCCGACCCACAGAGTGGTAGCGGGCGTTCTTCTTACTTGGCGGCCATGCGGATGGCGCCGTCGAGGCGGATGACTTCGCCGTTC
>ERZ724525.2556-NODE-2556-length-10442-cov-9.844228_pt1 | contig 10442 bp, 5 predicted proteins | sample MGYA00376058_ERZ724525 | MGnify/ENA primary metagenome ERZ724525 (study PRJEB28724, sample SAMN07190888) | wastewater metagenome | isolation source: influent of sewage treatment plant in Hong Hong | place: USA: Christiansburg, Virginia | collected 2016-03-01 ...
ACAGGTAGCTGCGGTACAGCACCAACGGGTCTTGCACCCAGACCGTGGCAAATTCAGTGAAAAACAGCAGCAGCGGAAACAGCAGGCACAGTGCGGCAAAGCTCAGCGCACCGCGCCCACGCCAGAAGAACCACACCGAGGCGGCCAGCAGCGCCACATAGCCTGCGCCGCCCACGATGTGCGGAAACGATGTGAGCGACAGCGGAAAGACCGGTCGCAAATCTATGGACATCCAGCCCACGTTCGGGAAGAACCATAGCGCGCCGTAGGTAAAAAACAGCCATGCCTCGTTGAGGATGCTCAAGGGGTACATGCGCCCACCGATGCCAGGGCTGAGCAGCTCCAACTGGCGGATGAACTCCTGTGAGCGGGCATCAAACGCCGTGGCGAAGGCACTGCCGTAAATCGACCACAGCACGGCACTGGCCACGCCCAGAACAGCCATAGACACCCCAGCCACCAGCAGGGTCTTTTTCCAGCTTGGGCGGCGAATAAAGATGTACAGGGGCAACGCCATCACTGCCAGCAAAAAGGCATGCTCTTTGGACAACACGGCGCCCACGTAGCTGAGCAGTGCCCACAAATACCAGTGTTTGGCATGGGTGAGCAGACCGCGCACATAAAACCAGCACGCCAGCACGCACAGCAGCGTTGCCATGAGGATAGAGCGCTGCACCAGATAGCCCACGGCATACACTGCCACCGGGTGGACGGCAAACAGCGCCACCCCCATGCGCAGCGCTGCGGTGCGCGAGTCCTCGAAATACCCGCTGGCCTCGAACTCCGACGGAAAGCGTACCCGTGCCAGCAGCTCGCGCAGCAGCGCATACAGTGCCGCGACGGTGGCCAGATGCAGTGCGATATTGACCAGCCGTTGCTTCCACCAGCCTGTCCCGAACACCTCTTGCACCCAGACAAAGCTGCCATAAGACAGCATCCGCTGCTTGAACGCCAACAAGCTGCCATAGCCTTCGAAAATCGTGCCTTCCACTAGGCGCTGGTCATCAAAGAGCAACTCGTTGTGCAACCCCGGCAGGTAAATGCCCAGCACAGCCACCAGGACGATGGCGCTGAAAACGAACGCCCACAGAGATGTTTTTTTCATAGCCGTCGTCGCAGGGGCCAGCCCAGGCAGTTACAGAGAGTCGATGAAGCTGCGCAGCTTGTCCGAGCGGCTGGGGTGCTTGAGCTTGCGCAGCGCCTTGGCTTCGATCTGGCGGATGCGCTCACGCGTCACGTCAAACTGCTTGCCCACTTCTTCCAGCGTGTGGTCGGTGGACATCTCGATGCCGAAGCGCATGCGCAGCACCTTGGCTTCGCGCGGCGTCAGACCGTCCAGGATGTCCTTGACCACGTCGCGCAGGCCGGCCTGCATGGCGGCGTCGATTGGCGCGGTGTTGGCGCCATCCTCAATGAAATCGCCCAGGTGGCTGTCGTCATCGTCGCCGATGGGGGTTTCCATGGAGATAGGCTCCTTGGCGATCTTCATGATCTTGCGGATCTTGTCTTCCGGGATCTCCATCTTCTCGGCCAGCACGCTGGCATCGGGCTCAAAGCCAAACTCCTGCAAATGCTGGCGCGAGATGCGGTTCATCTTGTTGATCGTTTCGATCATGTGTACCGGAATGCGGATGGTGCGCGCCTGATCGGCAATCGAGCGCGTAATCGCTTGGCGAATCCACCAGGTGGCGTAGGTCGAGAATTTGTAGCCCCGGCGGTATTCGAACTTGTCCACCGCTTTCATCAGGCCGATGTTGCCTTCCTGAATCAGGTCCAGGAACTGCAAACCCCGGTTGGTGTATTTCTTGGCGATCGAGATGACCAGGCGCAGGTTGGCCTCGATCATTTCTTTTTTGGCGTTGCGCGAGGTGGCCTCACCCTCGTTCATGCGCTTGTTGATGCTTTTCAGCTCGGACAGCGGTACCACCACGCGGGTTTGCAGATCGATGAGCTTTTGCTGCAAATCTTGCACGGGTGGGATGTTGCGCGCCATCACGGCGCTCCAGGGTTTGCCGGCTGCGGCCTGCTTTTCCACCCATTCCAGGTTCAGCAGGTTGGCCGGAAACTCCTTGATGAATGTCTCTTGTGGCATGCGGCACTTGTCCACGATGATGCGGCGCAGTTCGCGCTCTTTCTTGCGCACATCGTCCACCTGGCCGCGCACCATGTCGCACAGCTTTTCGATGGTCTTGGCCGTGAAGCGGATGGTCATCAGCTCGGCCGACAGGGCTTGCTGTGTTTTCACGTAGGCCGCAGAGCCGTAGCCTTCTTTTTCGTAGATTTTGTGGATTTTCTCGAACAGCTCGCGCAGCTTGTCAAAGCGCTCCAGTGCCTGCTTTTTCAGCTCTTCGAGCTTTTTCGTCAGCGCCTTGGAGCCACCCTTGCCGTCGTCGTCGTCGGCTTCGTCGAATTCGTCAAAGTCTTCTTCGGCCACATAGTCGTCGGCTTCGTTCGGGTTGGAGAAGCCATCGACGATGGTGGAGATGACGACCTTGCCCTCGCGGATTTCCTCGCCCATGTTGAGGATTTCGGCGATGGTGGCGGGTGAGGCGCTGATGGCCTCCATCATGGCCTGCAGGCCGCCTTCGATGCGCTTGGCGATTTCGATTTCGCCTTCGCGGGTCAGCAGTTCCACGGTGCCCATTTCGCGCATATACATGCGCACGGGGTCGGTGGTACGGCCAAATTCGCTGTCCACGGTGGACAGGGCGGCCTCGGCGGCTTCTTCGGCTTCTTCTTCCGTGGCGGCGGTCTGCGCGGTGTTGGTCAGCAACAGGGTTTCGGCGTCAGGGGTTTGCTCATAGACGGCCACGCCCATGTCGTTGAGCATGGCGATGACCACGTCCAGCGTTTCCTGGTCGATCAGCTTGTCGGGCAAGTGATCGGAAATTTCAGCGTGGGTCAGGTAACCGCGTGTTTTACCCAGCTTGATCAGGGTTTTCAGGCGTGAGCGGCGCTTGGCCATGTCCTCTTCGGACAGCACGGTTTCGTCCAGCCCGAACTCTTTCATCAAGGCGCGCTCTTTGGCCTTGCTGATTTTCATGCGCAGGGGTTTGACTTTTTCTGCGGTGGGCGTAGCGGTGGTTTCTGCTTCGACTTCACCCTCGAGATCGGCTTCGATGTCCGACAGATCAGCATCGTCAGCGGAATCGCTGTCCGCGTCTGCCTTGGGCTTGCGCCCACGTTTGGCAGGTGTTTTGGCTGCGGCGCTGGTGCCCGCAGCTTTGGCTGGGCGGCCTGGGCGCTTTTTTGGCGCTTCGTCGGCAGTGGTTTTAACGTCTTCAGGAGAGAGGGCAGCAGACTTGGTCACGGTGAGGGCTTTCGGTGCCGCTACGGGCTGGTGTGGCACGGTGGAGGCGGGTGCCGCATTCGCTGGTAGCTTGGGATGGGTTGCAGGGGTTTCCTCGGCGCCAGTGCCTGGGGCGGGCTTGGGCAACTTCGCGGACTTTGGTGCGGGCATGGGAAAACCTCGGGGTCAAAGATGAACACAAAGAGAGCGCAAGCGCCACGGCAAGCTGTTGGCGCAGGGGCAGGGCAAAAGCACAGGCTTTTGCCGCGGGAGGGGCAGGCCCTCAACGGCAAGATGTCTGGGCGAACATTTGGTGTGCAGTCCTTGCGGTGGTGGGGCGGTTGTGCGTGTGTGTCACGGTGGCCAGGCCCGGAGGTGCTGCTGTCGCTCTTGCCGAAAAAACCCTACATTGTACCTGCGCAGCAGATTTCAAGGGGATTGGTGACCCAGTCTCTCCAGGGCCACGCGCCGGGTCTGTAGGTCGCGGTAGCGTTGCAGTGCCGCCGGATCGCTGTGGGCAGCGGCCAGGGCCTGGGTTTCTTGCGTGCGCAGTTGCTCGGCCAGCATCCGGTTGAGCAAGCCCCGCAGTTCCTGGCGCAGTTCGCGGGTTTCGCCTTCGGCTTGTGCATGGGCACCGGTCATCAGCCGCACGGCCAGGTGTTCGCAGGCGCTGCCGCGCAAGCTCTCACGCAGTACCGCCCAGGGCTGCGCTCCATGTTCATGGAACTGGCCCTCCAGCCACATGAACAAGGCGGTATGGGGCTCGCCACTGGCGCACAGCGTGGCGTGGTCTTCGTGCGAGAGCTCGTCGAGAAAATCCATGTGCGACAGCAGCAAGCGTGCCGCATGGTCTGCCCGGCTCACGGGGGGCGTATGGCTACCGGGGCTGGGGTGGCCATGGCCGCCATAGGCCGGTGTGCTGCCCGTTGTTTTGCGGCGATTGAAGTTTTTGCGCCCCGTACCAGTCTGGGCGGTGGGTGCCTGGTTGCTGCTGCCGTACCTCCATGGCGCGTCTTCAGCGTGGTGCTGGCGTGTGTCGCTGGCGCTGGTCTGGGTGCGGGGAGTTTGGCGCTCTGTGGTTTGGCGCCACAGATCGGCCAGGTCGTGCGTGGGCAGCTGCGCCAGGGTGGCCAGCTCACCCAGCAACTGGCGCTTGAGCGCGCCGTCGGGCAAGGCCGACCACAGCGGGCGTGCATTGCTGGCCATGTGCGCGCGGCCTTCGGGTGTGCCCAGGTCGCATTGCACCGACGCAGCTTCGATCAGGAAGCGGCTCAGCGGCATGGCCTGGCCTACTTGGCGGGCAAAGGCATCGCTGCCATGGGCGCGGATGAAGCTGTCGGGGTCGTGCTCGGGCGGCAAGAACAAGAACTTGATGCTGCGTGTGTCGCTGGCGTAGGGCAGGGCGCCCTCCAGGGCTTTGCGCGCGGCGCGCTGGCCCGCACTGTCGCCATCAAAGCTGAAAATCACGCTCTCGGTGAAGCGAAACAGCTTGCCCACATGTTCGGGTGTACAGGCCGTACCCAGGGTGGCGACGGCATTGGCAAAACCCAGTTGTGCCAGCGCCACCACGTCCATATAGCCTTCGGTGACAAGAACAAAGCCTTGCTCGCGGATGGCGGTGCGGGCTTCAAACAGGCCGTACAGTTCCTGGCCTTTGTGGAACACCGGCGTTTCAGGCGAGTTGAGGTATTTGGGTTTTTCATCGCCCAGCACGCGGCCACCAAAACCGATGCACTCGCCCTTGACGTTGCGGATCGGAAACATCACCCGGTCGCGGAAGCGGTCGTAGCGCTTGTGGTCTTCTTCATTGACGATGACGAGGCCGCTTTCTTGCAGCAAGGCGTCGTCGTAGTGTGCAAACACGCTGGCCAGGTGGCGCCAGCCGTCGGGCGCATAGCCCAGGCCGTAGCGTTTGGCGATGGCGCCCGACACGCCCCGGCCTTTCAGGTATGTCACCGCCCGGGGGGCTGTGCGCAGTTGCTGGGCGTACGCCTGCGCGGCCTTTTCCAGCACGTCGGTCAGTGTGGCCTGCTTTTGCCGCTGCGCTGCGGCGCGTTCTTTTTCCTGGGGCGTGATGTCGTCGTCCGGCACTTGCAGGCCCACTTGCTGGGCCAGGTCTTGCACGGCTTCCGGGAAGCCCATGCCAGCGTGCTCCATCAAAAAGCTGATGGCGTTGCCGTTTTTGCCACAGCCAAAGCAGTGATAAAACTGCTTGGAGGGGCTGACGCTGAAAGAGGGCGACTTCTCGCCGTGGAAGGGGCACAGCCCCATGAAGTTGGCGCCGCCTTTTTTCAAAGGCACATAGCGCCCGACGATATCCACCACGTCTACGCGCGCTAGCAGTTCCTGGATAAAAGCCTGAGGGATGGTCACGGTGCGTATTGTCTGCGCAAAGGAGTTGAGGTGCTTCGCATTACACGCGCTAGGATTGTCATCGGCATTTACCCTTATCGATACTGCAATGACCTCTATTTACGACCAGAACCTGTCCCGTAACGAAGCCAACTTTGCTTCCTTGTCGCCCTTGGGCTTTATCGAGCGCACTGCCGAGGTCTATCCTGAGCGCCTGGCCATCGTGCATGGCAGCCTGCGCCAGACCTGGGCGCAGACCTACACCCGCTGCCGCCAGCTGGCCAGCGCCTTGCAGCGCGCTGGTATTGGCAAGAACGACACCGTGGCCGTGATGCTGCCCAACACCCCGCCCATGGTCGAAGCGCACTTTGGTGTGCCCATGTCAGGCGCCGTTCTCAATACCCTGAACACCCGGCTCGACCCGGAAACCATCGCTTTCATGCTCGACCATGGCGAGGCCAAGGCCGTGATCGTGGATCCCGAATTTGCTAGCGTGATGGCCAAGGCCCTGGCGCTGCGCCAAAGCACCGCGCCGCTGCTGCTGATCGACGTGGAAGACGCGGTGTACGGCCCCGCCAGCCAGAAAGTCGGCAGCACCACCTACGAAGCGTTTGTGGCCAGCGGTGACGCGCAATTTGCCTGGGAGCTGCCCGCAGATGAATGGGATGCCATCGCCCTGAACTACACGTCAGGCACCACCGGCAACCCCAAAGGCGTGGTTTACCACCACCGGGGTGCGGCGCTGAACGCCATCTCCAACGTCATGGAGTGGGACATGCCCAAGCATGCCGTGTACCTGTGGACGCTGCCCATGTTCCACTGCAACGGTTGGTGTTTTCCGTGGACGGTGGCGGCGCGTGCCGGCGTCAACGTTTGCCTGCGCCGCGTCGATGCGCAGGCCATTTTTGATGCCATCCGCCAGCACGGCGTCACGCATTACTGCGGCGCGCCCATCGTCCACGGGTTGCTGGTCAACGCGCCCGCGGCCATGAAAGAAGGCGTGCCCGCTGGCGTCAAGGCCATGGTGGCAGGCGCTGCGCCACCGGCGTCGATGATCGAGGGCATGGAAACCCTGGGTTTCGATTTGACCCACGTGTACGGCCTGACTGAGGTCTATGGCCCGGCCACGGTGTGCGCCAAGCACGAGGACTGGAATGCGCTGGACATTGGCGAGCGCGCCCGCCTCAACGCGCGCCAGGGTGTGCGCTACCACCTGCAACGCGCCGCCAGCGTGCTCAACCCCGAAACCATGCAGCCCGTGCCCCACGATGGCGAAACCATGGGCGAGATCATGTTCAAGGGCAACATCGCCATGAAGGGTTACCTGAAAAACCCCGAAGCCACGGCGGACGCTTTTGCGGGCGGCTGGTTCCACAGCGGTGACCTGGCCGTGCAATACCCCGATGGCTACATCAAGATCAAAGACCGCAGCAAGGACGTGATCATCTCGGGCGGCGAGAACATCTCCTCCATCGAGGTCGAAGACGTGCTGTACCGCCACCCCGATGTGCTCTCGGCGGCCGTGGTGGCCAAGCCCGATGCCAAGTGGGGCGAGACGCCCTGCGCTTTTGTCGAACTGAAGATGGGCGCCCAGACCACCGTGGAAGACATCGTGGCGCACTGCAAAAAGCACCTGGCTGGCTTCAAGGTGCCGCGCGCCGTGGTGTTTGGCGAACTGCCCAAGACCAGCACCGGCAAGATCCAGAAGTTCGAGCTGCGCAAACAAGCCGGTTCAGCCGCTGCCATCAACGTCTGATTTGCTCCTGAAAGCGTAGCTGCTAGCGCCCGTCCTGCGGGCGCTAGAGCCTTCTTTTATCACTAATAAAGGCAGGCGTGGCAGGCTGCCTGGGGCGGGCAGATGCTCGGCGGTGCATGGAACCGGCGCCCGCCTGGGCGGGTCACACCCGGTTTTTTGCCCCCGAAAGGAGCCCCCGTTGCCATCACCACTGCCACTGAATTTTTTGACCGGCTACGAGCCCTGGGTGCAAGCCGCCGCCGGGCTGGCGCTGTTGCTGCTGTTGGCCACGGCCACGCGCTTGCTGGCGCTGCTGTTGTTCATGCCCGTGCTGCGGCGCGTGCGCCAGCAGGCGCAGACCTGGCTGACCGAAGTGGCATTGCACGACGACGTGCTGCGCGGCATGGCCCGCGTGCTGCCCTCGCTGGTGGTGCAGCTGGGCGTGGAGCGCATCCCGCACCTCGACCCCACCTTTGCCACCGTGGTCGGCAACGTGGCCATGGCGTTCATGGTGGTGCAGGTGGTGCGTGCGCTCATGGCCATGCTGGACGCCGTTTTGCTGTTGCAGCAGCAAAGCAGTGCGCAGCAAGATGGGCAGGCAGCAGCGCTGAAGGCGCGCTCCATCAAGAGCTACGTGCAGTTGGGCAAGCTGGTGCTGATGCTGGCGGGCGCCATCGTCACCGTGGCCTCGCTGCTGGACCGCTCGCCGCTGATTGTGCTGTCGGGCCTGGGGGCCATGTCGGCGGTGCTGATGCTGGTGTTCAAGGACACCATCCTGTCGTTCACTGCGGGCGTGCAGCTGTCGTCCACCGACATGCTGCGCCTGGGCGACTGGATCGAAATGCCGCAGGTGGGCGCCGATGGCGATGTGATCGACATTGCCCTGAACACCGTCAAGGTGCAGAACTGGGACAAAACCATCACCACCATTCCCACCTGGCGGCTGGTGAGCGAGAGCTACAAGAACTGGCGTGGCATGAGCGAATCGGGTGGGCGGCGCATCAAGCGCACGCTGCGGCTGGACGCCAGCTCGGTGCGCTTTCTGGATGTGGCCGAGATGGCCTATTTCTCGCGCTTTGAGCTGCTGCACGATTACATGGGCGCCAAGACCGTGGCCGTGCAAGAGGCCAACACCCAGGCGCGCGCACAACTGGGCGACAAGGCCGATCTGCCCGCCAACCAGCGGCGCCTGACCAACCTGGGCACCTTCCGGGCCTACGTGGAAGCCTATTTGCGCGCCCACCCGCGCATCCACCAGAACATGACGCTGATGGTGCGCACACTCGAGCCCACGCCCGAGGGTGTGCCGCTGGAGCTGTATTGCTTTACGGCCACCACGGCCTGGGTGGCCTACGAGGCCACGCAGGGCGACATCTTTGACCACCTGCTGGCCATCCTGCCCGAGTTTGGTTTGCGCCTGTACCAAAGTCCCAGCGGCAACGATATGCGCATGGGGCTGGCGGGCCAGCGCGAGGCAGCATGGCCCGGCGCTGGGGCAGAGCCCCATGGCCCTATCAGTGCAGGAGCTTGATAAACACCTGAATCATGGCGGCATTGACGATGTCGATGAAGAAAGCGCCCACCATCGGCACGATCAGAAAAGCCTTGTGTGAAGGGCCGTACTGGTTGGTGATGGCCTGCATGTTGGCCACTGCGGTGGGCGTGGCGCCCATGCCAAAACCGCAGTGCCCGGCGGCCAGCACGGCGGCGTCGTAGTTGCGGCCCATGATGCGAAACGTCACGAACGCGGCGTACAGGCCCATGGCGATGGTCTGCGCGGCCAAAATCACCATCAGCGGCGCCGCCAGGCCCGCCAGCTCCCACAACTTGAGCGACAACAGCGCAATGGCCAGGTAGATCGACAGCGAGGCGTTGCCAAACACGTCAATGGCGCGGTCAAACACCTTGATGTTGAACACGTAGTCCAGCGTATTGCGGATGAGCACGCCTGCGCCCAGCGCCCAGACAAATGTGGGCAGCTGGAAAAACTTGCCCTGGGAATAGCCTGTCATGAACTCGGCAAAGGCCAGGCAGCCCGCAAACAGGGCCAGGGTTTCGACGGCAGCGTTGGCCGTGATCAGGCGGTTTTGGTCGGGGTACTCGAATTCGGCGTTGGGCGATGCCTCCGTGAGCGGCGCCTGGTTGTCGTGCGCCTGCCCACTGCGCGTGGACAGCTGGTAGCGCGTGATCAACGCTTTGGCCAGCGGCCCGCCGATCAGGCCGCCAATGACCAGACCAAAGGTGGCGCAGGCAATGCCCAGGGTGACGGCACCCTGCACGCCAAAGTCGCGCTCCAGCACCTGGCCCCAGGCCCCCGCCGTGCCATGGCCACCAATCAAAGTGATGGAGCCGGCGATCAGCCCCACCAGCGGGTCCAGGCCCAAGGCGCTTGCCAGGCCGATGCCGATGGCGTTCTGCACCACGATAAACACGGCGATGACCAGCAGAAAAAGCACCAGCGCCCTGCCGCCTTCGCGCAGCTTGGAGAAATTGGCGCTCAGTCCGATGGACGAAAAAAACACCAGCATGAAGCCGCTTTGCAGATCGCTGCTGAAGCTGAACGTGGCGCCCGTGACCTGGTGCAGCGTGAACAGTGCCGCCGCAGCCACCAGCCCGCCAGCGACGGGTTCAGGAATGTTGAAGTCCCGCAGAAATTTGATCTTTTGCACCAGGAACTTGCCCACAAGCAAGACCAGGGCGGCCGATATCAAGGTGTAGTAGGTACTGAAACTCAAATGCATAAATGGGTGGTATGGGGTTCGGAGAGCAGGCGCTGCACAGGGCCGCATGGGGCCGTGCCAACCACCGGGTGACTGGCCGGGCAGCGCTGCGGGGTCGGGGAGTGTAAATAACGGCCATCCATGTGCGCTGATGGCATGGCTTAACCCCTGTGCGGCTCATGCCTGACGGAGGTCTGTGTAGCTGCTATGACGGGGTGTGGTGCGGCTCGGAATACAGGATTTTTTGCTCCTGAATCAGGAGCTGCAAGCGCTTTATGTCAAAGGCCTGGAGGCTAAAAACATACTATTTAGTGCTGTTGTTTTGGTGAGGCACAAGGGTGTTTTG
>ERZ724525.2565-NODE-2565-length-10417-cov-6.041498_pt1 | contig 10417 bp, 11 predicted proteins | sample MGYA00376058_ERZ724525 | MGnify/ENA primary metagenome ERZ724525 (study PRJEB28724, sample SAMN07190888) | wastewater metagenome | isolation source: influent of sewage treatment plant in Hong Hong | place: USA: Christiansburg, Virginia | collected 2016-03-01 ...
CTTGCGCCCCCGTTAAACCTGTTGAAGTCGATGTGTGCCGCATGCCCAAATGAGCATAAGAAACTGAGCATAAGAAACCAGTGTAATGTATTGATTGATAGCGGTAAACTTAAAAAAGTAAAAAAGCCAAGCAGAAGTGCTTGGCTTTTTTAAATCAAAGAAGTTAGATTGGATGTGATTAGACTTAATTATGAAGCTGAATGGCTGAACTCTTCCCACGCCGCCATGGTGTTGGCGGCATACATCAATGATGGACCACCGCCCATATAAACGGCCATTCCCAGTGTTTCCTCAACCTCAGCTTTAGTTGCACCCAAGCGAACCAGTGCTTTGGTGTGAAAGCCGATGCAAGCATCGCAACGCACTGCAACACCCAAGGCGAGGGCAATCAGCTCCTTGGTTTTTTTGTTTAAAGCACCTTCAGCCGTCGCCGCTTGGGCAAGATCACCAAATGCTTTCATGACATTCGGTGAATCACTGCGTAGGGTAGAGAGGTGTTTGTTCACCTCGTTTGTGAGTTCAAGATAAGATGGGATTTGACTCATACAACGTCCTTCATGCAAGTTTAAATGCTTAAATTCATCGTGGTGATCATGCCTATTCATGACCATATTTGTACCTCAGCTGTATTAACAACCTATCGCTGTGAAAACAGGGGGAATGGTGTGTTGTTTACTTTATCGCTTGCAAGTGTTTATCCCCAATAACGAGTACAGGGCACAGCTGCTCATCAATCCTGTGAGCAAAGGCAACACCCCAATCCAGCCCCACGCGCCGATATTGCCTGTTAACGTCAATCCAATCAAAACCACACCGATGATGATGCGTAGCGTGCGGTCGAGTGAACCTATATTTTTCTTAAACATGGTGTTTCTCCTTGAGGTGTGGGTAAAAATAGAGACTGCTTGGCACATGAGATGGTGCAATTTTGATGCTTAAGTACATGATAAATTGTAATCTACTTTTTAACAATATATATTTTTATATTTTAATTTTGATGCCCCATCATCTGATGTGATCTGCAATGCGCTCAGCCAAAGCTGCAATGGTACGAGATGGATTGAGTCCCAAAGATTTGGGCACGATGGATCCATCGGCCACATATAAATTGGGGTGGCCAAATACTTCGCCCAAATGATTGACCACCCCATTGCTTGGAGTGGTGCCCATGATGCAGCCACCCAGAGGATGCGGCGTGACTAGGTTTTTAAGCAACGTCCAGCTCATTGGCACGTCTGCGTTGCCTTTGGTCAATTGAGACAATTTGACATGCATGTCAATCATGGCTTGAACAGTGGCTTCGCTCGCGTCAATGCTCCAATCCAACTTGAGCTCTTTTGACCATGGCGGCCACATGCTGCGCCCCAAATAAAGTTGTCCATCCGCGGCATCTTTGGATTGACCAAACCATGGCATGACGTTTTCAAGTGGGTTGTCGATAGAGAAAACTTGACGTACCCAGTGCAGCAGTACATTGGATGAGGTGAGTTTAAATGCGGGCATGGCGTTAGCAAAATGGTGCAGTAGGTTGGGGAAACCTCCGTCTTCAACAAAAAAGCCTTCACCCCCAGCGCTGCCGTCTAAAAAATCAATAGCGCATGTGATGGTGGGGCCTTGACTTGGGTTGATGGCACGTTGTTCATAAAAAGCAGGGGTTAAAAAATCCCCATTTGAACTCCATTTTCGTCCGAGGTAATCGCTGATGTTGGGTAAAGTGCCATACTCATCACGTGCCCGCAACAGCAATTCCGTTGTGCCGAGTGAACCTGCGGCGATGATCACGCGCATGGCGGTTTCTGAACCTTCTAACAAATCGCCTTGTTCGATGCGTTTGAAATGCACGGTGTAACCGTCTGTGCCGTGTGAGATTGTGTGCACGATGTGTAAGGGGCGAATTTCAGCGTCAAAAATTTCCGCGAGGGCAAGATAGTTCAAATCAAGTGTATTTTTGGCTTGGACTTCGCAGCCAATGTCGCAGTTGCCACAGTGCACGCACGTGCCTTGCTCACGGCCAAATACATTCTTGTGTTTGACGCTGTGCTGTGCGTCGAAGGGCATCTCACGATCGTAGCTGAAATCCTTGTCAAAGGTCACTGCCAGAGGTAAAGGGCGGAAACGATCGGCATATCCCCCCAGTGCTGCGGCTTCTTGCATGAGTTTATAACGCTCCGTCAGTTGGGTGTGGGGCAAGGTGTTGACCGAAAGCATATACCCCACGCGGTCATAGTACGGTTTTAACTCATCAAAGGTGATTTCCTTTGGCCAACCTGTATTGAAGACATCGGGTTGTGCTTCAACTGAAATGTTCGCGTAAATTAAAGAACCGCCCCCCACACCAGCCCCTTGAGCAACCACCATGTCGTCCATCACGCGCAAATCAACCCAGCCATTGCGTTTCTCTGGTTCGTTGTTGTCCCAAAACCATGGGTCGTTCATGTCGCGTGGGTATGTTTCTGGTGTCCATCGCCGCCCCCGTTCAAGCACCAAAACCTTCATGCCTTTCTCTGCCAGTCGACACGCGGTGACGGCTCCACCAAAGCCGCTGCCAATCACAATGACATCATAGGTGTTCATGATCATCTCCTTCTTCATGTGTGTTCGTTTTGATTTTTGGTGAATTTGGGATGCGAATGACCTCAATCAATGCGGCCTTAATTTCAATGCCATCAGGAACAAACCACGGTGTTTCATTTTTTTCTTCGACTTCCAGCAGCCATTCTTTGATGAATGGCCAGCGTTTGCGTTGCTCAAGGACTGTGACATGTGGACTGATTGTCCAGTGTGTGCACACCTGATCCACCTTGATGGCGTACAAACTGAGGTGATCGGCGGTGATGTGGATGCGTAAAAAGTTTTTAAAATTGGGATTGTGTAAGGCTGAAAACACTTCATCGGCATGCATGCGTGCCACCATATTGGACACAATCAAATACAAACCAAACAACAGCCCACCTGCAAAAAAGCCAAAGAGCAATGATTGCACCGTGAACAGCCCAATCTGCCACAGAGAGTGCAACCATTTTTGTACTGGAATACCCGTGTTGTTTAAGTTTAAATGGGGATATACCCAACCAATGTTAATTTTGGCAATGATCCAGAGCAAAGTCACGGCCAATATGATGTGGCAGCACCCATGAAGGGCTCCCCACAGCATTTGTTTGGGCAATGATGCGTTGTGTGTGCCTGTGGCGAATAAAATCAGGCCAACAATGGGCAATGCTGTGAGCCCAAGGGTTGTGGGTTGATGTGCCAAAATGGACCAAAATTCAAACAATATGCGGCTGAAATTGGAGGGGGCAAACTCAAGGGTTGCCCAATTCTCCATCACCGTTTGTGTGCAACCTGAAACATTGAAACTGCATGTTTTGGTGGTGAACTCACTTGAGCTTTGCCAAATCCAAGCATAGAACGAATACAAGGCCGCCAAAAAAACAGCAAAAGCCGGGTTGTGCCAGCTGAACCACACATTATGCCAACGCAGCTTTCTTGACACCACCTTGGGTGGGTTGACTTGGATCAAATCCAATTGCATGGGTTGTGCTGCACCATCAATCAACAGCTCATTGGGCAGCTCGTGTGTGCCCAATAAAAAAGCACCCCCACCTCCTGCGGTGATTTTATGGCTTGCATTGGAAAGGCTGTGAAAATGAGCATAATGGTGTAAATCGCCCGATAACATAAAGGTCACTTGAGCGCCTTGGTTGGTGATCAGTTTTTCAAGGTACTGTATTCCCAAATAAGCTTCATGCCGCTCTTTGCTGCTGAGTCGAGTGTCTCCTGCCTCGACCCATGTGGGTTTAGGGCTGCATAAAATCACACGATCGGTGCTGGTCAGTTTTTTTGCAAAATATTTAAAATATTCGGCTTGTGCAATGTCAACATCCGATTCAAGTTGAATGTCCACGCCCCACAGCCACCACTCGTGTGGCAGTTCAACGGCAAAATAGCTGCGGTTTTGCATGGTTTTTCTACCACCAATCCAACGGCTTTGACAAAACAAACGCAAAAACCCCGTTAAGCCATCGTACCAGTCATGGTTTCCTGGTATGGCCAGTATTTCGGGGGCTTGTTTGTTTGAGTAGGGCAGAGCCGCTTGATAAGGGCCGACCATGCGCTCAGAGTAGGCGGTTCGTGAGGCCACGGGATACACTTGGTCTCCGCCCATGACCAAAATTTGCCCGCGTTTTAATGGCTGCTCACAGTTTTCAACAGTCAGTTCTGTTTGAGCCAAGAGCCATGCCAAGCTGTAAGTGGCATTCCAGCCATCGCCTGTGTCGGCGATGTAATCCACCCACAATTCATCTGCTGAACGGTAATCCAAATAAATGTCATCTTCCAGCATGTCGTTTGCACCAAGCGCTGCTTGCACCTCACGGCGATCGGCATAAGCACCAAACAACCCACCTAAAACAGCTCGCAAGCCTGTATCAATCAGTTGAAATGGGTTCATCCAGTTTACCGTGGGGTGTTGGACGACATGCACCTTAATTTTTTTATTGTCTTCTTGCATCATCGTTCTCCCATGAGCGTGCAACCGCAAATGTTCTTACTTGGTCTGACGTTTAATGTAAGTGTCAATCAACTCACGTGTGAAAAAACTGAAGAACTGTCCAATCGTTTTGAATTTTTCACCCAATGAAGGGGTGTTGCGGGCATGTAGGGTCAACAACAATCGCCCCAAGTCAGCCACACCCAGATGAAGAATCCCCGCGCCCACGATGCGTCCCGTTGCATCAATGCCTTCATGCAAATGGCAATACAGCGTCGTGGTGGCCCCCCATGTTTGGAACACATTGCCGTTGCGCACATGCTTTTTACCTGCAAGGAAATAAGCCTGCCCACTCATTTCAAAACCCAGTTCATAAACCATGTATTTCAAACCCTCTGTACCGCTGGGTGAAAACAGACGAAACTGCCCATGCGTGGACGGTATGCTCAGGCCAAACGGTGTGAAGTCAATGTGTCCATTGATGTGTCCCGTGTGCGTTGGATCATTGATGAATGCATCAATGTCGGGGATGTGAATGGCTGCGTGCATGGTCAACTCAGTGTGGTGGGCTTTCCCTTGTTGCACACCTGTTTCAGGGTCATCAACGCCCATGCTGAAAAAACCTTTCATGGTTTCTCTGAACATGATGCCTCGCCCTGTAGACCCAAGCACTTGTGTGGCTTCGGGTGTGAGTGGCACGCCATGATTGGATTTGTTTTGTAAATAGCGTTTCGCATCGGCGTAACCAAGATCAATCAAGGTTGCGGCATCGATGCGATTGAGGTAAAAATCAGGATCCAGTGGCAATGGATTCAACGGTTTAATCACATGTAAAGTGATGGCTTGTGTTTGACCATAAGGCGAATCACCTGCGGCAATGCGCTGGTTCAATTCTTTGATCCATTCCAACTCTTCATTCAATTTACCCGCTGCACTGACCTCAATCATGTGCACGTATTGATCAAAAAGACCATCTTGATATTGATTGGAATTTCCGATGCACCACACCAACCACAGCTCTTCTGCACCGCGTTTCACCGCTTCAGTTAAATTGGCATCTTTGATCCACACAGAATCAAAATAGGTCATGCCATTGATTTGGACCGATGGCATGAAAATTGGCAATGAGATGCCTGCAACCAAATAATCCAAAGTGATGGCGCTGTGTTCAATCGCTTCATTGGTTTTGCGTGTGAAATTGCACACATTGAATGTCCCGACAATGCCTTGTGCTTGGCGAATTTTATCGATATCAATGCTCAAATGTGGGAACACTTTTTGCACAATGCCATCCGCATCGCCCATGGCGCGTATGCGCATGCCTTTGAGGTAATGCTTGATTGGCATCAACGACACGAAGTCGCGTGGGTTTAAGCTGCTCCAGCGTTCACACATTTGCTGAGGTGTTAAACCTGACAACAACATGGCCAGATTAATCGTCCCACCCGATGTGCCATCGGCGTGTGAAAATACCACATCCGCTTCGTGCAAAGCCTGTAAAACACCCGCTTGCCAAGCCACCCGCATGCCGCCGCCAGCAAGAATCAAGGCGTTGTGGTTGCTCATGTCTTGTGCTGCCAAAGCCACAGGGGTGGGGATCATGGTGATTCCTTCCAATAACGTATTTTGCTCATGTAGTACCAGTACAGCAGCGCAGAGCACAAATCAAACGCTGCAATCAGCAAGGCCAACCAAGAGAACAGGCCGTTTTGAAAGCCCACATACACGGCCACAGCAGCACCAAGTTTTTGCAAGCCCGCCCAAAACACCACCACATGTGAGTGAATGCATACACCATGTACCATCAAACCGCCAAACAACAGCATGAACATGCCAATAATGGCAAATAGATGGCTTGAAGTTGGATTGACTGTGCCGCCCACCAAGCTCAACACAAAGGATGGTGCGAGCATTTGGATTAAGCCACTGATGAATGTCAATGCGGCAATGGCGAAAACGATGCGTCTGAGATCAATGTTCATGATGTGTGTCCCAAGAATAGGCTTTTGAGCCAAAGTAATACATCATCAACAACCACGCCAATGTCATAAAAATGAACCGAATGTCATTGAGTGACATCCACTCTTTGAGCAAGCGTGACACCTCGTTGTTGTCGGCAATGTGCGTCGCCAGAGTGTGATTGATTGGAATGATGTACATTTGTCCCACAACCGTTGAAACCACCAAACACAGCATGGTTGCCACGGACAGCCAACGCATGGATGTGTGCCACTCAGATCGAATCATGATGAGGTGGCACATGAACATCAAGGGCACCACGATGGTGAAAAAATGAGTGGCAGCGGTTGTCGGTGGAATGAAGTGGTCGTAATAGTTGCTGGCGGTGTACACCTCCCACGTCGGGTACCAGAAAAATCTCAGTGCCCACAACACGCCCGCATACAAGGTACAGCCAAAGAAAACATAGGCGTTGTTGATGACCATCCAAATGGATTTCATGATGGACTCCTTTACTTTTACATGCTGTTCTAAATGCGTTGTTCCGATGGGTACATGCGCAGTTTGGAAAAATCTGTTTTTACATTGTGTTTTTCGATCGGTTTAAAATGACGACGGATTTGTTGATTTGTGATGCCATGCGATGATTTATGACCGATGCGGCGGCTCCAGCCAATCTTGTTTTTGTTCAAGATCAATGACGCTTTCAAAACCTTGCATGGGGGTGCTGGGCGGGGCATCCGCAGATAAAAACCAGCATTCAAAATGATCGTCGAGTACACCTGAAGTTTCAGGGAAAAAACCTGCAAACAAAGCATTTTCACTGATGTCTAGATTTTTAAGTGCGGCCAGTCGCGGGTGATCGCCAATGACAAGGCGCGCCGCATTTTTTCCCATTTTGAAACCCATTTTGCCTTTGAAGTAAATGTACGATGCCATCAGCATGCCGCGAAAACCGCAATAGTTGACCGCTCCAGTGTTCACGGGCAACCATGCATGTTTGGGCGTGGCGACATCAATGCGCATCGCCAGCTGTCCATCTAAATCATATTGGCTGCTGATCCAATCATCACCTATTAAAAAATCCAGATTCGCTTGGTGTTTGGGCATGCCCCAAATGCCTTTACCGCCTTTGACGGAGATTTCCGTGCTGACGGGCAGGTCAAAGACATATTGCCCCGTACCAAATGTGCGCATCAATACCGCTGGCAACAGGCGTGGCGCAGGATTCGCACCATGCGTGCAAGCAATCGCAATGCTGTATTCGATGTATTTGCCAATGTTGGTTTCTCGGTAATCAATCACGGTGATCACCAATAAACCCCGATGCCACAAGCGAAATGGGTGCAGCTCATTGCCTGGTAAAAGGGCGGCGGCTTTATCGGCATCAATGCTGAAAGCGGCCATGAGGGCAGGTGAGCGCAAGGAACTGACGGGCAATTGGAAGGCGATGCCATCCACCAATGCGTGTCGGCCTGCTTGGTGTTTCAATCGGTTCGGGCGCATGATGTTCTCCTGACGAGATCAATGGGTGGGGCGATTCAGTTCATCTAAAATGATTGGAAAGACATCCACTGCAGCACGCTGTCCAATGAACACATCCAAATGCCCATAGCCTGCCAACAGATGAAAGCTGTGAAAATTACGGCGTTGCTCATTGAAAAACAGGTAAGTGCGCATTTGGCTTTCGGGCAGAAAACAGACATTTTTATCGCCTGTCAAAAAAACCATGCGCGCTTGTGTTTTGGCTGGTTGCGCTGCAATGTATTTGGGTAAAGTACTTAAATGACTCACGCCGACCAATTGTCCAGCACGAACGCTTCGACTCATTTGCTTAAAAAAGGAAATGGGCACGCTGGCAAACTCGTGGCGTATCCACTCATGGGTGGCTTCATTTAAGTTTTCATGCCGCCACAGCACCGGAAAGCCTGTGCCATAGGTGAAACTCGTGAACTTACACACATCGTTGTCGCATTCATGATGGGTCAGGCGCACCAAACCCACCAAGGCTTTTTGTACATAAGTTTTTGGTTCGATCGCCCATTGCGGATTGAGGTCTGGTGTCAAGCAACCGAGCAGCGGCGTACAACAAACAATTTTAAATTTAGAAATTCTTGGGATGATGGGGTGCAACGACACGGCATTGCTGACGATCACACTCACTTGGGGCAGTAAGCCCGCCGCAGCGCTGAGCATGAAGCTGGTCGAGCCTTGACAATGAATCACCGCTTTGACGGTGGATGCACCCGTGACATCAATGATTTTTCTCACAGCAGCAGGGTGATCGTAGGCTGCTGCTTGATCAAGGGTCCATTGCGATGGGGGAAAATCGATGCTGGCACGCCAGTTTTCCAGCCACACATCGTAACCCGCCTCTGCCAAGTAACGCACGAGCGTTATTTCCACAGGGGGTTCAAAAATTGTGGACCTCACCCCTGCGCCATGCACCAAAACGACAGGACCGCGTGGTGACGTGCCATGCGCAGCGCGGACACGCTCCAGCTTGCATTCAAAGCCATCTGAGGCGTAAAAAGGAAAACATTCTCTCATCAACATAACACACCTCAATTCTGGGTGGTTTTGATTGCGATGTGAAGACCCTACGGGGGGTTAAAAATAGTTCACACAATGAAAAAGCGTTGCACGCACATTTGATTTTTTTGGTTTTTTAGCCACGGTTTTGACGGTGATGTCAGTAATAACCCATAACGTGTTTTGTGTCTTTAGACTTATATTAGTCTTTTTACAATTAAAAAACAATGTAAAGATTGTGAATTTTTATTAAAAACGAGGTGTTGCTGTGTCGCTTTTTTCGTTAATGGTCACAGCCTGAATATAAAAAAGGCCAAATGGTATTTGGCCTTTTTTATATTCAAATGAGTAATCTGAGTATTTGAATTGGCTATGCATCATTAAAAACATGACCTCAACCAAGTAATTGCGTTCATATCTATGTCACCTAATTGCTTTACCACATACGCTGCTTCTCTTTTACCAAGGGTTGGTTTGCAGGTTATCTAAATTCTCGGATTCTAAAAAGCAACGTAAGGAGACGTTGAGGTTTTTGGGTAAATTAAGATAAGTAAAGTTTACTACCTACCAGATAGTGGAGTAAGCATTAAAACTCATTGGGTGTGCAGTCAAACAAATTTCGAAATGCAGCACTATAAGCTGCAGAGCTTGAAAACCCCATTGAATGAGCGACAAATTTAACAGAGTGCTTGGTTTTTAATAAATCAAGTGACGCTAAAATGCGTGCGTGCTGTCGCCATGTTCGGAAGCTCATGCCCACGTCCTTGCTAAAGTGCCGACTAAAGCTTCGGCTTGACATCATAACAGAGGACGCGACTTCCTCCAAAGAACGCCTCCATTGCTTCTTGTCTATTAATATAACCAAGGCATTCTCAAATCGCACGTCCTTCGGCATTGGCAAATAGGTCGGCAACACTTCAGCCTCAGCCAGTGCGTACAGTAAAAGCAATGCCATAATGCCGTGCATATCAGAGTCACGGGCACTATCAAACAAACCAAGTACCAACTCCTTGATAAGGGGTGAGGTACGTATTGCGTAGACACGGTTGTTCTTATTTGTTATTTCAGCACATTGTGCAATCAGTGATTGCTCAAAGTAAACGGTACGCATATCCGTGTTGGATAACATCTTAATAGAATGTGGTTCATTTGGAGGTACCCATACTGCGCGTTGTGGTGGAATAATCCAGTGTCCATGGTTTGTTTCCACTTGCATGACGCCACTAATAGCAAACACCAACTGTCCACGAGAATGTTGATGTTTTGTCAGAATAGTTCCCGCTGGGTGGTTTCTTGTCAGCACACGCCAAGTATCAAAATATTGGCGCTTCAGCGATGTATTTTGGCTTTTTATCATTTTCATGCAAGTATATTATCAGTTAGTACCAGTTGGTTGTTGATATTTAAAATCAAAAACTATTTAAACCTTGTTTTTCG
>ERZ724525.2584-NODE-2584-length-10367-cov-3.777735_pt1 | contig 10367 bp, 20 predicted proteins | sample MGYA00376058_ERZ724525 | MGnify/ENA primary metagenome ERZ724525 (study PRJEB28724, sample SAMN07190888) | wastewater metagenome | isolation source: influent of sewage treatment plant in Hong Hong | place: USA: Christiansburg, Virginia | collected 2016-03-01 ...
ACTCACGGCGGGATAGGAAAATCCCGGCGCCCAGGGCGCCCCGTACCGGCCGGCGCCGGAAAAAATAGAAAGCGAATATTTAATGTTGGATTACTCGACCCTTACAAGCACCGCCGAACGCAAGTTACGCGAGTGCGCAGATCAAGCTTCGACGATGGTTGAAAAAATTGAATTCCGTCAGCGCTTGGATATGGGCCACGGTATTTGGCAGCTCTGGCTAGAGCTGGCGGGTATGGTCGACAAAGCAGCAGCGAGGCGCGATATGGATAGGCTCTATGCGTTGATCGAGCCTGAAAGCATTTCGGGATTGCGCGCTATGAGTGCCGGGAAAAAGTAGGAAGGAATATAGTGAGTATGAATTCTCCCACACAGCACTACTTAAATTGGTTCCGCAGATTAGCCGTCGATCAACGTACCGACGTGGCCGCCCTCGTTGGCGTGAATATGCCGGGTAGCGCGCTCTCGTTCGAGTTGAGTTGTGAGCAGCTTGTGACTGACTTCGTTAGCTGGATTGAAAGTGTCGTTGCCGATACGGCTTTCCGTAACGTGGGTATGACGGTGAGCTTGATCGCAGTTACCGAATTTTGGATCATTCGCCGCCGCGACAATCTGCAAGGCTGGCTTCAGGTCGCCAGTGAGCTCAACCACTTGTCGAAAAAGACCGGCAAGGACGTCTTTGCGCAGCAGGCGGCACGGAAGGACTTTGAGGGGAGGCAATGGGTCGCGGCGTGCGAGAAGTGGAAGGCTCTTCGTTCCACAAATTTGTCCGACTTAGCTATCGAAGCATGGTTGGAGCAGAGTTCTAGACCGCAATAGGAAAACGCATCATGACTATCGAGGCAGGTAAAACCTACTTTTTCACGAAATCAGGCAACGAGGTTCGCGCCATTGCACCGACAACGCCATATCGTGGCCAGGCAATGTGGGAAGTAGAGCGCACGGATGGCGCCAGCGCAGGTAAGCGCATGGACGTTCCGGCTCGCGCCCTAGTGACGCAACTCAACTAACAAGGAATTGATCATGGCATTTAGCGCAACTGAACAACAAGCAATCTTGAACAAGCAAGTCCAAGATTGGACCAGGGAACTGAAGCCTACCTGACCACGGAAAAGATTTTGGATCCAAGCAACCGTAGTCCGGACGAAGCGCACCGGGAACTGAAAAAATCCGCTGAATGGAAATTAAATGAACCCAAGTAAGTCACTTCAGGATCTTCTCCAGCGCGCGATTGCGATCGCTGAACAGAAGCATGCCGGTCAGGTAGACAAAGCCGGTCGCCCATACATCGAGCACCCGAAGCGCGTCATGGCGGCCGTGAGCAACGATGCCGAGCGAATTGTCGCCATCTTGCATGACGTGATAGAAGATTCCGATGTAACGCTCGACCAACTCGCAGCCGAAGGTTTCCCCGCCTACATTCTTGACGCGTTGGATTCGGTGACGCGCAAGGAAGGTGAAACATACGAAGCATTTGTCGCACGTACGGCGACAAATGCGATCGGCCGGCGAGTCAAGTACGCAGACCTGCAGGATGATGCAGACTTGACCCGCATTGCGGCTCCCACGGCTGCCGACCTGGCCAGGACCGTAAAATATCAGCGCGCAATGGCCCAGTTGAACGCAGCGTAGCTGCCAAGGAAAACGCCGTGAATCATTCCGAACACATGCTTACCTGCGTTGCCGAAGAATGCTCAGAAGTCGCGCAGATCTCTCTGCGTCTCGCACAGGCCGCAAACAAGGCGCTGCGCTTCGGGCTGCATGACGGCTATCCAGATACCGAACGAACGAACCGCAACGATCTGGTCCGTGAATTCAACGATCTGGTGGGAGCGCTTGAGGGGTTGCAGGAATGCGGTGTCGAACTTCCCGGCCTGTTCGACCGCACTGCCATCGACGCGAAGAAGGCCAAAATTTTGAAATGGATGGAACATGCCGAATCTCTCGGCACACTCCTGCGGTAAGAGGCGAAATTATGAACATGGTTATTTTGAAGACACGGGACGGTGATGAGCCGATGCAGTTTCGTTCGCACGCCTTGCGCCCGGCCCGCATCGTGAACGAAGACCTTCGTCACTTCACCGGCACCACCTTTCCGGGCAATCCTTTGCAGGGCTGCGCGTTGGTTCTGCGCCGATTGGAAGCTTTCGGCATGATCGCTCACAAGGATGCTGACCAGTGGGTCGATGTGCTGGCTGATAACGGCGACATCCTCCATGAAGTGCCTGTGACGATTAAAGGCTTTGAATACCTGCGCCGGACGTTAAAGTTCGTGCGCGAACAGTAAGAGGAAATTAAAATCATGTCGAATCTAGAACGTCTTGACGAAATCGCCCGAGAGGCCTGGGCCGGCAACTACGAGCGCACAGGCGTGCTGTCAAAAGGGGAGCTGCTGTATGTCGCTCTTGCATCCGGCCGCATGCGCGAGCTGGCGCCAAGCGATTCGATTCCCTACGCGGTCGACCGTGTAGGCCCTGAATGGATGGCGCACATGCTCCAGGTGTGGCGGTCTGACTCCCAGCCTACAACCTGATCGGAAAATATGGACTACGACTACGAATCTCACGAACTGCTGCAAGATGCAGTTGACGAAGGGATGATCGATGAAAAATCTGCAGCTTGCGGCGTGGCGAAACAGTGCTTCGATCAAGGTTACGATTCTCTCAGCCCTGCACAAAAAGCCGTCTACGACCTTCAAGTTGTACCGCACTTAAAAAAAATCGCCGAACGACGGGAGATCGAGGATCGCATGCGTGGCATGCCCGACTAAACTAACGAAAACGAAAAACATATGTCGATCGAGTGGGGTGTCATACAGAGCGCGATATCTGCAAGTGCTGGACTTGTGGGCGTTTGGCTGGGTGGAAGGCTGACTTGGCAACGTGAGGCAAAACGGGAAATGGAGCGGAATCTGAAAGAGGCAAGCTACTTGGCTATTCTGGTAGTTGCTCATTTAGATCGCCTGGCAACTGCTTGCCTTCATGTCGCATATGATGACGGGACGCAGGAAGGGCGGCCAGCCGGGAGCGGTGGTTGTCATGCTTCAACGGTTAGTACCCCTAATTTTGATCCGCTCGAAATCGATGTGAACTGGAAGGCTCTTCCGCAGAATTTGATGTACGACATTTTAGGTCTGGCTTACCGCATCGAGCAGTTGAACCGCGAGGTCGCGCAAGAGTGGATGGATGATCCACCAGAATATACAGAATTCTTTTGGGCGCGCCGGTACGGATATGCCGTACTGGGCCTTACCATCTCAGAGTTAGCGCAGAGGCTCCGTGAGCACGCATCGTTGCCACCTCTGTCTCAAGAGCAAGATGGTTCGAACCGCGATTTTCAATTGCGCGAGCAAAGAGACAAGGTAACTGCTGAGCGACAGGCCTATCAAGCGAGAATTTCCGCTAATAGGCCCTGAGTTTCAGAGATTTTATGAAGGAAAATTATGAGCAAGAACGCATTGATCTTATACCGCGATGTCGCCGGCCTGCACTGCGAGTGTGGCAACGGCGAGTTGATAACAGATGACAATCCGAGCTACAAGACGTTCTATTACGCCTGGTCCACGTCGTCAGGTAGCGGCAAGGCGCTGGGTTACTGCCAAAAATGCCATAGCGAGTTGCAGGAGCCGACGCATATCTTTGCTCCAGCAGATCGCAAGGCCGAACTGTTGGCCAAATTTGGACCACCTCCAACGCACGTTTAGTAACCCGGAAAAGACCGGCGCCACCTGGCGCCACCGTACCGGCCGGTAGCTGGATGGAAATAATTTTGCATGTTCAATGTTTTGAAAAGCTACTTTTGGCCCTTCATCCACCGATGAAGGTATCGGTTGCATCCCAGGATGCGATGAAGGCAGATTTGCTAGCTAAAGGGTATGGTCTGCGCACCTGAAAGACAATCACCGCTCGGTAGTAGACGTGTGGACAAGGCATGCAGACAATCTCGCACGATCTGAAAATCGTGCTTGGTTCCGGGAGCATGGTGTGAAGTTTGTACGCCGTTGGACAGCAGTGGCTTGTGTTGCCGGAGCACTTGCGTGGGTGGCTTCTGGTTCACCGTACTTTGAAATACCTTTTACGTTGATTGGTGTTGTCGCAGTCGTGTTCGCCATTGCGTTTCAGTACCAACGTCACGCCAAGTAGGAAAACGCCCAGTAGCACCTACGGCCGCGCTAGTCGCGGCCAAGCGCGGGCAGGCATTGGGAAGCGCGAAGCGCTTTCCAACCGAGCGTGTAGCCGCTCGCCGCCGTGCATAGCTGTGGCGGCAGATGCAAGATTTTCTTGCGTTAGTCCCATTTTGGGACTATGATGTAATTCATGCGAATACTCTCCCTCCCGACTATTAAATCATTCTATGAGCAGCCGACTTATGCGGACGCTAAGATTCCCCTGACAACTTGGTACGGGTTTGTCTTAAAAGCGAGTTGGTCGTCACCGGCAGATGTAAAGGCGGACTTCGGAACCGCTAGCATTCTGAAGAATGGACGGGTCGTATTCAATATTGCAGGAAATAAGTATCGACTCATCACGTCGATTAATTACCCGCACGGTATCGTGTTTATCAAGTTCATCGGCACACACAAGCAGTATGACGCGATTGATGCACAGACAGTCTAAATGAGGTCGCAAATGGAAATTAAACCAATCAAGACCGCCGCAGACCACGCTGCAGCGCTGCAAGAGATAGACGGGCTGATGTCCGCCGAACTAGGTACACCTGAAGGGGATCGCCTGGACGTCCTGGCCACGCTCGTGGAAGCTTATGAGGCGAAGCACTTCCCCATGGAGCAGCCCAACCCGATTGATGCAATCAAGTTCAGGATGGAGCAGAAAGGTCTGACGCCAAAAGACCTGCAGCCGATGATCGGCCGTTTGAATCGCGTGTACGAGATTTTGAGCGGTACTCGTCCGCTAACGCTTGCGATGATCTGGCGCTTGCATGAAGGACTTGGGATCCCTGCGGAATGCCTGATCAAACAACCTGAGGCTGCGGCTGCGTAATCGGACCGGAAAACGCACAGCAGCACCCCACGGCCCACATGATGGGCCCGGAATGGCGCAATGAGAAGGTCGGCATGGTGCTGACCAGCGAGAAAAAAGTATAGAATCGAAATATATCTACGGCGTACCGAAGGTTATTTTCCTGATGTTGGGGAGGGGGGGAGTACTGGCATTTTCAATGTATTTTTTTACATGGCGCCTGCAATGCGTGAACATAAAAAACAGACCGATTTCGATGCCCATTTAATGGCTACCCCAGCCGGTAAGATGGCCTTGCAAACATACGACCAATGTATGAAATCTGGTGGATTGATTAGCGGTGCTCCGACATCGGCGGCCTGCGTAATACAAACCGTCAATGCTGCCAAAGCATTGAGCGGGGAACAGTTTTCGATAGATGTCAGCACTGCGTTGAAATCGAAATTAGAGTCTGCCCAAGAGCACTAACAGATCGAGGAAATCGAATGTTTGGATTATTTGTAAAGAAGCAGGTTGCTGTGCCGGACGACACTATAGTTTTGACCGGCACCGTGGAGAGGATCGGCGCTGCAAATGTTAGTTATGACATGCTGCACTTCGTTCTTGTCCTAAAAGAGGGTGCTACGGTGCACAGGTTCAAGACGGCTAGTTGGGATATCGCAGAAAAAATCGCTCTCCTTCGCGATGGTGATGACATCAAGCTTAAACTTTGTAAGAACCCAGTAGTTCCGAACGATCAGCCGTTTGCCATTAGCGTTGCGAGTAGCGCACTTTCTGGCTTTAACTGGGGTGGTTAAGACCCAACAGAGCAATCAAGCTGATCGAGGAAAAGACGCCGTGAAGAGCTTGCACGATTCAAGAAAAGAGCAGCGCCTACCCACAAGGGGATTCAATATGGTGCTATTGGGAATACTGCTTTGCGTGCAGATAATTGGGGCATTGTTGGCGGTCTCGCAGAGTAAATGGATCGTGACAGGTGTGCTCTTGGGGCTTGTGGCCTTGACCGGCACGGTGTTGCGCGGTCAGGTTTGTAGCCGAAACCGTTAAAGGAAAACGATAGCGTGACTCCGACCAATAGCATGCACAGCATCTGTGATTTCCCTCGACAGTTCTATCACGGCAGCAGCGAACTGTTTACGCAATTTGAATACCGGCGCTGCGCGTCCAATCCTATCTTTGGGCGCGGCATTTATCTGACACAGGAACATGAAGTTGCTCGCTGTTACTACAGGCCAGGCGGTGCAATCTATAGGGTTGAAGTCGATGCGGACCCACGCTACACCATCAACCTTGAAACGACGATTGCCGATCAGAGTTATGAGGCCAGGTTACGGATTCAATTTCTGTTACGGGAAGCCGGGAAGCAAATGCCACCGCAGACTACCAAAGCGTGGGATGCGCTCGACTCTGTTCGCGACGTCATGACGTTGAATCAACGCAACTTCCGGTTAGGTGCTCTTGGCGTCTGGATGATCTATGGTCATATGCCTGCAAATTGCCACTCAGGGATGTGCGATAACGGCGTTCATTACGTTTTGCTACGCGAATCGAAAGTGTCATCGCTCGCACCTATAAATATTTGATCGAAGTCTCAAGGAAAACGTCAGCAGCACGCACGGCCCGCCATAGAGCGGGCTTTGCTACTGAAAGGGGCCGGCACGGTGCTGGCTCAACCTGAAAGACAAAGCATGAATAGCAAGAATATCTTGGGTAATGAAGTAGCAATGGCCATCCTCAACGACACGGCAACTCGCCTCCGGGCCATCGGCGTGCATTGCATGGTCAGCCCTATATCCCTCCCGCAAGGTATGTCGGTGAGCCTGCATGCGGGTGCGACAGAGGAAGCAGCGACGGCGGCCGACGTGGCGGCCGAGCGCGGCGGCGAATACGCGCATGCTGTGGATACTCACACAAAATTTGCGCGAATGGTCGAACTCGCTATTGCTGATGCAGCGGATGAAGAGGCTAACGTTGCGCGCCTCATCAACGACTGATCGAGGGAAACGCACAGCAGCACGCACGGCCCGCATTGACGGGCCTGGCGCATTGAGAAGGTCGGGCGCTGTGCCTGATCGAATAGGAGATCGAAAATGAATCAAGAAGTCAGCCCGAATGCCTTGGCGGATGAATTGGCAGATCGCTTGATGCGTTTGCATCGTGCTTTAGAGGATGGAGGCGACAAAGGTACTGATTGGTCGCTCGCACGTGCTCTGGAAGACCGAATTGGCGCCTATCAGCCTGTAACTGGCGACTTCGACAGTGCGACAGCACTGCTGGAAAAACACGGTTTCTAAGTAGCAGCCATAGAATCATACACGGCCCGCATTGACGGGCCTGACGCAATGAGAAGGCCAGCACGGTGCTGGCCAGCGAGGACAAACCAAATGAGTGCAACGAACGCAAGCCGTGCCTACCGCAAGTTCAAGCGCGCGACCAACGGCCTTTTGAAGCGAAACGGCGCTGCCTACCTGGTGGCGGGTAAGCGTGGGGATGATGAAGCGTCGAAGTTTCTGCGCAGCCTGGCTCGGACGGTAGCTGACCAGATCCGCAGCGAAGCCCTGGCCTGATCGGAAAAGAGCATGCCACGAACCGTAGAATCTATTGTATCGAACAATCAAGCAGCTGCTCTACGCGCAGCAGGAAAGTCGATTGTTACGTGGGAATAGAAACTTGAACAGATTAATAGAAAATTGAATGGGAGATCAGGTCTTTTAATAAAAACTTGAATAAGCAGCTGAGGGTTTCCGTGACAGCGGTCGCCTAGTGTGATTTTGTGGTGCCGACCCATCTATCCCTCCCGCCCCAGCGCCACTATCAACTCGGTCCCGCAAGCGTTCAATTGGTTGAATAGCGCTTCGTTGCGGTATCCAGCTTCGGCCAACGCCTGTTTAGGTCGCGCACCCTGGTTACCCGTTGGCGTACATCGAATTCCACCCTGTGGACGCCGATAAGCTCGGCGTGTCTGCTGGCTAAGTCGTCGAGGTGTTCGATGACTATGGCTCCACCCATGCCATGGCCTATCCGGTCAAGGACATGAAGCCGTTGCATACCTTTCTGCTTGTCGGGTAGGCAAACAGCTGCATACCGTTTTGATCCACGCCTTGCGCAGCAGGGAAATACTGGTGGTCCTGGGCGGCATTGCCCAGTCGAATCATGCCAGCGTCGCGCTGCATGAAAGCCTTGGATTCGAGAAGGTTGCGCATTTCAAGCGCGTGGGCCGAAAGTTCGAGCAATGGATCGACGTGGGCTACTGGGAACTCCAGTTTCCCGAATTTTTCAACCTGACCCTGTTTTATATTTTGGAGTGCAATGAGTACCCCCATCACCTTACAGATCGGCGACATCACGCTAACGTACAACACGGGGTATATCGGCATCGACCACGGTATGCTATTTCAAGAAGCGGACCGAGTACGGCGCCGACATAACTCCATCAACTACGAATATTACGAGCAAAATCCAAACCTGGATGTTGCTCAAAGCGAAATGTGCTTTGGCCGGTCCCTGCGATCAATGGTTCCTCGACTCGAATTGCTAGGGCACACGCTTATCACTGCCCAGGCCGACTATGACCGCGTTGTTGTCCACGATCAGGAGCAACGAACGGGATTGGATGAGTTGGAAGTGATGGGCAGACCCGCGCGTATGGACTTCGATCAGTTTGTTGCTTTCATCCGAAGATACGCGGTAAGCAATCTAAGCGACAAATACGCTGGGGACTATGACAAGCAACCCGCAAAGCATGGGAGCTTGGCAAGCGACCGCGCTCTCAAGCAAGTGCCAGTAGGTAATACTGAGCGGGATATGGGCGGGTACTCGGAGCGCAGTCACTTCGGCAATCTGCTCGGTTTTCTTAGTCCGTATTCGGTGCTTCGTTTGCTTGCTGAGAACCCTGGAAACTTGGACCTTGAGGTTGTCTGGGACTATGGCAATTTCGTTGACGCCGGATGGGCACAGAACAGGGACTTCTTTGCTGGTGCACGTCGCACTCAAACGTACTTGATCGCCACGGAAGGAACGTCAGACACACACATTCTGAGGCGCGCCATTGCCTTACTTCGACCAGAGATACAGGACTTCTTCCGATTTGTTGAGGTGGAAGACAGGCACCCATTCTCGGGCACCGGCAACCTGGCAAAATTCGCTGAAGGGCTTGTCAAGATAGACGTCCACAATCGGGTCGTATTTCTCTTCGATAATGATGCGGAGGGGCAGGATGCGTACCGCAGCCTTCAGCGCTTCGCGTTCCCTATGAACATGCGAGCAATGGTGCTTCCCGACCTTGAAGAGCTACGCAACTTTCCCGCACGCGGACCTGACGGTGTTTTGAACGCCGATATCAATGGTCGGGCAGCGGCTATCGAGTGCTACCTGGACCTGCGCTTGAAAGGCCGCAAGCCACCGCAAGTGACTTGGACGAACTACAAAGAGAAGTTGGACGTCTACCAAGGATCCCTTGATTTTAAGGAAAGCTACGCGACCGCGTTTTACAATGCGACGGCCGAATCCATGGCATCAAAGGAATACGACGTCAGCAAGCTGAATGTCTTGCTGGATGCTCTCCAGCTCCAATGCAGCCAAATGGCTGGACAGATGCTCCCAATAGCCCAATATTCCGATTAATGTGCGTCTCTTCCCCAGTCGAATGGGTAGTCGACTAAAAGATACGGTGCCGTGCGGCGGGTACCGTACTCCGGCACCTGCTGACACTCAGGGAGAGCGGCTAAGAGCACTCCGAGCGGCGTGCCGCACGAAACAAAGGAGGAATGGCCCTGATGACGCCTTCATGTGGACACCATTTGGGCCACTGAAAAACTATGTCATTTTTCAGTTTTCGATAGTAATCATTCCAACCGGATGGTTTTTGCTAAATTTTCTTTTCTTTCCACTGACGCTTTGTTTTAGCCGTGCATTGCGTGTCCGTGATAGTGTCCATGCATTAAAATTACCCAGTTTGGTCGTAGACATTGAGGTCGTGACTTTGCACCACGGTAATTCCAACGCGAGTTGCTGTGCTAATTTTGTTCGCGTACGCTCTTTTCCGAGTATATGACTTTGCAGTATCACTGATCCTGTTAAGCCATGGGACTTTCCTGCTTTTAGGATGGCTATTGTCCCATCCAGGATAAATCCACTTGGTTGCCGTACATAGAAGCATGGGATAAAAGATACGAGTGGAGCCATGTGTATGCTCCACCGACCATCACCATTGGGAGTGAGCATCATGTTTGTTTGTTGATACGACCACATGGTGCGGAGGTAAGCGTAGATTGTCAGCGTAACAACTGGAAGAAAAACGAGCTCGGGAGGGCTGTCGCATCCAATTGCAACGGTCGCTAGCAGCCCCATTACGATCAACATCGTACCTGCGACTACCCACAGGTGGTATTT
>ERZ724525.2591-NODE-2591-length-10348-cov-3.562130_pt1 | contig 10348 bp, 5 predicted proteins | sample MGYA00376058_ERZ724525 | MGnify/ENA primary metagenome ERZ724525 (study PRJEB28724, sample SAMN07190888) | wastewater metagenome | isolation source: influent of sewage treatment plant in Hong Hong | place: USA: Christiansburg, Virginia | collected 2016-03-01 ...
TCAGCTGACCGACACTGATAGGCCACTGCACAGGCTGCAATGCCTCGTAACCGGCATCATCCAAGTGCATCAGGCCACCGATATCAAAATCTCGGCGACCGTGCTGATCATTATTTTCAAATGCTGAAAGCGCGGCATGCTCACGGAAAATGGCGGCCGAAGACTTAAAAGAAAAGGCATCAGCAAATCCCATACGCTGCCCCACTTCACTCATCATCCACCAGTCAGCGCGCGCCTCCGCAGGCGCGGTCAAAAAACTGCGCTGCCGGGAAATGCGACGCTCGGAGTTGGTCACGGTGCCGTCTTTTTCACCCCAGCCCTGCGCAGGTAACTTCACATGGGCAAGACGCGTGGTATCGGTATCACTAATGCAGTCAGACACCACCACCAGCTCACACTTCTGCAGTGCCTCACGCACTCGATCGGCGTTAGGCAATGACACTACCGGATTGGTCGCCATGATCCACACGGCTTTTACGCGCCCGTCATGGATGGCCTCGAACAGGTCAACGGCCTTGAGTCCCGCTGTTTCTGCCAGCCGCGGCGCCGACCAGAAGCGCTGTACGCGATCACGGTGCTCAGGATTGTCGAGCTCCATGTGTGCTGCCAGCTGATTGGCAAGCCCGCCCACTTCACGCCCACCCATGGCGTTGGGTTGTCCGGTGAGTGAGAAGGGCCCGCACCCTTCCTTGCCGATACGGCCAGTCGCAAGATGGCAGTTTAAGATGGCATTGACCTTATCAGTGCCTGCTGAAGACTGGTTTACCCCCTGCGAATAGAGCGTTAGCGTCCTTGGAGTTGTGGCAAACCAGCTGAAGAATCGATCCATATCCAACGCGTCCAGCCCGACATCATTGGCCAGCTGTGCCGATGCATTGTCCTGCGCCATGGCGGCGGACAATGCCTGCTCAAAACCACGGGTATGCGCCGCAATGTAATCCGAATCCAGCACGCCGTGAGATGACATATAGGCCAACAGCCCGTTGAACAGGCGTACATCCTCCCCCGGCTTTACTGACAGGTGCAGATCAGCAATGTCGCAGGTAGCGGTTCGCCGTGGATCAATGACCACAATGCGCATAGACGGCCGTTTCTCTTTGGCCGCCTTAAGTCGCTGAAACACAATCGGGTGACACCAGGCGGCATTGGAACCCACCAGCACCACCAAATCTGCCAATTCCAGATCATCGTAATTATTGGGCACCGTATCAGCACCGAAGGCTCGCTTGTGACCCGCAACAGAGGACGACATGCACAGGCGCGAATTGGTATCGATATTGGCCGAACCGATGAATCCCTTCATCAGTTTGTTGGCAACATAGTAGTCTTCCGTCAGAAACTGCCCTGACACATAAAATGCAACCGCCTCCGGTCCATGCTCGCGCACGATGCGCGAAAACTCACCGGCAACATGATCTAGCGCACGGTCCCAGCTTGCACGAATACCACCGATTTCCGGATACAGCAGACGTCCTTCCAGACCCACCGTATCGCCCAGCGCAGACCCCTTGACGCAAAGGCGGCCATAATTCGCAGGATGTGTCTCATCGCCCGCAATGGTGATGGCACGTAATGATTCATCCGTGACTACGGCTTTTACACCGCATCCCACACCACAGTACGCGCAAGTAGTTGAAACCTTTTTTGCATTGATTGTGTCTTGCATGTCGGCAACAGTTTCAGATGGCGGATACAAGATCATGATCAGCTCTCCCGAACAGCAGTGATCCGCGCAAGTCCGCGACATTGCATTGCTCGCGAATCAAATCGAAGTACCAGCTACCGTCGTTGGTATCGCCGTACAATACCGAACCAATCACACGATTATTCTTGACCAATAGGCGCTTGTAGACGCCATTTGCAGGATCACGCAGCACCAGCGACTCTGCATCAGCATCTGAAAAGTCACCCGCAGAAAAAAGATTGACGCCACTGACCTTAAGCGTCGTAGCCGTTGCCTTTTGCACATAGCGCGATATGCCCATGTCAGCTAAATGATTGGCACAGACCTTCGCCTGCTCGAAGAGTGGCGCCACCAAACCAAATAGTGCACCGCGATGCTGTACGCACTCACCCACGGCATAAATGCAGGGATCAAACGTCTGCAGGGTGTCATTTACAAGAATGGCCTTCTCTATATGGAGCCCGATTTTTTTGGCTAGACCGACGTTGGGCCGAATACCCACTGCCATCACAACCATGTCTGTGATCAACTCAGTGCCATTCTTAAACACGATTTTTTCAAGATGGGCACCATCCGCACTCGCCACGATTTCTGCAGTGTGCATGCCCAAGCAGAAGTGCATGCCGCGAGACTCCAGGGACTGGCGCAACATGTCTGACGCTTCAGCATCCAGCTGCCGATTCATCAGATGCTCTACGTCATGTATCACCGTGACTTCCATGCCCTGTTTGAGCAGGCCGTTGGCCGCCTCGAGCCCGAGCAGACCACCACCGATCACTGCTGCCCGCTTCTTGTGCGTCGTTGCGGCCACCATGCGATTAACATCTTGAATGTCACGAAAACTCACCACGTCCGGGTGCTGATGCCCAGGCACAGGAATAATGAACGGCACCGAGCCGGTAGCGAACAGCACACGGTCATATGACAGAACGGTACCGTCATCCAGATGCGCGACTCGCTTTGCCCGCTCAATATCAGTGACCGTGCGACCTGCCAGCAGGGTAATGTCACGCTCTGCATACCATGCCGCAGGATGTGTCACGATATCGTCGAATGATTTTTCACCTGCCAGTACTGGCGAGAGCATGATGCGGTTATAGGCACCCACCGACTCGCTAGAAATCACCGTAATGGCATATTTTTCAGGCGCTAGTGCAAGCAATTCTTCGACTGTTCGAATACCGGCCATGCCATTGCCGATGACAATAAGATTGCGCTTACCCATGAAATGTTACGCCCATAAAAAATTCCTTATCAGTAGCTTAGCAATGCTCATGCCATCTCACTGAAAGCGGCGTGCCTTCTCATCTTGATTTTTTTAGCGCGTCCTACAATGCCCGAGATTGCAGCAATTCGATGCACCATCGATAAATCATGCACCAAAGAATGACTATTTCTCCCCGCCTTCTCGTTCCCGACACGACTCCGCCTCGCTTGTACGGTTATGGCACATGGATTGCTTAGTAACACTGACACGATCGCTGGAAGCAACGACGTGGTCGGCGAAGGCAAGGCTTGCCATATAGAAAATCATGTTTTCCACTGTTTTAGTTTGGAGCCCATCATGCATGCTGCAAGAAAACCTTTTCCACTATTTTCCGTCAGCGAACCACGCATCCGCGTGCTGCACTTCACCTGGCTCGCCTTCTTCATTACATTCCTGATCTGGTTTGCGCATGTTTCTCTCATGCCGATGATAAAAACCTCGATGCACCTCACTGATGCACAAGTGAAAGCCTTCCTTATCCTAAATGTGGCGCTGACTATTCCAGCACGCATCCTGATCGGCATTCTGGTCGATAAATATGGTCCCCGCGCCAGTTACAGCATCCTGCTGGCACTGTGCGGTGTACTCTGTATCGGCTTTGCAGCAGCGCAGACATTTGAGCAACTCGCCGTCATGCGCTTCCTGCTCGGCCTGACAGGCGCTGGCTTTGTGATCGGTATCCGGCTGGTCAGTGAATGGTTTCCTGCACGCGAGGTTGGTATTGCAGAAGGCATTTACGGCGGCTGGGGCAACTTTGGCGCCGCCATTGCCAAGATAAGTATGCCAATTTTGGCTGTAACCGTGTTTGGTGGGGAGTTCGGCTGGCGTTATGCGATTGGACTAACAGGTGTTATTGCCATTATTTATTCCGTTATTTTCTACCGCAATGTGACCGACACACCCAAAGGCGCCACTTATTTTAAACCGAAAAAAGCCGGCGGATTGGAGGTAACGACCAAGCGTGACCTCGCGGCCTACATCCTGATGAACCTGCCCATTTACATGATCCTCTATGTACTGGCATGGCGTCTTTCCCCCACTGGCCTGAACATTATTTCAGAACCGTTTGCGATGATTTGCTACGCCATCATCACTTTCCTGGTGGTCTGGCAAACTTGGAAAATCTGGTTGGTCAATCGTCACCTGATGCAAGAAGATGTGCCCACCGCACAGCGATACAAGTTCAAACAGGTGGCCATCCTGAATCTTGCGTACATGGCCTGCTTCGGTTCAGAAATTGCAATCGTATCCATGCTCCCGATGTTCTTTGGTGACATGTTTCATCTGACTCCAATGACCATGGGGCTGATGGCAGGATCGTTCACTATCATGAATCTGGTCGCGCGCCCCGGTGGTGGCTGGTTATCTGATCGCATCGGGCGGCGTAAGGTACTGCTAAGCTGTCTTGCCTTACAGACAATCGGTTACCTGCTGCTCTCGAATGTGAGTGAAACCTGGGGAATCGCGCTAGCAGTTGCCGTGACCCTCGTTACGTCCATTTTTGTACAGGCCGCCTGCGGTGCGGTCTACTCCATTGTTCCGCTGATCCAGCGTCGCATGACTGGCCAGATTGCCGGCATGGCGGGCGCTTACGGTAATGTTGGTGGCGTGCTGTTTCTCACTGTGTTGTCATTCGTCAGCCCACACATGTTCTTTGTGGTCATTGCAGGCATGTCGGCTCTCGCCTGTGCTGCCGCCAACTTCATCGATGAGCCGAAAGGCCACATGGTGGAAGTGGACGAGCATGGCAATGTACAAATGATTTCTGTGGAGTAGGCCCATGAGCTTGGCACATCCCTCCAACACCTTGCGCGTTCGTGCTGCACAGTCCAGCCGCGCAGGGCGTAAACCTGAAAACGAGGATGCCCTTGGCATTCGTCTACCTGATGATCATGCGCTGATCAGCAAGGGCATCGCACTGGCGCTGGCTGATGGCGTCAGTGGGGCAGGTGAAGGGCGCCGTGCTGCCGAGGTCAGCGTACAAGGGTTTCTGTCGGACTATTACGCCACGCCGGAAACATGGACCGTCAAAACATCAACCTTCCGCGTTCTGGCCGCACTGAATCGCTGGCTGTACGGTCAGGGCCAGCAATACACGCAAATGCATCACGGTTTTCTCACTACATTTGCAGCACTTGTTGTGCGATCGCAAACTGCGTATATTTTTCATGTCGGTGACACTCGAATCCAGCGACTGCGTGGCAGCACACTGGAGCCGTTGACACTGGATCATGCGACGCGTGTTGGCGCCGAAAAAACCTATCTGTCTCGTGCGTTCGGCATGGACTGGCAAGTGGAAATTGATTACCGCACTGTGGATGTACAGCCCGGCGATATTTTTCTGCTAAGCACCGATGGGGTGCACGAGTTCCTGCCCAATCCGCGATTGAAAAGCTTGCTGGCACAGGCTCTCGACAATCCGGAAACCTGCTGCGAAGCATTGCTGGATGCTGCCTATATGGCAGGCAGCGATGACAATATTTCCTGCCAAATTTTAGTGATCGATAGCATTGCGCCGCTAGAGGCAGAAGACAGTCGCCTACAGGCATCACACCTGCCATTGCTGCCGGGGCTCGTCGCGGGGCAGATCATTGATGGCCTGCATATCGATGCCGAGTTGTATGCGAGTTCACGCAGCCAACTCTATCTTGTACATGATGAAATAACACGGCGGGTCATGACTCTTAAAATGCCGTCAATGCACTATGCGGATGATGTCGAACATTTGGCACGCTTTGCACTGGAGGACTGGGTAGGTCAGCGCATTGATCACTGGAATGTCGTCAAAGGCTGGCCGGCGCCAAGACAACGAAAATGCTTGTACTTGCTGCAAGAGTATCTGGACGGCGAAACATTGGCCGCTTGGGCAAAGAAAAACCCACACCCGCCTGTGCAAATTATTACCGGCTTTGCTGCTCAAATCATCAAAGGACTACGTGCACTGCACCGCCGTGAAACCCTGCATCAAGATTTAAAGCCCGACAATATTTTCCTGTGTAGCGATGGCACGGTAAAACTAATCGACTTAGGCTCGGCAAGTGTTGCCGGATTTGAAGACAAACTGTCGAACGGCCGACCTGGTGCAGCTGAATATGCCGCGCCGGAATACGCCTTCAGCCTACCGCGCGACAGCCGGGCCGACCAATTTTCATTGGCTATTACGCTGTATGAACTGCTGACCGGCCAGCACCCATTTGGCGAAGCCTATGCTGTCGCACAATCTCCTGCTGACTTCCAGCTCCTGCACTACACCAGTGCCTGCCGGCATAACCCTCATGTTCCCGTGTGGCTTGATGCCGCACTAAAAAAAGCCTGCTCTTTTGTCGCCGATGAACGCTACGCCGCACTGAGCGAATTCCTCATGGATCTGGAGTCGCCAAATCCCACACTGGCTCCGGTCAATGCCCGCCCTTGGCTGGAGCGTGATCCGGCAGGGTTCTGGCGCAGCGTGGCACTGCTGCTTATGGCCATTGCACTGGGTGAACTTTTTCTACTGATGTTCTGGCATGGCTAACCACTTGCCATGCTTTAACACGCATCACACTCTCATTTGATAAAGCAGTGCACTCTGAGAATTTATGGAATTAACGCTTTCGCCATTTTTATCTACCGCACATGCCTCGCCTACCACCTCTCCCACCACAATCACGGCAGGGCTCGCCAGCGCTGCATCCCGAGCGTCCACTGCCATCTCTCCCAGAGTGGTGACTACATGTGCCTGTGTTGGCAATGACGCATTAGCAATTACAGCGACCGGCATGCTGGTGCTCATGCCTGCCGCCTGCAGCCCTGCCACGATTGTCGGCATCTGTTTCATGCCCCTGTGAATCGCCAGCGTCGTGCCCCCCGCCACCAGTGCAGACCAGTCGGGTGTGCCGCCCTCCTTTGTGTGCCCGGTAACAAAAGTTACGCCACGCGTAAACCGGCGATCCGTCAGTGGCACACCAATGCTGCTCGCTGCCACCAAGCCCGATGTCAGGCCATTTATAATGTCCACCACGATACCAGCGCGCACTAGGAATGCTTTCTCCTCTCCCGCGCGGCCAAAAATGCAAGGGTCGCCGCCTTTCACTCGGGCCACTGTCAGACCTTGCCGTGCATATCGACGCATCAATCGATTGATAAAGTCCTGTGGCGTGGAACGGCATCCACCACGCTTGCCCACGCGAATGATGCGCACATCATCACGGCAAAACTGGAGAATGTCGGGATTGACCAGATCATCCAGCAACACCAAATCGGCACGACCCAGTGCACGTACCGCCTTCAGCGTCAGCAGTTCAATATCGCCAGGGCCGGCACCAACGAGAAGCACGCGCCCCATGACAGACCTGCCGGAAGCACCTGAAAAAGGCATGATGGACTCCGTATTCACTTATTAATCATCGGTACATGACATGCTGCAAATACCCTGCCAAAACCCCCTCCTGGCCATATTTATATCAACCCATGATCATCACTAGTACAGGGTGGGCTGCAAAAAAATCGCCACAGTTGCACTCCGCGGCAGCACTTTGCTCGATATTTTGCACAATCAGGTGTCATCACACCGCCACTTTAGCTACCTCCTCCACTGACAGAACACGGAAGTCGACTTCGTATCTCCTTCAGACTCGTAGGGGAAACTCCCGTAGCTACCCATAACTGCTTTTCCTCTAACTGACTCAACAGTAACGCTAGGTAATTTACGCGTATTCCCGCGCTCAAAATCATAGGCGCAGCGGCACACTCACCCCACTCCCGAGAGGGCCATCCTCTGGAAGAGCGGCGGCGATTTTCGAAGTGATAAAACCAATGCCACGGGGCTGGCAGGAGGGATTAGACAAATAATGAGCCCATGCATGAAAAACCTGAGCCTTCCATTTTTACAACGGTTTCATTTGTGAAACACACTGTATTAACAGTAGGGACTCAGGCTTTTACTGTAGGAAAAAAGGAGAGGGGCTGCTTCCGTTTCTTTTTATTTGCAAGTGCGAATCTTATACGAAACAGCATCCCTGGCCGCGATAGGTGGGAACGCGGGCTTCAATGGTGTTACCGCGAATCAGCAGCAACTCGCTGAAGCGCTCGCATAGTTCGCCGGCCTTGGCATGACGGAAGATAACCGGATCGCCCACGCTCAGCTTTATGTCTGACGGAACATGCAAAGGCGTCTGAACTTCGCCAGTGCCTTCATTCGCATCCAGCGTTAGGCCATACGGCAGATATGGCCGTGGCAACTTCTCTGTCCCTGCTGCTCCTGAGGCAACATAACCGCCCCCCAGACAGGTAACACGACCCGGCGAAGGAATACGCGATACTTCAAGTGCAAAGAATGCGGCTGCCTGCAAACGCAGATCTTTGTAGTTATCAAACAATGTGGGGCAATAAAAACCAGAGCCGGCCGTGAGTTCAGTAATACTCTTATCAGCAATGCTAACTTCCAGACTGCCCGTACCACCGGCATTCACAAAGCGTAGCGACGCACCTTCATTTTTTAGCGCATCAACCAACTCTGCCCGCCGTGAAAAGACTTCTGTTGCCGAACGACGCTTGAGCAAGCGTATCACCGTATTTTTAGGAGCCTTACCCGGCACTGCATCACCCAGCCCAGCAATTTGAGCTTCATAGCCCATTACGCCATCAAGTGTGAGCTGCGGATACTGGCGAATCAGACGCCACAGTCCAAGCACCGCTTCAGTACTGCGGATTGCCGAACGCCAAACACCAAAATGAATGCCAGGAAAGTCGGATGACATATCGATATCAATTGCCAACGGAAGCGGCAACGCAAACTCACTGGCGATCGCGGCCAGCTTGTCGATGTGCGCGGGGCTATCGACCATCAGGCTGATACGAGCTCCCTTTTGCACGCGCTCGCACACGGCGCGAACCGCCTGCGGTTGCACAGTGGGGTAGGCAACCACCAGATCATCAAATCCTTGATCGGCCAGAAACACTGCCTCTTCTGCACTAAAGCATAGCAAGCCCTGAAAGCGTGGGCTCAGGGAAAAAATATGCTTCATTACTGCCACGCTACGAATGGACTTGGATGCCACCCGAATCGGCATATTGCCGGCAGATGCCAACATCAAGCGCGCATTGGCTTCTAATCCTTCCAGATCCACAAATGCAGAAGGAAGTCGCTCTGAAGCAAGCAGAGCTTTATAACGAGCGTACGCTGGAGCTGCCATTTTACTATTCATATCCTTTGACCATTCCATTGCAGGCCCTGAACCTTATAAAGACTTAGGCCTGTCATTTTATTCGCCACGCTTGGCTTTCTGGCTATAACCTTCCAGCGACATGCCGCTGATGGCAAATTTCACCAGAGCCATTGGCCCATGACTGAACAATGCCTGTGTAAGCGCACCAAACAATGTGTATTTCTTTTTGGTGTAGGGGTACCAGTTGGCTTCAATCTTTTTACTATTGCCATCAATCAATACAGACTTCTGATTACAGAAACCACGCAGACCATGAGCTCCCTTATAACGACCAATACCGGAGTCCTTCACGCCACCAAACGGTAATGAGTGATTACCTTCAGACAGCATGACGTTATTAACTGAAACATTCCCCGTCACCAATGCGCGTGCAACCCGATCGGCCAGCGCCATATCAGATGTCCACACACTGGCGGAAAGACCAAAGGCCGAATCATTGGCCATACGCACCGCTTCTTCTTCCGTATCAAACGGAAAGATTGTTACCACCGGCCCAAACAATTCCTCCTGATTGATGCGCATGGCATGCGTACTGCCCTCAATGATGATGGGCGGAATAAAATCACTCTTGCCATCCCACTCACTACCGCATAGCAGGGTTGCGCCGTTCGCCTTGGCATCATTTACCAGTTCACTGACGATAGAGACCTGCCGTGGACTGGTCATGCGCCCCATGTCTGAGCTGCCATCTGTATCGATGCCCAACGTAATCTGTTTTGCCGCTGCTACCAGACGATCACGGAAATCCTTGTAGATGCCGCGTTGAACATACAAACGCTCAACGCTAGTGCAACTCTGGCCTACGTTGGTCAGTGCACCCCACAGCGCGCCTTGTACGGCCCGCTCGACAGTCACATTATCAAATACCAGCATGGGGTCCTTGCCACCCAACTCCAACTCGACAGGGATCAACTGTTGGCTGGCCTGCGCCATGATTTTTTTGCCCGTTCCTACCGAACCGGTGAAGAAAATCTTTTCTGGGCGCTGATCGATTAATTGGCTGCCAACATCGCCCGCACCATACACAACTTGCACCCAATCTTCCGGAATACCCGCACGCTCAAGGAAAGACTCCACCAGCCCTTCCAACGGTGTAATTTCAGACGGCTTGTAGACCACCGTACTGCCCGCCACGAGTGCGGCCGTAATGGGTGTCAGTGCCTGATAGAAAGGATAGTTCCACGGTGAAAT
>ERZ724525.2599-NODE-2599-length-10334-cov-4.343127_pt1 | contig 10334 bp, 8 predicted proteins | sample MGYA00376058_ERZ724525 | MGnify/ENA primary metagenome ERZ724525 (study PRJEB28724, sample SAMN07190888) | wastewater metagenome | isolation source: influent of sewage treatment plant in Hong Hong | place: USA: Christiansburg, Virginia | collected 2016-03-01 ...
TCTTGGCATTCCCTTTATGAGCACCGATGCGCGCGTGGTCAGCCCCGATACGCTGGAGGAGGTTGCCCAAGGCGAATCGGGCGAGATTGTGGTCAACGGCCCGGAAGTGTTTGAGGGCTACTGGAAGCGCCCAGAGGCCACTGAAGATGCTTTCATGGTGCTGGATGGCAAGCGATTCTTTCGCACCGGAGATCTGGGGCGGGTGGATGAGGAGGGCTACTTTTTCATTACCGACCGACTCAAACGCATGATCAATGCCAGCGGCTTCAAGGTCTGGCCTGCCGAGGTCGAATCGCTGATGTTTCGCCACCCCTCCATTCAGGAAGCATGCGTGATCTCCGCCAAGGACGCGTACCGTGGCGAAACCGTCAAAGCCGTGGTCGTGCTGCGCGCAGGTCATGAAGGCACAACGGCAGAAGACATCCTTGAGTGGTGCCGCATCAATATGGCCGTCTACAAGGCACCGCGCATCGTGCAATTTGTGCAGGCGTTGCCCAAGAGCGGCAGCGGCAAAGTAATGTGGCGAATGCTGCAGGAGCAGGACGCGGCTGCTTAAGTTCTGAGAGGGAAAGCACGGGAGGAGGATACTTTCGCCCCCTTGCTTTTCACTCTGACACTTCGCGGATAGACAAGAAAAAGCCGCCCGAAGGCGGCTTTGGAATCGGCCTGTACTCAGTTTTTGAGCACTTCTACGACGTAGCGACGTTGGCCCGTGGCATCTACCTCTACCTCTCGACCGTGGACATCCGATTCAAAGCCGGGAATCTGGGCATCCTGCTCTTCGGCAATGCGCAGGTAGTTGAAGATGGCATCGGCTTTTTCGTTGTAAAGCTCGCCGGGCATGATGAGTGGAATGCCAGGAGGGTAAGGCACCAGCATGGTCGCGGCAATGCGGCCCTTGAGTTCTTTGACCTCCACTTTCTCGACATTGCCTTGCACCAGCTGGTTGTAGGCCTCTGCGGGAATCATGGCCATGTCGGGCTGCTCTACATACATCTCGCGCATGACCTTGGGCACATTGTGCTGGCGGTTGAACTGGTGCAGACGATCGCATAGTTCACGCAGCCCCGTGTCTGCATACACTTGCGGGTGATTTGCCACCAGGTCGGGCAGGACAAGCGCCAGTGGCGTATTGGCCTCGTAATGCTGCTTGAAGCTCATCAGTTCGGCCACGAGCGTGCCCCATTTGCCCTTGGTGATACCCATGGAGAAAAGCACCAGCAGCGAGTAGAGGTTGGTCTTTTCCACCACGATCCCGCGAGACCAGAGGAATTTGCTGACCACGCTGGCTGGAATCCCTTGTTCGCCCATCTGTCCATCCATCTCCAATCCAGGCATGGTCAGCGTGACCTTGATCGGGTCGATCATCACAAAGTTGTCGCTGAGCTGGTCAAAACCATGCCATTTGCCGTCGGGGCGCAGTTGCCAGTCCTTGGGCTGGGCGGGCGGAATATGGGTTGAGGCTTTCTGCAAATTCTTGACCACAACTTCCGGCTGCCAGACCTTGAACCACCAGTCTTTCTTGTCCAGATCGGACTCGATCTGCAGCATGGCACGGCGAAACGCCAGTGATTCGTCGTGCATTTCCTGCACCAGCGACTCACCCGCCTTGCCCTCCATCATCTTCGAGGCAATATCGCAGGCTGCGATCACCGGGTACAGCGGACTGGTCGAGGTGTGCATCATGAAGGCTTCGTTGAAGCGCCCCATGTCCAGTTGACGTTTGCGGCTGTTGCGCACATGAACCATCGAGGCCTGAGAGAAGGCCGCCAGCAATTTGTGGGTCGAGTGGGTGGTGAAGACGATGGCGTCCTGCTCGCGCGGCTTGCCCTTGGCCATGCCGTAGTAGTGCTCGTAGAAGGGGTGGAAGGCCGCATAGGCATACCAGGCCTCGTCGAAATGCAGATAGTCGACGGCGTTTCCGATCTTCTTGGCAATGCTCTCGGCGTTGTAGCAAAGCCCGTCATAGGTGGAGTTGGTGACCACGGCGATGCGCAGCTTGGCTCCGTTCTTGATGGCTTGGGCGGCCAGCGGGTTTTGCGCAATCTTGGCCTGCATGGCTTTGGGCGAGAACTGATCTTCGCTGATAGGGCCGATGATGCCGTGGGCATTGCGGCTGGGCGAGAAATACACCGGTATGGCGCCGGTCATGATCAAGGAGTGCAGCAGGGATTTGTGGCAGTTGCGGTCGACAAACACCACGTCACCACGCGCCACCGTGCCATGCCAAACGATCTTATTGGCCGTCGAGGTGCCATTGGTGACAAAGAAAGTATGGTCGGCGCCGAAGTTCTTGGCAGCCTCGGTTTCGGCCTGGCGTATCGGGCCGCTGTGATCCAGCAGTGAGCCCAGTTCGGGTACGGAAATGGACAGATCGCTGCGCAGCGTGTTCTCGCCAAAGTACTGGTGAAAAGCCCGGCCCACGGAGGATTTGGTGAAGGCGACACCACCGGCATGGCCGGGCGTGTACCAGGAGTAATTGGACTTGGCCGTGTGCTTGATCAGTGCCTTGAAAAATGGAGGCAGCAAATGCTCCATGTACTCGTCTGCCGCACGCATCACCTGGCGGGCAATAAAGCTCTTGGTGTCTTCGAACAGGTAGAAGTAGCCTCGGGCGTACTTCACCAGGTTGGTGGGCACTTTTTCCACCGAGCCGCGCTCGCCGTAAAAGAAGACCGGCAGATGGGGGTGGCGTGCCAGGTTTTCTTCCAGCAGTTGCTGGATTTGCTCAAACTGCTGAGTGGCATCCTGGTCGGCGTCGATGGAGATCAGTACGGCCGAAGCTGCCAGATAGGTGCGCGCCGCCACACGCGCATCGTCCAGCGTGAGATTGGCCATCACGCGTTGGTTAGAATTTTCCAGCTCTTCCGCCAATGATCGGATGATGGTGCCGCGCAGGCGCGGAGATTCAAACTCGCTGTCGATGATGACGGTCGGATAGTCCAGGGCTTTGAAAAACATGGTCAGGCTCCGTTGCAGGGGTCGAGGGATGGAAAGGGGTAAGGGGCGTTCAGGCTGGCTTGCCGGCAGCGGCTGCGCGCTCTTGGTCCAGGCGCAGCATGCGGGTGCTCACAAAACCGTAGAGCGTGAAGCCAAAGATGGTCGCCACGCCGCCGAGCAGCAGTGCTTCACTGCCCGAGCTGTACAGAGCCAGATAGCTGTAGGCGGCCGCCACCCAGGAGATGATGTTGACCATCAAGGCCTTTTTGGGAGGCACGCCGGCCACTTTCTGGATGGTCATCAGTGCGGCCATGGACAGCACATAGGGCACCAGATTTGTAACAACGGCCAGGTTTGTCAGGGTGTCGAACTGCTTGGTCAGATCAGGACTGATAGTCAGCAAGGCCAGGCCGGTCTGGCCCGCCAGCAAAATCAGCATGGCCACGATGGGGGTGCCGGCTTTGTTGACCTTGGCAAAGATGGGCAGGAAATAGCCGGTGTCGGCCGAGCTTTTGAACACCTGAGCGATGGTAAATTGCCAGCCCAGCAGCGAGCCAATGCAGGCCAGCACCATCAGACCCATGATGATTTGGCCGACCAGTGGTGTGAACATGTGGGCGAACACCAGGCCAAACGGGGCCGTGGAGGCCGCCAGGTCGGGGTTGGAGACAATGCCGGCCATGACGTTGGTCGAAGCGATGTAGATCACGGCGGCGCCAATCGTGCCCCCGAGCACGGCAATCGGCACGTTCTTTTCGGGGTTCTCGACGGCATCGGAGTTGGCGCAAGCCGATTCCATGCCCAGAAATGCCCACAACGTGATCGCCACCGAGGAGCTGGCTGCCTGGAAGTACGACAAGCCATGGGGATTCCATGCTTCTGCATAGGTGCTGGGGCTGAACCAGAACCAGCCAAAGGTGGAGACGCCCACCACCGGCAAAATCACGCCCCAGACGGTGACGCTACCGATCTTGCCGGTGATACCCGCTCCGCCGAAGTTGGCGAAGGTGGTAATCCACAGCAAAGCGATCGTCGTCAACCCAACCCCCATGGGGCTGAGTTTCATGCCGAAAAGCTCCGTCATATAACCGACCGCCGTGATGCCGATGGCGACATTGGCAATAAGCAGCGAGGCGCCGTAGGTGTAGTTGACGATGTAGTTGCCGGAACGGCCAAACGCGTATTCGGCGTAGCCCCCCATGCCGCCAGACTTGCGGCTCAGCATGCCGCATTGGGCAAAACAATAGGCTAAAGCCAGTGAACCAGTGGCGGTCACCAGCCAGGAAAGAATGGAGATCGCTCCGACTTCCGCCAGCTTGGTGGGTAGCAGCACAATGCCAGACCCCAACATATTGACTACGGTGAGCATGGTGAGCTGCACCACCGTCATTTTTTTGCCTTGTGTCATTTTTTCCCTCTTGAACCTTAGTTGAAAAACCTAGTGGGTTTCTGATAAAGCGGAGTTGGGTAGCGATCTGTGGATCGTGCCTAAGTATCTGCGTCTCTTCGGTATGGTGGCGAAGGCGCTCAAAGATAAGAAGCCTTATTGATGCCTGTTTTGCTTGAAATCAAAAGGCTCTCACCGAAATTTTGATTTATGCCTAGCTTTGAAAAGACTGAAGTCAATCTACCAAAATACAGTTATTTTTCAAGAATTAACTTTTATTAAAAAGTTATTTGCCTATTTTCCGAAATATTTGCTTGACTCGGACTGTATTACTTGCATGACAAAAAACGAAGCAACGGTGTATCAGGGTTGCGTAAGTTGGTGCGGGAGCCTCCCTTCCCTGATGCGTGTGCACTGAACAGTGCTGAGTCATCGTCTGAAGTCTTGATGTACAGAACGCTGTCATGGGCCATGCCGTTATTGCAATCGACATTGCCAAGAAGGTCGGTGATGCCGGGCATGTTGCATAGCTTAGCTACCAGAGAAACTCACTCCAGAAGGTGAAGTGAGCACAGGTAGTTTTGGATTGTTCGCCCTCAGATGCCGTTGACTGAGTCAATGCCTCCGAAGGACAATTCAGCACATTTTTTCCTCAGTTATCAGCGATATATGTTTCAAGGCCTACTGCTGTAAGAACATGCTCAAAGTATTTTGAGTACAGCGCCGAGAAAGCCGGCTTCACGAACTGCAATCGGGTGTTGAATAGCAGCCCACAGTTTCTCAATTACTGCTTGTTCTTTTCCAGTAACGAAAAACGGTGCTCGAGGATACAGTGCCTAGGAATGATCTTGAAACTATGCAATTCACTGCTTATGCGCACGCTCTGTAAAAGAGCACTTGATGCTCGAAAAATGTTTGCGACTGATTTCGCTAAAGTGGCTTTTTTACTGCCTGTGCTTGTTGTAAATCAAGCAAGACTTTGCTTTGAATAGGTTCTTTGATACTTCTTGCATTGCGCTGTCTTTTTAAGGCCGTATCTTCTGATGGTGAGTTGCTGCGGCTTGTCACTTTTGGGTCCGGCATGCACACTAAAAATAGTGCGTATGTAGCACGTTCTGGAGTCTCTGTGAATCCACCTACAGCCTGGCGATTGGCCTTGATAGGCCTCGCCGTATTGTTCGCAACTGCCGCTCAAGCCCAAACCGGATCGCTGCAGATCTACGGCCGCATCAACGCTTCGGTTGAGCGGTTCAAGATCGGCGATCAGCCTGCTGTCTTCGGCTTGCGCGACAACGACTCGCTATTTGGCTTGCGCGGTGAAGAAGATCTGGCCGGAAATTTGCGCGCCGGCTTTGTGCTTGAAGGCGGCGTAGCGGTGGACCGCGGCACCATCAGCAGTGACGGGTTTTTTGGACGCAAGAGCGAAGTCAATCTCAGCGGGCGTTTTGGCATGCTGCGTTTGGGCACGCTGATCAGCGAGGCCTACTACGCCACCGCCGACCGCGTGAACCCGCACAACTACGACACCGGAGCATCGGCCGATGCTCTCTACGCTTACGTGTCCAATGGAAAAAACCATATCTCATGGCGCCTTCCGTCCTGGCAGCAATTGACGGTGGAGGTCGGAAGCAGCTTGCACGAAAAAACCGCCAGCCCAGCCAAGAATGCCTGGGACCTGGCTGCCAACTACGACTTTGGAGACTGGTCGTTTGGCCTGGGCTATGACCAGTGGGGGCCTGCGCGCCAGGCCACGCTGCGCGCCAACTACCACATCGGTGCCTGGACCTTTGGGGCCTACCACCAGCACAGCCGCAACTGGGATACCGTGCTTTATGCAGTGGATCCCACACGCGGCAGCCACCGCACCACGCGTGTTGCGGCCATGTACACCACCGGAGCCAACGAGCTTCATGTCAATATAGGTCGTGCCAGCGCCGCCAACCACCGGCCTGAGAGCCAGGCCCTGCAATGGACCCTGGCCTATAACTACAACTTCAGCCAGCGCACCAAAGTCTATGCGCTCTACACCCGCATACACAACGGCGCGCAAGCCAGTTACCGCACGGGTGAGCCGGGCGTCAGCTTTCATTCCTTCGCCCTTGGCATACGACAGTTCTTCTGAGCGAATTAACTCATTGAGGGTCCAAGGCGATTTGGCCATCTGGCTGGACCAGGACATGCTGTGGCTCGCATGCATCTAATCTCAACGGATTCACCGAACTGGGCCACCTAAAAAACGGTGGACATGCATGACTACGTCTGGGGTTGGGAAAAGCGCTGCTCAGCGGGAGTTGTGCAACAAAGCCCCGTTGATGAGTCACTTTGCTGTATCACCCAAGCGCAGTTTGGGTGGCGGAGGGCAGCTTCCGCGTAGATTTACGGTATAGCGTGATTTCCGCTTTATTTGATGTTCCTATAGGCCAATGTATAGGCCTATCTTTTCTTCGTAGTTTTCTGCTGCTTTGTATTGGCCGAAGGCTGAAACCGGCCAGAAGCAGCCATTTGATTTGCATCCGTAAAGCGGTCATCCCGTAGCCCGATAGCAACCCTATCCTTCATAGTAATATCTAATGATTCAACAGTTATTGTATTATTGATGAATGCAAGAAGCCCAAGTTATCCGCTCCCTATCCGCTTTGGCCCATGAAGCACGCCTGCGCGTTTTTCGTGCGTTGGTAGTCGCAGGGCCAGAAGGCCTTACTCCCAGTGCATTGGCTGAGCAGTTGTGTATCGCCCCCAATGCACTGTCGTTTCACCTCAAGGAACTCTCCCATGCTGAACTCGTGAGCCAGGAGAGACAGGGGCGCAACGTGCTGTACCGAGCCGTGTTTCCTGCCATGAATGGGCTGCTGGCCTACCTCGTCGAGAACTGCTGCCAAGGTACTGCCTGCACTCCAGACGCAGTGGCTTTGTGCCAGTGCTGAGGCGGTCGTTGCTAGGAACAGTTCATCATGTTGACGGCCATCCTGATTTTCATCTTCACACTAACGCTGGTCATCTGGCAGCCACGCGGCCTTGGCATTGGCTGGAGCGCCACGATTGGGGCGTCTGTTGCGCTGCTGCTGGGGGTCGTGCACTGGGCTGATATTCCGGTGGTCTGGAATATCGTCTGGAATGCCACGGCGACCTTTGTCGCGGTCATCATCATCAGCCTTTTGCTGGATGAGGCTGGATTCTTTGAGTGGGCCGCACTGCACTTTGCCCGCTGGGGTGGAGGCAGCGGCATCAAGCTATTTGCTTTCATTGTGCTGCTGGGTGCTGCCGTGTCGGCTCTGTTTGCCAATGACGGAGCAGCCCTGATCCTCACGCCCATTGTGATGGCCATGCTGGTGGCACTTGGCTTTTCTCCGGCAGCAACGCTGGCGTTTGTGATGGCTGCCGGGTTTATTGCAGACACTGCGAGCCTGCCGCTGATCGTGTCGAATCTGGTGAACATCGTTTCAGCCGACTTTTTCAAGATCGGCTTCAACGACTATGCGTCGGTGATGGTGCCGGTCAATATTGCCTCTGTTCTGGCCAGCCTCGGTGTGCTGCTGCTGTTCTTCCGACGAGATATTCCAGCTTCATACAACGTGGCACAGCTCAAGCAGCCCTCGGCTGCGATCAAGGATCTAGCTACCTTCCGAGCTGGTTGGGTCGTGCTGGTCTTGCTTCTGGTCGGATTCTTCGCGCTTGAGCCTGTGGGCGTCCCCGTCAGTGCCGTGGCCGCCGTGGGTGCGGCCATCTTGTTGGCTGTGGCGGCGCGTGGCCCTGTCATCAGCACCAAAAAGGTGTTGCATGGCGCTCCATGGCAGATCGTGGTGTTCTCGCTGGGGATGTATCTGGTGGTCTACGGGCTGCGCAATGCGGGTCTGACGGATTACATCGCCGTGCTGCTCAATCAATTCGCAGCCGGTGGCGTGTGGACCGCATCGCTGGGCACAGGCGTACTTTCTGCGGTGCTGTCCTCCATCATGAACAACATGCCCACGGTGCTGATTGGAGCTTTGTCCATCGATGCATCAACGGCCAGCGGAGTGGTCAAGGAGGCCATGGTGTACGCCAATGTGATTGGCTGCGACCTTGGTCCCAAGATCACGCCCATTGGTAGTCTGGCCACGCTTCTCTGGCTGCATGTGCTCGGCAAGAAAGGCACAACGATTGGCTGGGGCTACTACTTCAGAGTCGGTGCAGTGCTGACCATGCCCGTGCTGCTTGTCACCCTTGCTGCCCTAGCCTTGCGGCTCAGCGTGGCGTCATGAACCTTTGCAACGGAAATCTAGCGCTATGAGTGACATCACGATTTATCACAACCCTGCTTGCGGCACCTCCCGCAATGTTCTGGCCATGATCCGCAACAGCGGGGAAGACCCCACTGTCATTGAATACCTTAAGACGCCCCTTGATCGCTCCACGCTAGTGGGACTGATCCAGGCAATGGGAATACCGGTGCGCGCTGTGCTGCGTCAAAAAGGTACGCCGTATGACGAGCTGGGCCTTGGCGATTCCAAATGGACAGACGAGCAATTGATTGACTTCATGCTCCAGCATCCAATCCTGATCAATCGACCGATCGTGGTCAGTCCCATGGGAGCACGCTTGTGCCGCCCCTCGGAGGCCGTGCTGGACATCCTGCCGCAGCCTCAACAGGCCGCATTCTCCAAAGAAGACGGGGAAGCCGTCACTGACTCGAAAGGAAATCGAATTGGCAAACTCTGATCTACCAAATCTGGACGAACAAGTATTTGAAAAGCCCAGCCTGGAAGGACTATTGCCCGCACAGCGTGCGACGCATGCACCACGCATCTTGTTGCTGTATGGCTCGGTTCGTGAACGCTCCTACAGCCGTCTCCTGACCGAAGAGGCTGCGCGGCTGCTGCGCAAGATGGGGGCGGAGACCAGGATCTTCGATCCGCGTGGCCTGCCGCAGCCGGATGGTGCCCCTGACGATCACCCGAAGGTCAAGGAACTGCGCGAGTTGGCACTATGGGCCGAGGGGATGGTTTGGACATCTCCTGAGCGCCATGGTGCGATGAGCAGTATTCTCAAAGCACAGATCGACTGGCTCCCTTTGTCCGTTGGCGCGGTGCGACCAACGCAAGGTAAGACACTGGCGGTGATGCAAGTCTCGGGCGGCTCGCAGTCCTTCAATGCCGTCAACCAGATGCGTGTGCTGGGTCGTTGGATGCGCATGATCACCATTCCGAATCAGTCATCCGTCGCCAAGGCATTCGCGGAGTTTGACGAGGCTGGCCGGATGAAGCCTTCTTCGTATTACGAACGGGTTGTTGACGTGATGGAGGAGCTGGTCAAGTTCACGCTGCTCACAAGGGACTGCGCGGACTATCTGGTGGATCGTTATAGCGAGCGCCGTGAAAGCTCTGAAGAACTGTCCAAGCGGGTCAACCAACGCAGCATCTAAGCGATACGGGCATTTGACAAAATTCAGTGGCTGCTTATCTTCTTTGTGAAGGGTCGCAATGGGTCGTAAGAGAGCCTTCGGACAGCAGAAAGCAAAAGTCCTCTCTTATTGGAGAGGCCTTTTTTGTTTCCATTGCCTTGGCTTGGCATTTATTGCGCTGGAGAGGTGACAGGTCTTTTCTCCAGCCATTCATGCACCTGAGAAGCGACCCAGCCGACGCTCCTTGGCCCGAGCTGAACGGGGTGCGGAAATTTCTCCTGAATCATCCAGTTGCGCAGTGTCGTTTTGGATACGCCAAGCGCTTGGAGTAGGGTGGCTCGTCTGTAAATCAGTAGTTTTTGTTGGCTCATCGTTTTCTCTTTATCCATTGTTTATCCCTCCACACGCTCAACCCGCAACACACCCTTGCCGCTAGCCAGATGTGCGCGTGCTTCGGCTTGCGTAGCGTTGCTGGCTTTGAGTCGTATCGTGGGTAGCAGGCCGGCGTCGGCCAGGTCTTCAAAGTTGTCGGGGTTTGTGTTGATCGGAATGAGGATGGCGCGGTAGCTGTGTAGGGGGGTGACGTTGTGGTCCATTGTGGTGATTCCTGGTGGTTGCTGGTCAGAC
>ERZ724525.2602-NODE-2602-length-10328-cov-9.117298_pt1 | contig 10328 bp, 7 predicted proteins | sample MGYA00376058_ERZ724525 | MGnify/ENA primary metagenome ERZ724525 (study PRJEB28724, sample SAMN07190888) | wastewater metagenome | isolation source: influent of sewage treatment plant in Hong Hong | place: USA: Christiansburg, Virginia | collected 2016-03-01 ...
GCCTCACCGCCGAGGAGCCGCAGGCTATTTACAACCGCGACAAGCCGGTGGCGGTCATTATTTCGGCGCAGGATTTCGAAGACTTCCAGCGCTGGCGGGCTGAGCGCGACCGGCCAAGCTTGGCGCAGCAGTTTGACGAAATACGCGCCCTGCTTGCAGCAGAAGGCCTGGATGGCATTGAGCTTCCTCCAAGAACGACGCGCCCCAACCCCATGGATGAGCCGGGCTACTGGGACTGAATCAACATGCAGCTTGCCGACACGAACGTGATCAGTGAATTGATGCGCCGGCAGCCCAACGCAGGGGCGCTCGCCTGGCGCGATATGACCGATGCCATGCACGGCGGGGTCATCATTTCAGCTATTTCGGTGGATGAGATTTTTTACGGCTTGCTGCGCAAGCCGAACGCAGCATTGCTGGCGTGGTTTGACGGTTTCATTGGCCGCAACCAGGTGCTGGATGCCACAGCAGCCATTGCCCGCCGCGCCGGTGAAATGCGCGGCATGCTCGCTGCCCGTGGCCAGGTGCGCAGCCAGGCCGACATGCTCATCGCCGCCACCGCCCAGGTGCACGCGCTGACCCTGGTCACCCGCAACGTGCGCGACTTTGATGGTTGCGGCATCGCCGTGTTGAACCCGTTCACGCCATGAGTCCGGTGGCAGCGGCCAAGTCTCTTTCCCCTTCGCGCCGCGCCTGGCTGCGCTTCAAGCGCAACCGTCTGGGCTACTGGAGCCTGGTGATTTTCGTGGCCCTGGTGGCGGTGAGTCTGTGTGCCGAGCTGGTCAGCAACGACCGGCCGCTGGTCGTGCGCTACGAAGGGCAACTGTACTTTCCCATGCTGAAGGACTATCCCGAGACGACCTTTGGCGGCGACTTTCTCACTGCCACCGACTATCTCGATCCCTTCATCAAGAAAAAGCTGAGTGAGGCCGGCAACTGGGCGCTCTACACGCTCAACCCCTACGGCCCGAACACGCTGAACTACTTTGCCAAAGAGCCCAATCCCTCAGCGCCCACGGCCGAGAACTGGCTGGGCACGGACGACCGGGGCCGCGACCTGGCGGCGCAGTTGCTCTACGGTTTTCGGGTGAGCGTGCTGTTTGCCCTGGCGCTCACGGTCACCGGCGTGCTGCTGGGCATGGCGACGGGCGCCATCCAGGGCTTCTTTGGCGGCAAGACGGACCTGGCGTTCCAGCGCTTCATTGAAATCTGGGGTTCCATGCCCGAGCTGTATCTGCTCATCATCTTCAGCGCCGTGCTCGCGCCCAGTATCGGGCTGCTGCTCGTCTTGCTGAGCCTGTTCGGCTGGATGGGTTTGTCGGACTACGTGCGCGCCGAGTTCCTGCGCAACCGCCAGCTCGACTACGTCAAGGCCGCGCGGGCGCTGGGAGTGGGCAACGGGCAAATCATCTGGCGCCACATCCTGCCCAACAGCCTCACACCCGTGGTCACTTTTTTGCCGTTTCGCATGAGCGCGGCAATTCTGGCGCTGACCTCGCTTGATTTTCTGGGCCTGGGCGTGCCGCCGGGGACGCCGTCGCTGGGCGAGCTGCTCAGTCAGGGGAAGAACAACATTGATGCGTGGTGGATTTCGCTCTCCACGTTTACTGTGCTGGTGATCACGCTGCTGCTGCTTACCTTTATGGGCGACGCGCTGCGCGACGCGCTCGACCCCCGCAAGGCAGATAAGTGAACGCAACTTCGGCCCAGCCTTTGCTGCAAGTGCACGACCTGAGTGTGCGCTTTGGCTCCAAGGAAGTGGTGCGCAATGTGAGCTTCGAGATCGCACCCGGCGAAAAGCTCGCACTGGTGGGCGAGTCGGGCTCGGGCAAAACCATCACCGCGCTCAGCCTGCTGCGCCTGGCGGGCGATGCGGTGGTGCAGGGCCGGGCGGTGTTTGAGGGCCGTGACCTGCTGGCGCTCACCGAGCGCGAGATGCGCGGCGTGCGCGGTGGCGACATTGCCATGATTTTCCAGGAGCCCATGACGGCGCTCAACCCGCTGATGACGGTGGGCCGGCAGATCAGCGAAGTTTTGGAGCTTAAACAGGCGCTGACGCAGGCGCAGTCTTGGCAAGCAGCTATCGAATTGATTGCAAGCACGGGCATCCCCGAGCCCGAGCGCCGCGCCGCCGCGTTCCCGCACCAGCTCTCGGGCGGGCAGCGCCAGCGCGCCATGATTGCCATGGCGCTCGCCAGCCGCCCCAAACTGTTGCTGGCCGACGAGCCCACGACGGCGCTCGACGTGACCTTGCGCGGGCAAATTCTTGAGCTGCTCGCCGACCTGCAACGCCAGACCGGGATGGCGGTGCTGCTCATCACACACGATCTGAATCTGGTGCGCCGCTTTGCCGACCGCGTGGCCGTGATGGAGCAGGGCGTGCTGGTCGAGCAGGGCCCTGTGGCCGGCATTTTCCAGGCCCCGCAGCACGCCTACACCCGCCGGCTCATCGCCAGCCAGCCCAAGCGCGACGTGGCGGAGGTCGAGCCGGACGTGAACCCTGCCCCAGTGCTGCGTGCGAAAAACCTGCGCGTCAGCTACCCAACGCCTTTGCCGGGTGTGCGCGGCTGGTTCAAAAAGGGCGAATTCGTTGCGGTGCATGGTGCCGAGCTGTGCCTGCTGCCGGGCCGCACGCTGGGGGTGGTGGGCGAATCGGGCTCGGGCAAATCGACGCTGGCGCAGGCACTGCTGGGCCTGCTGCCGTACCAGGGCAGCGTCGAGGTGGTGGACAGCACCTGGCAGGCGCCGGCAGCGCGCAATACCCCACCGAACCAGCGCCTGCGCCAACAGATTCAGGTGGTGTTCCAGGACCCGTTCTCGTCCCTCTCGCCGCGCCTGACCGTGGAAGAAATCGTTGGTGAGGGCCTGCGCGTGCACGAACCTGGTTTGCCAGCGCCCGAGCGCCGGCGGCGGGTGGATGCCGCGTTGGCCGAAGTGGGTCTGACGGATGCGCAGTTTCCCGGCCTGCTGGCACGTTATCCGCACGAGTTTTCCGGCGGCCAGCGCCAGCGCCTGGCGATTGCGCGCGCGCTCATCGTGCAGCCCACGGTACTGGTGCTCGATGAGCCGACCAGCGCGCTGGATGTGACCATCCAGCAGCAGGTGCTGGCCCTGTTGCAGCGTCTGCAGCGCGAGCGGGGCTTGGCCTATGTGCTGATCACCCACGACGTGGACGTGGTGCGCGCCATGGCGCACGACGTGCTGGTGATGAAGGATGGCGTCATCGTGGAAGCAGGCAGCGTGTCCCAGGTACTCAATGCACCGCGCGAGGGCTATACCCAGGCATTGGTGGCTGCCGCCCACTAATTCCATGTCTAACTCAAACGATTACTTTGTCGGCTTCGCTTGGTCAGTACGCCTGTACTGTCTGCGCTTGGCCTTCGCGTACTCGATTGATTTAGAAACCGAATGACGCATGGCCGCGCCAGGCGGCGGGGCCTGCGCGCTCAGCCGTCCGCGCCTTGGTCCACCCACAGCACTTTGTCGATGTCCACGCCCAGGGCGCGCGCCTTGGCGAGCAGGCGGTTGCGCACGCCGGGTGGCAGGGTGGGGGTGCGCGAGAGAATCCAGAGATAGTCGAGATCGGAGCCCACCACCATGGCCCACTGGTAGTTCGGGTCCAGCGCCACCACGTTGTAGCCGCCGTAGAACGGACCAAAGAACGACACCTTGAGCGCCGCCCTGGTGGGCTCGCCGACAAAGCGCGCTTTGCCTACCGCCTCGCGCCACTCCTTTTTCCTGGGGTCGTAGCCGCGATTGACGACCTTGATCGTGCCGTCGGCATTGCGGTTGTACTCGGCGCTGGTCTGGATCAGGCCACGCTCGAAACGGTGGTCAATGCGCGCCAACTCGACCCAGCGGCCCGCATAGCGATCCACGTCAAACAGGGTGACGGGTTCCACGCCTTCCGGTGGCCGCGTTGCGCAGGCCGACAGCGTGAGCAAGGTGGCAATGGCTGCGACGCCGGCCAGGGCAATGGGCCAGCGGCGATGGCGGCGAAGGGCGGCGTTGCGGCGCGCGTGCATGGGCAGGACTTTCTCGGTAAGCACCAAAGGCAATGCGCCCACTGTAGGCAGGCCGCACGGTCCCCTGTGTAGGTGCGCGCTGGCAGCGCACGTCGGAAAGCGCAGCGGCGCAGGGGCTGGGAACAGCCCCCATTTGTCGAAAAATACAGGTTAAATTGGCCTCTAGCGCTTATTGGGAAAGCGTTTTCAGCTATCTTTATGATAGTTTTTCAGAAATAATCCGCAACCCAGTGCTGCGGGTAAGCTCACCGGGTTCGCTGCTCCCAACCCTAGGCCCGCCACTCCCGTCGTTTCATGTCGCCCAGTCCTGTTTCCCCAGACTCCGCCGATTCCGCCGATTCCGGCCACAGCATGTCCGAGCGCGCAGCCGCGGCGTCCCGCAGCACCTGGGTGAGCGTGGGCGTCAACCTGGTGCTGTCCACCATCCAGATCGTGGTGGGGGTGCTGTCCAAGTCGCAGGGGCTGATTGCCGATGGCATCCACTCGCTGTCCGACCTGGTGGCCGATTTCGTGGTGCTTTTTGCCAATCACCACTCCCAAAAAGACGCTGACGAGGGCCACCCTTACGGCCACCACCGCTTCGAAACGGCGGCTTCGTTGGTGCTGGGGCTGCTGCTGCTGGGCGTGGGCGTGGGCATGGTGTGGTCGGCGGTGGTCAAGCTGGAGAACCCCGAGGCCATTGCGCAGGTGCATGTGATCGCCCTGTGGGTGGCGGGTGCCGCGCTGGTGGGCAAAGAGCTGCTGTTTCGCTACATGCTGGCCGTGGCCAAGCGCGTCAAGTCGAGCATGCTGGTGGCCAATGCCTGGCATGCGCGCTCGGATGCGGCCTCGTCGCTGGTGGTGGGCATCGGCATTGCGGGCAACTTGGCCGGCTACCCCATCCTGGACCCGATCGCCGCGCTCATCGTCGGCTTCATGGTGGACAAGATGGGTTGGGAGTTTGGCTGGGATGCGCTGCACGACCTGATGGACCGCTCGGTGGACGAGCAGGAGGTGCAGGCCATTCGCCAGACGCTGCTCGACACGCCGGGCGTGAGCGGCGTGCACGACGTGCGCACGCGCAAGATGGGCGACATGATCGTGGTGGACGCGCACCTGGAGGTGCTGGCCACCTTGAACGTGGAGCAGGGCCACGACATCGCTGTCGAGGCGCGCCAGCGGGTGCTGCAAAGGCACCGTGTGCTCAACCTGATGACCCACGTGGATCCCTGGCGCCGCCCCGATCTGGACCACGCCCCGCTGCTGCCGCCTGGCAATCACCCGGGGGACTGATCCGCCGCGCCAGAGCAAGACGGCAATCAGGCCGGGCGCGGCGCCGCTCTGGCACCGGGCCAGCGTTGGCTCACGATCCGCACCAGTTCCAGCCACGCCAGCGTCAGCGCCAATAGAGCAGCGCCAACCGCCAGGCCACCCGCACCGGGCAGGGCCAGGCCCATCAGCGTGCGCAGCCAGGGCAGTCCCAGCACTGCCACCAGCAGCAGCGCCATGGCGGCCGCCATGCGCCACAGCCAGGGGTTGCGGTCGGACACGCCATGCCAGGCGGGGCGCGAGAGGTCGCGGTTGGCCAGAATCAGCAGCATGACGCACAGGACCAGCGTGCCAAACACCACCGTGCGGCTTTGCGCATTGCTCCAACCCTGACCCGCCAGCCAGTACTGGCCGGCCAGCAATACGGCGGCCAGGCCCAGGCCCTGCAACACAGAGTAAACCAGAGGGGCAATGGAAAACGGCGAGTCGGATACCGGGCGTGGTGGCCGTTCCATGCTGCCGATGTCTTCGGGCTCGGCCTCCAGCACGACCGCGCAAGTGGGGTCGATCAGCAACTGCAGCAGCACGATATGCACCGGCATCAGAAGCGTGGGCCATTTCAACAGCGTGGGCCCCAGCACCAGTGCAATGATGGGGGCGTGAACCGCAAAGGTGAATCGCACGGCTTTGCGAATGTTGCTGTCGATGCGTCGGCCCTGGCGGATGGCGGCGACGATGCGGGCAAAGCTGTCGTCCAGCAACACCAGCGCTGCAGCCTCGCGCGCCACGTCGGTGCCGCGCTCGCCCATGGCGATGCCCACGTCGGCGGCCTTGAGCGCGGGGGCGTCGTTCACGCCATCGCCGGTCATGGCTACCACCTCGCCCGAGGCGCGCAGCAGTTGTACCAGGCGCAGCTTGTGCTGGGGCTTGAGGCGTGCGCACAAGTCCACATGGCGCAGCCGCGCTGTCAGGGCGGCGTCGTCCAGCGCCTCCAGCTCGGCGCCAGTGAGGATGTCGGGGCGCTCGGACAGGCCCACCTGGCGTGCGATGGCGCGCGCCGTGGCCGGGTGGTCGCCGGTCATCATCACCACGCGCACGCCAGCGCCCCGGCATTCGGCCAGAGCGGCAGGCACTTCGGGGCGCGGCGGGTCGGCCAGCGCGACCAGGCCAAGGAACTCAAAGTCGAAGTCGTGCTGGCTTTGCGGCCAGAGTGGGTCGGCGCCCGGCGCTGCCGAAGCGCCGCTCCAGCGCCCGCACGCCACACCGAGCACGCGCAGGCCGCGCTCGGCCATGGCCTCGACCTGTTGGCGGATGGCGCCCTGCCGCGCCGTATCCAGGTGGCACAGGTCGGCGACGGCCTCGGGCGCACCCTTGGTGGCCAGCAGCCAGTGGTCGCTGGAAGGCGCCGTTTCACTGCCCGCAAATACCCGGGTCATGGCCAGGATCTCGCCTGAGAGTGCGTACTCGAACTCTGGCTCGCGCCCGTCGTGCACATGCTCGGTGCCTTCGAGCCACTGGTGGCCGAACTGCTGGATGGCCTTTTCCATGGGGTCGAACGGGTCGGCGGGCGTGGCCAGCATGGCGAATTCGGCCAGCCGATGGAATTCCTCGGGCAGCTCGGCCGCGCCCTCGGGCGTGAAGTGCGCCTGGGCCGTGGCCAATTCGGCCACCGCCATGCGGTTGACGGTGAGCGTGCCGGTCTTGTCCACCGCCAGCACGGTAATGGCGCCCAGCGCCTCGACGGCGGTGATGCGCCGCGTCAGCACCTTCTGCCGGGAAATGCGCCAGGCGCCCAACGCCAGGAACACGGTCAGGATGACGGGGATCTCCTCGGGCAGGATGGCCATGGCCAGGGCGATGCCCGAGAGCAGGCTCTCCAGCAGTGGCCGGCCGTTCCACCACCAGCCCAGCAGCACCTGGGTGCTGGCCAGCACCAGCGCGCCGGCGCCGAGCCGGCGCACCAGCTTGCGCGAGCCTTCTTGCAGCGCTGAGGGCGGCTCGGTGGTGGCGGCCAGGTCGGCACCGATTCGGCCCACGGCGGTGTTTGCGGCGATGGCTTGCACCTGCGCCACCCCGACGCCGCGCGTCACTACGGTGCTGGCGAACAACATAGACATAGCCCCCACGCTTGCCACTTCGTGTGCTGCGCTGCCCCCCGAGGGGGCTGGCCTTGCTTGGGGCGGCCCGGCGCTGGCGGCCGGCGCCCCCACGCTTGCAGACGCCGGCGCGTCCTGCGCTGCGGGTAGCTTGGCCACGGGCACCGCCTCGCCGGTCAGCAGCGATTCGTCCACCTCCAACTGGCCTTGCAACAGCTGTGCATCGGCGGCGATGCGGTCGCCCTCGTGCAGCACCAGCAGGTCGCCGCGCACCACGCTCTGCCCTTCAATGCGCTGCTCCTGGCCGTCCCTGATGACCAGCGCGCGCGGGGCCGACAGGTCGCGCAGCGATTCGAGCGCACGCTGTGTCTTGCGTTCCTGCACCAGCGTGATGCCGATTACGACGAAGACGAAACCGAGCAGGAACAACGCCTCGGCCCGGTCGCCCAGCGCCAGGTAGATGCCGCCGGCGGCCAGCAACATCAGGAACATGGGTTCGGTGAGCACGTCCCGAACGATGGCCCAGCTGGACTTGGGGGCGCTGCCGGGCAGCATATTGGGTCCGTCCACAGCCAGGCGGCGGGTGGCCTCGGCGGCGCTCAGGCCTTGGTGGGTGGTGGCTGACCGGGTTGCCTCAGGCGGACTGGGCGAGCGCGTCATTCTGGTAGGCATGGAAATTTCTTCATTGGACGGGGCATAGGTCGCCGCAATTTGGCACGGCCAAGCGTGCTGCGTGTCTCAGTGTAGGCAGCCGATCATCCGTCCTGATCGTATCGGCAGATTTTTTTGCCGAAATTGGCCCCCAGCGCTTTTCAGTGCAGAGATTTCAGCTATTGTTTTGATAGTAATCTCCTCTCGACCTCAATACCATTGAATGGCGCAATCCTTGCCCCAGCCGATCGACGAAAGCAAGTTCCGGACTCCGAACGCCGGGCAATTCCATTTCTCAATCAAACGATTGCTTTGTCGGCTTCGCTTGCCGTGCTACAGCACGGTCTGCGCTTCGCCTTCGCGTGCTCGATCGTTTGATTGAGAAATGGAATAAGCGCCATGGGCGGGTGTCCCTTGGCCGGCGCTTGAGGCTCTAACATCGCGGCATGAGCGAACCCTCCAGCACCGAAGCCGTTCAGGCCCATGCCACAGTGACCACCCCAGCCATTTCGCGCCGCAGCGACCTGGTGCAGCTCGCGGTGGCGGCCTTGACCGCGCACGGCCTGGCCCCAGATTTTTCAGCCGCTGCACTGGCCGAGCTGGCAAGCATTGCCCGCCCTGCACAGGAGGCAGGGCCCAACATCCGCGACCTGCGTGCCTTGCCCTGGTGCTCCATTGACGACGACGATTCGCAAGACATCGATCAGCTCAGTTGCTGTGAGCCGTCGGGCAGCGGGTGGACGGTGTCCGTCGCCATTGCCGACGTCGATGCGCTGGTGCACAAGGGCTCGGCCATCGACCTGCAGGCGCAGCGCAACACCACCTCCGTGTACACCGCAGCCCGCGTGTTTCCCATGCTGCCAGAGCGGCTCTCCACCGACCTCAGCTCGCTGGGCGCGCACCAGGACCGCCTGGCCATCGTCACGGCCATGGTGGTGGACGGGGAAGGGCAGGTGAGCGGCTTTACCGTCTGCCGCGCCCAGGTGCGCAACCAGGCCAAGCTGGCCTACGACGCCTTGGCAGCTTGGCTGGACGACAGCGGCGAGATGCCTGCCGCCGCTCGTGCCGCGCCCGGCATGGATGCACAACTGCGCCTGCAAGACGCCGCTGCCCAGGCGCTGCGCCAACGCCGCACGGCGCAGGGCGCACTGCAGTTCCAAACCTTCGAGCCGCGGGCACAGGTCGAAGGCGAGCAGGTGGTGGCCATTTCGCAGCGCGAGCACAACCGCGCGCGCCAGCTGATTGAAGAATTCATGGTGGCGACCAACATCTGCACCGCGCAGTTTTTAGAACAGCACGGCGGTCTGGCCATGCGCCGCGTGGTGCGTTCGCCCGAGCGCTGGAGCCGCGTGGTCGAGGTGGCCAAGAAATACGGCGACAGCTTGCCGGCCGAGCCCGATGCGAAGGCGCTGGAGGCCTTTCTGGAGCGCCGGCGCCAAGCCGATCCGCTGCGTTTTCCCGACCTCTCGCTCACCATCGTGCAGCTCATGGGCGCGGGCGAATACGTGATCGAGGCTGCCCAGCCCGGCGTGCCGGTGGATCGCTCAAAAACCGTGGCCATCGAGGACTATGGCCACTTTGGCCTCGCGATTCGGGACTACGCGCACTCCACCGCGCCCAACCGCCGCTACCCCGACCTCATCAGCCACCGGCTGGTCAAGGCGGTGCTGGCCGAGGCGCCTTCGCCCTACAGCGTGGCCGAACTGCAGGCCCTGGCCGAGCACTGCAACCACCAGGAAAGCGCCGCCACGAAGGTGGAGCGGAGTCTGCGCAAGTCCGAGGCCGCGCTGTTCCTGCAGGGCAAGATAGGCGCCGAGTTCGACGCCATCGTCACCGGCAGGAACAACCGGGGCACCTGGATTCGTACCTTGGTGCCGCCGGTGGAAGGCAAACTGGAGGGCGCCGGGGCGCAGGTGGAGGTGGGCGAGAAGCTGCGTGTCAAGCTGCTCAGCGCCGATGTGGCCCAGGGGTTTATTGATTTCGCGCCGCTTCCTTGATGCTGCCTTGCTATGGGCAGAAAAATTTCAGATAAAAATCGCCTCTAGGGATTCTCTGCACGAATGCCGCTGCGATGTGATTGAGCAAGCTTGAAGCCCGGACAATACGAGCATGAAGCAAAGCAGCCTGGGCCTGAGCAACACAGTCAAGCGCACCCGCAAGCGCGAGTTCCTGGACGCCATGGAACTGGTGGTGCCCTGGACTGAACTGGTCTCGCTCATAGAGCCGTACGCGCCCGAAGCCGGACGCCGGGGTCAGCAGCCCTTTGCAGTGCAGACCCTGCTGCGCATCCACTTCATGCAGCAGTGGT
>ERZ724525.2607-NODE-2607-length-10321-cov-5.780051_pt1 | contig 10321 bp, 13 predicted proteins | sample MGYA00376058_ERZ724525 | MGnify/ENA primary metagenome ERZ724525 (study PRJEB28724, sample SAMN07190888) | wastewater metagenome | isolation source: influent of sewage treatment plant in Hong Hong | place: USA: Christiansburg, Virginia | collected 2016-03-01 ...
GCGCGGTGGGCTGAGCATCGTCAACGCGCTTCCGCTACCGTCCGACGCGGCGTAGCACCACCGCGGGGCAGGGGGAACCTCACATGAGCTTCCTCCTCGTTTCATGGGCGCACCGTACCGCGGGGGTCCCACGCGCCCCGGGCATGACGAAGGGGCCCCCGCCTCAACCGTCGGGCGACGGGAGGCGGGGGCGATCCACAGTGGTCGGGCGGGTCAGGCCCCGAAGACGTGCAGGAGGACGAGCAAGAGCGCCAGGTCGGCAGCCATGACGAGCCACCGCCACCAGGGCAGCGGGCGGGAGTGCCGGCCACGCGGCTCGAGCGGCCACTCGAGGTCGCCCGGGCGCGGAGTGTTCACCGGTCAGCGGCCGAGGACGCGGATGTAGTCGGTGTCGAACGTCTTGCTGAAGTCGGTCGCCGCTGTCGGCTGGCCGCCCCACGAGTCGCCGATCTGGAGGCAGTGGCGGAAGTTCCAGGCGCGGTCGTTGTCGAAGATCTCGGACCGCCAAGCCACCGAGGACGCGTCCCAGACGAGGGCGTTGTCGACGTAGTACCGCATGTAGCCGGTGCCCTTCTCGACGGCGAAGGTGTGCCACGTGGTCCAGTCGAGGGTGGGGAAGTTCTTGCCCACGTGCGGGACGTGCAGGGGGTCCGACGACTTGCGGTAGTCGTGGTGGATGGTCGCCGAGACCTGGAACTTGGCGGGCCAGCACTCCATCATGTCGATCTCGCCGTCGCCGCCGTCCTCGGGACGCATCCACCAGGCGGGCCAGAGGCCGTAGGCGGCGGGGCCGTAGGGGAAGCGGAGCCGGGCCTCGGCGCGGAACTCGCCGCTGAACGTCGCCTTGCCCTTGGTGTCGATGTAGCCGGCGTTGAACGGCTTCGCCGACCCGGCGGGGTTGCGGCCGCCCTTGATGGAGAGGACGCCGCCGGCGACGGTGACGTTCGACGCGAGGTTGCTGGCGGAGTTGTTGTTCTGGCCGCCGTCGTTGCGGACGGTCCACTTCTTGGGGTCGAGGGGCCCGTCGAAGAACTCGGCGAACAGGGTCCTGGTCCAGCCTGCGGGGAGCGCCGGCGTGGTGGTGGTGGGCGGGTTCGCGACCTGCGCCTGGAGGGCGGCGATCTGCGCGGCCTGCGCGGTGATCGTCGACGCCTGCGACGCGTTCGTCGCCGAGAGTGCCGCGTTGGCGGCGTTGATGTCGGCGAGCTGCTTGTCTGCCGCGGCCAGGATCGGGGTGACGTCGGAGACGAGGGTCATGGTCAGGCTCCCGGGTACTTCTTGGCGACGATGCCCGTGTAGAGGGACAGGCCGGCGGCGCCGGGGCCGACGCGGTCCTTGAGGGTCGGGCCGGGGTGGGTGAGCTGCCAGCCGGTGATCTTGCGGCTGAGGGCGTTGCTGAACTGGCCGGTGATGGGGAGGCCGAAGCACTTCTCCAGCGTCACGATCGCCGGGCCGCTCGAGCAGGTCCGGGGCGAGGGCCAGCCGATCGGCTTGCCCGGGTACGGCGCGGGCGGGTCCGCGACGGTGCCGTCGGGGCGGATCTTGAGGCGGGCGATGACGGCGCGGACGTCGGCGAGGGTCGTGTTCCTGCCGTGCGCGCCGACGGCCCAGTCCTGGGCGAGCTCGGTGTGCATCTCGTCGCAGAACTTCCCGATCGCCCAGTCGCCTCCCCACCCGAAGACGCGGCGGCCGGAGGAGTCGACGTACTTGTCGAGGAGCCGGTGGACCGCGTTGATCTGCGCGGGGGTCATGTGGCGCTGGTGGTCGGCCTTGAGGACGTCGTAGCGGACGTCGACGGCGGTGCCGGAGGCGTGGTTCGACAGGCCTGCGCCGGTGCGGGCGTCGCGGTACTCCCAGCCGTCGGGGCCGAGGTAGGACCTCGAGCCGTCGATGGGCATGACGGTCTTGTGCCAGTCCGCGAGGTAGGCCAGGAACAGCGGGAGGACGGCGGCCTGCAGCGTCACGGCGCGGGTCGTGCCCGGGACGAGGCGGCGTGCGAGCGAGGGCCCGGCTGCGGTGATGCCGGGCCAGCCGTTGAGGGAGGCCGCCACGTCACTCGCCAGCCGGGGGGAGCACCTCGGCGTCGGTGAGCGACGGGCCGGACTGCTCGGTCACGGCGTCGGACCCGATGGAGGTGAGCAGGGACAGGATCGCGCCGGACAGGGCGGCGAGGCCGACGGCCTCGAGCGTCGGTACGACCTCGCCCACGTCGGTGAAGACGGTGGCGCCCCAGGCGACGAGCCCGGTCTGTGCGGCGGTCTTGACGGCCCGCTCGGCGGCGGCCTTCCAGAAAGCCTTCGTGAACATGGTGGTCCCTTCGGTCGGAGCTACGGAGAGGGGGTGTGGTCGATGACGAGGTAGAGCGCGGTCAGGAGCGAGATCCCCAGCGCGACCCACCCGGCAGGGCCGAGGGGAACGCGGGTGGCCTTCTCCGACGCGGACGCGGCGGCCTGCGCGGACTGGGTGGCCTTCATGGCGGCGACGTCGACCTCGAGCGCGCCCACACGGGTCGCGAGGCCGGATACGGCGGTCTCGATGCGGGCCGCGGTGTCGGCGGCCTGCTTCGCGGCGGCGCGGGTCTCGCCCAGCGCCAGGAGGAGTGCGTCGTTGCGGCTGCCCCGCGGCGGATCCACCGACTCCGACGTCTGCTCGCTCACGTCGTCACCCAGCGCATCTGGACGAAGGTGAGGCCAGCGGTCGCATCGTCGGAGAGCGCGCCGCCCGACGTCTGGAAGCCGAAGCACTCGATGTAGTCGTTCGCCGCCAGGGCGACATCACAGATGACCGCGACGGAGGTCACCGCGCCGGTGACCGGGGTCTGCGAGTCGTACCCCACCCTGGTGCCACCCGCTGCGACGCCGGCGGCGTTCTTGCGGACGTCGAGGGAGCGGATCCCGGTCGCGTTCGCGGCGAACGCGAGGCGCGCCACGACCTGGTAGGTGCCAGCGGTGACGGCGGTCAGCCGGGAGGTGTTCGTGACCGTCGAGTGCATGGTGTCGGTGTCCCAGGCCTCCGTGTCCCAGGTGAGGAGCAGCGATGTGCCGGAGGTGTGCGAGTGCGCCGCGGTGTTGCTGACCGAGACCCGCGGCGGCGACAGGAGGAAGTTCACCCCGTCGCGGACATCTCCGTTCCACAACGACGCGGTCACCTTGTCGCCCACGGCGACGGTGTGCTCAGACGGCACGGCCATGCGGTCAGCTCCCTGGGCTAGAAGGCGATGCGGGCGGCGAAGGCGATGTCGACCGCCTCACCTGTGGAATGGATGCGGGCGACGGTCCCGCCGACGCCGCGCGCGGTCGTGGTCACGGTCTGGGGTGACGTCGAGCTGGCCGGTGCGGACGTGATCGTGACGCGCTCGCCGTTCCAGTCGAGGTCGAGCGGGAAGGAGCCGGCGCTCACGGACAGGCACGGACCCGACGGGGTCGTGATGATCAGGGTGCCGTTGCTGGTCGTCCCGACAGCCGTGCCGCCGGTCACCGTCGCGGCACCGTCGCCCCAGGCGAAGCGTCCGTAGGTCGCGTCGTCGAAACGGCCGTCGGAGGGCGCGTCGGCGGGCGTCGTGTCGAACTTCCACACGTAGGACCCGGAGTCGATGTGCTCGTTCCAGCCCTGGGCGTACACGTCCGTCGTGGTGTAGCCGAACGCAGCGGACGGGACCCCGGCGACGGTCAGGCGCATGCCCGGGAAGGAGGAGCCGCACAGGGCCGTGTAGAGGTCGGTCTGCGCGGTGACGAGGTCGACGGAGAAGCTGGCGAGGCGCAGCCGCGTCGACTGGTTGAGGCGCGCGTAGCCGGGGTCGGCGGCCGAGGTCGTGGTCGGGGAGAACGTATCGAGGTTCGCCTCCGAGACCGGGGCCCCGGCAGCCTCCGAGACGGTGTCGACTACGACGACCTTGCCCGCCGGGGAGGACACGGTGACCCGGGTGGGACGGGACGTCGCTCCAGACATCCAGGCCTGCCCCGGCCCGATGTCGTCGTCGCTCTCCAGGGTGATCGTCGCGGTCGCGGTGATCGGACGGGTCGCCGCTGGAGCGATCCAGCGGGGCATGCCGTCGGTCGGACGGACCCACCAGGTCGCCCCGGTCGTGGTCGCGAGCTTCGCGAACGTGTCCCCGAACGTGGCGCCGGCGGTCTGGTCGTAGCGGACGGGGAGCAGGTCGGCTCCGGACTGCGTCCAGTCGGTCAGGTTGACTGGGATGCGGCCGAGGTAGAAGCCGAGGAGGTACTGCAGCAGGATGCCCGCGACGACGGTGTTCCCCGGGATCGCCGGTGTCTCGAAGCCGCCCGATGCGCCGACGAACGAGTACTGCATGGCCGCGAGGCAGGCGACGTCGCCGCTGAACCCGAAGGCGTTCTTCGTCTGACCGCCGACGGTGACGAACCGGGCCGAGAGGATGTTCTCGGTGCTCGCGGTGTAGGACTGCCCGCCGAGCTGGCGGCCGCCATCGAGGAAGAACGCCGTCCCACCGGCGTAGGACCCGAGCATGACCGTGTGCCACAGACCGTCGTTGAAGGTCCCGCTGAACGACACGGACGACGTGACGAGGTCCGCCTTGTACCAGGTGAGCGTGCCGTTGTTGATGCGCAGCTGCCCGACGGGGGCGTTGGGACGCTGCCCGCTCGACGTCTTCGGCGTGTCCGAGTACAGGGTGAGCAGCACCGACTCCCCGACCGTCGCGTCGGTGGTGCGGAAGGCGAACATGAACTGCGCGGACGACGGGGAAGCGCCCCAGGACGGGATGACCTGGATGTAGGGCCCGAACCGTGACGCGGTCGTGTCGTGGGTGAGGGTGGCGACACCCTCGACGAGGAGGCCGGGCGGGTTGCTTCCCAGAACGACGGAGCCGGTCCCGGTGCGCGCGTTGACGATCTCGGCGGCCGCGCCGGTCGGGTAGACGTTGCGCAGCGAGAGCGCGTTCGTCGAGTCGTCGAGCGGCCAGACGTCATACGGCGCTGGCGGGGACGGCGACAGGTACCAAGTCGCGGCGTACCGCCAGTACTCGGCCCACGCCGACATCATCTTTCGGTTCTGGAAGTCGCCGAGCTGGTCGATCGCGGACACGGCCACGGTCGACTTCGCCAGGGACGACGAGAGGTTCGGCTGCCAGGCCGTGATCTTTCCGATGAACCGCTGCCAGGTAGTCCCGCCCCGGGTCACCTTGACGCGGATCCGGCGACCCTTCACCACGTTCGGGAAGTAGGGCGAGAGCACGTTGTCGGGGGTGAACGGGCAGATCCCGGTGGTCAGGTCGGGGTAGTTCTCGAGCGCCAGGGCGAGCGTCGACGCCTGCACGACACCGAACTCGTCGGCCCGCCCGTGGTGGATGTCGATGCCCGTCGCGTCGACCAGGCGCGACGTCACGTCGGTCCACACGCCGGCAGTGAACTCGATCTCGACCGTGTAGGTGGGGAGCCCGGCGGCCATCAGGCGCCCAGCCCACCGAGGGACGGACGCCAGCCCTGCATTCGTGCCGCGGCGATAGCGGTGTCGACGAGCTGCGCGAGGTCGCGCTGCGTGGCGACGACGTTCGCAGCGTGGACGTGGACGTGGAGCTCGCCGGCGCCAGCGCCCTGCTGGCGGCCATCGAGCGGGGTGACCTGCTCGTCATAGCGGCCCTCACCCAGGACGGCGAGGACACCACCCGGGGTGCGGCGCACGATGCCACCGGCCGCGAGGCGCGGGATGTCCGGCGTCGACAGGGTCAGCGACGGGACGGAGATGTCCTTCCCGAGGATGTTGACCGACATCCCGCCGATCGTGAAGCTGAGGCTGTTCCACTTGTCGATGATCCAGTTGATCGCCGACCGGAACGCGTTCTTCAACCCGTCCCATAGGCCCGACACGGCGCCGGCGATCCTCGACGGCATCTTCGTGAAGAACGACACGAGCGCGCCGGCCTTGTCGATGATCCACCCGGCCACCGACGAGAACACGGTCCAGAGGAGCTTGTAGTAGCCGACGATGTAGCCGATGACGGTCTGCAGGATCGGCCAGGCCGTGTTCTGGAACCAGGACACGACGGCGGAGATCGCGAACTGGATGCCCTTCCAGGCCGCGTCGACGAACGCCCGGAACCAGCCGACCTTGTTGTAGGCCAGGACGATGATGGCGACGAACGCGACGATCGCCAGGATGATCAGGCCGATCGGGTTCGCGGTCAGGGCGGCGTTGAGGAGCCACTGCGCGGCGGCCCACGCCTTCGACGCCGCTGAGGCGGCGGTCTGGGCGACTGTGGAGGCGACTGTGGAGGCGGCGTTCTTCACCGTCGCCGGGATCACCTTCATCAGCGCGGGGACGACGAAGTTCGCGATGCCGGAGGACAGGTCCGCCCAGCCCTGCAGGTACGCGGCGAGGCCCTGCTCGCCCGGGCCCTGCATCACCGTGGTGAGACCGTCGACGGAGTCCTTCAGGCCCATGATGCGCTGCTCGGACGTGTCGGCGTGGTCGCCGAGCTTCTCGAGGTGGCTGGAGCCCTCCTCGATGCCGTCGCCGATCTTCCGACCGGTCCGCTCGGCCTCCTCGCCTACGCCCTTCAGCGCCTTGGACGCGGACACGTCCTCACCGAAGAGGCGGTAGGACATCGAGACGCTATCGCCCGGCATCTGCGGCCTCCTTCGTGCGCTTGGTGTAGTCGTCGGCGGCGGCGGCGATCAGGTCCCACATGCCCAACGTGAGGTCCCACACCGACCCGGGCAGGCCGGACGGGTGCGGGGTGATGCCGGGCCAGACGTGGGAGACGGTCAGGATGCGGCGGAGGACGCCTTCTTCGACGTCTTCCGGGCGGCGGCCTTCTTGGGCTTGTGGTCCTGCGGTGACCGTGTGCCGCGAGGGGCGGAACCCCCCGGGCGCGACGTAGGGTCCGGGCGCCCGCCCGACGTCGTCGGCTCGGGGTCGCCGGGTTCGCGCACGAACTCGACCTGCCCCATGGGGACGTCGCAGGCCTGCTCGAGCGACAGCTGCTCCCCGGCGTGCCGGCGGGCCAGCCACACCGAGACGCCGGCGATGAGGAGCGCCTCGTCGGAGCGCTGCATCTGGGCCTCGGACAGGCCCTGCACCTGCTCGAACAGGTCGAACAGGTCCGCGCGGGACAGGCCGGTCTGCGCCTTGAGGACCACCAGGTCGGCGAGGGTGATGGAGTCGTCGGCGACCGCGGTGTACTCGCGGCCCTGGATGATGATCTTCACGCGTGTCCCTCAGTCCGTGAGCGATTCGATGGCCTCGCGCATCGCGGCCTCGACGGCCGCCTGCACGTCGCCCTGACGGGCCTCGATGGGCGCCTTGAAGTACGGGCGTCCCGCCTGCTGCACCCAGGTGCTGCTCCCGAACACGGGGTGCCTGAACGTGGGCTTGTTGTACGCCCGCACAAGGGGGCGCATGTCGGCTGGCAGGTTCGAGCCAGACGCCTGGATCATGACGCCGACCTTCGTCGGGGACGCCGAGATCGTCACCTTGACGCCGGCGGCGATGCCCTTGCGCAGCCCGCGGGACCCGCGGCCGTGCGACCGCGGCGTCTTCAGCACCTCGTTGCGCACGTCGACCGCGGCCAGGTCGGCCGCGGCCTTCATCCGCTTGCGCAGCGCGGCCTTCAGCTTCGGCTCGACCTGGCTCGCCTTCCCGAACAGGGCACGGAACTGCTCCCCTTCGACGGACAGGGGCTTGCGGCCGGCCATGATCAGAGGGCGCTGTCCGCGGTGCGGATCGCCATGTAGAGGCCCGCGGCGGCGACCTGGCCGTCGAGGACGTCGAAGGGCACCTTGAGCACGGGCAGGTCGCTGCCGTTGGCCTTCGGGACCTCGCCGTTCAGCTTGATCTCGGGCGCGAGGATCTGGAACGTCGCCGTTCCCGTGGACAGGGCCTCGCTCGAGGTCAGGGTCGCGGACAGGGCGAGCGCGGTGTCGGCGAGGTAGGCGTCGCGCACGACGTTGTCGACGTACTCGAGCTCGAGCTCGCCGGTGACCTTGAAGTCGCCGATGAGCTGCCGAGACTTGCGGCCGCTGCCGCCACCGTTGAGGCGCTGCGCCTGGGCCATGTTGTCGCCGGTCAGCTTCAGGGAGCGGATCGCGGTGTTGGCGGTGCCGCCGGTGAGCAGCGCCGTGGTCGTGGGGACCGTCGGGGTGCCGCCGAGGGTGAACGCGGCCTGGCCCCAGTGGAAGATGCTCACCGGGTTGGCCGGGTAGGACGGGGCGGCGTAGGCCTGCGCGGTCGTCCAGTCGGCGCAGTCCCACTTCACCTTCAGCGTCGCGATGTCGTCGCTCGGGATGTCGAGCTCCCACGAGGACACCATCGAGCCGAGGTAGGAGACGGCGTTGACGGTGCCGGTCGCGTCGATGACGCCGGTCTGCAGCGTGCGCGTCGGGATCGTGATGCCGGTCGCCGCCGTGAACAGCTGCTGGTAGGTGGTGCCCGAGACGAGCGTCGAGGTCGCCGTTCCGAGGCAGGACTCGAGGAGGAGGCCCAGGCCCTTCGACACGAGCTCGACCGTGGTCTCGCCGGTGGCGTCGGCGGAGGTGACGACGCGGCGCCCGGAGCGGTCCATCCGAGTCCCGACGCGCAGGCCGCGCCCCTGCTTGACGCTCTTGTTGACGTCGAACTGCGGGTCGATGACCTCGTACCAGCGCGTCGGGGCGACGTAGGTCTTGAACGTGGACTCGTTCGCGAGTCCGAAGCTCGAGGCGGAGAGGGCAGCCATGTCAGATCTCCTCGGTCACGAGCTCGTAGTTGCCGACCTGCGCGAGCAGGCCGGCGCCGGGGTCGTAGTCCTCTTCGCCTGGGGTGCCGGAGGGGGCGTGGCCGGCCAGGTCCGCGTCGATGTCGAAGACCTCCCCGGCCTCGAGGATGCGGCCGACGAGAGGCAGCTCGACGGCGCCGAGCGGGTTGGTGTTGCGGAGCTGGACGGTGCCCATGGCTCTCCTCGAGAAAGGCGGTCAGGCGCGGATGAGGCCGGTGATGGTGAAAGCGATGGTCGTGGTGCGGCCGTCGGTGATGTCGTCGTCCTCGGTGAGGCCGTCGGCTTCGTGGATCACGGCGTCGGTGACGCGGGCCCACAGGACGGCGCCGCCGAGGTTGATCTGCGTTGACGCTGAGACGCCGGAGTCCTGCAGGTAGTCCGACAGGTCGCCGAGGTACCAGAGCGCGCGCTCGGTGACGGCCTGCTGGATCTCCTGCCCGCCGCCGTAGGACACCGAGACCAGGCCGGTGATGGTGAACAGGTAGTCCCGACGGCGCAGGGGGGACCCCGGCGCCTTGTCTGTCGCTACGAACGAGGAGTCGAGGATCTGCACCATCTCGTCGGGCTCGTCGACGGGGGCCCCGTAGGTGACGGCGACCGGCTCCGTCGACCAGCGAGCGGTGAGGGCGGTGACGAGGTTGGCCTTGGCGGAGGCGACTGCCGTCGCGGCGCTCATGCGAAGCCCGGCATCCTGCGGCTCTGCTGGTTGCGGAGACGCTCGATCGCGGCGTTGGGGACCGAGTACCCCATCACCATCGTGGTGCCGTCGCCGTCACCGGAGCGCCCGCGCCCGCGTCGCGCCTGCTGGGTCGATGCGTAGATGTGCGCGGCGATGGTGCGGGCGCCGGCGATCACGCTGGGTGGGATCGTCGAGGCGCCGGTCGTGTAGGTGACGACGACGTTCTGCCTGCCGGCGGTGAACGTGGTCGGGCTGGCCGAGGAGCCTGCGTAGACGATGCCGGAGTCGAGGTCGGCGACGTAGTTCGTCGTCGTGACGCCGTCGACGGTGACGGAGGTGATCGCGGTGGCGCGCTCGTCGAGGGAGACCGACCCCTTGCCGCCGTTGTCGGTGTGCGTCTCGGTGCGGACCAGGACCGCGCCGATGAGGTGCTCGACGATCTCGGTGGTGGCCGCGATGTAGAGGCGCAGCTCGTCGTCGTTGATGTCGAGGGTGTGGTTCAGCTCGGCCTTCGCGTCGGCGAGGCTGATGATGAGCCGCGGGTCGGCGGGCCAGACGTCGATGACGTCGGTGTAGGGCAGCTTCCCGGAGTTGGTGCCGGTGCCGGTGAAGGTGCCCCGCCAGCGGCCGACCTGGTTGGACGTGGCGAGGGAACCCCAGTAGAGGCCGGCTCCGGAGGGCTTCGTGACGCTGGCGGTCGTGGTGGTTCCGTCCGGGCGGGTGACGGTGCAGGTCGGGTTTCCGCCGCCGAGGTCGGCCGCGGCGCCGGTGTCGTCGACGACCTGGACGGTGAAGACGAGGGTCTGCCCGAGCTCGTAGGTGCTCAACGCTCAGCCTCCTCGGGCTCGGGACGGTGGGGTGGACGAGGTCGCGCGGGCGGGGCCATGGCCGCCGTGGGGTCGGGCGGCAGTGTC
>ERZ724525.2611-NODE-2611-length-10318-cov-4.456884_pt1 | contig 10318 bp, 12 predicted proteins | sample MGYA00376058_ERZ724525 | MGnify/ENA primary metagenome ERZ724525 (study PRJEB28724, sample SAMN07190888) | wastewater metagenome | isolation source: influent of sewage treatment plant in Hong Hong | place: USA: Christiansburg, Virginia | collected 2016-03-01 ...
ACTCTCGACCTCAACCTTGGCAAGGTTGCGCTCTACCAACTGAGCTACTGCCGCGCTGAACAGAGCCGGCATTATAGGCGGCACAAGGTAATTGTCAACATCTAGTTATTATTTATCTGCACTTCTTTTGGCAATTTCTGGCCAGGCCATGCGCAAGTAATAGCCCATTGACCAAAGAGTCAGCAGTGCGGCTACCCAGATCAGAACTGTGCCGAGTTGGCGCGTATCAATGCCGGCGAAGGGGAAATAGTAAAGCAACAATGGAATGGCGAGCATTTGGGCAAAGGTTTTTATTTTCCCTAGCAGTGAAACAGCCACACTTTTTGAGGCACCAATTTTCGCCATCCATTCACGCAAAGCCGAAATGGTAATTTCGCGACCAATGATGATGGTGGCAACAATAGCGTCTGCCCTTCCAAGCTGAACCAATAGTATCAGCGCTGCAGCAACCATCAATTTATCAGCTACGGGATCTAGGAAAGCTCCAAAAGCAGAGGTTTGGTCGAGTTTACGAGCCAGATATCCATCAGCCCAGTCAGTAAAGGCAGCCGCCATAAAAATAATGGTGGCTGCGGCATCACGCTCATAAATTGTGGCCCAGCTCGGTGGCAGGTAGTACACGGCAATAAGCAGCGGTATCGCCAGAATTCGTAGCCAAGTAAGCAGAATGGGAAGATTGAGAGGCATTGGATCAGTGAAGTGCTGCGTGAATTTTTTCGGCTTGTTCCCGGCTGATACCGGGTACTTCGACAAGTTGTTCTATGGTTGCTTCGAGTACGCCTGCCAATCCACCAAATTGTGAAACCAGCGCTTTTCTCCTTGCTGGACCAATACCCGGTAGACTTTCCAGCGTTGAAGTCTTGCGGGCTTTGCTACGTTTTGCACGATGACCTGTGATGGCAAAGCGATGCGCTTCGTCACGAATTTCCTGTATCAAGTGTAATGCTGGATGCTGGGATGACAATTGTAACGGCAGACGGTCATCCGGGAAAATGAGAGTTTCCAGACCGGGTTTCCGATCTTCACCTTTGGCTACGCCAATCATGGCTAGTTCAGCTAATCCCAAATCTGCCAACGCAGCATGGGTCGAACTGATTTGGCCTTTTCCACCATCAATCAGAATCAAATCAGGTGCAACGCCCTCCCCGGCTGCTACTTTTTCATATCTTCTTGTCACAACTTGGCGCATGGCGGCATAGTCGTCACCTGGCTGAATATCACGGATGTTGTAACGCCGGTAATCAGCCTTTTTCATACCATTTCCATCGTAGACCACGCAGGATGCAACAGTTGCTTCGCCCTGCGTATGGCTAATGTCGAAACATTCGATGCGTCGCAGGCCTTCATTCAGCCCCAATGCTTCTTGCAGCGCCTGTAGCCTTTCCTCTTGTTGAGCGCTTGCCTGATTACGGGCGATTACGGCCAGCTTTGCATTTTGAATTGCCATGTCGGACCAGGCTTTATGGAGGAGTGAGCGTGGTTCAAAGAGCGGAACATGGCGCCCGGCAAGCTCTGTCAGCAACGTTTCGAGATCACTTCCTTCTTCATTGGTTGGCATGGGTGAAGCAATCAAGCGCGCGGGCGCTGGATGTGCCGCATAGTGCTGGCGAATGAATGCCGCAATAGCATCGGCTGGCGTGCTATCGCCTGCGTTTGTCGGAAACATCGGCCGATCACCAAGGTGGCGTCCACCACGGACCATTGCCAAATTAAGGCAAAACTGCCCTGCTTCCTGGATGGCAACAACAATATCGACGTCCTCACCTTTGCTAGAAGATATGTATTGTTTTTCCTGAACCTGACGCAAAGACTGGATTTGGTCGCGAAAGATGGCGGCTTGCTCAAAAGCAAGGCGTTCGGATGCACGATCCATCGCATCAGTCAGACGCTGGGTAACCTCTTGTTGCTTGCCAAGTAGAAACATCGTTGCCAACTGGACATCTGCGGCGTATTCATCGCGGCTGATACGGTCAACACACGAACCACTGCATCTTTTTATTTGATAAAGCAGACATGGTCGGGATCGATTGGAAAAAACCGACTCCTCGCAGGTACGGAGGCGAAACATTTTTTGCAGTAGATGAATGCTGTCGCGCACTGCAAGTGACGAGGGATAAGGGCCAAAGTAATCTGACTTACGATCTGGATTGCCACGATAAAAACCAAGTCGAGGGAACTCGCCACGCGTCAAAACAATGTAAGGATAGGATTTGTCATCACGAAACAAAATGTTGTAGCGTGGCGACAAGGATTTAATCAGGTTATTTTCAAGAAGTAGCGCTTCGGCCTCTGTTCGCGTTGGCGTCGTTGCGATATTGGCTATCTGGCTAACCATATGCGCGATGCGAGGACTGGACAGATTTTCTCGAAAATATGAACTAACGCGCTTTTTGAGATTCTTGGCCTTACCAACGTAAAGCACGTTTTCATTGGCGTCCAGCATCCGATAGACGCCCGGCAACTCAGTCAGGCTGGCCAAAAAGGCCTTGGCGTCGAAGCTCATGCGCCGAGAAAACTCCTGACGCCAGCAAATACTGCTTCAAAACTATCACGTGTCAGGCGTCCGGTCCGCCAGTTGTAGCCGCTACAGTGATAGCTATCAAACAGGATGCGACCATCGGGAAGTGGGTGCTGAACGTTATGAGCAAACTTGAAGGCCGTCGGCTTGAGTTGATACGACCACAACACAGCCTGGTGGGCAATCGCGCCAAGAGCGATGATTGCACGCAAATTTGGCATGGCCGCCAATTCGTTAATCAGATGCGCATTGCATTGCCTAATTTCAGCCGTTGTTGGCTTATTGGCAGGCGGCAGACAACGGACCGCATTGGTTATACGGCAATCCATCAGTTGCATTGCAGGATTCGCACTATGGTCTACGCCAAGCGCGTTTTCCTCTGTAGCAAATTTGTATTTGTGAAGCGCCGGGTATAAAAGCTCTCCGGCAACGTCGCCACTGAAAGGCCTGCCAGTTCGATTCGCACCTTTTTCACCAGGCGCCAGACCAACAATCAATAATTTTGCATCAAGGTTGCCAAACGCCGGAACAGGCAAACAATGCCACTCGGGGTCACGGATACGAAGAATGCGCAGATGCTCTGCCAGGCGCGGACAGGCAACGCAATTGGTAGGGGGTTCAAATGAAGGCATAGCAAGAATGTTAGCATGGCACCCATGCAGCGAAATTGGGACATTTTCTGCCGGGTTATCGATAACTACGGTGACATTGGCGTTTGCTGGCGCCTCGCACGGCAGTTGACCAAGGAATACGGACTGAATATTCGGCTGTGGGTTGATGTGCCAGCGTCCTTGGCTATGATGTGCCGGGGATTTGATCCTGAATTGGCTTCACAATATCGGGATGGCGTCGAAGTATGTCACTGGACGCCAGAATTCCCGGATATAAAACCTGCCGAGGTAGTCATTGAGGCTTTTGCTTGCGAATTGCCGGATAACTACCTGCAAGCAATGGCGATTGCAGAAATAAAACCTTACTGGATAAATCTTGAATATCTGACGGCAGAAACTTGGGCCGAATCCTGTCACGGCATGGCTTCGCCCCACCCTTCCCTGTCGCTGATTAAACATTTTTTCTTTCCTGGTTTCTCCGATACCAGTGGCGGACTGATTCGTGAAAGCAATTTGCTTAATAGACGTGATGCTTTCATCAAGGATTTGCCAGTAAAAAACAATATCGAGATCAGTCTCTTCTGCTATGAGTCAGCGCCTGTTCGAGAGCTGATCGATTTGCTTTCTGAAAGTACGTCACCGTTACTTTTACATGTACCGCCAGGCAAGCCACTTGCTGCTGTTATGGCGTATCTGGGCGGCGCAGGCCCCTGGGAAATTGGCTCTTTACGCGTCAAGCCAATGTCTTTTGTCAATCAGGATGAGTTCGACCATCTTTTGTGGCGTTGCGACATCAATTTTGTTCGTGGTGAAGATTCATTTGTCCGAGCCCTGTGGGCTGGCCGTCCATTTGTCTGGCAGATTTATGAACAGGAGGATGAAGCGCATCTGGCCAAACTTAATGCCTTTCTTGATCGGTATATTGCGGGTGCGAGTGAGTCCAATGCCAAAGTAATCCGCTCAATGTTTCTTGCCTGGAACACAAGGCGCGGCTTGCGCGATGCATGGCTTGAGTTTTCAGCTTTGCAGGACAGAATTGCTGATCACACAAACAAATGGAGCGCAAAACTTTATGAGAGTCCTGATCTTGCTGCGAACCTCGTGAAATTTTGCGGTAACAGGTTATAATCTAAGGCTTTTATTTTTCAGATTTTTGGGAATCCCGAATGAAGACCGCAATGGAACTCCGCTCCGGCAACGTCATTATGGTTGGTGCCGACCCACTCGTCGTCCAGAAGACCGAGTACAACAAATCCGGCCGTAACTCCGCCGTGGTTAAAATGAAGCTCAAAAACCTGTTGACCGCAGCTGCTTCAGAAGCCGTCTACAAGGCTGACGACAAGTTTGAAGTCGTCCAGCTCGACAAGAAGGAAGTGACTTACTCCTACTTCGCCGACCCGATGTACGTTTTCATGGATGCTGAATACGAACAATTCGAAGTCGAAGCCGAAAACATGGTCGATGCGCTCAAGTATCTGGAAGATGGCTTGGCTTGCGAAGTCGTTTTCTACAACGGCAAGGCTATTTCCGTTGAATTGCCGAACAGTGTTGTGCGCGAAGTGGTTTACACCGAACCGGCCGTCAAGGGCGATACCTCTGGCAAAGTCATGAAGCCGGCCAAATTGTCTACCGGTTTCGAACTGCCGGTTCCGGCTTTCGTCAGCATTGGCGACAAGATTGAAATCGACACCCGCACCGACGAATACAAGAACCGCGTCAAGTAATCAGCGGTTTATTCAGCAGTAAATATCGGGCAGCTCAGGCTGCCCGATTGCTTTTCAGGTATTTAAAACGGCAATCGTTTCAAGTGCTGCCTGATATCTGGGCAGAGTTTGCAGCGTAGTCCAGTTGGGTGAAGTGCTTTGCGGAACTAAGGCTTCAATTCGCTTGCAGCATTCAGGATCAACGGCAGGTTTCCAATTTTCCAGAACCTGGGCGACTGCATCGGGAGCGTTGCAAACCAGCAACATGTCACAGCCTGCTTGATGCGCGGCGCTCACCCGATTAAGCATATCGCCAACAACACCAGCCCCCTCCATGGATAAATCATCCGTAAAAACGACACCGTTAAATTTAATGTCATTTCTTAGATAGTTTATCCATCTATTTGAAAATACAGCTGTATTGCAATCATAACAGTCGTAAATTACGTGTGCTGCCATCACCCCGTCAAGTGCCAGTTGGCGATAAGGCTCAATGTCTTCCTGTATTGCTTCCAAGGGTCGATTATCGACCGGCAACTCGACATGTGAGTCAGGAATGACGAATCCGTGCCCCGGGTAATGTTTGCCGCATGACCCCATACCACCTTCACGCAGGCCTTCACCCAGTGCTTTGGCCAAGGCAATAACGGCTTCAGGTTGACGATGAAAGGCACGATCACCAATTACTCGCGATGGGCCGTAATCGAGATCCAATACCGGAGTGAATGAGTAGTCCACGCCACGCGCGCGCAACTCCACGGCTAAAACATAACCGACATCACTGGTTGCGGACAACGCAGCAAAACGATCCTGGTCGTATAACGCACCCAGTTTGGCCATTGCCGGCAAGCGGGTAAATCCTTCACGGAAACGTTGTACACGTCCGCCTTCATGATCAACGGCAATCAACAATGGCGGTTGGCGCAAGTCATGAATAGCCGCCGTTAGAGCTTCCAGTTGCGCCGGATCTTTATAATTTCGCGAAAAAAGGATCATGCCGCCAACCAAGGGATGACATAAGCGTTCCCTGTCGAGATCGGTGAGTTCAGTGCCGGCAACATCGATCATCAGTGGGCCGAGCGGCTGGCGTTTCATGCTTTCTCCAGAATCACGTAGGCGATGGCGTAGTCGGCTTCATCGCTAATTGAAAGGTGGGCGATCAACCCTAAATTTTTAAGCATTTCTGACAGTTGACCGTAACAGATTAGATTAGGCTTGCCCAATTCGTCGTGCGCTACAGCAATTGCCGGCAAAATGGCCGGTGGACGAACACCCGTACCCAGCGCCTTGGCAAATGCCTCCTTGGCAGCAAAGCGTTTGGCCAGAAAACGTCCTTTGTCGCTGGCTCGTGAAAAATCGTCGAATTCACTGGGGGCCAGGACTTTTTCCAGAGCTTTCTTGCCGTGTCGCTCCCAAAACCCACGCAATCTGGCAACTGCTGCGATATCCGTACCAATGCCGTAAATCATTACTTGCCCGCTTTGGCCGCTTCCCGCATCAACGACTTCATTTCGCGCACGGCTTCACGCAGACCGACAAAAATAGAGCGACTGACAATAGCGTGGCCAATGTGCAATTCACGCACACCTGCAAGCCGTGCAATTGGGGCAATGTTGTAGTAATTGAGTGCGTGGCCGGCATTAAAACGCATACCGAGATCACGCACGGCTTTTCCTGCCTGACGTACATTATCGAGTTCAGCAACGACGCTCGACGCTTCAGCATCACGGCCTCGCGCATGAAAAGCATGGGCATAAGGGCCTGTATGTATTTCACAAACGCTGGCACCAATACGTGCCGCAGCCTCGATTTGCGCCAAATCTGCATCAATGAATACGCTGGTGACAATACCGGCATCTGCCAGGCGGCTGATCACCTGTTTGAGTTGCGACTCCTGAGCAAGAACATCAAGCCCACCTTCGGTCGTAATCTCATGCCGACCTTCCGGGACCAACATGGCCATTTCGGGTTTCAAAGAGCAAGCAATGCCGACCATTTCATCCGTTGCAGCCATCTCCAGATTCAGTTTGACCTGGGTTAGCTCGCGCAAGCGCCGCACATCGGCATCCTGAATATGTCGGCGATCTTCACGCAAGTGCACCGTAATGCCATCGGCACCGCCAAGATGCGCCTCAACGGCCGCCCAAACCGGGTCCGGCTCATAAGTCATACGCGCCTGACGCAAGGTGGCAACGTGATCAATATTGACGCCAAGCTCAATCATAATTCTTGCAACTCCTTGAATATTTTACGTGTTTCGAGTTCCGTGCCAGATAGATAATAAGCCATCAGCGTACGCATCAGCTGTTTGGACTCAATCCGTGAACGGGTATCAGTGAAATCGTTGTTGGCCAGATCGAGCAAGGTCTTTCCGGAAACCACCTGCGCAGACGCTTCAGCATGCGGCAACAGAATCGGGCCTTCTTCCATACGGTAGGTGTAGTGGGCATCTGCCAGGATTGCCCTGCCATCGCTGTCATGATCGAGCACCAAGCCGTAACCCAATTCCTGAAGCAGTGCTTTTTCAAAACGCCGCAAGTCTGCTTCGTTAACCTTACCGGATGGATCAGCAGCAAGGCGAAGCAGCATTTCCCCATAGCTGGCAAATAGACGCTCATGGGCATCTTCACGCGGCAATAAATGCATCAAGAGTTCGTTGAGGTAATAACCGCAGAACAAGGCTTCTCCAGCCAAAAGCGGCTGCCCACCTTGCCACTCAGCTTTCATCAGAGTCAACACATCACCCTTGCCCGCCCAAGCCAATTCAAGTGGCTGAAAGGCCATGAGCAAACCCCGGATAGCTGAACGCGGACGCCTGGCGCCGCGGGCAAGTAGTGCCATCCGGCCAAAATCACGGGAAAAGACTTCAATAATGAGACTGGTTTCCCGAAACGGGATGGTATGCAATACGAAGGCTGGCTGGCCATCGACTTTGCTACGCAGGTTCATTCGTAACCGAGGCTTTTGAGCAAACGCTCGTCATCATTCCAGCCGGATTTAACCTTGACCCAGATTTCGAGATAAACCTTGCCATCGAATAGACGCTCCATGTCCTGACGGGCTTCCGAGGCAATACGCTTGAGTGACTCACCGCCCTTGCCGATGACAATTGCCTTATGCCCCTCACGGTCTACGACAATTGCGGCAAATATTTTTCGCATTTCGCCTTCAACCTCGAATTTCTCGATTTCAACCGTCGTGGAGTAAGGCAACTCATCACCAAGCAGGCGGAAAACTTTCTCGCGAATGTACTCCGCAGCCAGAAAGCGTTCGCTCTTGTCGGTCAGATCATCCTCAGGGAAGATCAGGCCTTCATTCGGCAGATGCTTACGTGCGGCAGCCAGCAGATCATCCGTCTGGCGGCCTTTGGCGGCACTGATTGGCACGACGGCAGCGAAGTCATACTCAGCCGAAACCATCGCGACAAAGGGGAAAAGCTCTTTCCTGTCCTTGACTTGATCTGTCTTGTTAACGACTAGAACGACTGGACGATCCTTTGGCAAAAGGCGGATTACCGCCCTATCCTTATCATCGAAGCGACCCGCTTCAACAACGAAAAAAACTACATCGACGTCAGCCAGGGTTTGCGTTACACCACGATTCATCGCCCGATTTAGCGCATTGGCAAATTTGGTTTGAAAGCCGGGCGTATCGACGAAAACGTATTGCGCATTATCGTTGGTCAGAATCCCGGTGACGCGGTGGCGCGTGGTTTGCGCCTTGCGCGAAACGATACTGATTTTTTCGCCAATCAGTTTGTTGAGCAACGTCGATTTTCCAACATTGGGACGACCGACGATAGCGATATAACCTGAGCAAAACTTGTTCATGCCTTGAGAGCCTTTAATGCGTTGTCAGCTGCTGCCTGTTCTGCGGCGCGGCGGCTGGTTCCCGTTCCTGTCGTGCGTAACGGGGGATTGTCGATCTCACAAAGCACCGAAAAACGTTGGTCATGCGCTGCGCCAGTCGCTTCTTCTAGCTGGTAGCGCGGTAAAGGTTTTTTGCGGCCTTGCAGCCATTCCTGCAAGCGTGTCTTGGGATCCTTGTTCACGCCACCCGGTTTGAGTTGGGTAAATAGTGGCGCATAGAGACGATTGATGGTCGTTGCAGCAGCATCAAAACCGGCATCAAGAAAAATTGCCCCAAACACGGCCTCAAGCGCATCAGCAAGTATCGAAGGACGCTGGTGGCCACCACTTTTCAGTTCGCCTTCACCAAGCAACAACAGATCACCGATCTTCAAGGAAAGGGCGAGTTGGTGCAATGCATCCTGACAAACCAGATTAGCCCTGAGGCGTGACAAATCTCCCTCAGGCAATTCGATGTGGCGCGCGAAAAGGCTATTGGCAATAACGCAATTCAGCACGCTATCGCCCAGAAACTCGAGACGTTCGTTATGTAGAGAACCGTAGCTGCGATGAGTTAATGCCGTCCGCAACAACTCGGGTTTGGCGAATGTATGGCCGAGCGTCGCCGCCAATTGAGACAGTGTCATCCTTACGGGTTGGCTGTCGAGCCTTTGTAGTCAATCAGCAGACTGACATTGTAGAAAAGAGGAATACGCTTTTCATACTCAAAAGATATGACGATTTTTCCATTTTCCTTGGAAATGTCCAGTTGATCAGCGGTAAAAGCCAGATGATCAACTTCAGCAAATTTGTTGAAAGACGCTTTTAAATCAGCCACCGACGCTGTCTCGGTCGCTTGAGCGACAACCGATTTGGCATCTTTCAAAATCTTGTAATACTCAATGGCCGTTGGCGCGACCTTCAGGCCAAGTACTGCCACCATGGCAACAACGAAACCCCAAAATAGAAGCCCTGAAAGCGCTACACCGCGTTGTTTTTTCATAGTTCCCCCTTATTTGAAGGAGCCAATGCGGCTCAAATCACTAAAATTCATCCAGATGAAGAAGGCTTTGCCAACAATATTCTGTTCAGGCACAAAACCCCAGGCACGGCTATCACGACTATTGTCACGGTTATCACCCATCATGAAGTAATGTCCGGCAGGCACCTTGCAAATCACACCTGATGCATTGTAAGTGCAATTTTCGCGGTGCGGAAAGCGTGTGGCATCGGGAATGAATGCCGGTGCATCAGTGTCGTTCAGCAACTTGTGTTCAACATTACCCAGTTGCGCGACAAACTGCTCGGAAAAATACATGCGTTCCGGATGGCGATAATCTTCAATCTTCTTCATCTCGACAGACTGGCCATTAATCGTCAGGCGCTTGTTCTGATAAGCGATGGTGTCTCCAGGCAAGCCGACAACACGCTTGATGTAGTCGAGCGAAGGATCTTCCGGATAACGGAAAACCATGACATCGCCACGCTGTGGCAAATTGATATCGATAATTTTCTGGTTGATCACCGGCAGTCGAATGCCGTAGGTGAATTTATTGACCAGAATGAAGTCACCAACCAACAAGGTTGGAATCATTGAACCGGAAGGAATCTTGAACGGCTCGAAGAGGAATGAGCGCA
>ERZ724525.2624-NODE-2624-length-10282-cov-13.739024_pt1 | contig 10282 bp, 11 predicted proteins | sample MGYA00376058_ERZ724525 | MGnify/ENA primary metagenome ERZ724525 (study PRJEB28724, sample SAMN07190888) | wastewater metagenome | isolation source: influent of sewage treatment plant in Hong Hong | place: USA: Christiansburg, Virginia | collected 2016-03-01 ...
TACCAAGTGGGCAAAAAAGGATGGTTTTAAAAAACCGTTTCAAAATAAAAAAGGCTGTCTAGAATTAGACAGCCTTTTTGGTATAGTAACTTATATTATTTTTCTAAAACGTAACGTCTAGTTACTTCAGTCCAATTGATTACATTGAAAAAAGCTTCAATATAGTCTGGTCTTCTGTTTTGGTAGTGCAAGTAGTAAGCATGTTCCCAAACGTCCATTCCTAAGATTGGAGTTCCTCCACAACCAACACCTGGCATTAAAGGATTATCTTGGTTTGGAGTACCACAAACTTCTAACTTACCGCCTTTTTGAACACACAACCAAGCCCATCCAGAACCAAATTGTGTTGCTCCAGCTTTAGCAAACTTAGCTTTGAATTCTTCAAACGTACCGAAAGAAGCTTCAATAGCATCTAATAATTCACCTGTTGGCAAACCTCCACCATTTGGAGACATTACAGTCCAAAACAAATTGTGATTGTAAAAACCTCCTCCGTTGTTACGAACAGCAGCATTAGTTTTATCTAGATTAATTAAAATATTTTCGATTGTTTTGCCTTCCATATCCGTTCCTGCAATCGCTGCATTCAGGTTAGTTGTATAGGCATTATGATGTTTAGAATGGTGAATTTCCATTGTTCTAGCATCAATATGTGGTTCTAATGCATCGTATGCATAAGGTAATTGTGGTAATTCAAATGCCATGATATCGTAATTTATAGATTGATAAAAATTTATTCAAATTTATACAATTAACTTTATACTTTAAAAAACATTTTTGTTATAATTCCTATTTTGTTTTTGAAATCCTTAATTTTTACTAGTTTAAATGTAATATGCTCATTTTTAGATTTTAATTTCAGTAAAAATATAATTTTAGGAATGCGCCATAGCCATACAAACAATGCTAATTTTGGCTCCAGGTATTTCTAAAAGTGCTCTAGAACAAGCCTCTAGCGTGGCACCAGTAGTTAAAACATCATCTAATAATAAAAAATGTTTGTTGTGTTCTTCTTCTGAAAAATGAACATCAAAAACCCGATGTATTCCTTCGGTTCTTCCCAATAAACTTTTCTTGGATTGGGTTTTCGAATCAATTTTTCGGACTAAAACCTCTTTTTGGACAGGAATGTTCAATTCGCTCGATAAAGCTTCCGCAAAAGTGTCTACTTGATTATACCCTCTTTTTCTCCATCTTTTTTTATGAATTGGAACAGGTATGATTGCATCTACATTTTTTAGAGCCAGATTATTTTTTAAATCCTCAGCATACCAATACCCCAATTGTGTCCCAATTTCTTGATGCCCACGGTATTTTAAGTTATGAATCAATTCTTGTACCATCCCTTTTTTATGAAAATACAAAAAAGCAGAAGCATGAATTACAGGAATCCTGCCATAAAATTTCTTGAAAGCTTCATTTTCTGTATGGATATGATGATTTGTTTGTGGCAAATCGTGCCTGCACTTAGTACAAATTACGGTTTCATTTGTCATTAAAAAAGAGTGACATCCAGAACAAACAGGAGGAAAAAATAAATTCACAAGGTTTTTGAGCATCTAATCCAAATTTTATTGATAAAAATAAGCAAATCAATGCTTCAAACTTTTGCTTTTTTGTTTTTTTTAAATCCACTTTTTATATTTTTGCATCACTATGGCAAAACAAGAAGATTTATTTAAGAATGTAGTTTCGCACGCAAAAGAGTACGGATTTATTTTTCCGTCAAGCGAAATATACGATGGTTTGAGTGCAGTTTATGATTATGCACAAAACGGTGTAGAATTAAAAAAGAACATACGCGAATATTGGTGGAAATCGATGGTACAAATGAACGAGAACATTGTAGGTCTCGACGCTGCCATTTTGATGCATCCAACCACATGGAAGGCTTCAGGCCACGTAGATGCTTTTAATGACCCATTGATTGACAACAAAGACTCTAAAAGAAGATATCGTGCTGATGTTTTGATTGAAGATTATGCCGAAAAACTAAACATTAAGGCTAAAAAAGAAATCGAAAAAGCAAAAGTTCGTTTTGGAGACGCTTTCAATGAGCAAGAATTCATTACGACCAATCCAAGAGTAGTAGAATATTTAGCCAAAGAAAGAGAAATTCTTGAAAGAATGGGACGTTCTTTGGGTAATGGTGATTTAGAGGATGTAAAAGCCTTAATCGAAGAATTAGAAATTGCTTGTCCAGAATCAGGTTCTCGTAATTGGACCGAAGTGCGTCAATTCAACTTGATGTTTGGTACTAAATTAGGTGCTTCTGCTGATACGGCAATGGATTTATATTTGCGTCCAGAAACGGCTCAAGGAATTTTTGTGAATTTCTTGAATGTTCAAAAATCAGGTAGAATGAAAGTTCCTTTTGGAATTGCTCAAACCGGAAAAGCTTTTAGAAATGAAATCGTAGCAAGACAATTCATCTTCCGTATGCGTGAATTTGAACAAATGGAAATGCAATTTTTTGTACGTCCAGGAGAAGAAATGCAATGGTACGAACACTGGAAAGCTACTCGTTTGAAATGGCATTTATCGCTTGGTTTAGGAGCCGAAAGATACCGTTTTCATGACCACGAAAAATTGGCACATTACGCCAATGCTGCTGCCGATATCGAATTTGAATTCCCATTTGGTTTCAAAGAATTAGAAGGAATTCACTCAAGAACCGATTTCGATTTGAAAGCACACGAAGAATATTCAGGTAGAAAATTACAATATTTTGATGCTGAATTGAATCAAAATTACGTGCCGTATGTGGTAGAAACTTCAGTTGGTTTGGACAGAATGTTCTTGGCAGTTTTTGCTACTTCTCTAAAAGAAGAAACCTTAGAAGATGGTTCAACAAGAACAGTACTAAAATTACCAGCGGTTTTAGCACCAACTAAAGCGGCTATTTTACCTTTAGTGAAAAAAGACGGATTACCAGAAATTGCTAAGCAAATCATTGAAGATTTACGTTGGGATTTCAATGTGTCTTACGATGAGAAAGATGCAGTAGGAAGACGTTACAGAAGACAAGACGCCTTAGGAACACCTTTCTGTATCACAGTAGACCATCAAACCGCAGAAGACCAAACGGTAACGATTCGTCATAGAGACACGATGAAACAAGACCGTGTAGCTATTTCCGATTTAAAAGCCATCATCGAAAATGAAGTATCGATGAAAAATTGGTTAATGAAGATGTAATACCAAAATACTTTAATTGTCATAAGTAGACAATTTAATTCTCTAAATGAAACAGTTGCAAGTCCATTCTTGCAACTGTTTTTGTTTGGTACATTGCCCAACAAATACATCTTTTTGAAATATTCCTATAAAAAAACCACCAATTCACAAATAATACACTTGTGAATTAGTGGTTCAATATTAGTTAGACCAATCTTCAAGACTTTACGTCTTTGCATCAAATACTATAGATTGGCAAAAAAATCGTTTCCTTTATCATCTGTTATGATAAAAGCTGGAAAATCTTTGATGGTGATTTTACGAACAGCTTCCATACCTAATTCTTCAAAATCCACTACCTCAACTGAGAGAATATTCTCTTTTGCCAAAATAGCTGCTGGTCCACCAATTGAACCCAAATAGAATCCTCCATAGGTTTTACAAGCGTTCATTACATCTTTGGTTCGGTTACCTTTGGCCAACATCACCATACTTCCACCATTTTTTTGGAACTCCTCAACATACACGTCCATACGACCTGCAGTTGTTGGTCCAAAACTTCCCGAAGGCATTCCTTCTGGTGTTTTGGCTGGTCCAGCATAATAAATAGGGTGGTTTTTAAAGTATTCCGGCATCGGTTTTCCTGCATCTAACAACTCTTTGATTTTGGCATGTGCAATATCACGAGCTACAATCAAGGTACCGTTAAGTTTTAATCGTGTTTTGATAGGATATTTAGACAACTCAGCCAAAATTTCTGGCATAGGCTTGTTCAAATCAATCTCTACAGCCGCTTCCAAATGAGGAGGTGTTTCTGGCAACAATCGTTTTGGATTCACTTCCAATTGTTCTACAAAAATACCGTCTTTGGTAATTTTCCCTTTGATGTTTCTATCCGCGGAACAAGAAACTCCTAATCCTACTGGACAAGAAGCAGCATGACGCGGCAAACGAATGACACGAACATCGTGCGTGAAATATTTACCTCCAAATTGTGCTCCAATCTGGCTTTCTTGGCAAATGACTTGTACTCTTTTCTCCCACTCCAAATCACGGAAAGCTTGTCCAGCCATATTTCCAGAAGTAGGCAAATGGTCAAAATAACCTGCTGAAGCTTTTTTAACAGCTGCCAAGTTAGCTTCGGCAGAAGTTCCTCCAATCACCAAAGCCAAGTGGTATGGTGGGCAAGCGGATGTCCCTAAATCCATAATCTTAGCACGAATAAAAGCATCTAACGATTTCTCATTTAATAATGATTTCGTTTGTTGGTATAAATACGTTTTATTTGCTGAGCCTCCACCTTTAGCTAAAAACAGAAATTCATATGAAGCTCCTTTTTTAGCATAAATATCAATTTGAGCCGGAAGATTTGATCCTGAATTTTTTTCTTCAAACATGCTAATGGGCACAATTTGAGAATAACGAAGGTTTTTTTCTTGATAGGTATTAAAAATCCCTCTAGACAAATACTCTGCATCATCAACGCCGGTATATACATTCTCTCCTTTTTTGGCCATCACAATCGCTGTCCCCGTATCTTGACAAGAAGGCAATTCGCCATCGATAGCTACTACGGCATTTTGCAATAAATTATACGCTACAAAACGATCATTATCGGTCGCTTCTGGGTCATCCAAAATGGCTCTTAACTTTTCTAAATGTGAAGTACGCAACATAAAAGAAACGTCTCTCATAGCTTCTTGAGCCAATAATTCTAACCCTTTCGGGTCTACGTTTAAAATCTCACGTTCCCCTAACTGTTCAACTTTTACAAAATCGGAAGTAATTTTTCGGTATTGGGTTTCGTCTTTTAAAATAGGATAAGGATCCTGGTATATAAAGTCCATATTGTATTGTTTTTTTATGAAAGGTAAAGATAAGAATTGTTGAAAGAATGAAAATCCATTTCTCATAACTTATCCTTTAGAATTGGTATAAATTAGCCCCCAAACATACAAATGTGAAAGACTTATTCGTTTTTGTGGTATTCATTAAAAGTCATCTCCTTTTTAAAATAAGGCAAATTCTTAGTTGTGATCAGTTGCTTTCTCCACTGATTATTTTTTAGTCTAAAAACGGTTGAATCACTATACGATAAAATGCCTTTTTCCTCTTCTTCTGTAGCATCATCAGATGGTTCAAAAGATACAGTTTTACAATAAAAGGATTGGGGTTCTGCTGTTTCCTCTGGATTGTGAATTTCAACCCAACTCCCCCAACCACTATCAAAAACAGATTCCCATTGGTGCACTAATTGTAGTTTTTCTTTTTTTATAAAAAACAAAAAGTTTTGCTGAGCATAGCCACATGCGGGATATCCAAGCTGAATTGTGACAAAGGGAGATTGTTTACTAGTTGCATCGCTCAATCCCAAAGACCCACTCCATTCAGAACCATTAGTATAATTGGGAATTATGATTCTTGAAGAAGCAATCTGTTTTTTATCTTTATAAAAATCAAGACGATAACTCATTGTAAGTAAGCTATCCTTATCCATTTTTTTATCCAATAGATGCGCAAGGACAAAAAAGTTAGGATTCAATTCTCCTGAATCATATACAAAAACCGTATCTGTCTTTAGCAGCTTATCCGTTGTTCTTGCTGCAATTAATTTTGTTTTTTCTTGAATTGAAGTTTCGGGTTTACTTATTCCTTTTTGTTTTTGACAACTGATAAAAAAAGCGAATAAAATGAACAGTACAATTCTCATAATAATATAGATTTAGGGGAAATTAGCTATTGATTCTTTATACTAAAAAAACCAGCTAGCCACAAAAATGGCGGTAATTACACAAATCACGTCTACCAACAACATCGTTCCTAAAGCATAACGGGTATTTTTGATATTCACCGAACCAAAATAAACGGCAATCACATAAAAAGTACTTTCGGCGCTGCATTGAAAAATACTGCTAAGTCTTCCGGTCATCGAATCGGCTCCAAAAGTATTCATGGAATCAATCAAAAAGCCGCGTGATCCTGCCGAGCTAAACGGTCTAAGTAAAGCTACTGGCAACGCATCGGTGATTTGTTTGTTAACTCCCATATTAGAAAATGCAAAAGCGACCCAATTGCTCACAATTTCGAATAAACCACTATTTCGGAACAAAGAAATAGCGACCAACATACCCAAAACATAAGGAAAAATGGTTACTCCTGTTTTCACTCCATTATTGGCTCCCGTTACAAACGCTTCGTAAACTGTGGTGCCTGCCTCTGTAAATTTCTTTTCTTTTACAAAAGACAAAATCAGCGTAAAAGCAATAATAGCTACTAAAATTAAAGCTGAAAGATTAGAAGTAAAATAATTTTTACCAATTAAATCCAAGTGATTCACATACATCAATAAACCTACGATAGCGGCGATTAAAACCATTAATCCTAACACTAAGGAAGCACTTTTAAAATTGATTTTTTGTTTTATACCTACAATTAAGAAAGCCGCAATGGTTCCGATGAAAGAAGTAATAATACAAGGCAACATTACATCGGCTGGATTACTTGCGCCTGCTGCGGCACGGTATCCAATGATAGAAGTAGCAATCAATGTAAGTCCCGATGCGTGCAAACACATGAACATGATCTGCGCATCACTGGCTTTATCTTTTTCGGGGTTGATGGTTTGCAAGCTTTCCATCGCTTTTAATCCAAATGGCGTGGCGGCTGAATCTAACCCTAAGAAATTTGCAGCAAAATTCAAAGTCATATAAGAAATCGAAGGATGATTTTTAGGAATACTTGGAAATACTTTTACGAACACTGGACTCAATACTTTGGCTAGTTTTTCGGAAGCCCCTGAAATGATTAATAATTCCATCAGTCCACAGAAAAAAGCTAGGTACGCCATCAATGGCAAGATCAAATCGAGCAAGGTACTTTTACATGTTGGCAAGAGCCCATCGGATTTTTGAACGCCGCTAAATACTTTTACCACTTTGTTTTTATACACATAAGTAGTGTCGGCATTTAAGGTATCTCGGTTGATAACCATCGTTTGATCAGGTGCCTTTTTAAGACTGTCTTTGATAAAAACAGGCATTTGCTCTAGATAGTGTTCCGATAGTAAAATAGGATCGTCTTTTTTGCCATTCAAAACATGATCGATAGTATAACTATCGCCCGAAAACAAACTCACTACTACAAAAAGGATGGAAGAAATAAATATAACCAACCAAAATCTACTCAATACCATAATTTATAATTTTTGTAAATGTAAAAATTTAAAAACACACTTTAAAATACAATAAAGAATATAAAGAATATTAAAATTTAATTTATCTTTAATTAAATTTAATTTTTCATTTGTTACTTTTGCCTAAGAAAAACAAAAAACCTAATATTATGACAACTTTAAAAGTTATTTTAATGTCTCTTACTGCATCCCTCGGCTTAATTAAGCAACAAGTGGTTAGAACATTTGGAAGAGAGACTTCTATTGTTGATAAAGAAGCGGTTGATGTTATCTTATCTAATTCGAACAATAAAGAAAAACTTATAAAACGATTAAATCAAAACACACATTCTTCAGTTGAAATAAAAATTGAAGGAAATGATTTTAATTTTGTTAACTAATAAGTTTAATATTTATGGAAGATATAGCATGGAATTCTGTCATTCTTTTTTTGCTATTTATTTTTCCTGGAATTGTATTTAGGAGATTTTATTATGTTGGTGAGTTTTCTAAACAATTTAATTCATCTAATTGGATTAACACCTTCTACATCAGCTTAATACCAGGGTTATTCATACAAATTTTTTCTTATATTATTTTTATAAATTTAATTTATAAAAAAATAAACCCTCAAGAATCTCAAGGTTTTAATAATTACAATTTTTTAAATACAATTTATTTAAAATTAAGGAGCAATTCATTACCAAAAGAATTATTTAATTTCGACTCAATATCATGGGTGCTTTCCTATATGTTAGTTGTAATATTAATTTCTTTTATAATTGCTCAGGTTTGTTGGATAATTGTAAGAAATTTAGATTGGGACAAAAAATTTTCACCTTTAAGATTCAATAATTATTGGCATTATTATTTGAGTGGAGAATCCTTAAAATTCAAAGAATTCAGAGGCATTCTCCCTAATCAAAAAGTTTTACTGACAGAAGCAGATGTATTAGTAGACATAGGCAATGAAGGAACAAAACTTTATAAAGGTTTTTTGAGACAACACACAATTTGTAAAAATTCTGGTGACTTAAAAGCAATTTATCTTACGGATGTCAGACGATATAGAAAAGATTTGCCTCCTGATAATATCAGAGAAGTACCTGGACACATAATGATTATTCCTGCTGAAAAAATTTTAAATATAAATTTAACTTTCATAACAAGAGAAGATAATAAAGTCAATTACATCACACTAATTCTTACAGTTTTAAATTTAACAATATTACTTTTCTTAATGTATAATCCATCTAACATTTTTTTAAGAAATACTACTGTTTTTGGTGGTATTATTGGAAGATTATGGCTGTTTTTAGCTTGGATTATGATTGCAACTATGATTGATACTTTTGTAAATTCACAAAAACATACAGAAGTAAAATCATTAAGATATGGTATTTTATTTTTCTTTACATTGATATGTTTAATAGTTTATTTTTTCTTTTACATATAGGCTTTATTAAACATGAATAATCTCTTCGTCAATCAGTAGATCTTCTCTGCGAAGGCGAAGGAAAATCTGCGCCACGGCAATAGTGTCTTTTTCGCAATAGGTTACGATGCGATCGATGTCTTTCTCTACATAAAAAACATGTCCGACTTGACTGCCGTCGATATCGCCTTTGGAGGAAGGAATTCCAAGTACTTTACAAAGTAACTTCAAGGAAGTAAAATGCTTATAATCGCCAAATTTCCATAATTCCAAGGTGTCCAGATGTGGAATCTCCCATGGTTTTTTACCAAATAAATTGAGTTTATCAGGAATAGGCATTTGGTTGATGATCATTCTTCTTGCTAAAAACGGAATATCAAATTCTTTGGCGTTATGACCACACAAAACATGTTGCGGCTGATTAAAATGATTGTTGATTAGATTACTAAAATCCTTCAATAGCTGTTTTTCTTCACCAAAAAAAGAGGTCACTCTAAAATTACGAATATCCCCTTTGATGATAAAATAACCTACCGAAATGCACACAATTTTTCCAAACTCGGCCCAAATACCAGCGCGATCATAAAATTCTTCAGGTGTAAAATCGTCTTTGCGTTGGTATAGTGTTTTGTGGTCCCAAAGCGCTTTCATTTCGTCATCCAAAGTATTGAAATCAGCAACTTCAGGAACGGTTTCTATGTCTAGAAAAAGAATGTTATTGAGGTTTATTTTTTCGATCATTTGTAAGTGATTTATTCACGAATTTAAATAATTGAAAATAAAATTCGGGAATTTGTGGCTATAATTTCAGAAAAGTGTTTGTTGACCGGATGGACTTTCGTGTTCGAGTAGCCATTTTTTGCGCCACAATCCGCCAGCATAGCCCGTTAGAGAGCCATCTGTGCCAATGACCCTGTGACAGGGCACGACTATCCATAGCGGATTTTTTCCGTTGGCCGAAGCTACTGCTCGTATGGCTTTGACATCGCCTAATTTTTTGGACAAATCCATATAACTACAGGTTTTTCCGTACGGAATTTCGAGTAGGGCTTGCCACACTTTTTGTTGGAATTCGGTGCCTTTGGGATTGAGTTTAAAATCAAAATGGGTTCGTTTGCCTTGAAAATAGTCATTAAGTTCGGTAACGGCGTTTTGCAAGCCTGTTGGTATTTCAGAGGAAACGTCTCCTTCATCGATAACGGAAATTTGAGTAATGCCGTTGGCGTCGCCTGTAATTTGGGCGATTCCTAGTGGTGTATTGATAGCAACGGTTTCCATAAGTTGGTGTGAATTGAACCGCAAAGTACTAAAAGTTTTTGGATGAATGGCGGTGATTCTGCTACGGGTGAAGCGAATTTATTTGTCTTAAATGGTTTGAAATTTTTAGTAGTGTTTAAAAAAGGTAACCGCAAGGGGCGCAAAGATTTACGCAAAGTTCGCAATGAAAAAACTTAAATGACCTTATACACCTTATATGGTTTTAAAAAAAGGTAACCGCA
>ERZ724525.2626-NODE-2626-length-10280-cov-3.297506_pt1 | contig 10280 bp, 6 predicted proteins | sample MGYA00376058_ERZ724525 | MGnify/ENA primary metagenome ERZ724525 (study PRJEB28724, sample SAMN07190888) | wastewater metagenome | isolation source: influent of sewage treatment plant in Hong Hong | place: USA: Christiansburg, Virginia | collected 2016-03-01 ...
TGTGGCGGTGATGGCTGTAGCCCCACATTTCGGACAGAGACCGCCAAGTAGCACGCGCTTCAAGCGCTCGGAAGCCCTCGGCGCTGCCCCCCTGATCTGGTACGATCACGCGCATGAAGTCGTCCGTGATCGCGCCCCCTTCGGCTGAGGAGTCCGCCGAGGACTCTGCACTGTCTGATGAGCTTAGCTTTGCCCCCGAAAGTACAGCAGAAATCGTGACCACGGGCCCGTCCGCAGAAGGTCCGGCACCCTGGAAAGTCCTGGTGGTGGATGACGAACGCGAGGTCCATGCGATCACGCAGCTTGCAGTCGGTGGCCTGTCACTGGATGGCCGGCCGATCGCACTACTCGATGCCCACAGCGCTGACGAGGCGAAGGTCATGCTCCACCAGCATCCAGATGTGGCGCTGGTGCTACTCGATGTGGTGATGGAGCGGGAGCACGCTGGGCTGGAGCTGGCTCGCTGGATTCGCGTCGAGCTGAACAATCGGGCCATTCGAATTGTGCTGCGAACGGGACAACCAGGAAGCGCCCCGGAGCAGCGCGTCATGCTGGAGTACGATGTCAACGACTATCGTGCAAAGACCGAGCTTACCGCGCAGAGACTGATCACCACGATTCTGGGAGGTATCCGTTCCTTTCGCGACATCTCGATCATCGAAGGACAGAAGGTCGGTCTGGGTCGAGTCATCACTGCGACGGCGTCTCTGTTCGAACGCCAGAGCCTCGTGTCGTTCCTCACGGGAATTCTCACCCAGCTTGTGGGACTCTGTGGGCTTCGAAAAAATGCTCTGTTTGTGCAAGCGGATGGACTCCTGATGGGATGGCCCGAAGGAGATCCAGTGATCGTCGCGGGAACTGGACGATTTCACGACATGATTGGATTGTCGATCACTGACTGTCTCGATCTCCGCCTGATCTCCGATCTATCGCTCGCAGTAAAACAGTCTCAGCCCATTCACCGCACCCACTACAGCATCTATGGGCTGACCCAAGCGAACGTCAACCTCAGTGCTGCCGTCTACATCGAGACCAGTGGAAGAAGCAATCGATGGGAAAGCGATCTGGCCGAGCTGTTTTGTCGCAACGCATCGATGGCAATACAAAACCTACAGCTCCATGAACAACAGTTGGCGCTGCTCCGGGCCGTCGAGCGCTTTGTCCCAACGCGACTCCTAGACCTACTGGAAACCAGTGATGTGGTGCAGGTCAAAGTCGGTCAGCATGTCCAGCGCGAGATGACCGTAGTCTTTGCCGATCTGTGGGGATTTACTTCGATTGCGGAGCGCCTGTCTCCACAGGAGACGTTTGCCTTCCTCAATGATTTCTTTGCGGCTCTGGTTCCGGCCATCCATGCCCATGGTGGAGTTGTGGACAAGTACATGGGCGATGGCATCATGGCGCTGTTTCCAGGCTCAGCAGAAGATGCGGTGCGAGCAGGTCTCGCGATGGTTGAATCCACCCGCAGTTTCACGAGCAGACGTCCGACGCTTCCGTTTACACCACGCTTGGGGGTCGGTGTTCACAGTGGCCCGATGATCTTGGGATTGCTTGGTGCCGCAGATCGAATCGACTTCACCGCGATCTCGGACAGCGTCAACATTACGTCGCGGATCGAGCGATTGACCCGAACCTATGAAGCGGACATGCTGATCACCCGCGAGGTGTTCGAGCGACTCCCTGCCGAGCTTCAAAAGGATACGCGACTCCTTGGACACGTTGACCTGCGTGGTAAGACCCGCAACGTTGAGCTGTTTGAGGTCTTTGCGGCGGATACTCAGAGCATCCGCACGCTGAAACAAGCGAGTAGTAAGCCGCTCCTGGAGGTGATTGAGATCATGCAAGCTGCACAGTGGCAAAAGGCTCGCCCGCGACTGGCAGAGCTGAGAACCCAGTGGCCACAAGACCCGGCGATTGAGGTTCTGGATCGTCAATGCTGGAAACGGATTCGCCTTCAAAATGAGGAGTCCGCCCTACAATGATCGATGAGCGGGCGCTACGGCCGGAAGTCCGTAGCTTCTTGGAAGAGTTTCTGACCACCCATCGCGAAGAGATCATCGATCGCGGCACCGATTGGATCATCGACAGTGCTGTCGATCTACGCGGTCGTCGTCCTCGCAGCGAAACGCGATTGCTAGTCGAACAAGAGTTTGGGGCGTATCGCGATGATCTGTTGCTGGGAGATCCGTCCAAACGTGATGCCTTCATCGAGTTCGTGACCAGCTGCCGCGCCGCGGCCGAGTTCAAAATATCGACGCTGTTGCGCGGCTTCCTGGGCTTTAAGCGCGGCATCGAAGAGGTACTGCGCAGTCAGTCGATCGAACCCACGCTGGTGATCGAAATCCGCTCGATTCTCGACAAGCTCTACGCTGATACCGCCTTCCTGATGGCGGATGTCTATGCCAGCAAACTGCTGGCCGTCCTGCGCACCACGCAACAAGAATTGATGCACAAGGAGAAGATGGCCGCACTCGGCGGACTTGTCGCCGGAGTCGCACATGAGATCAACACCCCCATGGGAATCGCCGTCACGGCGGGCTCCCTCCTGCATGATCGCGTGCGTGATCTCGATCAGAGCTTTCAAAAGGGAGAGATGAAGCGTTCGACGCTGATTTCGTTCCTATCAGATGCTCGACAAGCCGCCGAACTAACGCTGACCAACCTTCAGCGTGCGGCTGACCTGGTGCACAGTTTCAAACAGGTCGCTGTGGATCAATCGCATGGTCTCCGCCGCCGGGTTCGCTTTGGACACTACCTGAGCGAAGTGCTGATGAGCCTGGCCCCGCTCTATAAGCGGACCCACCACACGGTGAACCTGCACGTCGCCGAAGAAATCGAAGGCGACGTCCATGCCGGAGCGATCGCACAGATCCTGGGCAACCTGATCCAAAATGCCATCACCCATGCCTTCGTAGAAGACAAGCCGGGGCAGATAAGTCTTACGCTTCGCCGTCTCTCCAGCACCGATTTGGAGTTGGTCATTTCCGATAACGGCAGAGGAATGACCACAGAAGAGCGCGCCCGCATCTTTGAGCCATTCTTCACCACCCGTCGTGGACAAGGTGGCTCCGGATTGGGAATGCACATCGTTCACAATCTGGTCACAGAGCTGTTGAAGGGCACGATCTCCGTGCAGAGTCAGCCAGGGGTGGGCACCCAGATCACGCTGCGTTTTCCGATTGGGAACGATCAAAATCCATGACCGGCAGCAACCACTGATCTGGGTTGTGCTACCTTCGGCCACAGTTTGGTCGTTGCACCTTTTCTCGCTATCACCTCCTTCGAAAGGAATCCCGATGCGTATCCTGTCTAGACTGATCCTGGTGCTCTCGCTGTGCTTGGTGCCGATGATGACCTCGGCAAACTCTGGCGGTACATGCAGTTTTGACTCGGACTGCGGGGCAGGAGTAAAGTGCCGCAGCGGTAAGTGCGCGACGGCCGCTGGTGGTACCTGTTCGTTTGATTCCGACTGTGGTGGAGGCAAGTGCCGCAGCGGCAAGTGCTCTAACTCTGCCGATGGCTCCTGTTCGTTTGACTCCGACTGTGGCGGCGGCAAATGTCGCAGTGGCAAGTGCTCGGCAGCGGGGGGCGGCTGTTCGTTCGATTCCGATTGTGGCAATGGCGTCAAGTGCCGCAGTGGCAAGTGCGCAACCGCAGCCGATGGCGCCTGTTCCTTTGACTCGGACTGCGGCGGTGGCAAGTGTCGCAGCGGCAAGTGCGCCAACTCTCCCTCTGGTTCCTGTTCGTTCGATTCCGATTGCGGTCCTTCTGGGAAATGTCGCAGCAGCAAATGCGCCGGAAAGTAGCTGCTTCATCATGCGCACTCGTCCTTGGGCAATCACGCGGTCGTTCGCAGTCATCGGACTTGGCGTAGGAATCAGCCTGATCGGCTGTCGACCGACTGATCAGATCATTGGCTTTCACGCTGATACAGATTCCGCCGTCGTTCAGGATTTGGCGATCACTGACGCGGTTGCGGATTCCCAGCGAGTGCGGCCCGATCTCCGCGCCCTGACTTACAACACTCACTTGTTCTTCGATACGGTGTGTGACTCGGGGCGCTGTACGCCAAGCGATTTCGAACAGGTTCCCACCATGCAAGCGTTCACCACAAAAGCAGATGCGGTGGCCACGGCACTACGCGGCCTATCCGCCGATGTCATCGCGCTGCAAGAAATCGAGAACCAGACTGCGCTCGATGCCTTACGTGGACGACTTCGCGATCTCTATCCAACCGTGGTGCTGGGAGAAACGGGACTGCCGGGTTCCATTGATGTCGCGGTGCTGGGAGCCGGTTCACTCTTGTTGGTCCGCACGCATCGCTCGCAAACGCTGACCCGACCAGATGGCAGTACGACTTCGTTTACACGCGAGCTCTTGGAAGTCCACATGATGATCAAGGGTCGACGGGTGGTGATGTTTGCCGCGCACTTCCGATCGAAAGTCAGCGACGATCCGGGACGACGGCTGGCGGAGGCACAGGCCGCCCGCGACATCGTCCTGAAGACCGCTGCCGAGTTTCCCGATGCGGTGGTGCTCTTAGGTGGTGATCTGAACGACACGCCAGGATCGCCGCCGCTTGATGCAATGGAAAGTGCGCCGAATCTGATGCGCGTGGCCAAGGACCGACCAGCGGCAAGCGTCGCAACCTACTCCTTTAATGGGACTGAGCAGGCAATCGATCATCTCTTTGTCGCACGCACGGCGAGGGTCTCTTACGTCGCTGGCAGTGCTTCGGCGCAGCATGATTCGAATCGGTTTGGGCTTGCCGGCTCGGATCACGCCGCACTCCTCGCCGACTTCGCGCTACACTAGCTGCGCCGTGCCAGCCGCAAACGATTCAAATTCCAAGCCCCCCGAAAAGAACTACATCACCCCAAACGGATTTCGTCGCCTCCAGCGCGAATTCGAGAGCCTGCGCGGACCCACCCGTCGCGAGGTAGTCGCCAAGCTGTCCGAAGCAGCCGCCGAAGGAGATCGATCCGAGAACGCCGAGTACATCTATCGCAAACGCCAGCTCCGTCAGATCGACAGCCGCATTCGACATTTGATGAAGCGCATGGCCATTGCGGAGGTCATCGACCCCAGCCATCACAAAGGCGATCGCGTGACCTTTGGCTGCCTCGTCACGGTCGAAGATGAAAACGGCAAGCTACACAAGTACCAGCTTGTCGGAATCGATGAGAGCGATCCCAAAGATGGTCGCATCAGCTACCGATCTCCAATCGGCAAAGCGCTCATCGGCAAACATGTCGATGACGCCGTCCTGGTTCAGGTTGCGGTCGGAACCCGCGAGCTGACCATTCTTGCGTTGGAATTTCCGAGCGGCGAAGCGGGCACAGACGGAGGCCCTACGATCGCCGATGCAATGCTCGCTGCCCAACAGGAACTCGCGCAGAGTCCTGAATCCGACGCTGAGGGCGGCGACGACGACACCGTACCAGCGGAGGTCTAACTGTATGTTCCCGCGTGGCATTACCTTTGACGACGTACTCCTGGTCCCTGGCTATAACGGAATCCGCTCGCGTCAGTCCGTGACAACGAGCGTTCAGATCACTGAAGCGCTAGATCTCCGCATTCCGATCATCTCGTCCAACATGGACACCATCACCGGTTGGCAGATGGCCGCAGCGATGGCCAAGCTCGGCGGAATGGGGATCATTCACAGGTTCATGAGCATCGAACAGAACGTCGCAGATTTTCGACGCGCCAAAGAATTTGGCCCGGTCGGAGTCTGCGTAGGAGTCTCTGGTGATGCCATGGAGCGTGCCGAAGCGCTCGTCGCTGCTGGTGCGAGTACACTCTGTGTGGATGTGGCGCACGGACACAGCAAGATGGTCAATCAGATGATTCGCTCGCTGCGCGACAAGTTCGGCGACAACATCTGCATCATCGCAGGCAACGTGGCAACCTATGCGGGAGCGGACTATCTGTCTGCCGCAGGGGCGGATGTCATCAAGGTTGGAATTGGTCCGGGCTCTGTCTGCACGACCCGCATCAAGACTGGCTTCGGTGTACCGCAGCTCTCTGCGATCTTGGACTGTCGCAAGGTGGATCGTCCGCTGATCGCTGATGGCGGAATCAGAACCCCCGGTGATGCGGTCAAAGCCTTGGCTGCCGGTGCCTCGTGTGTGATGCTCGGTGGCATGCTATCGGGAACCGATGAGACTCCCGGTGAGCGAATCGAAAAGAAGAGCGCCGACGGCAAGTCTAGCTTTGTAAAGGTCTTCAGAGGAATGGCTTCACGCGAGGCGCAGGAAGACTTCATGGGCTCGATGGCCGATTGGAAGACGGCTGAAGGCATCAGCACGGAAGTCCCCGCCAAGGGCTCTGTGAACGATGTGATCGGCGATGTGATGGGCGGAATCCGCTCCGGCATGACCTACTGCGGTGCCAAAGACATCAAGGATCTCCAGCGCAAAGCGCAGTTTATGGAAGTCAGCCGCGCTGGCCAAGACGAAGGACTGCCACACGCCGTCCTGCGCTCCACCAACCGCTAGCGACCATCACGAGCGCCCAAAGCGCTCTCGCGGTGCATACATTTGCTGACGTGTCCGACGGTGTCACCAAAATGACACATACTTGGCACGGACTTGCCACAGAGGTTCTGACCGGGGTGCCTAGACTGTGAGCCAAACAACTGGGCTCACATTCCTATGGCACTGTGGAACAAGTCTCTGCGCTCCGCCCTACCCTTTTTGGGAGGACTCCTGCATGTCCTGTTGCAGACGCCTTTGCTGGCTCATGGTGCGCCACAGGAACCACCCGCTCCGGAAGCCACGACTGCCGAAAGTCCGCCGGTCATTCCGTCACCCACTCCTGCGCAAGCCGCGCCTGAAGGGACGATCGCTCCATCGGTGGTAAGCCCTGAAACTCCGCCAGTCGCAACGGCTTCCGTCAGCGGTCGAGTGGTCGAAAAGGCAACCGGTGATGGGATCTATGAGCTGACGGTTCAAGTGGCGGGACGTGATCAGCAAACCACGACCAATGAAAAGGGAGAGTTCTCGCTCGCGCTGCCACCAGGTACCTATACGTTGGAGTTTGTTTCGGAATTTTACGACAAGCAGAGCCTTACGATCACGATTCCAGCGGTTGGGAATCTCGTGCTGGCTGCGCCGGTGGCGCTGAAGTTGAGCGGAGCCCCCACCGAAGTCACAGCCGAAACAGTCGTCATCCGTGAACCTGATCAAAAGGGAGCGGCTGCACAGCTTCAAACTCGACAAGAGGCCAGCACGGTCAGTGACTCTGTCAGCAGCGAAGACATTCGCAAGTCCGCTGACAGCAGCGCCTCTCAGGTTGCAAGCCGTGTGGTGGGAGCCACTGTCGTCGGTGATCGCTTTGTCTACGTACGCGGACTTGGTGAGCGCTACTCAAGTACACTCCTGCACGGACTCCCACTGCCCAGTCCCGAACCGGAACAGCATGCGGTTCCGTTTGACATTTTTCCCGCCGAGCTGCTGTCCAGTTTGAGCGTGATCAAGACCGCGACGCCTGATCTGCCCGCAGACTTTGCCGGAGGTGCGGTCGAAATTGCGCTGCAAGACTTCCCCACCAAACGAGTCGCGCATCTCGGTGCCTCGATTGGTGGAAATGCCCAGACCGTCTTTCAGCCGATGCTTACCTATCCTGGTGGTCGCACCGACTGGCTCGGCATCGATGATGGTACACGCGGGCTGCCCGCCGGAAAATTAACTGGTGCCGCTCTCGGGCGAGCCTTTCCAAACGTCTGGTCGCCCTATCGACAAAAAAGTGGCTCTCCGAACTATGCGCTGTCCGCTTCCTTTGGTGATCGCGCAGAGGTACGTGGCACGCGGATCGGCTATCTGTTCGCGCTTCACTACAGTGCCGATTCACAGACTCGTGCGGAAGAAGTCCAAGTGCTCAACCTGGTCGATACCGCCCAAGGTCCGCAACTACGACCTCTCGTTCAGTTTGGGAACGACGAAGGAGCGTTTGCATCGGGAGCCGGTCGATATTCCGTTCGTAGCACGGACGGAGTGAACTGGGGTGCGATGGGAACGATGGCCGTGCAGCTTGCACCGCTCCATCGCCTCTCGCTCACCGCGCTGTTTTCGCAGAGCTCGGATCGCGAGACACGCATCTATCAGGGTTTTAGCCAAGAGCAGTTTTCGGAGCTATGGAACAGTCGTCTGCGGTTTGTGGCACGCTCTTTGGGTCTGCTCCAGCTTCGAGGAAGCCACCACTTCGAGCCAGCGCAGCGCAGCGCGAGCGACCTGGAATGGGCAGCCAGCTACTCTGCCGCAGCGCGTGAGGAGCCTGACAATCGCGAAGTCACGTACCTGAAGAAAGATGACGGACTGTTTCACTTCACCCCCAAGGGAACCAGTGGTCAGCGATTCTTTGCACACAACTTGGAACATCAGGTGGCAGCGAGGATCGACTTCGCACAAGGCTTCAAGCAATGGTACGGCCTGGCATCGGCGCTGAAGGTCGGCCTCGCTGGGCGTGTGCGAATTCGAGACTTTTCAGCACGTCGCTTCAAGTTCGGATTTGGTGGAATTGGCGACATTGATGACACCGCCGCACCAGAGCAACTCTTCTCTGCGGATCATCTGGGAACGGCCGTGGAGGTTCGCGAAAACACCAACACCGCCGACAAATACAACGCCAAGCAGGGTGTCTACGCAGCGTATGCCCGTGTCGATCTTCCGCTCAGCAGCAAGGTCAGTCTATCGGGAGGACTCCGATTCGAAGCAGCGCAGCAGAGACTGTATTCCTTTGATCCTCAGCAGGCCGATCAGCCGATTGCCGTAGCGCTGGATACCTATGACCCGTTGCCGTCGCTCAACCTGGTTGCGAAGCTGACTCCCAAGATGAACTTCCGTGCGGCCGTGTCGATGACCGTGGCCCGACCGGAGTTTCGCGAGCTGGCACCGTTTCAGTTTACCGACTTCTTCGGTGGCGAGCTGGTACAGGGAAATCCGCAACTCCAGCGAACTCGAATTGGCAGCGCGGATCTGCGCTGGGAGTGGTTCTTGGGTGGGGCCGATGTCATCGCACTCAGCGCCTATGGGAAGTACTTCGATGCACCGATCGAGACCACGATCAGTGCGGGTGGAAACTTGATCCGATCGTTTGCCAACGCCCGCGCCGCCTACAACATCGGAGGCGAGTTGGAGGCCCGCAAAGAGCTGGTCATAAGCGAGCGCGGACTGCGCGGTGTCTCTATCGGTGGTAACGTATGCCTACTGTACTCCCAAGTGGATCTGGAGGGAGTCGCTGGACAGCAAACGAGCAAGGTCCGTGCGCTGCAAGGACAGTCCCCGTTTGTGGTCAACCTGTTTGCGGAACTAGATCGTCCTGAATGGGGTACGCAGCTTCGCGTGCTGTACAACGTCTTTGGCGAGCGGATCGATCAGGTCGGTGCGTTCGGACTCCCAGACAAGTACGAACAGCCACGACATCAACTTGATATCACGGTGGCTCAAAAGCTGCCCAGCGGACTGTCATTGCGTCTATCCGCCCGCAACTTGGTGAACTCACCAGTGCAGATCATCCAGCGTGGAACGCTACCGGGAAGCGGTGGTGCGGAAGGTCCGAAGGTCCAAGAAACAACGGTTCGATACACCACCGGACAGACCGTGAGTCTGTCGCTGTCCTATGACCTGTAACAGCAAAAAGGAGTCTTTTTACATGCCTAATATTCTGAACTCCCACACGCTCATCCGGTTGTTTGCCGGTGCACTGTGTCTGGCGTCCGCGTGTGACAGCGATCTCATCAGTCCCAACCCCGATCCGAACGAGATGACATCCCCACTGTGTGGTGGCGTTGCCGCATCCGTGCTCAGTGGCAACATTACGAAAAATACGACGCTGAGCGCCGACAAACGCTGGCTTCTCGTTGGACAGGTCAAAGTCACAGAGCGTGCCACGCTAACGATTGCTCCCGGCACAACGATTTGCGGTGACGCGAGCGATCCGCAGCGGGTGAGCTTCCTAAACATCGATCAAGACGCCAAGCTCGTGGCCGATGGTACCAAGGACAAGCCGATTGTCTTTACCAGCAGTCGCAAAGTCGGGGAGCGTCGAACCTCGGACTGGGGTGGCGTGGTTCTGCGTGGTCGCGCTGCGATCAACCTGCCTCCCGGCAATGACCAGGCCTGCGGCAGCCTGGAAGGGAACGCCGGGCCGTACGGTCCCTGTGGAACGCTCAAAAACGACGACTCTAGTGGAGTGCTGCGCTACGTTCGCATCGAGTTCGCCGGTCGAGAAGTTGCTCCTGATAACGAGCTGAACGGTTTGACCTTCGGAGGAGTCGG
>ERZ724525.2630-NODE-2630-length-10272-cov-12.638837_pt1 | contig 10272 bp, 7 predicted proteins | sample MGYA00376058_ERZ724525 | MGnify/ENA primary metagenome ERZ724525 (study PRJEB28724, sample SAMN07190888) | wastewater metagenome | isolation source: influent of sewage treatment plant in Hong Hong | place: USA: Christiansburg, Virginia | collected 2016-03-01 ...
GCCAAGCGGGCATTGAGGGGGCTGTGCTCCACCACTTGCTTCAACGCCATGTCTTTCAGGGTTTGGATATCGGCCCCCAGTGCCTGGGCGGTCAGCCAATCGACTGCTCCATAGGGCGGTTGTCCGTCTCCATGCGGCAACAGACTTGAGGACAGGCCCGGAGATTCAAAGTCCCCATCCACCACCAACACCCGTTTCCCTTGACGTGCCAGTTCAATGGCCAGCATGGTGAGTGCGGAACTCCGTCCTACCCCTCCTTTGATGCTGAAAAAAACGCATCTTTTCGCATGCCGGGTTGCATGACCGCCTTGAGTGGGCAACAGCCAATCCCGGTCTTTGTCCTGTCGCTCCAACAGCATGAGCTGAACCGGGGCATGCAGCAGAGGCAGCAAAGCGGGGTCGCTCCAGTAAGCCTCGGCTCCAAACAACTCATCTCGGCACATTACCCAGGCGGGTAAGGCAAGGCTACCGGCTTGTGAGCGCAAATCCTCTACCAATGGCAGGCAGCTGGAACGCTCAAGTTCACTTCGGGTGCAGGGGAGCAGCAGCATCAATTGGCCGTACCAGTTGCGAACCAAAATCACGCATTCCCCTGCCACCAGGGTTTGCAATGCAGGGGCAAGCAGGTGGCTTTTCAGCGACTCCACCAGCCGTTGTTCAACCGATTCCCAATCCAGCAAGTTGGCAAGTACATTCATAGCAGCCCCGATAAACAATTTGTCATGAGCAAATGGGCTTCTGTGGCCCCTATTTTCTGAGCTGAAACAGTGCCCGCAACAAAGTTGGCCTGTGGTTCATAGCGTTGACTCACATCCCAGTCAGAAAAACGCGGCTCCAAACGACGAATTTGCGCCACCAATATTGTGTTGTTTGCCAAGTCCGGAGCCACATGCAACAGTTCGGAAAAAAGTGAAGGGATGTGTCCTTTCAGTCCCTTTTTTCCACGGAACTGGGCACTCGGATTGAATTTCCGTGCCACAGTTTTCAGAGAGCACTCGGCTGAAATTCCGTACAGGTGACTGGCGTTTGCCAGACGCTGTGGGTTTTGTGCAAACAACAAGTCGGCATCGTCCAAGTGCCGTTTGGCTGCGTCCCTGTAGTCGTCCATGTGTGCCTTGTTTTCAGAAAGCGATTGATTCAGCGCAGGGCAGAAGTATGCGCTGGGTAGGCTCACATGCGCCCGTAGGCAAAGCCGCTGGCAACCTGCAGGTTTTCGACTTCGTCGATCACCTTCAGGAAGGGGCCAAGCTCGCGGTAGCGGTTGGCGGTGTTGCGCACGTAGTGGATGAAGCGGGGCGTGTCGGCCAGGTATTTGGGCTTGCCGTCGCGCAGGGTGAGGCGGGCGAAGATGCCCAGAATCTTCAGGTGGCGTTGCAGGCCCATCCATTCGACGGCGCGGTAAAACGCACCGAAGTCCTGGCTCCAGTCTTCAAAGTCCAGCAGGCCCAGCTTGCGGGCGCGCTCCCAGTAGCGGATGGTGACTTCCAGCACAAAGTCTTCTTCCCAGGTCAGGAAGGCATCGCGCATCAGGCTGGCAATGTCGTAGGTGACGGGGCCGTACACCGCATCCTGGAAGTCCAGCACACCCAGGGCCTGGGCGGCGGTGGCGGGCACGAAGCCATCGGGGGGCACCATCAGGTTGCGCGGCATGAAATCGCGGTGCACAAACACCTTGGGGCCGGCCAGGTTGCGGGTGACGATGCTGGTGAAGGCCTTGGCCAGCACGTTGGCCTGCGTGTCGGTCAGGGCAAACTGTTTGTGCTGGCCCAGATACCAGTCGGGGAAGAGTTGCAGCTCGCGCCGCAGCAGGGCCTCGTCGTAGGCGGGCAGCACACCGGGGCGGCTGGCGGTCTGCCATGCGGTCAGGGCTGCGGTCGCGTCCTTGAAATGCGGCAGGTTGTCCTGGGGCCGGTCGAAGTCGAGCACGTCCAGCAGGGTGCGGTTGCCCAGGTCGCTCAGCAACATGAAGCCCTGGGGCGCGTCCCAGGCCAGTACGTCGGGTACGCGCAGGCCCGCCTGGGCCATCAGCTCGGCCACTTGCACAAAAGGTTGGCAGTTTTCCTGGGCGGGGGGTGCATCCATGACGATGCAGCTGCCGCCGCTGGCACGGTCCACCCGGAAGTAGCGCCTGAAGCTGGCATCGGCAGAAGCCAGGCGCACGGTGTGGGGCAGCAGGCCGTGGGCATCGCTGGTGGCGGCGAGCCACTGGCCGAAGGCCTGTTCACGGGCGGCATCGGTCCATTCAATGCCGCTGGGCATGTGGCCGGGTGAGGGGGGAGAAGACATGGTCATGGTGGATATACCCGGCATACGATAATGCGGCGGGATTTTACAAATGAGCCATTTCACCCCCGTCCTTTCCGGCTGCACAGGCCCTCACCTCTTCCAGGCCCGTGCCTGCACAGGGGAGGTGCCGCTGTGGCTGGTGCGCAGTGGTGCAGCGGGGCGAGCGGCTGGGGTTTTGCGCTCGGTGGCGGCGGGTGCGCTGATCACCTGCTGGCTGGCCGCCACAGCCAGCCCGGCGGCCGCCGAGACACAGCCCGCTTCTCCTGCGCCAGCCATGCCCGAAGCCGCACAGGCGGGCACCCCCCCCGAGCCGGTGCCCGTCAGCATGGAACTGCGGCCCAGCGGCATGCTGGTCGATCGCCTGCCCGAAGATGCCCTCAAGCAGATGCCCACGTTTGTGTGGGGCAACCGCATCAGCGGCCACACAGGTGTGCAGACGGTGGTGGAGGGCCAGGCCGAACTGCGCCGCCACGACACCGTGATCAAGGCCGACCGGTTGCAGCTTGACCATGAGCGCAACGATGCCAGGGCCACAGGGTCGGTCACCGTCATCCGCAACGGCAACCGGTTCGAAGGCCCCGAGCTGCAACTCAACCTGGATACCTACGAAGGCTTTTTCTCATTGCCGCGCTACAGGCTGCTGGCCAATGAAGGCCGTGGCGATGCCGAGCGGGTGGACTTTCAGGGCGAAAACCTGAGCATTGCCCACAACGCCACCTACACCACCTGCCAGGCCCCGCCGGGGTTTCTGCCCGACTGGTGGGTGGGGGCCAAGCGGCTGGAACTGGACAACGCCGAGGAGATGGGCCGCGCCACCGGGGGGGCTCTGTATTTCAAGGGTGTGCCCATTCTGGCCGCACCCTATGTGAGCTTTCCCATCTCAGACAAGCGCAAAAGCGGCTTGCTGCCACCCACCATCAACCTGACCAACCTCAGCGGATTTGAAGTCACGCTGCCGTACTACTGGAACATCGCCCCCAACCTGGATGCCACGCTTTACCCCACACTGATGACCAAGCGCGGCATCGATCTGGGTGGTGAGTTCCGCTATCTCGACCCCGAATACAACGGTCAGGTGCGCGCCGCCTACATGCCCAACGACACCTTGCGCGGCACCCAGCGCTGGGGCACATCCATCCAGCACAACCATGCGCTGCCACCACTGCCCCTGGTGGGTGCCACGGGCTTGCGCGTCAACCTCAACCGCGTGAGCGACGACGACTACTGGCGCGACTTTCCGCGTGCCACGTCCATATTGACCCAGCGCCTGTTGCCCAATGAGGTGGTGCTGTCGGGGCAGGTGGGGCCTGTGGGCATTTCTGCTGGCAGCTACACGTGGCAAACGCTGCAAGATGCGTCGGCTCCCATCACGGCTCCTTATGACCGGGTGCCCCAGGTGGATCTGCGCTGGGGCCAGACCGACCAGCAACTGGGCGCACTGGGCGGACTGGACTGGTCGCTGACTGGGCAGTACACCCGCTTTGCCACGCCCCGCACCCCGTCTGTGACGGCCACCCTGGCCGATATCGACGGTGACCGCTGGCTGGGCATCGCCCAGATCAGCCGACCCTGGCAGGCTCCCGGCTGGTTTGTGCGGCCCAAGGCCCAGTGGCACCTGACGCAGTACCAGTTCAGCCAGCCCTTGCTGGATGGCCGCCGGTCGGCAGGTCGTGCTGTGCCCACCCTCAGCCTTGACAGCGGGCTGGTGTTTGAGCGCGAGACCAACCTGCTGGGGCGCGATCTGCTGCAAACCCTGGAGCCCAGGGCGTTCTATGTCCACACGCCGTACCGCGATCAGTCGGGTCTGCCCAACTACGACTCGGGGGCCAAAGATTTCAACATTGGCGCGGCCTGGTCGGACAGTGTGTTCGGCGGGCAGGATCGCATCTCCGACATCCACGCCCTGACATTGGGCGTGAGTTCGCGCCTGATCGACCCGGCCACCGGGGTGGAGTCGGCCCGGTTTGGCATTGCCCAGCGCCTGCGTTTTTCGGATCAGAACGTGACCTTGCCCGGCGGCTCACCCGTGACCGACCGCCTCAGCGATCTGCTGCTGGGCACCACCCTGAATTGGAGCCCCCTGTGGTCGTTCGACGGGGCGGTGCAGTACAACCCCAAAACCCAGCGTTCACAGCGCACCACGCTGAGTGCGCGCTACCACCCCCAGCCCTACCATGTGCTCAGTGCCGCCTACCGTTTGCAGCGGGCTGGCGGGCTGTTGCCAGCCAGTGAGCAAGTCGATCTGGGCTGGCAATGGCCGCTGGCCAATGTGGGCTGGCCGGGGCAACAGCCCAATGATTCCAAGCTGGGGCCAGGCAGCTGGTACGGCGTGGGCCGCATCAACTACAGCGTGCCTGACAGCAAGATCGTCGATCTGGTGGCCGGGCTTGAATATGATGCAGGCTGCTGGGTGGGCCGTCTGGTGCTGGAGCGGCTGCAACGCAGTGCGGCCAGTGCCAGCCAGCGTGTCATGTTCCAGTTGGAGTTCACCGGCTTCACCCGCATAGGCTCCAATCCGCTGCAAACCCTGCGTGACAACGTACCCCGCTACATGCTGCTCAAAGACGAGGTGCGCACACCCAGCCGTTTTGGCCGCTATGAGTGAGCGTGGTTCAGGTGCCGTGCCGCGCCCTTTGTCTTTCCGATATTTTTCAAGCTTCAAGCCCTTCGCCATGACACACCTTCATTCCCGCACCCTCAGGCTGTCCATGCTGGCCTTGGCGATGGTCGGCAGCCTTGCACAGGCCCAGGGCCTCAAGCCTTCCACCAGTTTGCTGGGGCCTTCTACCCAACGTGCCATCCAGCGTTCCACGGAGCCGGTGTCGGTGGATCACATCGTGGCGGTGGTCAACAACGAGCCCATTACCCAGCACGAGGTGCGCTCCCGTTTGCAGCGTTTGCAGCAGCAGGCTGAACGCAACGGCATGGCCATGCCGCCTGCAGATGAAGCCAGCAAACAGGTGCTGGAAGCTCTGATTCAGGAAAAAGCCCAGCTGCAACTGGCGGCTGAACTGGGTATCCGCATCGATTCAGCGCAGGTGGACGAGGCTGAGCTGAATGTGGCCCGCCAGAACCAGCTCACTCTGGAGCAGATGCACACATCGCTCAGGCAGCAGGGTTTGGATGTGGAAGCGTTCCGCACCAACATCCGCCAGCAATTGACCCTCCAGCGCCTGCGTGAACGCGAGGTGGAAGCCCGCGTGCGGGTCACCGAGGCCGATATCGACCGTTTTGTGGCGCAAAAGCAGGACAACCCCGGTGCCGACCTGCAACTGCATCTGGCCCAGATTCTGGTGGCCGTGCCCGAAGAGGCCGATGCCACCCGCCTGACCACCCTCATGGCCCGAGCCCAGACGGTGGCGGCCAAAGCCCGTTCCGGTGCCGACTTTGCCGAGCTGGCCCGAGAATTTTCCGATTCACCGGACAGAACTTCAGGCGGCAGTCTGGGGTTGCGCACAGCAGACCGCTACCCTGATTTGTTTGTCACGGCCATCCGTGCGGTGCCGGTGGGGGGCGTGGCCGGGCCGGTGCGCAGTCCGGCGGGCTTGCATGTGCTCAAGGTGCTGGACAAGCGCATTGCAGGCATGCCCGATGCCTTCATCACCCAGACCCGTGCCCGCCACATTCTGCTGCGCCCATCGGTGAATCTGTCCGAGTCTGCTGCCCAGGCGCAGCTGGCTGCATTGCGCCAGCGCATTGTCGCTGGCCAGGCTGACTTCGCCGCACTGGCCAAAGAACGCAGCCAGGATGGATCGGCCAGCCAGGGCGGTGATCTGGGTTGGGTGGGGCCGGGTGTGTTTGTGCCTGAATTCGAAGAAGTGATGGCCAAATTGGCCCCGAACCAGATATCCGAGCCGGTGGTGTCGCGTTTTGGGGTTCACCTGATTCAGGTTCTGGAGCGCCGCCAGGTTGAGCTGACACCCCGTGAGCAGCGCGAGCAAATCAGGCAGCTGGTGCGTGAACAAAAGCTGGATGAGGCCTACCTCAAATGGCAAGAGGAAATCCGCATGCGGGCCTATGTCGAGATGCGCGGAGCGCCGCAATGAAGCACATTGCACGCAAGCGGTTCGGGCAGCATTTCCTGAGCGATCAGTCCGTGATCGCTGCCATTGTGGATGCCATCAACCCTCAGCCCGCGCAGCCGATGGTGGAAATCGGCCCCGGTCTGGCCGCCTTGACGCAACCCTTGGTCGAGCGGCTCGGTCACCTGACGGTGATCGAGCTGGATCGTGACTTGGCTGCCCGTCTGCGCACCCGCGCGCAGTTGCGTGTGGTGGAGTCGGATGTGCTGCGTGTGGACTTTGCCGCGCTCGCCCGGGACGTGGGTGCGCCCAAGCTCCGGGTGGTTGGCAACTTGCCTTACAACATTTCCACGCCCATCCTGTTTCACCTGCTGGCCCATGTTGATGTGGTGCAAGACCAGCACTTCATGCTCCAAAAAGAGGTGATCGACCGCATGGTGGCCATGCCAGCCACAGCCGACTATGGCCGCCTCTCGGTCATGTTGCAGTGGCGCTATGACATGGAGAACGTGCTGTTTGTGCCGCCCGATGCGTTTGAGCCACCGCCCCGTGTGGACAGTGCGGTGGTGCGCATGGTGCCCCTGCCCCAACCCCCCGCGTTGGATGTCGCCTTGCTGGAGGAGCTGGTGAAAGTCGCCTTCAGCCAGCGCCGCAAGCTGCTGCGCCACACGCTGGGGCAGTGGTTGCAGGCACGGTCATTTCCAGGTGACTTTGATGTGCAGCGCCGGGCCGAAGAAGTGCCCGTGGCCGAGTACACCGCCCTGGCCCAGGCGGTGTCTGCGCATGCTCAGGCTGCGGCTGTCCAGTAGCCTGCGTTGAAGGGGCTGCTCATGCGCAGAGCCATGGGGCTGACATCCAGCAGCTTGTCGGTGGGCATGGCTTCGGTATTGGCAGCTTCGGCTGTTTTGTCGCTCTTGGCGGCGCGCGCCACCGAGAATGAATAGAAGCAGCGGAAGGCAATTTTGCGGTCGGCCCAGTAGTCGGCGGCATCGCGGAAGATATCCAGCAGCTGCTCGCGGGCTTCTTTGTCAAACTTGGCGTGGGCCGGAATGTGCTCCAGCACCACGATGAAGCCAGTTTGGGGCCCCGACTTGTGAACCGTGTCGGTCAGGCAGTCGTACAGGGCATCGAAGTTCTTGCCGAAATGGGCAGGAAAGGTGTACTGCGAGGCAATCAGATCCAGCACATCCTGTTTGCTCTGGGCTTGGGCCAGGTTGGCGTACAGAAAGTGGTGACCCAGCTGCTCGGCAGCTGCTTGCAAATCCTCCACGCGGTGCGCGCGAATGGATTGAACAATGTTGGGGCGTACCTGACGAAGTGGCATGTCCATCTCCGTTCCTTTATGTAAAAGTCAAAAAAACAAAAATCGGGTTCAACTCAGGGTGACTGGATGATCAGTCTGAAGCTGGCGTAATGGTCTTCGGTGTAGTAGCAGGCATCGGGTTTGCGAACCACCTCTCCGCCACATACGATCCTGCGCGCACCCCGGTGGTTCAATCCTGGTGTCCGCACGGTGTACTCTCGGTAGTAGCCTCGTGACTGCCTGGGGAGCAAACGCTCCCGGTTGCCAAACACAGATCCATCTTTGGGGTGGCTGAATGATTCGCCGTTTTCAATCTTGGCCAGTACAGTGCGGCCCTCTGGGGGCAACTCGGCACGCTGTATGGTGGCGGCGACGGCTGTGAGTGTCCAGGCATGCGCCTGACCGGATGTGGTCAGCAACGCAGCCGCGACCGACAGGCACACTGCCAGCGCTGCGCCAGCTTTTCCCAGTCGGGTGCGCATTGCGCCACCGGGAGACGCGGCCTGGGCAGGCCGGTCTGCGGCTGTCATACACCACCACTGAGACATGTCATCCTCGCCAGATTGAATACACGCTGTTCATGCACAGATTCCCCCATGCCGTTTACCCGGTAGCACATGCATCGGGTAAACCCTGAAAAACGAACCCGCGAGTGTGCCCGATCTGGTCTGAAAACGCAAGAACTACCGCGTAACCTCAACGCTGAACGCAGTTTTTGGCCGGATCAACGGTGGGCATTGGCATCGGCCACGGTGAGTGCGGTCATGTTGACGATGCGCCGCACGGTGGTGCTGGCTGTCAGGATGTGAACGGGTTTGGCGGCACCCAGCAGCACGGGGCCGATGGCAATGTTGCCGCCTGCGGCTGTCTTGAGCAGGTTGTAGGCGATGTTGGCTGCATCGATGTTGGGCAGCACCAGCAGGTTGGCTTCGCCACGCAGCCAGGTGTTGGGCATGCGCTTGAGGCGGGCCTCCGCATCCAGGGCAATGTCGCCGTGCATTTCGCCATCCACTTCCAGCCACGGAGCCTGCGCACGCAGCAAGGCCAGGGTGTCGCGCATCTTGATGGCGCTGGGCTGGTTGCTGCTGCCAAAGTTGGAGTGCGACAGCAGGGCGGCTTTGGGCTTGAGGCCAAAACGCATCATTTCTTCGGCGGCCATCACGGTAATTTCGGCCAGCTCTTCGGCGGTGGGGTCGTAGTTCACGTGGGTATCCACCAGGAACACCTGGCGGCCAGGCAGCATCAGGCCGTTCATGCAGGCGTAGATGCGCACATCCTGGTGCGTGCTGGGGCTGCCGCCCACGCGCTTGCCAATCACCTGATCGATGTATTCGAGGTGGTTGGCCGTGGTGCCCCAGGTGCCGCAGATCAGGCCATCGACCTCGTCTTTGTGCAGCAGCATGCTGCCAATGAGGGTGAGGCGGCGGCGCATCTCGATTTTGGCCAGCTGGGCGGTCAGGCCCTTTCTCTCCATCATTTGCAGGTAAGTCTGCCAGAAATCACGGTAACGGTGGTCAAGTTCCACGTTCACCACGTCATAGTCCAGCTCTTCTTTCAGGCGCAAGCCGAACTTCTGGATGCGCTGGGCAATCACGGCGGGGCGGCCAATGAGTGTGGGGCGGGCCAGCCCTTCATCGACCACGATCTGGCAGGCGCGCAGCACACGTTCTTCTTCGCCTTCGGCATAGGCCACGCGCTTGGCCTTGGCCAGCTTGGCGGCGGCATAGATGGGCTTCATCACCGTGCCGGAGGCAAATACAAAGCTTTGCAGCTGCTCGCGGTAGGCATCCATGTCGGCAATGGGGCGCAGGGCCACGCCGCTGTCGGCAGCGGCCTGGGCCACGGCGGGGGCGATTTTGATCATCAGGCGCGGATCGAACGGCTTGGGGATCAGGTATTCAGGCCCGAACGCCAGTTTCTCGCCCACGTAGGCGGCCGCCACCACATCGCTCTGCTCGGCCTGGGCCAGCTCGGCAATGGCGTGGACGGCGGCAATCTCCATCTCGTCGGTGATGGTGGTGGCCCCGCAGTCCAGCGCACCCCGGAAGATGTAGGGGAAGCACAGAACGTTGTTGACCTGGTTGGGGTAGTCGGTGCGGCCCGTGGCCATGATGGCATCGTTGCGCACCTCCTTGACCAGCTCGGGCGAAATTTCGGGCGTGGGGTTGGCCAGCGCAAAAATCAGCGGCTTGGCAGCCATGGTGGTCACCATGTCCTGTTTGAGCACGCCACCGGCAGACAGGCCCAGGAAAATGTCCGCGCCCTGGATGATTTCGCGCAGCGTGCGGGCATCGGTCTTCTGGGCGAACTGGATTTTGTCTTCATCCATCAGCTCGGTGCGGCCTTCATAGACCACGCCCGCCAGGTCGGTCACGTAAATGTTTTCGCGGGGAATACCCAACTTGACCAGCAGTTGCAGGCAGGCCAGGGCGGCAGCGCCCGCGCCGGAGGTGACCAGCTTGACCTGCTTGGGGTCTTTGCCGACCACTTTCAGACCGTTGAAAATGGCCGCGCCCACCACGATGGCGGTGCCGTGCTGGTCGTCGTGGAAGACCGGAATCTTCATGCGTTCGCGCAGCTTGCGCTCGACGTAGAAACAGTCGGGAGCCTTGATGTCTTCGAGGTTGATGCCGCCGAACGTGGGCTCCAGGCTGGCGATGA
>ERZ724525.2638-NODE-2638-length-10261-cov-4.975309_pt1 | contig 10261 bp, 9 predicted proteins | sample MGYA00376058_ERZ724525 | MGnify/ENA primary metagenome ERZ724525 (study PRJEB28724, sample SAMN07190888) | wastewater metagenome | isolation source: influent of sewage treatment plant in Hong Hong | place: USA: Christiansburg, Virginia | collected 2016-03-01 ...
CGAACTCAACAATCGCGGCGTATTTGCAGCTCGCGCCGGTGACCTTGAGGGCTCTGTCCAGATGCTGATCCAAGCGGCCGACAAGGTACCCAACCTGCAATTTCTGGTTAACGCCTCCAAAGCAATTTTTACCCTGCTTGATAAAAGAGGCTGGGATCACAATCTGGCGGCTAAAGGCAGCGAATATCTCGAACGCGCTCAGCGCAAGGATAGCAAGAACAGGAAGCTTGCTTCGGCGCGAGAACTCTACGTTACCGTTGCAAAAAAATATGGGAAGCTCAAGGACGCTGGTTGATCAGCGTTTGTGACCCAAACCCAGATAGGCATCAATCACTCGCTGATCCGCCGCCAATTCCTTGCTCGGCCCGGCCAACGACACCTCGCCGGTTTCAAGCACGTAGCCGTAATCAGCAATTTGCAGAGCCGCACGGGCATTTTGTTCGACGAGCAAGATGGCAACGCCGGTTTGCTTCAACTCGCTGATGATGCGGAAAATTTCCTTGATGATCAGCGGCGCCAAGCCGAGACTTGGTTCATCCAGCATCAACAATTTTGGCTTGGCCATCAGGGCACGGCCCATCGCCAACATCTGGCGCTCGCCACCGGAGAGGGTACCGGCCAATTGGGTGCGACGCTCTTCAAGGCGCGGGAATATTTCGAAAACCTCGTCCATCGTTTCCATCTGGTCGCGGTGACCAGTGCGGTAACGGTCGAAAGCACCGAGCAGGAGATTGTCTTCGACACTCATTTCGGCAAATAACTCACGCTTTTCCGGCACGAGTGTCATGCCGTGGCGCACCAGATATTCGACTTCGCGTTCGCGGCTCTTGGCGTGGCCCATGTAAACGATCTCGCCACCCGCCGGCAGCAAGCCCATCAGGGCAGAAAGCAGCGTGGTTTTACCCGCACCATTGGGGCCGATCACCGTGACAATTTCGCCACGGCGTATTGTCAGGCTGACTTTATGCAGCGCCTCGACCTTGCCATAGGCGACGGTCAGATCACGCACTTCGAGAATTACCGAATGGTCGTTGTGCTGTTTCATCAGTCCACTCCGCCGAGATAGGCCTCAAGGACGCGCGGATCACGTTGCACCTCTTCCGGCAGTCCTTCACAGATTTTTTCGCCGAATTCCATTACGACAACGCGGTCAGCCAGCCCCATGACGAAATCCATGTCGTGCTCGACAAGCAGGATACCCATGCCTTCGGCGCGGAGTTTGCGCAGCAGTTCAGCCAGCGCCTGTTTTTCCTGATAACGCAGGCCGGCGGCAGGTTCGTCAAGAAGCAGCAGACATGGGTCGGAAGCCAGCGCGCGGGCGATTTCGACAATGCGCTGTTGGCCAAGTGCCAGGCTACCGGCCGGGTCAAACATATGAGCAGCTAGGCCGACGCGCTCGATCTGGCGTGCCGCTTCGGCGAGCAGGCCAGCTTCTTCGGCACGGTCGAGGCGCAATGCGGCGGCTATGATGCCCTTGCTGCCGCGTAGATGAGCGCCAATAGCGACGTTTTCAATCACTGACATCTGGCCGAGCAGGCGAACGTGCTGGAAGGTGCGACTCATGCCGCGCCGGGCAATGTCGCGGGAACCTTGCTCAACGGTCGATTCACCGAGGAAGGCAATTTTCCCTTCGCTGGCGCGGTCGACGCCGGAAACGCAGTTGAACATCGTGCTCTTGCCGGCCCCATTCGGGCCGATCAACGCCATCACCTCGCCCGCGCGAACGCTCAAATCCATGTTGTTATTGGCGACAAGACCGCCAAAACGCTTCGTCACCTCGCTGGCTTCCAGCAAAACCTTGCCTGTTACGGTCAACGGCCGTTTTGGCAGATTTTTTGCCTCCGGCACCGAGCGCTGCTCGGCACGGAGCGGGAGCAGTTTGACAATGACCGGCCACAGCCCGACGCGGGCTTTTTGCAGCACGATGACCATGGCGATACCGAAAACGATGATCTCGAAATTGCCACTTTGACCAAGAATCTGCGGCAGCCAGTCCTGCAACCACTGCTTGAGGATGGTGATCAAACCGGCACCGAGGACGGCACCCCAGACATGGCCCATGCCGCCAACAACAACCATGAACAAATACTCGATGCCCTGCGTTAACGAGAAGGGAGTCGGATTGACGAAGCGCTGCAAGTGGGCATAGAGCCAGCCCGAGGTGCTCGCGAGCAGCGCAGCGATCAGGAAGATGATGATCTTGGTGCGCTGGGTATTGACGCCCATCGCCTCGGCCATCACAACACCGCCGCGCAGCGCACGAATCGCTCTTCCTTCGCGCGAATCGAGCAGGTTACGAATAGCGATGATGGCAAGCACAACAACGAACCAGATCAGGTAGTAAAACTGGTTGCCGGACTTCAGTTCCCAACCGAACAGAGAAACGGTCGGAATGCTGGTGATGCCAGTGTGGCCGCCAAGAAACTCAACATTGCCGAACAGGAAGTAGAGGCTGATGCCCCAGGCAATGGTGCCCAGGGGCAGGTAATGTCCACCCATGCGCAGCGTGATGAAGCCGAGGAACAGCGCGACGGCGGCAGTGATCGCCAGGCCGATGAACAGCGTCAGCCACGGTGACAACCCGTAGTTGGTGGTCAGGAATGCGGTCGTATAAGCACCGAGGCCGACAAACGCAGCCTGCCCAAACGAAGTCAGTCCGCCAACCCCGGTCAGCAGGACGAGTCCGACGGCAACAATGGCATAGAGCCCGATGTAGTTGAGCAGCGTGATCGAAAACTCGGGCAGGAGGTATGGCGCGACCAGCAGCAGGCAGATGAAGGCGACGAATGGCAGATGACGCAGCCAGCGCCGGTTGGCCTGTTGCGGCAGCGTGTCAGGGTTAACCTCGTCGGTGTGCTCATCATCATCCTCGACATGGCGCGTGGTCAGCGAGCGCCAGAGCAGCACCGGAATGATCAGCGTAAAGACGATCACCTCCTTGAAGGCGCTGGCATAAAAGGATGAATACGATTCGAGCAGGCCGACCAGGATGGCACCGAGCGCGGCAAGTGGGTAGGAGGCCAAACCACCAATAATGGCGCCGACAAAACCTTTGAGGCCGATCAGGAAGCCGGAATCGTAATAAATGGTCGTGATCGGTGCGATCAGAATGCCGGAGAAGGCGCCAATGGCAGCCGCCAACGTGAAGCAGAGCTTGCCGGCGAGGATCGGTGGTATGCCCATCAAACGGGCGCCGGTTCGATTCATCGCGGTGGCGCGCAACGCCTTGCCGTAGATGGTGCGCTCGAAGAAAAAGTAGAGGCCGATGATAAGCAAGGCCGAAGCAACAACAACGAGTATCGTCTGGCCCTGTAGCGGGGCACCCGCCATTTCAAAGCTGAGGTCGGTAAACGCCGGCGTGCGCCAGCCTTCGGCGCCAAAAAATAGCAAACCGAGGCCGATCAGCGCCAGATGCACGGCAACCGAAACAATCAACAGCACCAACACAGGCGCGCTGGCCAACGGCTGGAAGGCGATGCGGTAGATCATCGGCCCGAGAGGGATGACGAGCATCATCGAAACAATAACCTGCGCCCAGAGCGGCAACTGCGTCGGCGGCATCGCAAACAGCGCACCGGCAAACAGCAGCGGAATGCCGACATTGATGATCAGCAAGGGCGGCAATTTGGCGTAACGCTCGTCGCGAACCAGCTGGATACCGTCGAGCATGGCCACCGTTACCCCCAGCCCGAGTAGCAACCAGACCGTACCGGGAATCTGCCCGGCCTGCAGGGAAGCAAGCGTCAGCGCGCCGAAGGCGACGAATTCGCCCTGCGGAATGAAGATGACGCGGGTGACGGCAAAGACAAGCACCAGGGCAAGGGCAAGCAAGGCGTAAATGGCACCATTGGTGATGCCATCCTGGCCGAGCAAAAGGAGTATTTGGAGGTCCATGTGACCGAATTTTCAAATGACACGCCCGCCGAAGCGGGCGTTAGGCATACCGGGGGAAAGAGCGAGTTACTTGAGCAGCTTCCAGGTATTGTTTTCGATGGTGACCATAACGCGGGCGCGCTGGTCAAAACCCTGATGGTCGTTTGGCGTCATGTTGAAAATACCATGCGCACCGGCCAGATTTTTGCTGGACTCAAGCGCATCGCGCAAGGCCTTGCGGAACTCCTTGGTGCCCGGCTGAGCCGACTTCAGCGCCACTGGAATGGCATTTTGCAGTAACACGCCCGCATCCCAGGCGTGGCCGCCAAAGGAGCTGACGCTACCCTTGCCATGCGCCGCCTCATATTTGGTCACGTATTCCATTGCCGACTTCTTGACCGGGTTATCGTTCGGCAATTGCGCCGCGACGACCATCGGCCCAACCGGCAGGAAGGCGCCTTCAACATCCTTGCCACCGACACGCAGGAAATCGTTATTGGCGACGCCATGCGTCTGGTAAATCAAGCCCTTGTAACCCTTTTCCTTGAGTGCCTTCTGCGGCAGCGCAGCCGGGGTGCCGGCACCACCGATCAAAACAGCATCCGGTTTGGTTGCCATAATTTTCAAGATCTGGCCGGTCACCGAAGTATCGTTGCGCTGGAATCGTTCGCTGGCAACGATTTTCAGTTTGCGTGCTTCGCCAATCTTGGCAAATTCCTTGTACCAGCCTTCGCCGTATGCATCAGCAAAACCGATGAAGGCGACCGTTTGAACCTTTTGGTCGGTCATGTGCTGAACCAAGGCCGTTGCCATATGTGCGTCATTCTGGGCAGTTTTGAACACCCACTGCCGCTTGGCATCCATCGGTTCCACAACAATTGCTGAACCAGCCATGGAAATCATCGGTGTTTCGCCGTCGACCGCAACATCCATCATCGCCAGTGAGTTTGGCGTAGTGGTCGAACCGATCATCACGTCGACTTTGTTCTCACTGATCAACTTTTTGATATTTTTTGCCGCTGCGGTCGGATCAGTTGCATCGTCGAGCACGATGTAATTGACCTTCTGGCCACCAATGGTAGTGGGCAGCAGCGCAATCGTGTTTTTCTCGGGGATGCCCAGCGAGGCAGCCGGGCCAGTGGCAGAAACCGAAACACCCACATTGATGTCGGCCTGAGCAAGCGAAGAGATTGCAGCCAGAACGGCCAGCGTCAGTTTTTTAACCATCGTTTTTACCCCGAAAGTACAACGCGAAAGCGGAAGATTTTATCACGCCACTCCCGGCCCAACAGGCCAGAAGTGGCGTGAATTGAAGTAGCAAGCGGGCTTATTTTGTATATTCCCAGGCGCCTTGTTTGATTGTCACCATCACCCGCGCCCGCTGATCCAATCCCAGGTGATCCTGAGCGCTCATGTTAAATACACCGTGCGAGCCGGCCAGATTTTTGGTTGATTCCAGCGCATCGCGCAGGGCGGCACGGAATTCACGCGTACCGGGCTGCGCTTTCTTCAATGCCATCGGCACTGCATTGGCCAACAAAAGCCCTGCATCCCAGGCATAGCCACCAAAGGCCGTCACACTGCCCTTGCCATTGGCAGCTTCATATTTTGACACATACTCAAGCGCTGATTTTTTGACTGGATTGTCGTTCGGCAACTGCGCGGCTACCAATACCGGGCCGGAAGGCAACACAGTTGCTTCGCAGTCCTTGCCGCAAACGCGCAGGAAATCGTTATTGGCGACGCCATGCGTCTGGTAAATGACGCCCTTGTAGCCTTTTTCCTTTAACGATTTTTGGGGCAGGGCGGCTGGCGTACCCGCGCCACCAATCAAGACAGCATCCGGCTTGGCAGAAAGCACTTTCAATACCTGACCGGTCACCGAGGTGTCGGCACGATTGAAGCGCTCGTTACCAACCAATTTGATCTTGCGTACTTCAGCGATCTTCGAGAACTCGTTCCACCAGCCTTCGCCATAAGCATCGGAAAATCCAATATAGGCTACCGATTTGACGTTGTTGTTAGTCATATGCTCGACAATGGCAGTTGCCATCTGCGCATAATTTTGCGGTGTTTTGAAAACCCACTTTTTCTTGTCGTCCATCGGCTCGACAATGCGCGCCGAGGCGGCCATCGAGATCATCGGCGTTTCACCTTCAGCGGCAACATCAATCATTGCCAGCGAATTTGGCGTCGTGGTTGAGCCGATCACCACATCGACTTTGCTTTCGCTAATCAGTTTTTTGGCATTTTTTACCGCCGTCGTCGTATCCGACGCATCATCCAGGACGATGTAATTGACCTTCTGCCCGGCAATCGTTTTGGGCAGCAGGTCGATGGTGTTTTTCTCAGGAATTCCCAGTGAAGCAGCGGGCCCGGTAGCGGACAGCGTTACCCCGACGTTGATATCAGCCAAAGCAGTTGCGGCGATAGCCGACAGCAGCGAAGCGAGTATTGTTTTCTTCATTATTTGTCCCTCTCCAGTAAATCGATTGCACAAAGAGGAAACCCTATTACTAACGATGGTTTCCTGCAACTCCTCTGGTCAATAAGTGCGTGATAAAGTCCTGTTTTTCCTTCAACGGACCTCACCATGTTTTCCGGAATCATTGCGGCAGTGGGCCGCATTACGCATCTCACCCCGCGCGAAGTGGGCTATCGCCTGCATGTCGATGGCGGCGGACTAGACCTGAGCAATGTCGCCCTCGGCGACTCGATTGCCCACAACGGCGTCTGCCTGACCGTCGTCGGCACCGAAGGCAACAGTTTCATGGTCGACGTATCACCGGAAACCCTTTCATGCACGGTGGGACTCGATGCCCCCGGCCCGGTCAATCTGGAAAAGGCATTGCGCATGATGGATGTGATCGGCGGCCACCTGGTCTCCGGTCACGTCGACGGCGTCGGCGAAGTACTGCGCTTCGACCCGGTTGGCGATAACCGCCTGCTTGAGATCAGGGCCCCCAAGGAAATCGCCAAGTTCATCGCGCGCAAGGGCTCGATCACCGTCAATGGCACCAGCCTGACCACCAACGAAGTCAATGGCACCGATTTCACCATCAACCTGATACCCCACACGCTGGAAAATACAACGCTGTGTTACCTCAAAGCAGGAAGCCGGGTAAATCTTGAAATTGACCTGCTCGCCCGCTATTGCGAACGTCTGCTGAGCGCCGAGCGTTAATAATACAGCACACCAGCCACGACCATGAAAATCTTCATCGCCCTGCTATTTGCCTTATTTCTTGGCGGTTGCGCTGCATACAACGGTCGTGGCCTGCAACCAGGCATTAGTAATCTGGATGACATTCAACGCACCATGGGCGAACCTGCTATACGTTGGCGCCAAACAGGTGGTGGCGAGCGCCTGGCCTATCCCCGTGGTCCGGCGGGCTTTCACACCTTTATGGTCGAGACTGACAAGAACGGGATTTTGCTGAATCTGGAAAACGTACTTGAACCCAAGCATTTCGCTCGCCTGCGTGAAGGGATGAACCAGGACGAGGTGCTCCGTATCATCGGGCCACCGCAACCGCACTGGACCGTCTATTTTGAAGCCCGCGACGAACTGGTCTGGGAATGGCGCTATTGCGATGACTACGCAGAACCAGCACGTTTCGATGCGTTGTTCGACAATACCAGCGGCAAATTACGAACCACCATGAGCCGCCCGGAAAGCACCGCTCTCCAATTTGGCCGCGATCGCCGCGAATGGTGTAGCCGCTAACGAGCCGGAGAAGTGATCAAGCATTTGGTCGATCTCAACTCCTGTAGCCGGTTCACACTGAAACCATCCGCTGGCCGTTCCGAGCGTTTCAAGGCCTCCTCAATCGGCAACAGCCAACTGCAATCGAGCGCAGGGTTTTCAAGCAGACGCTGAACGACGAAACTCTCTTTGGTTTTGGCTATGATGTCTCTGATCACCTCAATTGGTGTCGCTGGGTTGCTGGCAAATGATCTATCCAATCCATTGATCGTCACTGGCCTCTGGTAAAGCTCCTTGAGAATATCGGGTGGCGTGTTTGCATGAGCAGCCACAGCTTGAAAAAAGTAATCCTGGTAGGCATGGGTTCGGTAAATACGGACCAAGGTTTCAGCGCGGCAGTTGGGATTACGGAGAGCCGACAAGGCAATCCCCAAATCCTCCGAGCGCGCCAAGCGGTCGAGCGCTTCCGCCGAGACAAATCGGCTCTCCAAGATTGGTAACAAATGATTGCGATCATCGGCATGCTTACCGATCAACGCATCAATCATTTCTGACTCGCGCCCCGGATTGTTGGTCAGCGCTTCGGCAAGACTTGCCTTATTTTTAGCGATCTCAATCAAGCTAGCCTGGTACTTCGCATCCCGGCTCTCGTTAAGGGCAATGCTATCGAAACCCTGGAAAACCAACGCGACCGGAACCGCCAAAGAAACTGCCAGACAAAACCAGCCAAATGCTCGCCATCCCCAACGCTCGGCCACACACAAATTGGCAAACAACCAGGCCATCACAGCGGCAAACAAGCCATAGAAGGGAAGAAACAAAATACCAATGGCCGCCGTTGATGAGCGCGACTGAAAAATCGCCCAGATGCCGACCAGTACAACCAGCAGAAACGCCCCCAAAGCCCAGCCGAAGCCGCGCCATCGCTTCTTCAACAGCAGATAGACAGCACCACCAACCATCAACAGCAGGAGAATCAGAAACAAAATGCGCATATGTACCGATTCTCCCCAATCATTTGGCCATGATATCTGGCGCAGGGGGTGCCAGATTGCTCCCAATTTTTTCGTATTCAGCAATTACCTGAGCGCCAAGGAGCAGTAACGTAGCGCCGAATTCCATGCTCAGCAAAACAACGACCGAGGTCGTCAGTGAGCCATAAACAATGCTGGCTTTGGATATCGAAGTGAAATACCAACTTAAGCCATGCCGCGTCGCCTCCCAAAGCAAGGCTGCCGTAAAACCGCCAAACAGCGCATGGCGCAGTCGGGTATTACCGACCGGCATGATCATATAGAGCGCGGCGAAAATCAGTGTTTCGACGCCAAGTCCAAGTAGATAGCGCGCCGGTGCAGACAAGCCCATAAGCGACCAACTCTGCCCGAATAGCTGAATGTTTTCTTCTGCCACTGTCTGCACAGCGATACCGAGTCCCGAAACGAACAAAAGCAATACAACCAGAGCGAATACAAAGAGATACGGCAGGATTGCGGAAATCAGGGCGTGTCGTTTTTGACCTGCATGGCGATGAGTAAAGATCACTGCCATAGCCTTTTCAACCACTGAAAAAGCAAGGGAACTGAAAAAAAGCATGGTGATGAAAAGCACGGCACCAATTGCAGCCCGGCTCTCCAAAAACCGTGAAATGTCGCTGAGTACTGCCGAGGACTGACTTGGCACCAACCATTCCAGATAGTGAGCCAAGGTCTCGATCAGTAGCGCCTGATCAACCAGATGCGAAAGCAGAATAACGGACAGGATCAACAACGGCACGAGCGATAACAGGGCATAGTAGGCAATCGCCCCCGCCAGCAACAATCCTTGGTTGGCGACGAAACCACGCAGTACGCGCCAGGCGAAACCAACAGGATGAAGTATTACCTGCCGGGCAGAAGGACTAATAATCACGGTTGTGGGGCGAGGTTAATTCCGCTGTTTCCACTGCGCGTAAGAAATCCGTGCAATATCAAAGCGGTCTGTAGTCCGACAGTAAACAGACGGAGAGCCAAGTCGGCCAATCGGAGAAAAGTTATTGATATGCAGGCGTGGGCCAACCAGGTGGTCAGCAACGTGAAACATCACAACCTCGCCAATAAATAGCGTATTGGCGCCCAGTTGCTGAGTACTGAACAACGTGCACTCAAGACTGACCTGGGCCTCAGCCACCCGTGGGGTTTTGATGCGCATCGAGGGCGCGGCATGCAGCCCTGCAGCCTCAAGCTCACCCACCTCCGCCGGGAAATCTGCGGCTGAGATATTCATGGCGTTGAATAACTCCTCGGTGACCATATTGACCACGAACTCACCACTGGCCTGAATATTATTTGCTGTGTCCTTGGGTTGCCCCAGCTCGTTGTTGGCTACGCTGAAGATCACATACAAAGGATCGGCACCGACGGCATTAAAAAAGCTGAACGGCGCCAAATTGATCACACCGCTCGGGCTTTGACTGGTAATCCAGGCAATAGGGCGTGGAATCACCAAATTGGTCAGCAGTTTGTAGTTGTCAGCTTTTGACTGAAGGGCAGGATCGATTTGCATATTCGCGGCTTTCTGATTATTCGTATCAGGATGGCATGCCAACAGGAAAAAACCCACTGATTTCCCAGTGGGTTTTTAAATGGTGATGGTGGAGCTGGGGGGGATCGAACCCCCGTCCGCAAGTCCTACACAGGCAGATCT
>ERZ724525.2642-NODE-2642-length-10246-cov-6.153371_pt1 | contig 10246 bp, 7 predicted proteins | sample MGYA00376058_ERZ724525 | MGnify/ENA primary metagenome ERZ724525 (study PRJEB28724, sample SAMN07190888) | wastewater metagenome | isolation source: influent of sewage treatment plant in Hong Hong | place: USA: Christiansburg, Virginia | collected 2016-03-01 ...
TTATTTGCGTGAGCAGTTACGCTCGCCTTCGGTCGTCTTTGCGTAAGTCCTAATTTAGTAAATAAATGGATAAAAAAATAATAAAAGTTAGCAGATTTGTTATTCTTTATGACATTAGGTAACTTTTTATCACGCTCGTTAGTGCGCTCGATGGCTTTAAGTTAATAAATGTAACATCAAAAAAAGGCGACACTGATGTAAAAACCAGTGTCGCCTTTAGCTTTAATCAAGCTTTAAAACATTATTGATTGAGCTGCTTGGCGGCTGTCATTGCAAAATAAGTTAAGATACCGTCGGCACCTGCACGGCGAAACCCTAACAGCGATTCCAAAATAACGTCCTCGCTTAACCAGCCGTTTTGTATCGCTGCCATGTGCATGGCATATTCACCTGATACTTGATACGCATAAGTCGGCACGCCAAACGTGTCTTTGACCTCACGTACCAAATCAAGATAAGGCTGACCTGGTTTTACCATTACCATGTCAGCGCCTTCTTGGATGTCGAGGGCGACTTCATGCAGGGCTTCGGCGCGATTACCAAAATCCATTTGGTATTGTTTTTTGTGTCCGCCTTTAAGGTTGCCTGCGCTACCCACGGCATCACGAAACGGTCCATAATACGCAGACGCGTATTTGGCAGAATATGCCATAATGGCGGTATTAATAAAATTTTCTCCATCCAGTGCTTGACGAAGCGCGGCAATACGACCATCCATCATATCGCTTGGTGAGATGATGTCTGCGCCTGCACGGGCGTGGCTCAGGGCTTGTTTGGCGAGGATGTCAACGGTGATGTCATTGAGCACGTAGCCATTGTCATCGACAATACCGTCTTGACCATGACTGGTATAGGGGTCGAGTGCCACATCAGTCATCACCACCATCTCAGGTAAGGCATCTTTAATTGCTTTGATAGCAGTGCAGGCAAGACCGTTCTCATCATAGGCGTGTTCAGCCTGTAGCGATTTGAGGCTTGGGCTAATGACAGGGAATAAATCAATGGTGGTGACGCCTAGACTGAGTAGTTGCTTAGCATACTCGATTAGCAAGTCCACGCTCAAACGCTCAACGCCTGGCATGCTTACCACGGCTTGGCGCTGCTGTTTACCCTCAATGACAAACACGGGCGCAATCAGATGCTTGGGTTCAATGCTGGTTTCTTGTACCATGGCGCGGATATTGTCGTTGTAACGTAGGCGACGTAAGCGAGTATTAGGGAATGAACGGTTAAAAATATAACTCATGAAGACCTCTTGTTATCGAGTGACACTTATTATCAAATAACGTTATCAAGTAACGCAGAAATTGTATAAGGCTAAATAAGCAAAATTTGCTAGAATGATAATTTTTTAAAAAGCTATCTTACCACAATCTACTTACGCATGGAGTGCGCCGTGAGTTTAAACCCTATAAATGCCAATCAATTAGCCGCTCAGTCATCGACTGACAGCACTAATATGACTGACACAATGTCTAAAGAAAATGACGAGCATTCTGATTTGGCAAACGAGTCGCAACTGCAGCTCAATGAAGACAGTGAGCATCACGCCATCAGCAAACCTAGTATTGATGTGCTAGGGCAGCAGCTCGCCAACATCATGTCCCAAAGCCCATTTGTGGCGCATACCTTTACCACCTATCATTATGAAAATGGCAAAGTATATGGTAAGGTCAAGTCCAATCCTGCTCTCATCGGCAATCCAAATTTTGAGATTTTGCATGGCGGTATGACGGCGACGCTATTAGATACCATAGGCGGGCTTGAAGGGATGCTTGAAATCTATCGTCGTGACCAAGGCACATTTGAAGAGCAGACCAAAAAAATCAAACGCATGGCAACCGTCGATTTGCGTGTTGATTATCTAGCCCCTGGGCGCGGTCATGAGTTTATGGTCACAGCCGAAGTAATTCGTATGGGACGCAAAGGCTGCACCACGCGGATGATGTTGGTCAATGATGAAGGAAAACTCATCGCGCATGGCATCGCCAGTTATGCGTTTTAAAACAGCCATTTATAGTAAAAAACCCATAAAAAACCCACAGTAATGTGGGTTTTTTACTATAACAGCTTATACCTAATCTAAGAAGGCGTGATCTCTAATGTATTAGGGTTGGACTGTGGTTGTAGTGGTAGTTTTAGTAGTCACTTGGGCAGGCTGATGGGCTACGTCAGTAATTTTTTGCTGGGTATTATTGGCAACCTGTGACAACTTGGTGCTGAAATTCATATGTTTTTCTGTGGGTGTTTCGAGCGGTACATCGCGACTTACCCCGCCACCTAAAACTTGGTATAGCTGAATTTGACTGAGCAATTGCGACTGCTTGGTATTTAGAATACTTTGTTGGCTGCTATAAATCGAACGCTGTGCATCTAATACGCCCAAATAATTGTCTAAACCTGCTTTGAAACGGGCTTGAACAATTTGATAGTATTTTTGGTTGGCAGCGAGCGACTGGTTGTATGCGGTCAATTGCTGATTTAACGTTGCGTGATTGGCAAATACGTCATTGACTTCTTTAAAAGCGGTTTGAATTGCTTTTTCATAAGTATTTAGCGCTTGTTGTTGCTCGATTTCACTCACTTGGTAGTTGGCTTTACGTAGACCTGCATCAAAAATTGGTAAGCTTACACTCGGTCCAAAACCCCAGCTAAATGCGCCTGTTTTAAACAAATCGCCTAAGCTTGAACTGGCAGCCCCCACATTGCCTGATAGGCTAATGGTTGGATAAAATGCCGCGCGCGCGGCGTTAATATTTGCGCCTGCGGCTTTTAAGTTATATTCCGCTTGACGCAAATCAGGACGATACAATAACAAATCACTGGGTAAGCCCGTGCCAAAAATACGATTATTGGTGATGCTACTAATGCCCGCAGCGGGTAGCAGGCTATTATCCACCGGGGCGCCTACTAGGTAGCGTAAGGCATTTTGGTTGGTCAACAAATTGGTTTGTGCTTGGGCGATAGACACTTTGGCGGCTTCAACCGCCGCTTGCGCTTGTACGCTAGTTAGCTGCGAATCAAGACCTGCTTTAAAACGCAGCTGGTTAATGCGAAGTGAATCTTGGCGTGTGGCTAAGGTTTGTTTGGCAAGTTGCAGTTGTGCCAGACTATAGCTGTACGCCACATAGCTTTGCGCAATGTTACTAATCAAGCTAATTTGCGCGGCATCTTTGGCAGCGGTGGTGGCAAGGTAGTTTTGTAAGGCAGCATCTTTGAGGCTAGCAATACGTCCCCAAAAGTCAAACTCGTAACTTGACATGGCTAGTCCAACATTATAAGTGTTGGCAGCATTGCCCTTAAAATCACCTGCACGATTTACACTGGCAGATGAATTGATAGTGGGCACATCTGCGATGTCTTGGATTTGGTATTGTGCGCGGGCTTTTTGAATCGCCAAAATCGTGGCACTGATGTCTTTGTTGTTGTCTAACCCCAATTGAATCAGTTGTTTTAGCTTGGCATCGCTATAAAAATCCTGCCAACGCTGAGACGCGATGCTCGGCTGACTGGTGCCGCTGACGTTCTGACTGTCATAAGTCTCATAAGGCTGATTGATTGCGATATGCGGCTGTGCTACGACAGGCTCAGTTTTGGCTTTTGGAATGGTTTGACAAGCGGTGAGCGATAGTAGGGTAGCTACTATAGCGGTCAGGGGTACTAGGCGAAAGGTAGAATCCATATAACTTACCTGTATCAACATAATGTGTTTGTTATTGTAAAAGATTAAATGGGTAAAATGTTTACCCATTTATGTCTTATTGATGGTTTGATGGTGAACCGCCATCAGGCTTATAGAGGCTCACCTGTGTTGGCTGAGTGACAGCGACAGGTTCAGCAGCATTAGGTGAGTAAGGTGACACGGGTTGTAAATCACCAACGTTGCCATCATTGCCATTATTAGGGTCGTGCGGTTTGTTACCTTTAATCAGTGAGCGTATCCACACATAGAACATTGGGATAAAGAACACCCCTAGGATAGTTGCACTGACCACGCCCCCTAACACACTTGTACCAATCGCATTTTGGCTACCTGAGCCTGCGCCTGTTGCCAAGAATAAGGGTACCACACCAATACCAAACGCCAATGATGTCATGATAATCGGGCGTAAGCGTTGGCGCGCAGCGACAGTAACCGAGTCATATAGACTATATCCCAAATCTTGCCGTTCTTTGGCAAATTCAATAATCAAAATCGCATTTTTGGCAGATAAACCCACAACGGTCAGCAGACCCACTTGCAGATAAATATCGTTTGAAAGCCCACGTAAACCGGTAAACAGCGCAGCACCTAAAACCCCAAGTGGCACAACAAGCAACACTGCAAAGGGAATGGACCAGCTTTCATACAGCGCGGCTAGACATAAGAACACCACGACAATCGAAATCGCGTACAGCATGGGTGCTTGGGCGCCAGATTTTTTCTCTTCTAAGGATAAACCTGTCCATTCGTAACTGATGCCTTTTGGCAGTTTGGCAATCATTTGCTCCATTGCTGCCATCGCTTGACCGGTACTAAGTCCCGGCGCTGCGTTACCTTGCAAGTTCATTGATGACAAACTGTTGTAACGCGTAAGGGTCGGCGAGCCATACTGCCATTCACCGGTGGCAAATGAGCTAAACGGAACCATCTGATTGTTACTGTTACGTACATACCATTTGTTGATATCCTCTGGGGTGGTACGGCTCTCAGCTTCACCTTGCATATAGACTTTTTTGATACGACCACGATCCATAAAGTCATTGACGTAGCTACTACCCCAAGCGGTACTAAGGACACTATTAATCAGGCTCGGCGCGACACCCATAGCCGCAGCGGAATCATAATTGACGTTGACTTTGTATTGGGGTGAATCTTCTTGTCCATTTGGACGCACGCCACTGACTTGTTTATTTTGCGCCGCCATACCCAGTAGCATGTTACGGGCTTGCAATAAGCCTTCGTGACCTAAGTTGCCGGAGTCTTGTAGCTGCAGATCAAAACCCGTTGCCGTACCCAAACCTTGAATAGCAGGCGGTGCAATGGCATATACCTGAGCCTCATTGATTTGGGTCATAAAATAACCCATGGCACGTTTGGCAATTGATTGCGCGGTATTTTCTTTACCCGGGCGCTCATCCCAATCTTTTAAGCGCACAAATGCCAATCCCATGTTTTGCCCTTGACCGGCAAAACTAAAGCCATTGACCATAAATACAGATTCTACAAGGTCTTTTTCTTGGGTTTTATAATAGGCGTTGACCTTTTCCATAACCGCTTGCGTTTGATTTTGGGTACTACCGGCAGGCAGTTGCACCAATGTCATCAGTATACCTTGGTCTTCTTCGGGAATAAATGAACTTGGAATACGGGTAAATAAGAACACCAATGCCACAATCACCAACGCATAAGGAATCATATACAGCCAGCGCATTTTGATACTGCGACCCACGAAGCTTTCATAGCCTTTACTAAGACGCATAAACATACGGTTAAATGCGCCAAAGAAACCGGTCTGATGCCCGCCGTGTTTGTCATGGGCTTTAGTGCGTTTGAGGATAGTGGCACATAGGGCAGGGGTGAAAATTAACGCAACTAAGGCGGATAGTGCCATACTGCTGATGAGTGTCACTGAGAACTGGCGATAAATCACCCCAGTTGAGCCGCCAAAGAATGCCATCGGTAAAAATACCGCCGACAAAATCAAGGCAATACCAATGACCACTTTACTGATTTCGCGCATGGATTCACGGGTGGCTTCCAGTGGCGTCATGTCTGGATTTTCTTCCAGTAAACGCTCAACGTTTTCCACCACGACAATCGCGTCATCGACTAATAGACCGATTGATAATACCATGGCAAACAGCGTCAACACATTGATGCTATAGCCAAATGCGTACAAAATACCAAACGTACCGAGTAGTACCACAGGTACTGCCAACGTAGGAATAATCGTTGCGCGCCAGCTTTGTAAAAACAAAAACATCACTAAGAATACCAGCGCAATCGCTTCAGCAAGTGTTCTGACTACTTCCTCAATCGACAAACGTACAAACGGCGTGGTGTCATAGGCAACCGAGGCTTTTAAGCCCGCAGGAAAATTAGGTTCAAGCTCTTTAAGTTTGGCTTCTACGGCGTTACGTGTGCTTAAAGCATTGGCGCCAGATGACAGTGAGATACCGATACCTGCCGCATCCTTGCCATTGTAGCGGGCAATTTCGCTGTAGTTTTCACTACCAATTTCCACTTTGGCGACATCACCCAAGCGAATTTTCGCGCCATTTGTATTACTTTTAAGCAAAATATTACGAAATTGCTCTGGGGTTTGTAAGTAACTTTGCACAGTCACTGTCGCATTAATGGCTTGACGGGCTTCGTCAGTGGGTGTTTGTCCTAGCTGACCGGCTGATACTTGCGCGTTTTGGGCTTGAATTGCGCTAGTAATATCCGAGGGTATTAAACCATAGGTACGAAGTTTTTCAGGGTCTAACCAAATACGCATGGCATACGCAGAGCCAAACACATTGACGTTACCCACACCCTCTACACGGCTGAGCTGGTCGACCACGTTGGAGTTGAGATAATCGGCAATATCGGCACGATCCATACTGCCATCTTCGGATGTCATCGCCAGTACCATCAAGAAGCCACTCGTGGACTTATTGACGTTGACCCCCATGCGCTGCACCATCTCTGGCAGCGAACTCATGGCAGATTGCAGTTTGTTTTGGACTTGGACTTGTGCCGTATCGGGATCTGTCCCATTCTCAAAGGTCAAGGTAATTTGCGCAGCCCCACTTGATGATGAACTTGAGGACATATACATCAATCCATCAAGCCCTTTCATTTTTTGCTCAATCACCTGCGTGACGGAGTCTTCAATGGTTTGGGCAGCGGCACCTGGATAAGTTGCTGAGATACTAATGGTAGGTGGGGCAATACGTGGATACTGCTCAATCGGTAATTTAAAAATTGCCAAGATACCCATCAGCATGATGAGCATGGCAATCACCCAAGCAAAGATGGGTCTATCAATAAAAAAGCGTGACATGATATCTCCCGTGCTTATGGTTGCGCAGTTTTGGCGGTAGTTGAGCTATTTGTTACGGTCGTTTTGGTAGTCTTCGTCGTGGTAGAAGCATTGGTCGGTACCGCGGTTGACGCTGGTTGCGATGCCACATATGGCATGGCTTTGACTTGCTGATCTGGTTTGACTTTGGCGCCGCCAACCATCACCACTTGCTCACCTTGTTTTAGACCGCTAGTGACAATCCATCGACCTTGGTGCGTACCTTGAACCGTAACTGGGCGTACTTGGATTTTATTATTGGCGTCAACCACATACACGGTTGATTCACCTTTGGCTGTACGATTAATGGCACTTTGTGGCAATAGTACGGCATTATTGATAATACCTTGAATCAACTGGGCATTCACCATCATCCCTGGCAACAGTACAAAGTTATCATTGCTAAATACCGCGCGCAGATTGACCGTGCCTGTGGTACTATCCACTTTAGCTTCTTCAAAGCGAAGTTGCCCCACCATCGGGTAGGTTGAGCCATCGGCGAGCTCTAACTGAACCTGTGTGGTACGCGGTGTGCTAAGTTTACCAGCCGCAAATTGCTGACGAAGCGCCAATAACTCGGCGGATGATTGACTGATATCGACATAAATTGGATTAAGCTGCGAGACGGTTACCATCTGCGTCGTGCCCGCAGTGGCAAGCGCACCGACATTGACATTTGAGCGACTGGTGATACCACTAATAGGCGCTTTAACCACAGTACGGCTCATGGTGAGCTGATTGCTATTCACTGATTGTTGTGCGCCGCGAGCCGCTGCTTGGGCGGCATCAATATTGGCTTGTGCCACCCCGACTTGCGCCTGCGCATTTTTAACCGCTGCTTGAGCGGTACGCACGGCGGTTGCCCCTTGGTCATATTCTTGACTGGAGATAGCTTCAGTACCACGTAGCTGTTTTAGACGGTTTAAATTGGTTTGAGCCAGCGCAAGTTCGGCTTGGCGGGTTTCTAGCACCGCTAAGGCATTATTATAGTTGGCTTTTGCGGTATTGACACTGGCAAGGCTTTGGTCAAGGCTTGCGCGACTACCGGCAAGTACACTGGTGTAGCTATCGGTATTGATTTGATATAACGGCTGATTTTGTTTGACAAAAGTGCCTTCACGAAACAACTGGCGCTCAATAATACCTGATACTTGCGGCTTAACGGTGGCTTCTTGATAGGCGACAACTTTACCTGATAACTCTTTGGTAAGTGGAATCGTTTGGAATGTTACAGGTTTTACATTGACTATCGTGGGTGGCATTTGCGCCTGTGCACCTGCTGTACCGCCGCCACTTTGTTGCTGGGCTGCTGTGTCTGACTTATTACACCCGATTAATAAGCTACAACTCGCTAATGACACCATGAACAACACTGGGTATCTCATACCAACCTCATAAAAAATAGGGAATCTTTGAAAAAATATTATAAAATAAATGCGACATTGTTGTCGCAATATTTACAATAAGACACAAAACATTAGGATAACTAAAGGATAGCTACATTACTACCTAGTGATCGGCAGCGGTTATTTTAAAAAAAAATCTTCAATTGCGAAACCAACAATATTAAACAAAGTAAGTGTTTAAGCAACAATTTTTAGCTATTTGTATGGATAAAAATTTTAAAATGTCAAAGCCATTGATAGATTTTTTTAATAAGGAAACATTTACGCATGACTTTAAGTCGTAACAAGTCACCTGATTTACGTGTTGTCAAAACCCATAAAGCTATCCGTGAAGCCTTTATTATGTTGTTGTCCGAGCAGGAGTACAACGATATCACTATCCAAGCAATTTTGGATTGCGCCAAAGTCAATCGTGCTACTTTTTATCCTCTATTGCCGTAAAACCACCGACTTCAGGCGGTGGATATAAGGCAACTCCGTAGGTATGCTTACACACAGAAGTTGTTTAGTGTTGTATTCTTACATTTTCAATGATAAAATGTAAGATATGAAACATTGTGCTTATAAATTCCGCTTCTACCCGACTGACGAACAAACTAAACTGCTTGCTCAAACATTCGGCTGTGTGCGGTTTGTCTATAACACGATATTGCGTTGGCGTACTGATGAGTATTATCAAAGCAAGGCAAAAATAGGCTACATTCAAGCCAATGCAAAATTGACTGAGCTTAAAAAACAGCCTGAATTTTCTTTTTTGAATGATGTTTCTAGTGTTGCTTTGCAGCAGGGCATCAGACATCAACAAACGGCTTTTAAGAACTTCTTTGAGGGTCGTACCAAATATCCAACATTCAAAAAGAAAACTCATAAACAATCGGCAGAATTTACCAAAAGTGCCTTTAAATTCACTGACGGTAAAATCTATATAGCAAAAAGCAAAGAACCGCTTAATGTGCGTTGGTCGAGACAACTGCCAAGCGAACCAAGCACTATTACCATTTCCAAAGATTGCGCTGGACGTTACTTTGTATCGTGCCTGTGTGAATTTGAAAATCAAATCTTGCCAAAGTCTGATAGTAATATCGGTATTGATGTTGGCATTAAACACCTGTTTGTTACCGATAGCGGTATCAAAATCGACAACCCCCGTCTGACGGCTAAATACGCCACCAAACTTGCCAAAGCACAACGCGCCTTGAGTCGTAAAAAACTCGGCTCGGCTAATCGTGCTAAGGCTAGACTTAAAGTTGCTCGTATTCACGCTAAAATATCCGATTGTCGATTGGATAACTTACACAAGTTGTCCCGCAAATTAATAAACGAAAACCAAGTTATTTGTGTTGAATCGCTACGTGTAAAAAACATGATTAAAAACCCTAAACTATCCAAGCATATCGCTGACGCTAGTTGGGGTGAGTTTGTACGCCAATTAGAATACAAGGCAGAATGGGCAGGTCGGACTATCTCTAAGATAGACCAATTTTTCCCAAGCTCTAAACGCTGTTCCAATTGTGGATATATCTTAAATTTTTTGACGCTTGATACACGCTATTGGGATTGCCCAGAATGCAAAACTACCCATGACCGTGACGTCAATGCCGCCAAAAACATTTTAACCGCAGGACTTGCGGGGTTAGCCTTTGGAGAGAATGTAAGTCTTGTGTAGTTAGTCTGCATAAGCTGTTCTCGTTGAATTAGGAAGTTCTCGGTAGCGATATCGGGAATCCCCTCACTTTAGGGAGGGGAGGAAGTCAAGATAGAGACGGTGGTTGTTTTAGCGGATGAGTTTGG